>OBIY01000040.1_pt1 | contig 50101 bp, 57 predicted proteins | sample 1519841 | NCBI WGS metagenome assembly OBIY01 (sample SAMN03019774, study PRJEB22545) | beach sand metagenome | biome: beach; feature: sea beach; material: beach sand | place: USA: Municipal Pensacola Beach, FL | collected 2010-07-30 | depth 30-40 cm m
AAATGGTGGATCCGCATTCCCGAGCACATAATCAAGAATGCCACCATCCGGCGCCATGCCCTTGTACAGTTCCAGGGCGGAATACCCCATCACCGGGGCGAAGCAGATATCGACAGAGCCGTTGTTAAACCGGGTAGAAAAGTTGGTGATGTCGGACATGACCGGAGACATGCCCACGCGGGAGGCCATGCTGGCCTGGGCGCTGTCGTACTCGAGAACGGCAATGGACTTGCCAGCCAGTTCTTCGACGGTATCAATGGTTTTGTCTTTCAGAAACAGGAAGGCGGCACCCAACGGGACCACGCCACCCACTTCGTAGGGGCCGGATACCAGGTGCTGATTGACGCTGGCGTTGCCGCTGGCGATGACGGCAATCACGGTTTTCATGGCGTCGTAGCTGGGAATGGCACCGATGGAATCCATGCTGCCGGTGTAGCTGTTGAATTGACGACCCCGGATGCCGGTGAGAACCGCGGCGTCGCACTGGCCGGCTTTTAAATCTTCCGAGGCGATCTTTTCATCGGTGTAGGGTTTCAGTTCTACATCCACACCCCATTGCACCGCGGCGGTCTTGTAGTCGCGCATGATGTTGTAGGTGTCGCCATTGGCGCCAATGATGTCGAACACGCAGAAGGTGCGCTTGGTTAACGCCATGGCGTTACTGCTGAGGCTTAACAGGGCGACAGCGGCCAGGGCTGCCAATCCGGTTGTTGTTTTCATGGTGTGCTCTCCGAGAAGGGTATGGCGGGCACCCAAGACAGGCACCCATTTCCAGTCAGTGCATTTTGTTGGCTACACGGGCCTGTTGCTGTGCAATCCTTGTTGTGAGCAGAGCAATGAATTGTTGCGGGTGTATACAAAGTGTTAACGACCGTTTGGTCTTGTCGCCCTGTTCACGGCGGCACAGATTGCCGCGGGCAATTTGTCTCATTTACCGTTCATGTCGGTGTGCTACGGTGGGACAGCGCTGTCGTTATCGCTGGCATTCTTGAGGGAGGTGCTCCGGTGGAATTCGATCCGTTTCTGCTCGCCCGGCTGCAGTTTGCAGCCAATATCAGCTTCCACATCCTGTTTCCCACCATCACGATAGGTTTGTGCTGGGTGCTTTTCTATTTCCGGTTGCGATATACCTTTTCCGGAGACAAGGCATGGGAGTACGCCTACTTTTTCTGGGTAAAAATCTTTGCGCTCAGCTTTGCGCTGGGCGTGGTTTCCGGGATAACCATGAGCTTTCAGTTTGGCACTAACTGGCCTGGTTTCATGGAAAGGGCGGGCAATATTGCCGGGCCATTACTCGGCTATGAAGTGCTGACTGCCTTTTTCCTGGAAGCCTCATTTCTGGGAATCATGCTGTTCGGCAAGGATCGCGTTTCCAATCGTATGCACTTGATGGCGACTGCTCTGGTGGCGGTGGGTACCTCTTTCTCGGCATTCTGGATTCTCAGCCTGAATTCCTGGATGCAAACCCCGGCAGGTTACCGACTGGAAGATGGCATTTTCCATGTGGAGAGCTGGTGGGCGGTAATTTTCAATCCGTCATTTCCGTATCGGTTTGCGCATATGTTCAATGCCTCGCTGTTGACTGCTGCGTTCCTGATCATGGGGATCAGCGCCTGGCGTGCCAGGCGCGGTGTGGATGGTCCTGCCACCTGGAAAGTCATGCGTACCGGGGCGGTGATGGCGGCGTTGTTGGCGCCCTTACAGGTCTGGATAGGTGACCTTCACGGGCTCAATACCCTTGAGCATCAGCCCGCCAAAATTGCGGCGATGGAAGGGGTGTGGGAAACCGAACGGCATGCACCGCTGACCCTGTTCGGATTTCCGGACGAGGAGGCTCGCACCACCCATATGGCAATCAAGGTGCCGGGGCTTGCCAGCCTGATCCTGACGCATGAGTGGGATGGCGAGATTCGCGGGCTCAACGAATTCGAAGGCGAGCATCCGCCGGTCGCTCCGGTGTTCTGGGCTTTCCGGGTGATGGTGGGTGTCGGGGTGTTGATGGTGTTGGTCGGGCTATGGTCTGCCTGGCAATTGTGGGTTCGGGGTAAAGAGAGCCGTGAGGGGCAAGGTGTATTGCTGCGCATACTGTCAGTGATGACGTTCTCCGGTTGGATCGCAGTGCTGGCCGGGTGGTATGTGACCGAAATCGGCCGCCAACCCTGGGTTGTGGACGGGCTGTTACGCACGGCAGATGTGGTGGCGGATCACAGTAGTGCGACGGTGGCGGGTACTCTGTTTGGTTATGTCTTGCTGTACCTGTTTTTACTCGTGTCCTACATTGCGGCGCTGCGTTATATGGCGACCAAACCGGCACGCTCCCTGTCGTTGATGCCACAGCAGCGCGCCATGAATGCCGAACGTGCACAAGGAGAGGCATGATGGATCTGGGATACTGGTTACCGCTTTTCTTCGCTGGCGCCATGGGGCTGGCACTACTGATTTACGTCATCCTTGACGGTTATGACCTGGGAATAGGCATGCTGCTGCCTTTTGCCGATGACCGGGAAAAAGATGTCATGGTGGCGGCGATCGGCCCGTTCTGGGATGCCAATGAGACCTGGATCGTGTTGGGGGTGGGGATTCTTCTGATTGCCTTTCCCCAGGCGCACGGTGTAGTGCTGACGGCCCTCTACCTGCCGGTGACCATCATGTTGATGGGACTGATTTTGCGGGGGGTGTCATTCGACTTCCGGGTCAAGGCAGGAGACAGGCACAAGGCCAAGTGGAATGCCCTGTTTGCCTTGGGTTCGCTGGTTGCTTCGGTTTGCCAGGGCTGGATGCTGGGGGCCTTTGTTACGGGGCTGACCGGCGATTCCACCAGCACCCTGTTTGCCGCCCTGATTGCGGTGGCATTACCTGCACTCTACATCATGCTGGGGGCGGCATGGTTGTTGATCAAGACGGAGGGAGAACTGTTTCGCAAGGCGGCTCACTGGGGGCGGTTGGCAGTCTGGCCCATGGGAGGATTTCTGGTGCTGATTTCCATCGCGACCCCATTGGTCAGTCAGACCATCGCGGACAAGTGGTTCACCCTGCCCAATGCGATTGGCTTGATGCCCATCCCCATTGCCACGGGCCTTGCCTGGGCTGGACTGATCTGGATCTTTAACAGTCGCCAGATTTTGCATCATGGCTATGGCTGGCTGGCGTTTCTTTCACTGGTGGTTATCTGCGTGTTGGCAGGCATCGGCCTGGCGTACAGCCTGTTTCCCGATATCGTGCTGGGTCAGCTCTCCATCTGGGAGTCCGCGTCGTCCACGGAATCGCTGCTGTTCACCTTCTGGGGGGCGATCATTACGCTACCCATGATTCTGGGCTATACCGTGTTCATCTACCGGGTGTTCAGGGGCAAGGCCAGCGATCTGAGCTATGAATAATGATCCGCGTTGTGGTTGTTTTCCGACCACTGGCCGGCTTGGCAGGACCAACGCAGAGGTGGAGGGCCGCCGGCAAGTCTTGGCACTGACATAATGACGGCAAGAGTGTGAAACAGGTCACGTCCAAGAATGAAAATAATGACCGATCCGCCTGCCCCCCGTTCCAGATTGCTGAAGCTGCTTGACTGGTCCGACCGGGATAAGTGCCTGCTGCTGTCAGTGCTGCTGTGGGGGTACATGTTTTTTATTTGTGTCTGGCACCAGGTTACGGTTCATCTCACTGAATTCGGTCGCAACTATGTATCGTCGCAGGGGACGGCGATGCTCAACAGCGTGGTACTGATTAATTTGCTGGGCTGGGCGCTGCTGCTGGCATGGGGCGGTTGGTTGCGGCACGAGAACCGGCACTCACGAATCTACCCCAATGTGTTCCTGTCTTTCTTCAGTGTGGGCTTTGTGCTGCTGGGATGGGTGTTCGGCCTCTACAGCCCGATGACAGGAATGGTGCTGATGGGCTCGCCACTGGTCGGTTTTATCCTGTTTGGGTTCACCCGCGTCGCATGGAACTTCGCCTTTACGGTGTGTGTGGTGTTGCTGCTGGCCTGGCTGTCAGTAAGTGGTTACGTAGAACACGCCATTTATTTTGCCCGGGACCCGGTGTCCAAACAGCATTTATCTTACTACTGGATTGCCAGCACTGTGGCATTCATGGTGCCTTTTATCACGTCGGTGATCACCCTTGTGGCATTGTTGCTGGGTCGGTGGGTGCATCGGGAAAAGCAGATTCGTGACCAGGCGCTTCACGATCCCCTTACCGGCCTTTCCAATCGACGTGAGCTGTTCGCTCAGCTGGCTCACGAGCTGGCGAGAGGCCGCAGAAGTGGACAGTCTCTGACCCTCTGTGTCATGGATCTGGATCACTTCAAACGTATCAATGACAGCCATGGCCATGGGGTTGGAGACCAGGTGCTGGTTCAGGTGTCGGAGATTCTGCGAGCCTGCCTGCGTGAAACAGATTTGATTGGCCGTATTGGCGGTGAAGAGTTTGTTCTGGCATTGCCGGAGACCGGGGCGGCCGGAGCCGCCACCGTGCTGGAGCGTTGCCGTGAGACCATTGCGTCATCCCCTGTGCCCCTGGAAAGTGGGGACTTCCTGACTGTGACGGCCAGTTTTGGAGCCGTTCTTTGGTTGCCTGGTCATCCCGCAAATCACGCCCTGACGGATACCCAGTTGCTTTCGCGCGCCGATGAAGCCCTGTATCTGGCGAAGGGGGCAGGGCGGAACCGGGTGATGTTCTGGTCTCAGGAGGAGGAAGGTGCTGCGGCGTTCCCCTGATCGCAGCACCGCCGTTTCAGTCCTGGGAGGGCTGAGTGGCAATCAGTTGATTGACGGCCTGGGCAAACGCTACGGGTGAGTCTTCTTGCAGGAAGTGCCCGCCAGTGAGTGTCTGGTGAGGCTGCCCTTTGGCGCCGGGTATCTGCTCCTGCATATATTTGTCTCCACCACGGGTAATCGGATCGCCATTACTGAAAGTGGTCAGGAAAGGTTTGCGCCATTGTTTCAGTGATTCCCAGGCGGCGCGGTTGGCCTGGGTGGCCGGGTCGTTGGGGGTAACCGGGACCAGCTTGGGAAACGCACGGGCGCCGGCCTTGTATTTGCGATTCGGGAAGGGGGCCTCGTAGGCGCGCTTCTCATCCGGGCCGAGTTTACGGAAGCTGGCGGCATCGATAATGCGCGAGACCGGGAATACCGGTGAGTAGATAGCGAAATTCTTCCACAGTTGAAACGCGGTTGGCACGGTCTGGTCCCCGGTAGGGAGCATGCCGTTGCCGACCACGATTGCGCGAAAGCGATCAGGGTTTTCCGCGGCCAGGCGTAACCCGAGCAAAGAGCCCCAGTCCTGACAGACCAGTGTGATTCGGGTGAGCGCTAACCGATCCAGAAGCGATAGCAGCCAGTCCATGTGGGACTGATAGCTGTAGTCATCGATGCGGGTGGGTTTGTCAGATTTGCCGAAGCCGATCAGGTCTGGTGCGATCACCCGATGACCGGCGGCTGCACAGACGGGGATCATGTGGCGATACAGGTAAGACCATGCGCACCCCGGAAGACCGGGTAAGACCAGGTGGGCTCGCCGTGCAGCATCAGTACCGGCGGGGCATCCGCTGGGCCTTCATCAACGTAGTGCATTCGAAGCCCTCCCACATCCACATAGTGTGGGGCAAAGGGATAATCCAGCAGGCGTTCAAAGCGGTCTTCCGGGGTGCGCAGGTACTCCATGGGGTGTCCTCGTGGGTACAAAATTCCTGTATTGAATAGCAATGGATGCGATGTTTCGCCATGTCGTTACAGGTCAAACGACGAAGGCGCAGCGGGAGGTTGAGCCCCGGCCGCCATTTCGCTACTGTGGCCAGCCCTCCCTGTGACCCAGGGGCGCCTTTATCTCGCCCCGGCTTTTGGATATGGAACTATGTGGATCAAGAACCTGATTGTGTATCTGGGCGATGACGCCTTTTCTTTCTCCGTTGGCGAGCTGGACCAGATTCTTGCGGATAACCGCTGCCAGCCTTGCGGCTCGCAGACGCTCAGTACCGAGGGCTTTGTGCCGCCGCTGAAAGGTCAGGACCCGATGGTCTACGCGGTGGAGGGGTTTATCTACTGCACCTACCAGCAGACCACGCGCCTGCTGCCCGGGCCGGTGATCAAGGAGTTGCTGGATGAAAAGGTCGAGCACATTCAGGACGAAGAAGGGCGCAAGGTTGGGCGAAAGGAAAAGGCCGAATTGAAAGAGCAGATTACCTTTGAGTTGATGCCGCGTGCTTTTACCCGTTCCCGCCGTACCAATTTGTTGATCGATACCCAGCGTAAGCGGGTGCTGGTGGATGCCTCGTCTGCAACCCGTGCAGAAGAAGTGGTGGCGTGCCTGCGCAAGGCCATCGGTACTCTGCCTGTCGCTTACCCGGCGCCCAATTCTGCCCCTTACACCAGCTACAGCAACTGGCTGCGCGATACCAGGCTGCTGCCCGAAGGCTTTACCCTGGGCGACCGCTGTGAGTTGAAAGGCACCAAGGATGAAGGGGCGACGGTGAAGTTCACCGCGGTGGATCTGGGGCAGGAAGAAATCCTCGCCCATCTGGAAACCGGGATGGTCGTTACGCGTGTCAATCTGGCCTGGCAGGACAGCCTGGAACTGGATGTGAACGATAAACTGGAAATCAAGCGCATCAAGGCGTTGGATGTCCTGCAGGAAAACATCGACACCCTGGATGCGGATGATGCTGTGGCAGAACTGGAAGCCCGCATTAGCCTGCAGGGAAGTGTGTTACGCGAAGCACTGGACGGTTTGTTCGGTTATTTCGAGGTGAACCCGGCGTAACGGACAACCGGGGCTGTGGCAGGGGCCAGGCTGGGCTGGCCCCTGAATCCTCGTGGCAGGTTAGTCGCTGATGTCCTTGTCGTCTTCCTGATCCTTGTCCAGTTTGACTGGCGAATTCTCGTCACAATCAGGGCTGTGGAGGAAAGTTTCTGTGACATCCAGATAGCCCAGATGTGACAGGGTGCGGCGGCCAAGCAGCACCGGGTAGATCATGTCGGAGCGATCATTCAGGGTGAACTGTTCTTCATAGAGGGTGTCGCCCACACACAGCTTCATCAGTACTACGGGGCGTCGCTCTTCCCCGCCAGCTCCCCGGATTAATACCTTGCGGTAGCGGGGCTTCTCGAAGGTCTTGCTGACAATCTTGCCGGTGGCTTCGTCTTTCACTTTTACCTTGAATCGCACCCAGTTGTCGCCGTCCTTGTCGAAGACCTCCACGTCGGTGGCATGCAGTGAAGAGGTCAGGGCGCCGCTGTCCAGCTTGGTCTTCAGCTCAACCCCCCACGGTTCCAGCGTGGTTTTCTCGACCCAACCGTAAATGTTCTTGGCGCCTTGAGGCTGTTTTGCCATGGCCAGGCCAGATGTACTTAGTAGGGACAGGGCGAGTGCGGTGACGAGACCTTTCTTCATGGAAGCTCCTTGTGATTCCGTGATTCACTCTTTACGACCGGGGCTGGGCCGCAGTGTTCCCCGGCAGGCCGGCTGAGCCAATCGTAGCGGACAGGGTTTAACAGTGTTTTTCACAGGGTACCATCTGGGCATCAAGCGAAAAATGGAATTGCCATGACTGACAAGTTGGCGCCGCCATCCCTGCGGCTGTTACTGGGAGAGAGCCGGGCGATGTTGGCTTATGGGCGTTACCTGCTGCGTGGGATGGGGCATCACCCGCTGCCACGCGGCAACGGCGAGCCAGTGCTGATATTACCGGGGTTTGGGGCTAGCGATGTTAGTACGCGCCCACTTCGAAAAGGGTTGGCGCAGCTGGGCTATACCAGTTATGGCTGGGCGCAGGGCACCAATCTGGGCATGAACGGCAAGCGCAAGTCATTGTTGGTGAGTCAGTTGCAGGCGATCCATGCCCGTCATGGCACGCCGGTGGCGTTGGTGGGCTGGAGCCTGGGCGGCGTGTTTGCCCGTGAGCTGGCCAGGGCGTATCCGGAACAGGTTAGTCAGGTGTTTACCCTCGGCAGTCCGATCAACCGGGATCCTGAAGCCAACAATGTGACGGCCCTGTTCAAGCTGTTCAATCCGAACCGGCAAGACCCGGATCACGATGCCTTCCAGGCACGAATTGCGCCGCCGCCTGTTCCCTGCACAGCGATCTATACGCGCGATGATGGCATTGTCAGCTGGCCTTGCTGTCTGGAGAATGACGGCCCGAATACCGATAACGTGGAAGTGGCAGGGACTCATGTGGGGCTGCCCTGGAACCCCGCGGTGCTGGCGGCCATCGCTGAACGGTTGGCCCGTTACGATAGCGAGAGAGACAAATGATGGAACTGAAGCCCGGCCGTTACCGGCACTTCAAGGGCAATGAATACCAGGTAATTGGTCTGGCCACGCATTCAGAGACCGAAGAGACGGTGGTGGTCTACCGGCCTCTCTACGGGGATGGGGCTCTGTGGGTGCGTCCCCTGGCCATGTTCACCGAAACCGTCGAGCGAGACGGTCAGGTTCAACCCCGCTTTGCCTGGATCGGTGAGTGAAAGGTTGAAACGCGGTCCGGGGCGGACGGCATTCCTGCACTTTTGCTCCCTGAACTTTGAACTTTCAACTCTGGCAGCTGCTACAATGCCCCTTCAACTCCGGAGCTGATTCCCATGTCCACCTTTGCTGATCTGAACCTGCACGAGCGCCTGGTGCGCGCGCTTGACGAACAGGATATTACCGAGCCTACCCCGGTGCAGGCGGCGGCCATTCCCGACGCGTTGGCGGGCCATGATCTGCGGGTGATTGCCCGTACCGGCAGCGGCAAGACGGCCGCCTTCCTGCTGCCCCTGCTGCACGGCCTGCTGCAGCATTCCCGCCCCCGTACCGATACCCGGGCGCTGATCCTGCTGCCCACCCGCGAACTGGCTCAGCAGACCCTCAAGCAAGTGGAGGCGTTGGCCCGTTACACCTTTATCAAGGCGGCGCTGGTGACCGGTGGGGAAGACTTCAAGGTTCAGGCCGCCAGCATGCGCAAGAACCCGGAAATCCTGATCGGCACCCCCGGGCGTCTGATTGAGCATCTGGAAGCCGGCAACCTGTTGCTGGGTGATCTGGAAGTGCTGGTACTGGACGAATCCGACCGCATGCTGGACATGGGCTTCAGTGAAGATGTGCTGCGTTTGGCGGCGGAATGCCGCAGTGAACGGCAGACGCTGCTGTTTTCGGCCACCCGTGGTGGCAATGCCATGGACCGGGTCGTGGAAAGTGTGCTCAAGGAGCCGAAGTTCCTGTTGCTGGACACGGTCCGCGACCTGAATGAATCCATTCAGCAACAGATCATCACCGCCGATGATGTGGCGCACAAAGAACGCCTGGTGCAGTGGCTGCTGGCCCATGAGACCTATGACAAGGCGGTGATTTTCACCAATACCCGTGAGCAGGCCGACCGCCTGGGCGGCGTGCTGCGCGCCACCAGTCACAAGGTGTTTGTGTTGCATGGTGAGAAGGACCAGAAAGAGCGCAAGCTGGCCATGGACCGGCTCAAGGATGGCGGCGTGCGTATCCTGGTGGCCACCGATGTGGCGGCCCGCGGTATTCATGTGGAAGGGCTGGATCTGGTCATTAACTTTGACATGCCACGCAGTGGTGACGAATACGTACACCGCATTGGCCGCACTGGCCGGGTTGGCGGTGAAGGCACGGCCATTTCCCTCATTGCGGCCCATGAGTGGAACCTGATGGCAAGCATTCAGCGTTACCTGCGCCAGCAGTTTGAATTCCGCATTGTGGATGCCCTGAAGGGCAAGTTCATGGGGCCGAAAAAACTCAAGTCCAACGGCAAGGCCGCTGGCAGCAAGAAGAAAAAGATCAAAAAGAAAACCGACGCGAAAAAAACCGGAAAGAAACCGCTGAAGAAAAAGGCCGCCGCCAAGCGACCCGCCAAACGCAGCAGCAAACCTGCCGCACCGGATACCCAGGGCGGTTATGCCACGGTGAAGAAAAAGAAAAACCCGGGGCCGCTGGATTAAAAAATAGAACCGCTTCCACCACGTATCCGCAGTGAGAACGGATGCTTCCTCTGCGAATGCGGTGGCTTGCCTTCCCTGTCGCTTTTTAAAAATCGGTAAAACCCCGCTGGCTTTTCACAGACGGGATAATCAGGCAATGTCATCCTAGTACTTCTCTCAGGGAAAGGAGCGGCCTTTGCCAGCGGACAGGGATGTGTCCCCCGAACCGGGCACCTTGCAATGCCCGGATTGCCATACCGATCTTGCCTTGCCCTCCGGCAAGGGGCGCGGCACGTGGCGTTGTCCCCGTTGCGACTGTCAGCTAAGTGGTGCCTGGCGCCTGAAACCGGATTCCCTTCTGGCCCTGTCTCTGGCCACTGCCTTCCTGTGGGTCCCGGCCCTGACGTTGCCGCTATTGCGTCTTGAAAACCTTGGCCTTGATAACCACGCCAGCCTGCTCGGTTGCATCTTTGCCCTGATGCATGGCCTGTACTTGCCCGCCGGACTGCTGTTGCTGTTTACCTTGTTGATCATGCCGCTGGCGAATCTGGTTGCTGTGAGTCGGCTGCTATGGGCGGCTCGCCAGCACCAGCCGGTGCCGTCGCCACGCTGGATGTGGGTGTATCGGCAGAGTCGGGAATGGGCCATGACGGATATCTTTTTGCTGGGGATTCTGATCTCCATGACCAAACTGGGCGACCTGGCCACGGTGACCCCGGGCGCCGGCATTGTCTGTCTGGGGCTGGCAGTGCTGTTACGGCTGATCGTGGAAACCCTGGCGCAGCCGGAGCAGTTGCAACGCCTGATTGACCAGCGCGCCGGTGAGGTGAGCGATGCCTGATAAGCCGCACGCCAAAGCGTGGTCGTTACTGGTTGCCGCTACTGTGTGGCTGGTGCCCGCCAATCTGTTGCCGATCATGACCGTCACCCAGGGGGGGCGCAGCAAGACCAGTACCATTGCAGAGGGTATCTGGCAGCTCTTTGACGCGGGCATGCCGGGCATCGCCATTATTGTCATGGTGGCCAGCTTGCTGGTGCCGTTGTTCAAGGTGCTGGTGCTGGCGGTGGTTTACTGGCGCGCGCCGACGGAATCGCAGCCCCTGACCAGTACCCGGGCTTACCGGCTGGTGTACTGGGTCGGGCGCTGGTCCATGCTGGATGTGTTTGTGGTCGCGTTGCTGGTGGCGCTGGTGCAATTTGGCAATCTGGCCAATGTGCAACCGGAGCCCGGCATTCTCGCGTTTGGTATTGCGGTGGTGCTGACCATGTTGTCGGCTCATGCCTTTTCGCCCAATCAACTATGGAACAAGGATCATGGAAACAGCTGAAGTGAAACGCTCGCACTGGCCATCGCCTATCTGGCTGGTGCCCCTGTTGAGCCTGATCGTGGCGGCCTGGTTGTTGTACGACCAGTTGTTGCAGCGCGATGTGCAGATTGAGATCAGCTTTGAAAACGGCGCGGGCATCAAGTCGGGGGTCGAGCTGCGTTATCGGGGTGTGCCAGTGGGCAGCGTGGATGAAATCGTACTCAGTGATGACCTGAAAACGGTGAACGTGCATGCCAGCCTGAATCGTGATGCGGAAAAACTGGCACGGGAAAAAAGCAAGTTCTGGATCGTGGAACCGGAGCTGGGCATTGCCGGTGCCCGTAACCTGGATACCCTGGTGTCGGGGAAATACATTGCCGTAGAACCGGGCGAAGGCGAACCGGAAAAGACTTTCAAGGGATTGGAAACCCCGCCTGACCAACAGCCCGATCTGGGACTCAAGATCACCCTGGTTGCCAACCAGCTAGGCTCCCTGAAAAAGGGCCGCCACATTTACTACCGGGATCTGGAAGTGGGTACCATCGGCGAAAGTGAATTGAGCCAGGATGGTCGCTTTGTTGAAATCCAGGCCATCATCAAACCGGAATACAGCAAGCTGGTGCGCACCAACAGCAAGTTCTGGAACAGCTCTGGCCTGACGGTGGATGTGGGCCTGTTCAAGGGAGCGGAAGTGCAGGCGAGCTCTCTGGAAAACCTGCTACGTGGAGGCATCAGCTTCGCCACCCCACCCGAAGCCGGCAACCTGGCCGGGCCCGGCACCCGCTTCGAGCTGCACCGCGAAGCAGAAGACGACTGGCGTGAGTGGGCGCCGATCTTGAAGTGGCAGGGGTGAGGTAGTGAACAGTTAACAGTGAATAGTGAACAGCGCGCGCAGTAGCGCCGTGCAGAACAAATGTATGAGGCCGCGCCCAAATGTTGGACGCGGCCTCATACGTTTAAAATCCTCAAATCGTTCGGCGCGAACTGTTCACTATTCACTGTTAACTGTTCACTGCCCCTCTACTACATCATCTTCGTCACGACCTTCAGCGGGAAGTGGCGCATGGCGATGCCCATGGGGCCCCAGGGCCAGGCGGGGACGGCGGCGTTGAGGGGTTCTTTTTCGATGGCTTTGACCATGGCCTTGCAGCCGGTTTCCGTGTCGACCATGAAAGGCGTGTTTTTGAGTTTTTCGTTGATCTCTGACTTGATGAACCCGGGGAAAATGGTGGTCACTTCAATGGGCGAATCGATCAGCTCTGCCTGCAGGCCTTCCGCCAGCATGGCCACGCCGGCTTTGGTGGCTGCGTAGGTAGTGAGATTTTTCTTCATGCCACGCATGGCGCTCATGGAAGAAATCATCACCAGGTGGCCGCTGTTCTGGGCCCGGAAAATTTCCATGGCGGCTTCGGCCTGGGCCAGGGCCGCCACAAAGTTGGTTTCGGCGGTCTGGCGGTTGGCATAAAAGTAACCGGTGCCCAGCGGCTGGCCCTTGCCCATGCCGGCATTGATGATCACCCGGTCGATGCCGCTCAGTTCCGTGCGGAAGGCGTCAAACACGGCAAACACCTGATCGTAATCATTCACGTCCAGCGGTTTGATCAGCACGCGAATATTCGGGTGTTTGTTTTCCAGTTCCGCTTTCAGGGTTTCCAGCCGATCCATGCGTCGTGCACACAGGGCCAGGTTGCGCCCCATGGCCGCAAAAATTCGCGCCATGCCTTCGCCAAGGCCGGAACTGGCGCCAGTGATCAGAATCGTCTTGCGTGTCGGCATGGTTATCCCCGCGTTTAATGGTTTGCTGCAGGAGCGCCGCAAGCGACGCTCCTACGGAAAGATGTTCTATCGGTACGTGACCTGATCGCTCGGTAGATGCAGGTGCTCGTTCACCGAGACTAGCCGTAGCTTGCCCGCATTCACAAGAATGCGCGTCACACTGGTGTTGATCAAGGTGCGGTTCCAGGTGATCAGGGCCTCGTCGTCCATGTCCAGCAGGTGCTGGATGATGACGCTGATGGCGCCGCCGCTGGTGAAGACCAGCGCGCTTTCGCCACTGCTGAGGCTGTTGCCCAGGCTATAGGTGCTGGCCAGTACACGCTCGCGAAAGGCGGGCCAGGTTTCACTGTAGGCGCTACGGTCGCTGTCGTCGTTACGCTGCCAGCGTCGCAGGGCTTGTTCAAAATGGGCCTGGAAAACCTTCCGCGGATTAGCCTGTTTGCCCAGCCACTCGGTCAGGGCGGCGCGGTCGTTGGCCATGGGCCAGTCCAGCGCCAATAGCTCGGTATGGTTGTACTCATTGAAGCCGGTGTCGGTGTGCCACTCGGCGGGGAGCCCGAGTTCGCCGAGGGCGGCCTCTGCGGTTTCCCGGTGGCGGCGCATGGTGCCGCAGATCGGGCGGGCAACGCCGAGATCCTGGTTTTGCAGGGCGCGGCCGAGAATACGGCTTTGCTCCCAACCCGGTTCGGAGAGCTGATCGTAGTCTTCCTTGCCGAAGCTGGCCTGACCATGACGAATCAGGTAGATCACTGGCATCAGGCGTTCTCCGCCTTTTCCAGTTTGCGGCGCAACCCTTCGGCACCTTTGAGCATCATGCGGTTGAATCCATGCGCAGCCCCGTCATGCGGTTGAAGATGGCAGGGACAAAACGCTTAAAGAAGTAGGCGCGCCGCCCGCTTTTGTGTGGCAGCAGGAAGAACTGTTGGTTTGCCACGGCCTGCTTGATCATATTGGCGATCTGGTCGGCGGTCAGCTCATTGCTGGCCAGCAGTTTGTCCACGGTTTCGATCATGCCTGGCTCGGGGCTGCGCATGGATTCGTGCAGGTTGGTGCGGAAGAAGCCGGGGCACACCACCGTGGTGTGGATACCAAAAGGGGCCAGTTCGAAGCGCAGGGTTTCCGACAGGGAAATAACGCCAGCCTTGGTCACGTTATAACTGCCCATCACCGGTGCGTTGAGGAGTCCCGCCAGCGACGCAATATTGACGATATGGCCATGGCCCTGGCGTTTCATCATCGGCACGAACACCTTGCAACCCCGGACTACGCCCTTCACGTTGATATCAAAGATCCAGTCCCAGTCCGCCATGTCGCCACGGTCGATACGGGCCGCGCCTGCCACCCCGGCATTGTTTACCAGCACATCCAGGCCTCCCCATTGCTGCTCGAGCCACTCGCGGGCGTTATTGAGGCTGGCGGTGTCACGCACGTCCACATACTGGAAGGCCAGTTCACCGGGCAGGTCTTTCAATGCGGCCAGGGTTTCGGCAGCGCGCTCTTCGTTCACGTCACCGATCAGTACCCGGGCACCCTCGCGCAACCAGGCTTCGGCCATGGCGCGACCCAGTCCGGAGGCGCCACCGGTGATGAAAATGCGTTGGGAAGTCTGGCTCATGGGGTGTCCTGCTGTGGTGGTTTCGGTCATCGTGCGTGCGTAAGACGACAGCATGGTGGCGTCGTGCAGCTATTCATTGACCGATGCTAGAGAGCGGGCTTCAATAAATCCAATGAATCCTCAAAATGAAACCTGATAAATCCTATGCATGTTTCGCGCTTTGATCTGAATCTGTTTGTGGTGTTCGACGCCATCTATACCGAGGGCTCCCTGACCCGTGCGGCCAAGGTGCTCAACCTGACCCAGCCTGCGGTCAGCCACGCGCTGGGACGGCTGCGCGAGCGCCTGGGAGACCCGTTGTTTGTGCGCCAGGGGAGCCGCATGGTGCCCACCGCCCGGGCCCGGGCGATGGTGAGCCCGGTACGGCACGCGCTGGGCGGGTTTCAGCGTTGCCTCAGTGATGAAGGCGGGTTCGATGCCTCCGACGCCGAGCGGACTTTTGTGCTTGGCCTGCGGGATGGCCTGGAGGGCTGCCTGCTACCGCCGCTGATGGCGCAGTTGATGGAAGAGGCTCCGGGGATTCGCTTGCAGTCGTTGACTATCCGGCGGCGGCAGATGCCCACGGAGCTGGCCAGCGGACGACTGGATCTGGCCTGTGATGTGATGCTGGCCTTGCCGGAGACCATTGAGCATGTGCCGGTCCTGTCCGGCCCCATGGTGGTGATGATGCGGGAGGGGCATCCTCTGGCGGCAGGCATGGACCTGCCGGCCTACCTGGCCGCTCAGCATGTGCTGGTCTCGTCCCGGCGGGAAGGGCCGGGGCTGGAAGATTTCGGTCTTGCCCGGCAGGGCTACCGCCGCCATATCCGGTTACGTTGCCAGCACTATCAGGCCGCGATTTCCACGGTGCAGAATACGGACTTGCTGCTGACCCTGCCCGCGACGCTGGCAGGGCGTTTGTCCCGTGAGAGGATGGTACTGCAGCCGTTCCCTGCGGACCTTGCGGACCTGGAAATGCATCTGTACTGGCATCGTGACCAGGCAGGCGATCCCGCGCATCGCTGGTTACGGCAGAAGGTGCTGGCATTGCTGGAAGAGCAACAGGGCCAGTTGATGCTCAATAATGAAAGAACCTGACCGCGAGTTTCCTGGTTATGCCGCGCAGGAAAGCGAGTCAGCAATCTTGATGCAGCAGCGGCTGGTGAAGTCAGCCTTGATTGTTCATCAGAATCTTGCCTTTCCAGTGGGCGTTTTCCTCCACACGGATATCCTGCGCGGCTACCGTTTCGCCGCAATGGCGACAGTGCAGCTGGGCCTGAAGCGTGTGCTCACATTGTTTATGAATGCGGGTAAGGGGGGCGCCGTGGTCGTCCGCCAGATACTGGTCTCCCCACTGTGCCAGATGCACGATCACCGGGTAGAGATCTCTTCCCATTGAGGTAAGACGGTATTCGTGGCGAACCGGACGTTGCTGGTAGGCAACCTTGTCGAGGATGCCGCCTTCAGTGAGTTTGCGCAGACGGTCGCTGAGCACATGGCGGGTCACCCCCAGCCGTTGCTGAAAATCATCAAAACGGCGCACGCCAAGAAAACAGTCGCGCAGCACCAGCAGTGTCCAGTTGTCGCCGATGATGGCCAGGCTGCGGGCCACGGAGCAGGGCTGTTGGTCGATGTCTTGCCAGCGCATGTGGGCTCTCCGAAAAGGTGTCCCCACATCATACCTGTTTGACAGGTTCCAAAAAAGAACTCACCATGGGTTCTAAATTGGAACTAACTGAGGACTGCCCGGGAGGAGCCATGAGTCAGAAAGAGACAGCGCCGGCCATGCTGGTGATTGGTGCCGGTGATGCCACCGGCGGCGCCATCGCCAAACGTTTCGCCCGGGAAGGGTATCGGGTCTGTGTCGCTCGCCGCACCAAGGAGGCCCTGGCTGAGTTGGTGGCAGAGATCGAGGGTGATGGCGGCTGGGTACGCGCTTTTGGCTGTGATGCCCGCGATGAAGAGCAGATGGTAGCCTTGTTCGATACCATTGAATCGGAAGTGGGGCCACTGGAGGCGGTGGTTTTCAATATCGGTGCCAATGTTTTCTTCCCGATCCGGGAAACGACGGCTCGGGTGTATCGCAAAGTCTGGGAGATGGCGGCATTTGCCGGTTTCCTGACTGGTCGGGAGGCGGCCCGAGTGATGGTGCCGCGCCAGCGGGGGACCATTATTCTCACGGGAGCCACGGCCTCTTTGCGCGGAGGCAACTCTTTGCGCGGAGGCAAGGGGTTTTCTGCCTTCGCCGGGGCCAAGTTTGCGTTGCGAGCGTTGGCCCAGAGCATGGCAAGGGAGTTGGGGCCGGAAGGCATCCATGTCATTCACCCGGTGATCGATGGTGCCATCGATACCGCGTTTATCCGCGACAACTTCCCGGCCATGTACGCGAAAAAAGCGCAGGACGGTATTCTCAATCCGGAACACATTGCCGAAACCTACTGGATGCTGCATCAACAGCCGCGTGACGCCTGGACCCACGAGATCGATCTGCGTCCGTGGATGGAGACGTTTTGAGTAACACGCAACACCAAAATCCTGCCGTAGGAGCGTCGCTCGCGGCGCGATTCCTGACGTTGGGTTATCGCGCCGCGAGCGGCGCTCCTGCGGACATTCCTGAAAGGACAATATCATGACTCAAAAAATTGAATTTCTGTTTGATGTGGGTAGCCCTACGGCGTACCTGGCCTGGAGCCAGCTTCCGGCCATTGCCGAGCGAACCGGGGCGCAACTGGAACTCAAGCCGATCCTGCTGGGAGGCGTGTTCAAGGCCACCGGCAATGCGCCTCCCGGCGCCGTCCCCGCCAAGGGCATGTACATGATGCGCGATCTGGCTCGCTACGCGAGCCGTTACCAGGTGCCATTGACCATGAACACGCACTTCCCGGTGAACACCATTACTCCCATGCGCGTCATCACTGCTGCTCTGGGTACAGAGCAGGAGCAGCACATGGTGGATGTCATGTTTAACGCCATGTGGAAAGCGCCGTGTAAATTGTCGGAAGTGGACGAGATGACGCGCGTGCTGACGGAGGCGGGGCTGGACGCAGAAGATTGGTTGGCCCGTGCCAGCGATGAGACTGTCAAAGAGCAGCTCAAAGCCAATACCGAAGCTGCGGTAAAGCGCGGTGTGTTTGGCGCGCCGACGATGTTTGTGGGCAATGAAATGTTCTTTGGGCAGGATAGATTGGATTTTGTCGAAGACGCCCTCAAAGGCAGTGAATAACGACAATCAAAAAACGAAGTAGATCAAAGTGAAAAAGGCCATATCCGGCGACGGGTGTGGCCTTTTTTGTTTATATCAATTTTTCTTCCAGTCACGAAAAAAGTTGTTTTGTCGAGATTGTCCATCACAATCAGGAACAGGGTTCTGTAATCAGTGATGGGGATTGGATATGAAAATAGCGGGATTGCTGGCTGCGATGCTCGTTAGTTGGCCGCTTGTCGCTGCGGCGCAGCCTGTTGGTGCGCCCACTATCGAGCATGTGCCTGAGGATCTGGCGGATGAAGTGAAAAGCCGTGGCATCCTTGGCCAAGATGATCGCAGAAGCACCCGTGAGGTGCCTTATTACCTGAAAAAATATACCCGCCGGGTGGGGGAGCTCATTACCTATAACCATCTGGAGTCGGGTGAAACTGCAAAAACGACCTGTACCGGCTCGCTGATCCAGAAGAACTATATTGTGACAGCGGCGCATTGCGCATTCGACAGTCAAGGCAAGCTTCACGAGAACCAGTTCTTCTATCCTGGTATTCAGGAAGGCAGGGTTAACTACGACAAGTACCGGGTTGCTCGGGTCTTTCTGCCCGCCAGCTATACCCATGATGCGAACGAGGATACGGGCAGGGATATAGCAATCATGGAATTGGAGCCGGCAGATAACGGGCGGCATGCCGGGCAGGTTGCAGGTTGGTTCGGCTTTTGGGGGCGTGCCGATTTCCCGGATGGAGAGGTGTCTACCATCGGCTACCCTGGTGACAAGCAGGATGGGCATCAATACTTTCAGGAAGGTTGTCAGGCGGTAAATCGTAACCCTTACAATCACAACGATCTGTGGATTGACTGCGATGTATTTCAAGGGCAAAGCGGGAGCCCCGTACTGATTTACTCCGGGGAGTATGACACGTTCCATGTGCAGGCTGTGATTCAGAGTGAATCTGCCAAAATGAATTTTGGGTCCCGAATCTCACCGGAAAGGGCAAAAATCTTTCGCTATATCACGAAAGGCGAATTCGCGTCGGCGGCCTATCAATCTGAAGGAATTGTCGAGCCCTGGATTCAGATGGATTATGTCAATCAAAATAAGATCTATGTCTACGCTCGAAACGAGTGCAGCGATGAAGATCTTTACATCGCCTACAATTATAAAACCCATGCAGGAGATTGGCGTGCAGGAGGTTTCATGTTATTGAAACCCAAGCATGAAATGCCGGTATTTGATACCGGAAACGGGGTTTATTACCTTTCTGCCCGTAATCCAGAAGGCAAGGTGTTTACGCGAAAAGATATGAACAAGTACTTGTCAAAATATGACATGAACGTGGGGATGCAGAAGTACAGCGTAGACAAGTTCGGAACCTTTACTTACGGATTTGGCTGTCGATAGTTTACGAGCAGGCAGAAAAGCCGCCATCAGTGAATGGGGAAAGATCTTCCCTTGTGCATGCCAGGTTCCCGGTGCTTGGTATGCCTGAACGAAAATGCCCTTGCTTCCAGCGAAGACAAGGGCATTCTTTTTTGTAGCTTGTAGCTTGTAGCTTGTAGCTTGTAGCTTGTAGCAGTTAGCGGTTCATCGCGGCCTGGCATGAACGGCGGCAGCACCAGCGCGCCCTTGTGAATGGCGGCAGAGTAGTACCGGGTGTCGAAGCCTTTGTCTGAGGCATCCGTTTCGCGGAATTCGCCCACTTGCGTGTTCTTGCCCGCCATCGTGCAGCTCCACCAGCCACTGGGGTAAACCGGCTGCGGGAAGGGTAGCGTCTGGGTGCTGGTGAAACCCGCTTCGCGCATGTTGGCGTGAAGATCCTTGATGATGGTGTCGCTGTGCAGCAGCGGGGATTCCGATTGCTGCACAATGATGCCGCCCTCGGCCAGCACACGGTGACAATCGCGGAAGAAATCGGCCTTGAACAACCCTTCCGCCGGGCCTACCGGGTCGGTGGAATCAACGATGATCACGTCCACGCTGCCATCTGCGCAGTTGCGCATGTATTGCACGCCATCTTCAAACAGCAGTTCCGCCCGTGGGTCGTCGTTGGACTCGCACAGTTCCGGGAAATACTTCTCCGAGTAGCGGGTGACCATCTCGTCAATATCGATCTGGGTGGCTTTTTCTACGCCGGGATGACGCAGCACTTCGCGCAGGGTGCCGCAGTCGCCACCACCGATGATGACGACCCGTTTGGGATTGGCGTGGCTGAACAGCACCGGGTGCGACATCATCTCGTGGTAAAGGAAGTTGTCACGGGTGGTGAGCATGGTGGCGCCATCGATGGTCATCAGGTAACCGAAGCTGTCGGTTTCCCACATTTCGATGTGCTGATACTCGGTCTGCACTTCTTCCAGCTTCTGCTTCAAGCGCAGGCCGAAAGCGGTGCCAGCGGTGTCAAAGTGCTCGTAAAACCAGTTGTTTTGGGTGCTGCTCATGGGCCTTTCCAGTGGGTGGGAGCCAGTGGGCTCCCGAGGTGGACAATAGTCGCGATTGTAAGACCTGTGGCCCCCCTGTCAAAGCCTGATTCCTTGCCCCAAAAAGGGATGCGACAAGCGGTGGCAGGCAGGCATAATGGCGACAGTTTTCCCCTTTGCGGTGGCCGGTGACGGCCTCGCCCGTTTCAGGACAGGTAATGACCGATTCAAGCTCCATTCCCGCCAGTGAGATCTACAACGTGGATCGCTGGGGCGACAGTTACTTCCGTATCGATGAGCATGGCGAGCTGTGTGTTCGTCCCAATGGTGAGCAGGGTGGCCAGGCGACGCTGGAAGCCGTGTTGCAGGCCTGTCGTGAGGCGGGGCTGCGGGCGCCGGTGCTGGCGCGCTTTTCCGGCATTCTGCGCCAACGGGTCAAACTGTTGGCAGGGGCCTTCCGTGAGGCTATCGATGGCCATCGCTACGACGGGCAATACACCCCGGTCTATCCGATCAAGGTGAACCAGCAGCGCCGGGTAGTGCACGAAATCATTCGGGCTCGCGAAGAGGGCGAGCGTATCGGGCTCGAGGCAGGCTCCAAGCCAGAACTGCTGGCGGTACTGGCGTTGTCCAATCCGGGCGACACGATCGTCTGTAATGGTTACAAGGATGCCGAATACCTGCGTCTGGCGTTGATGGGCGAAAAGCTGGGCTTCCACGTGAATATCGTGGTGGAAAAGATGTCCGAGCTGCCTGCGCTGCTTCGTATTGCCGATGAGCTGGGTGTGGCCCCGCGGATTGGTCTGCGGGTGCGGTTGATGAGCATCAGCAAGGGCAACTGGCAGAACACCGGGGGCGAGAAGTCCAAGTTTGGCTTGAGTGCCCCGCAGCTGATGAGTGCGCTGGCGCACTGCCGTGAGGCGGGTCGACTCGACTGTGTGAAACTGCTGCATTTCCATCTGGGTTCCCAGGTGGCGAATATCCAGGATATCAAGGCAGGTATGCGTGAGGCGGCCCGGTATTACACCGAAATGCGTGCGCTGGGCGCGCAGGTGGAGACCGTGGATGTGGGCGGCGGTCTGGGTGTGGACTATGAAGGCACCCACTCACGTTCCTACTGTTCAATGAACTATGGTGTGGCGGATTATGCCCGTCATATCGTCCAGACCCTGCAGCAGCAATGTCAGCAACATGGCGTTCCTGAGCCGCACATCATTTCCGAGTCCGGGCGCGCACTGACGGCGCACCATGCGGTATTGCTGGTGAACATTACCGACCAGGAAGCCCAGAAGCCGGTCGCGGTCACCTTGCAGCCAGGCGACGAATCTATCCCGGAGCTGCAACAGCTGTGGGATCTTCAGGTTGCCCTGCAGGGCGAGGCCGGGAATTTGCTGGAGCGGTTTTCCGAAGTGGTGGGAGCCTGGCAGGATATCCACCAGCGCTACATCGCCGGCGATTTGGGGCTGGATGCCCGCGCCCGGGGGGAGCAGCTGTATGTGAACGGCTTGCTGGCCCTGCGCAGCCGCCTGAATCCGTTGCGCAAACAGCAACGGGAGCTGCTGGATAACCTTAACGAAACACTGGCGGACAAGCTGTTTGTGAACTTTTCAGTGTTCCAGTCGGTGCCTGATGTGTGGGGCATCAATCAGGTGTTCCCGGTACTGCCATTGTCCGGGTTGAATCAGCCGGTGACGCGTCGTGCCGTGTTGCAGGACATTACCTGTGATTCCGACGGGCGTATTGACCAGTTCGTGGACGGCGAAGGGGTGGAGTCATCCTTGCCGTTGCCCGCTGAGATTAACGGTCACCTCGGCATTTTCATGGTAGGGGCGTATCAGGAAATCCTTGGCGACATGCACAACCTGTTTGGAGATACCGATTCGGTGGATGTGGATGTCACCGATGCCGGCGAGATTGTTCTCGATCATGCCATACAGGGCGATACCGTCAGTTCGGTGCTGCGCTACGTGAACTATGACCCGGACCGTTTGCTTGAGTCGCTGGAGCAACACTGCCGCCAGGCCCATCTCAGCGATGATGAGCAAGAGGGATTCATCGAACTGGTACGGGATGGTCTGGCAGGGTATACCTATCTTGAGTAACGAAAAGCGAGGCGTATCGACAAAGGTCATATAAACCGTCCATACGTCAGATTTTTGATTTTCCAGCCAGCAAGGAGAGCGCCATGCGTTATGAACTCTGTGCCAGCCAGGAGATCCCCGAAGGCCAGAGCAAGGCAATGAAAGCCGGGGAAACCAAACTGGTGGTATACCACTTGAGTGATGGCTTTTATGCCACCCAGGCCCGTTGCCCCCATGTCTTTGCTTCGTTAGGCAAAGGCAAGATTCTCAAGGATAAATGTGTGCAATGCCCGCTGCACCGGGCGGAGTTTGATATCCGTACGGGAGAGGTGGTGAAGTGGGCAAACTTTCCGCCGGGGGTGCAGATGCTGAATGTGGTGCGTGGCGAAAAACCCCTGGATACTTGGCCCGTGTCAGAAGAAAACGGCCAGCTTTACGTGGAGATTTGATGGCCCTCAGCAAGGAAGAGCAACAGCGAGCAGCACTGGAGCGGCTGGAGAAATTCAGCCGCTTCACCGACAGCAGTATTGGCATTCCGTTTACCCGGTTCCGTTTCGGAGCCGAAGCCCTGATTGGCCTGATCCCGGGCATTGGTGATGCGGCGGGTCTGGCGCTGGCCAGTTATGTGCTGCTGGAAGCGCAACGCGCCGGCGCCAGCAAGGCCGTGAAGCTGCGTATGTTGAGAAACATGCTGATCGATTTTCTCGGGGGCCTGCTGCCAGTAGTCGGGGATGCCTTCGATGCGATCTATAAGGCCAACACCCGAAACACCGAGTTGCTGCGAAACTATCTGGAAAAACAACTGGAAGTCGAACCGCCCCCCAAACCCTTCCCCTGGTGGACTCTCATCTGGTTATCCGTACTGTTTGCGATTCTGACCGGCGGGTTGACGTTGATTCTTTAATGCGGTTTTCGCTGTTAACTGTTCACTAGATCTTCTAGTGCATCGCCTGACTCAGCCGGGAAAGGTAATGCTGAAAGTGTGTTTTCAGTGGCTCATTAAGGGCGTCGCTTTGTGTTAGCCGTTCCTGTAACCAGCTGCCCTGATGGTCGTTGTGGTGCCACTGCTGGTAGCAGAATACCTGTAGCACGAACTGTTGCAGGAAGGCGGGTTTTTCCAGGTCGGTTTCGTTGGCCAGGGCAATGCGGGGATACAGTTCGTGCAGCTTTCGGGCGAAGGCGCCGGAGCCGATACCATTATCGTTGCCGTATTCGTCATGCAATGGTGTGGTGAGATGGCCGCAACTGGGTGAGCGGGCTTTGAGAATAAAACCGCACAGCGGCTCGCCCAGGGTGCTGGCAACGTCCTCCAGCGCGTCGGTAAAATCCCGTGAGGGATCGTCAACGGCCTTGACCCGTTGGCCCTGTTCGGTCTGAACCACCTGGATGGGGGCACGCGGAATGCCCAGCCCGATACTCACTTCCGGGCAGGTTTCCCGAAAACGCAACAGCGGTGCGAGCTGGTGCATGACGATGCCGTTGCGTTTGTGGTCGCCGTCGTAGCGGACGTTCTGCCCGGTGAGACAGGCGCTGACACCAATCACCGGTTTCTGCCATTCCTGCTGTGGCAAGACGATCCCCACTTGTTGCAGCAGATCCGTTAGCATGGGCCTTCTCCTTTTTCTCCGCTGAAGGACTTTGATCATGCAAGGCGTCTTTCTCGATACGGAAACCGTTAACCCCGAGCAACTGGACTTCTCTGCGCTAGAGGCATTGATGTCCTGGACCTTCCATCCTTTCACTGCGCCTGCGGAGCGCATTGCGCGTTTGCAGGGGGCCGAGGTCGTCATCACCAACAAGGTGGTGCTCGATGCTGACACCCTGGCGGCCTGTCCGTCCCTCAAGCTTATCTGCATTTGTGCCACGGGTACCAATAATGTGGATCTACCGGCGGCGAAAGCCCAGGGCATTACCGTGTGCAACGTGAGCGGCTATGCGCGGGCGTCTGTGGCGCAGCATAGCCTGATGTTGATGTTGACCCTTGCCACCCACTGCGTGCAGTACGATGCGGCGGTGAAACGGGGTGAATGGAGTGCCGCACGGCAGTTTTGCCTGCTGGATTACCCGATCATGGAGCTGGCAGGTAAAACTCTGGGGATCATTGGTTTCGGAGATCTGGGCCGGGAAACGGCATGGCTCGCTCCGCTGAATCTCGGCTGGCGGAGGCCTTCGGTATGGAGATTGCCGTGGCGCAATCATTCAGCGGAGCGAGCCATGAGGGGCGCCTGCCGCTCAACGAGCTGCTGCCCCGGGCCGATGTGCTGAGCCTGCACTGTCCGCTGACGGCACAGACCGAGAAGCTGGTGAATGCGGCGTTTCTGGCGCAGATGAAAGCAGGGGCGCTGCTGATCAATACCGCCCGCGGTGGCCTGATTGATGAATCGGCCCTGGCGGACGCCCTGCGCTCGGGGCATCTGGGCGGTGCCGGGCTGGATGTGCTGAGCAGCGAACCCCCTTCCCGTGATCATGTGCTGCTGGCTGACGATATCCCCAACCTGATCCTTACCCCGCACAACGCGTGGGGCACCCGGGAGTGTCGCCAGCGATTGCTGGATGGCGTTGTCAGCAATATCAGTAGCTGGCAGGCGGGCGCGCCTGCCAACGTGGTGAATTGAGGGGGGCGGCTTACCCCTTCTTCTTTAGCCGGCTGGCCAGCAGTTTGTCCATGCCCCTGAACAGCGGTTGCGGCAGGTTGGTGATCGGCCCGGGCGCGGCGGCGAGCAGTACGCTGCCGAGCTTGCCCATGGGGCGGGCGATACGGGACGGTCGTTTCTCGCAGGCTTCCACGATCCAGCCTGCGGCCTTCTGCACGTGCATCATGGGCATGTATTTATAGATGGCCGTCCGCGATGACATGGGGGTGCGAACCATGGGGAAATACACCACCGTCGTGGTGATCCCCTGATGGCCCATCTCCGCCTGCAGGGAGCGGGTGAAGGACTCCAGCGCGCTCTTGCTGGCCAGGTAGGCCGAGAACAGCGGGATGGGAATCTGGGTGGAGAGGCTGGAAATGTTCACCACATGCCCGTGCCCCTGCTCCAGAAAACGGGGCAGCAGTTTCAGCGTCATGGCCACGGCGCCGATATAGTTCAGCTGTACGGTGCGTTGAAAGTCGTGCAGGCGATCCAGTGACTGTTCAATGGGGCGGCGGATTGAGTGAGCGGCATTGTTCACCAGCGCATGAATGTCCTGCTGCTCACGCAGAATCTGGTCGGCACAGGCTTCAATCGCTTCGCTGCTGCTGAGATCACAGGGGTAGATGGCACAGTAGGCGCCTTCTTCCTCTACGCGCTGCTGGACTTCGCGCAGCTGTTCTTCCCGGCGAGCAACAAGACACAGTCTGGCGCCGCGACGGGCCATCAAAACGGCTGCCTCGGCGCCAATGCCGCTGGAGGAACCGGTTAGAACAATGGTCTGGCCTTTGAGTTTCATGGGTTACTCTGATGTGTTGGCGATGATGGATTGGCCCCGTTGCCCGTGTTTTTAACGGGAAATAAGCTCTAGTGTTGTCAGTCCAGACAGCATGCAGTCAGGTTGACAGGGCAATCATGAATATTCTTATCCTCGGCGCCGGCGCCGTTGGTCTAGTGTACGGGCAATGTTTTGCGCGGGCAGGTCATCGTGTGACGTTTTTCATCAAGCCTCATCATCGTAAGGCGCTTGAAGAGGGAGTCATAATGATCCGCAAGCGTCGTCTTGGTGGTGACAAGACGACAAGGTTTGCTGAGTTTTCGCTGATGTCTGAATGGGAAGAGGTGGCAGAATCGACCTGGGATCAGGTGTGGTTGGCCATCCCCTCCGATGCCCTTCGCGACTTGCCGTTGGCACACATTCGCGATGCCATCGGTGGGGCTTCCCTGGTGATGCTGCAGCCCAGTGAAACTGACTACCTCACACTGCGGAAGTATTGGGCTGCTGAACAGATCGTCAAAGGGATGATCAACATGATCAGCTATTATCCGCCCTTGCCGGGGGAGAGCGAGCCAGAACTGCGCGGAGGGATCGATGTCGCCTATTATTTGCCCCCCTCTGCCACCCCTTTATCGGGTGATCGTGCGCGTGTGGCGGTGTCGGTTTCGTTGTTGAAGGGCGGAGGGCTGGCAGCAAAGCACGTGGGGGATGCTGTCGCAACATCACGCCTGCCGAATGCCTTGCTCATGACATTCTTGTGTGCCCTGGAGTTGAGTGATTGGGAATTCTCCCGTCTGAGGCGCGACAAGCCTTTATTGACAGAGCTGGTTCAGGCCCAGAAAAGCCTGCTTGTGCATCTTGCTGACCCGTCACAGGCTCAAGATGTCACTACCGGGCGGGCGATGCGAAGCAGTGCTCGCTTGTTATCCGTTTGGGGGTATCGCGTCTTGCTCGGGGTGGCGCCTTACGCACTTCCGTTTTCGCTGGAAGCGTATTTGAAGACCCATTTCATGAAAGTGCGGGTCCAAACCGGTCTGTACATGAAAGATTACTGTCAGCAGTGCGATGCACCTGCACTGAAAAACCTATATCAACGTTGTTTTGGCCAGAGGGCGGGCTGAACGTCCGCAAAGGCGGGAAAACGGTATGTGGATTCAACGAACGCTGACCCTGTCGGCTCGGCCCCGGGGATGCCATCTGGTTACCCGAGAGGTACTGGAGCGATTGCCAGAGTTGGTCAATCTGGAGGTCGGGGTGCTCCATCTTTTCATCCAGCACACCTCGGCGTCATTGGCCATTAATGAAAATGCGGACCCGGATGTCCGCGATGATCTGGAGCGCCACCTGAACGTGATGGTGCCCGAAAATGCGCCTTACTATGCTCACACCCTGGAAGGGCCGGACGACATGCCAGCACATATCAAGAGCGTGCTGATCGGGCCGTCTCTCAGTGTGCCGATCAGCCGTGGTCGACTGGCGTTGGGAACATGGCAGGGCATTTATCTGTGTGAACACCGTGACCAGGGTGGAGGCCGCAGGCTAGTGGCGACGGTTCAGGGGGAATAAAGGGAAGCGCAGTTTCGCGCTGTGAGTTTTGAGTTGCGAAAATCAAAGGGAAAACCACCGCGCCTGTGAAGGGGGGTGGTTTTGCTCTTCGAAACCCGAAACTCCTTTCGCGTTGTGTTACTGCGATATCCATTGCAGGAACTCGCGGCGTTCTTCCGGGGTTGCCTGATTCCATTGGGCCTTCAGGGTATCCAGGTAGGTTGCCTGAGCTGCCTGAGCCGCAGGGGCTGCGGCTGCTGCACCAGTGGCCAGGGGGGCGACGCTGTTGGTGGTGGGCGTCGTGACTTCTTCACCCGTGATAGGCGCCATGAAGCCTCGCTTCAGCACCAGCTTGCTTTTTTCGGCCGCTACTTTCTGTCCGCTGGCGGGGTTTTCTGCCCAGCCGTGAAAGTTGTCTTCCATGGCGCGGGCCGCTTCTACATCCTGTGGTTTGTCGAATCCGAGAACCCATATCTCACCGGGTTTTCCATCGACCACAAAGTTTGCCGGGTTGGTTTTGACGATTTCGTGATTGTCTGCGTCCAGCTGCCAGAGCTCCTTGTAGTAGGCAAGAATCTCGTAGCGACCTGGAGCTACCTTCAGGTCTTTGTACTCAGTAGAAAAGAAGGTGTTGACGCCTTCTACCTCTTCACCGTTGATCGTAAAGACTTCCAGTTCGCTGGGAACACGAACCGTGACAATGCTGCTGTCGGAGCGGGCAGGGCCATCATAGAGTTGGACGACCGGACTGCGGGCGCAGGCAGACAGGAACAGACTGACAAGGGTGAAAGTGGCAATGCGCAACAACATGGTTTCTCGCGGGCCCTGCTACCCAGGTGGGTAGCAGGGCCCGCCAGTCTGGCGGGCAAAGATGGCAAAGGGGTGACAGAGATGAATCAGAAACCCCAGCTTTCAATTCGGGCCGGCGCCCTGTCCTGGTTCAGGGCGGTGAGTCCTCTGGCGCAACGGATAATCCACCAGAGAGTGGCAAAGGCCATGACCAGCCAGCCCACAAAGGCCAGGGTGGTGATGCCGGCGATAACAACATAGAGCAGTCCGATCCAGAACGTTCGGTACTGGAAACGAAAATGTTCGCGCAAAGGCGGCGGAGTGTCACCGGCATTCAGGTGTGCCAGTATCGCGCCGGCAACGGCTGTGAGGCCGCCGGTGATCAGGCCTGCCAGGTGAAGAACATAGATGATGCGGACCAGGCTGGTTTTGCTGTCAGGTGTCATCAGTGGGTCTCTTTGATGGACGCTTTCGCTGGATCATGGCCGTTACAGGTGTTGACGCAGGCGTCCATGGTGTCGAACGGCACGCTGCCCTGGCAACCGCCCCAGATAAAGGTCTGGCAGGCGCCGGTATTGGCATCATAGTAGTAACGGGGGATCGAGGCCCTGCAGATGCCTGATTCCGGCGGTTGAAAGCAGCTGTCCGGTAGCGTGCCAGACCCCGGTTTGTTCCCGGACTCGCACCCTGTCATCCCGGCAAGCGCGAGAATGAGGGGAATCATCAGGTATCGCATGGCTGTCGTTCCTTGATGAATAGGGCGCTCTCGAGGATACGGCGAGAACGCATTCGCCTGACCGCTACTTTACCGGAGTCTTGGTCTGGCGGTAACCGGTTCATGTTATCCGCCGTCATTGTCCTCTATGCTGGAGTTTGCAGTCTTTCTGATCGTGACGGGGGTTTGGGGTGAAAGGAATAGCGGCAAGTGTGGGTTTGGCTGGGATATTGATGGCAGGACATGGCTTGGCCGGGGAAACCCAGTACATGTTTCTGCAAGCGGGCAAGCTGCAGCTGAGCGACGCTGACAGCACCGTAATTGCCAATGGCGCTACCCTGGAAGGGGACTACGATGACCTGCCTTTCTTTACCGGAGGAGTGCAGAAAATTCTGGGGGGCTCGGACCGTTTTCGTTATGGCTATGAAGGCGGGGCGTTGATCAGCTGGCAAAATGATTCGGTGAGCTATTCCGGGGTGGTGGATGGTGGGGCTACGGTGAATATCAAGGTTGAAAATGAGATGTTCCTGTTTGGCACCATGCTGGGTGGGTATGGCGATATCAATATCCGTGACCGTGCCCGTTTGTTCCTGTCGGGCGGCCCCATGCTGCTGCTCGCGTCTCTTAAGCAGGATCAGGAAGAGCCCTATCCCCAGCCGCTTTCCTCAACCGTGGTGGTGAGGGGAGACGACCGGGATTTCAGCTTCGGCTATGGTGCCTACGCGTCACTGGGGCTGATTTTTTCGGTGGGTAGTACGTCCGAGTTTGGCGTGGTGGTGCGCGAGCAGGCCGTGGAAATGGATTTTAATGATGCGATCGCGGAGTTCCCCTATGACGGTACCCAGTACATGATCAGCTTTGGGTATCGGATGTAGGGTGAGAGATGAACTTTGACGGGCAAGTTACTAGCTACAACGCGGGAAGGTTATTCAGAGGCTCCTTTGTCCTGCAACGTTAGAGGCCGCGCTCAAGTCCTGGGCAGGGCCTCATTGCTTTCAGAACCTGTCAAACTCTGTCGCGTTGCAGTTGGTCGCTTGAAGTTTGCGCTTTCCTTAATCCGGCCGCATGTGCTTCTGGTCGCGGGGCAGGGTGTCGTTTTTCAGACGGATCACCGTTTTCTGCAGGAGCAGATTGTTGGGCAGGGTGTAGCGGTGACCAAGCTCGTCCTGCACGGTGATAAAGATCAGACCCATGTGTCGAATCTGCCCTGTCACGGTATTGTCCCCGTCCAGCAGGCGGATGCGATCACCTACCCGGTAAGGGGCACTGAAGAACAGGATGATGGCCGCGGTGGCGTTGCTGAGCATGGACCAGCTGGCGAACAAGGCGACACCCAGCAGGGCCATCAATGAGGTTGCGAAAACCATCAGGCCATCGCCTTTCAGCCCCCACAGCACACCGATAGCGATCAGGCTGATGACCAGGCTGGCACTGTTGATAACCACGGCGGTCTGAAAAATGCGGGCCCGGGTGTAGTTACGACGCCGGCCCAATCGTTTGGTGATTCCGCGCAGCAGGATGGACAGCGCCCACCCCAGCAGGGCAATCACCACGGTGAGCCCCCACTTCATGATGATGGATTCCATAGCTAACCGTGTTTACCTGAGACAAAGGGGTTGTTGGCACGCTCGTGGCCAATGGTCGACATGGGGCCATGGCCGGGAATAAATGAGACGTCGTCGTCCAGCGTGAGCAGCTTGTCCTTGATGGCGTTGATCAGGGTATCAAAGTCGCCCTTGGGAAAATCAGTACGACCGATAGAGCCGTTAAACAGCACATCCCCGACCACCACCAGCTTGCTGTCGGGCTGGTAAAACACCACATGTCCTGGCGTATGGCCGGGGCAATGGCGCACTTCAAAGTGTGTTTCACCCACGGTGACGGTATCGCCATCTTCCAGCCAGCGGTTGGGAGTGAAGGGGCGGGAGGCCGGGAAACCCATCATCTGCGCCTGCTGGGGCAGCATGTCGATCCAGAACTGGTCGTCCCGGTGGGGACCTTCAATCGGAAGCCCGAGGGTCTCAGCGAGTTCGGCCACCGCGCCCACATGATCCAGATGGGCATGAGTCACCAGAATCTTCTCGGGGGTGCCGCCGACCTGTTTTAGTGCATCCAGAATGCTGTTGAGGTCGCCGCCGGGGTCGACGATGGCAACCTTGTCGGTGGATTCGCACTTGAGGAAAGAGCAGTTCTGTTGAAACGGGGTCACCGGCAGGATGGCGTACTTCATGGCTGTCTGTTCGGCTGTCTGGGGGTGAATGTGACCGGCAGTATAGCCGGTTCCCCGTGGTGCCTGCATGTCCGGACCAGTAAAAATATTTGCAAATTCAGACCTGGGTGGGGTTTGCGGTTTGCAGGCGAGTGCTATTTTAAGCTTTCCAACAATATACCCCGAGGAAGGGAATCATGGACATGGAACAAATCCAGCCATATGTGGACAAGGCGATTGAGCTGGGCATGGCGTACCTGCCCAAGGTAGTGCTGGCGGTAATTACGCTGGTGGTGGGGTTCTGGATCATCAAGCGGATTGTCGGTGGCATGAACCGGGTGCTGGGACACAAGGCGATTGATGATTCCCTGCAGAAGTTTCTTTCCAGCTTTCTGGACGTATTGCTGAAGATTCTGTTGTTGGTGGCCGTGGCGGGCATGGTCGGGGTGGAGACCACCTCCTTTATTGCCATGCTGGGTGCAATTGGCCTGGCAGTGGGGCTGGCCTTGCAGGGAAGTCTGGGTAATCTGGCGGGAGGGGTGCTGATCCTGTTTTTCAAACCCTATCGGCTGGGCGACATTATCGAGGCGCAGGGATATACCGGCCGGGTTCACGATATCCAGATTTTTACCACGATTCTGATCACTTACGATAACCAGCGTATCGTGATTCCCAACGGGTTGATGTCCAACGGCTGCATCAAGAATATTTTCTGTGAGCCCCAGCGCCGTGTGGATATCGAGTTCGGTATCAGTTATGGCGACAGCATCGAAGAGGCGCGCAAGGCTATTCAGTCTGTCATCGAAAGTGATGACCGCATTCTTTCCGGTGGCAGTTTTGATCCGAATATCTTTGTGTCAGCCCATGCCGATAGCAGCATCAACATGCTGACCCGAGTGTGGGTGAATTCCGAGGATTACTGGCCGGTGTATTTCGGGCTGTTTGAGCAGGTGAAGTATGCGTTCGACCAGGCCGGGATTACCATTCCGTTCCCGCAGCGGGATGTGCATTTGTACCAGCAATCCTGAGTTCAAAGTTCAAAGTCTAAAGTTGAACGCGGATTAGCCTGGAGTCACTGAAAGGCAACAGGCCGCGACCATTTCTGGTCGTGGCCTCTTGCCTCAGGGATTATGAGTGACCCTCACGCGGTTTAACGTTCAACGTTAAACTCGTTTCTCGATCGTCACCGGCAATCCATCCTTGGGCATGATGAGGGGCACTTGCTGGGTGGGCAGTTCATAGTCCTCTTTTGCGCGTACCCGGTAGCGCTGCAGGAAGTGGTAGAGGAAGGTTTTGGTCTGCAGCTCGGCAAAATTCAGCCCCAGACATTTGTGATGGCCGCCGCCGAAGGGGACCCACTGATAAAAGTGTTTCTTGTGTTCTGCCCGTTCGTCACTGAAACGTTCCGGATCAAAGCGGAGCGGTTGGCTCCAGTATTCTTCCATGTAATGGGTGTACAGGGTGGAGATGTTCACCAGCGTATTTTTCGGCAGTAGGTAGCCCTGGTATTCCACCTCTTTCACCGTACGGCGAGGGAAAGTGGTGAGCGGGGGGCGCATACGCAGTGTCTCGCGGAATACCCAGCCGGTTTTTTCCAGCTTGCCCAGATCATCATAATCCAGCGCGGTTTTACCCAGTCCCTTCATTTCTTCTACCAGGATTTCCTGCCACTCGGGGTGTTTGGCGAGCATGTAGATGATTGAGCACAGGGTGCTGGTGGTGGTGTCGTGGGCGGCGAACAACAGGAAGATCATGTGGTTCATCACGTCCCGATCGGTCAGGCCGCCTTCTTCATCTGCCGCCTTGCACAGTTCGCTGAAGAAATCCGGGGTGTCGCTGTTGCGTTTTTGCGGGATCAAACCAGTGACAAAGTCTTCCAGATAGCGACGCCCTTTCATGCCCCGGTGCCACAGCAGGCCCGGGATTTCCAGTCGGACCACGGCCAGTGAGGCTTCGGTGGTATCGATGAAGGACTGGTTGACTCTGTCGGATTCCGGTCCCATTTCCAGGCCGAAGAAAATTTGCGCGCCTACATCCAGCAACAGTGTCTTGATGTGCTCCAGGAATTTCATTTCCGTGCCGGCGGGCCAGTCCTGAATTTCCGTGCCGATGTGGTGATTCATGCGATCCAGGTAACTGGCCAGTGCCGGTTTCTTGAAGGCCTGTTGCATGATGCGGCGATGAAACTTGTGATCGGCAAAGTCCCGCAGCATCAACCCATCGGTAAACAGCTTCTCCAGGATGGGGTTCCATGCCGCCCGGCTGGAAAATGCGTGCTCGGGATCCTTAAGGACAAACTCGTTGGCGTCCGGGCCCAGCAGGGTGACGCCACGCTGGAATAGCACCGAGCCCTTGAAGACAAGACCGTACTGCCGGGCACGATCGGTCACCAGCTTGTGGTAGTCCTTCAAAAAAGGCACGGTTTCGCCGAGCAGCGGCCAGCCGTAGTCCCCGGGGATATTATCCAGCTTGCGCTGGGGCATACGTGGTAATTGTGCGGCCTCTTGCTGGGCGGCTTCCATACGGTTCATGACGGCACTCCCGATAAACACTTTGTATAGGTTGAATCTACCCCCGGTGTGCCAGGGTGAACAGAGGCCTGTCGGCAACGGTCAATCGGTGCTGTCCTGTCCAGCCCCGGGGTTGAGGCGTGGTAGTATCTGCGCATCTGCAAGGAGAGAATCTATGTCCAAGCCTGCGGCACAATTCGAGCCCCTGGCCGTGGCGGTGTTGACCGTCAGTGATACCCGCACCCCGGAAACCGATACTTCTGGCGATCTGTTGGTGCAGCGTCTCCAGGAGGCGGGCCATACCTTGGTTGCCCGACAGATCGTCAAGGACGATGTCTACCAGTTGCGCAAAGTGGTGTCGGACTGGATTGCCGATGAGCAGATCCAGATCGTTTTGACCACCGGCGGCACCGGGTTTTCCGGCCGTGATTCCACCCCGGAAGCGCTGTCGGTGTTGAGATCAACACCGACAGCGCTTCCGTCGGTGTTGTTCGACAAGCACATTGAAGGGTTTGGGGAATTGTTTCGGCAGGTCAGCCTGGAAGAGATCGGTTCTTCCACCATTCAGTCCCGCTGTCTGGCCGGGTTGGCCAACCGTACGGTGATCTTTTGCCTGCCGGGTTCCAACAATGCCTGTGCCACCGGCTGGGATCGCATCATCAGTGAGCAACTGGATGCCCGCCACCGTCCCTGTAATTTTGTCGCTCAGGTGCGTCGATGAGCCAGATTCCTGCGGTGCTGATGCCGGTAGAGGACGCCTTGTCCCGGCTGCTGGACAGCATGCGCCCGTTTTCTGCCGTGCAGGATCTGGTGTTGGGTGAGACCCGGGGGCAGTACCTGGCCTCGGATGTGGCGGCACGGGTGGATGTGCCGGCGTTTGATAATGCCGCGGTCGATGGTGTGGCGTTGCGCTACCAGGATCTGGCCGAGCCTGGCCTGACATTGCCGATGCCCTTGCGGGTGGCGGCGGGTGATCCGCCCTGCACCCTGATGCCCGGGCAGGTGGCCCGTATCTTTACGGGCGCGCCGGTGCCCACTGGCGCAGACACGGTGTTGATGCAGGAAGACTGCGAGATCGCCGATGGCCGGGTGCGGTTGCCAGGCAGGGATGACGTCACCCAAGGTCAGAACATTCGTCCTGCGGGTCAGGATGCCCGTCGTGACGCCATTGTGATTGAGCGCGGCCAACGCCTGACGCCCCAGGCTGTCGGCTTGATCGCATCGGTGGGGGTGCCCCAGGTAACGGTGAGTGCACCGCGGGTTCTGATCCTGACCAGTGGCGATGAATTGCAGCGCGCCGATGAGTCACCGCTACCAGGCAAGATTTACGACAGTAACGGCCCGCAGCTGGAACAGCTGGTGGTGCAAAGTGGTTTCCCTGCGGTGCGGCGGGAGCACTTGCCTGATGATCCGGCGATTATCAGCGACACCCTGACCCGCTATCTTACTGATGCCAGTCAGCGCCCGGACGTGATCATTTCAACCGGCGGAGTATCGGTGGGGGAGGAGGATCACCTGCGTGCGGTGCTGGAGGCCAAAGGCTCGCTGGACTTCTGGCGGTTGGCAATCAAACCGGGCAAGCCGTTTACCTTTGGCCAGGTCGATGGGATTCCTTTTTTTGGGTTACCCGGTAACCCCTCTGCCGTGCTGGTCTGCTACCTGACGCTGGTCTTGCCGGCACTGCGTCGTGCCTGTGGGGCGCAAACGGTGCTGCCTGCGCCGCAGACATTACCGGTGAATTTTTCAGTTAATAAACCGGGCAAGCGTCAGGAATATTTGCGTGTGCGGTGCCTGCAGGAAGACGGTGAGTTGCGATTGCAGCAACACCCCAATCAAAGCTCGGGCATGCTCAGTTCTGCCGTGTGGGCGGATGGCCTGGCAGTGGTGCCGGTGGGGCGTACCGTGTCCCCCGGAGATCGGTTGGCGTATTTTTCGTTTGCTGACTTGTTGGGTGGCTAAACCCTGTTTATGCCAGCGCGTGACGCCGGTACGTTTTGGAGAAGATGTTCATGTCCCTGGAATCCACCTTGTTGGCCCGTGCCGATTCAACGTGCGAGCTTTGTGCTGCCGGTAGCGCGCTTTCGGTGTATGCCGTGCCCCCGGCGTCTGATGGCAGTGAAGCGCAAAGCGTCCTGCTGTGTGAAACCTGCCAGTACCAGATCGATAACCCGGGTAACGAAGACGCCAATCACTGGCGTTGCCTGAATGACAGCATGTGGAGCCAGGTGCCGGCCGTGCAGGTACTGGCCTGGCGAATGCTCACCCGGTTGCGGGCGGAGGGCTGGCCGCAGGATCTGCTGGATATGCTGTATCTCGAAGACGATGTGCAGGCCTGGGCGCAGGCCACGGGGGAGGGGCAAGACGCCGTGGCAATGGTGGAGCATCGCGACAGCAATGGCGCGGCGCTGCACGCCGGCGATACGGTTACCCTGATCAAGGACCTGAATGTCAAAGGCGCCAATTTCACCGCCAAGCGGGGCACGGCGGTGAGAAATATTTCATTGGTGCAGGATAACCCCGAGCAGATCGAAGGCCGGGTAGAAGGCCAGCGGATCGTCATACTGACCCAGTTCGTGAAGAAGACAGGATGAGGCGGTCACTGATCCTCGGCGGGATTCGCTCCGGTAAAAGTTCGCTGGCAGAACGTCTGGTTACTGAGCAGGCCGACCCGGTGGTGTATGTGGCGACCGCCACGGCCGGTGATGGCGAAATGAGTGACCGGATCCGCCGCCACCAGTTGCGTCGTCCGCCGCAATGGGGGCTGGTAGAAGAGCCGCTTGCCCTGGGGGCGTTGCTGAACCGTCAGGCCACGCTGACACCGCCCCCGTGTGTGCTGATTGATTGCATGAGCCTGTGGGTGAGCAACCTGCTGCACGCCGGGGACACGGTGTTCGTGCGCGAGCGGGACAGTTTTCTGGCCGCCCTTTCCCGTTACCCCGGCCGTGTCGTGGTGGTCAGCAATGAAGTGGGCTTGGGAATTATCGGCATGGATCCCCTGACCCGCCGTTTCGCGGATGAGTTGGGTTGGCTGAACCAGTCCCTGGCGCGCAAGTGTGACCGGGTCTTGCTGTCTGTGGCAGGCATCGCCCAGACGTTAAAGGGATAAGTCCGGCTGTAGGCGCGCGGGTCATTCGCGCCGCCAGCCAGCGGTGTTATTCCGGCGTTATTTTTAATCCCCGAGCCTGACCAAACAGCTCAGGGTGCCGTGCGGGGTGTCATCAATGCGCACCTGTGAGCGGCAGGCAAACGGAACCTGGAAGCCCGCCATGGCGTTGCTGGGGGTGAGACCAAGCACATGCGCCAGCACCATTCGAATGACGCCGCCGTGGCAGACCAGTAACACGTGCTTTCCTGCCAGTGCGTCACTCCAGTGTTGCCAGGCTGCACCGATGCGGTGATGAAAATCCTGAATGATTTCCGCATTCGGAGGCGGAAAATTTTCTGCATCGCGCCAGAAGTTGGCCTGATGGTCACCGTATTCCCGGGCCACCTGCTCTCGCGTTTTGCCTTCCCAATCGCCAAAACTGATTTCCTTGAAACCCTCTGCGACAGTAACGGGAATGTTCCGTTGTTCTGACAGCTCGCAGGCGAACTCGCGACAGCGCAGCAAAGGCGACGTGAGGATGTGGTCCCACTGTTCGTGTTGGCCAATAGCGTCTCGCATTTGCTGCCAGCCCAATTCACTGAGTGGGTCATCCCTGTGACCGCGATACTTGTGGCCACCGGCGGGCTCGCCGTGGCGGATCAAATCGAACAAGGTGGTTGTCATGGGGTTATCCGTCTGCGTTGCTGACGCCGGCATCGGCAAAGGTGGCCATCTGGTTGTGCAGGGCGCAGGCGCTGCGAATCAGGGGGACCGCGACGGCAGCACCGCTGCCTTCCCCAAGGCGCATACCCAGATCCAGCAGCGGCGTTGCCTCAAGGGCGTCCAGGATGCGTTGGTGTCCTGGCTCCCGGGAGCGGTGGGCAAACAGCAGCCAGCAAGACAGCGCCGGGCGTAGCTGCACGGCACACAGCGCTGCGACGGAGACGATAAACCCGTCTACCAGCACCGGAATGCCGCGAGCGGCGCAGCCGATCAGGGCGCCGGTGATGGCCGCAATTTCAAAGCCCCCAAGGGACTGCAGGCAGGTCAGGGGCGTCGCGTCATCGTCGTGCTGCTGATAATGTCGCGCCAGCGCCTGCTGGATGATCGCCGCCTTGTGCTGGACGCCCTGGCGATCAAGGCCGGTGCCGGGGCCGGTCAGATGGGTTGGGTGTTCTGCCAGCAGCGCGCAGGCCAGTGCGCTGGCGCTGGTGGTATTGCCGATGCCCATCTCGCCGGCGATAAACAGCTGACAACCGCGCTCAAGAGCCCGGGCGGCACTGCGGTCCCCGGCCGCCAGCGCAGCGGCAAGTTGTTGGGCATCCATGGCGGATTCCCTGGCCAGGTTGGCGGTGCCGGCAGCGACTTGTTCGTCTATCACTCCGTCGCTCAAGGGGGGGGCGCAGACGGTACCGGTATTGATCACTTCCAGAGCCGCGCCCAGCTGCCGGGCCATCACGCTGATGGCGGCGCCGCCGGTGACGAAGTTGGCAATCATCTGTGCGGTGACCGCCTGGGGAAACAGGGAAATGCCCTCGTCACAGACACCATGGTCACCGGCAAAAACCGCAATCTGTACCTGCTCTGCGTATTGACCACCTCATCCCCCCTGCGTTGGGGGTGTCGGTGCCTTGCAGGGCGGCCAGCCGAACGGCCACGTTTTCCAGTTCGCCCAGCGAACCGGCAGGTTTGGTCAGTTGCGATTGGCGTGCCAGTGCCCGCTGGCGGTGGGTGTCGCTGGGGGTGGCAAGCTCGGCGAGCCAGGGGGATGAGGTGGTCAATGGGTGCTCCCGGCAGGGTGACAGCAGAGGGGAAGCGGCAAATCCTCTGCCCCCATCGGGGGAGTGTCAAGTACACTGCCGGGCTTCACGGATGGTATCGCAAGGAAGAATCGTGTCCCTGACCCTGTATCTGTTCTGTCTGTTGGGCCTGCTGCTGGATGCCGTTGTGGGCGAGCCCCGTCGGTGGCACCCGCTGGTGGGCTTTGGCAAGCTCGCCGACGCTCTGGCACGGCGGGTGAACCGGAACCCGTCGGGTCGCTGGGCGGTGGCGGCGGGTGGGCTGGCGGTCGTCCTGCTGACCGTGCCGGTGCTGGCGATGCTGGTGGTGGTGTTTGCACTGTTGCCCGCGTGGGGCGACGGGATGGTCTCTGTTATCGGGCTGTGGCTGGTGGTCGGGCGTCGCAGCCTGGTGGAGCATGCATTGGCGGTGCAGGTGCCATTGCAAGCCGGTGAATCCGCGTTGGCGCGTGAGCAGGTGGGCAGGATTGTCAGCCGGGATTGCTCTGCGCTGGATGAGGCGGGCATCGCCAGAGCGGCCACCGAGTCGGTGCTGGAGAACGGTGCCGATGCCCTGTTCGCGTCGCTGTTCTGGTTCGTGGTGGCAGGGTTGCCGGGGGCGCTTTTGCACCGCCTGGTCAACACCCTCGATGCCATGTGGGGCTACCGTAATGCGCAACAACGCCGCGCCCGGGGGGCTACCGTAATGCGCGCTTCGAACGGTTTGGCAAGGTGGCGGCGCGGCTCGATGATGTCATGGGCTGGCTGCCCGCCAGGCTGACGGCATGGGGGTATGCCCTGTGTGGCCATTTGCCCCGGGCGCGGCGTTGTTGGCGTCGCCAGGCGCCGGCCTGTGACAGCCCCAATGCCGGTCCCGTGATGGCCGCGGGTGCCGGGGCGTTGGGCGTCCTGCTGGGTGGGCCTGCGCACTATCATGGGCAATACAAGGACAAGCCGGTGCTGGGTGAAGGGCGGCCGGCCACGGCCGAGAGTATTGGCGCGGCGATACGCTTGCTGCATCGCACCTTGCTGCTGTGGCTGGGAGCGATGGCATGCCTGGTGTGGCTGACATGAGCGGCGAGCATGGTGGGCAGTTGCATCGCGCGGCAGCCCGTTACGGCATTCCGGTCACCGACTGGCTGGATTTGTCTACTGGTATCAGCCCCTGGTCCTGGCCTGTGCCGTCGTTGCCCGAGACAGTCTGGCAGCGGTTACCCGATGAAGAGGACGGCCTGGTGGCCAGCTGTCGTGAGGTATTGTCGTTGTCTCCGGAGGCCGGTTGTTTGCCGGTGGCAGGTAGTCAGGCGGCGTTGCAGACACTGCCGTCGCTGCGGCGCCCGTGCCGGGTGGGGGTGCCCGTGCCGGGCTACCGTGAGCACGCACTGGCCTGGCAGCGCCAGGGCCACACGGTCGTGCCGCTGGCGCCGGACACCATAGAGGACGCCCTTCAGGGGCTGGATGTGCTGGTGTGGCTGCAGCCCAACAACCCTACCGGGCTGTGGTTACCTCTTGAGCGCTTGCTGGCCTGGCAGGAGCAATTAGCGGCACGGGGGGGCTGGCTGGTGGTGGACGAGGCGTTTGTAGAAGCCTCAGCGGCGCCGTCCCTGGTCGGTGAGGTGGGGCGTCCCGGGCTGATCGTGTTTCGCTCACTGGGCAAGTTTTACGGTCTGGCCGGCGCGCGTGCAGGGTTGATGCTGGCGGAGCCGGCCCTGTGTGATGCTGTGCAAAGGAGCCTGGGCCCCTGGGCATTGAGCCACCCCGCCCGCCATATCATGGCCAGAGCCCTGCTGGACCGGCACTGGCAGGCGCAGCAACAAGCGCGGTTGCGTCTGGCGCGGGGTGCACTGGACCGGTGTCTGGGCTGAGCGGCTGGCGCGCCAGGGCATTCTGGTGCGCGCCTTTGATACGCCATCGGCGCTCCGGTTCGGGTTGCCGGGGGATGAGGCTGCGCGGGCTCGCCTGTGCCAGGCGTTGGCCCGCTAGCCGCGACGGCTATTGCGCCAGCAGTCGTTGTCGGGCGCTCTGGTATTCCTGCTTCAATTGATCAATGCGCTGATGGGCGGGTAGGACCGCCTTGACGGCACCAATGCCCTGACCGCTACCCCAGATATCTTTCCAGGGTTTGGCGCCGCGGGTTTTGCTGTTATCGGTTTTCTCGGCAAAGTTCATGGACGAGGGGTCGCTGCTTGGCAGGTTGTCCGGGTCCATGCCTGCGGCGGCAATGGAGCTGCGCAGATAGTTGCCATGGACGCCGGTGAACAGGTTGGAATAGACGATGTCGCTGGCGCCGCTATCCACCACTGCCTGCTTGTAATTGTCCGCGGCATTGGCTTCTTCGGTGGCAATGAAAATGGAGCCGATATAGGCCAGATCTGCCCCCATGGCCTGGGCGGCAAGAATGGCGGCGCCATTGCCGATCGCGCCGGACAGCAGCAGGGGGCCGTCGAACCATTCACGAATTTCCTGCACCAGGGCAAACGGGGACTGCACTCCTGCATGACCACCGGCACCGGTGGCAACGGCAATCAAACCATCGGCACCTTTATCGATAGCTTTGCGGGCAAAGGCGTTGTTGATGATGTCGTGAAACACCAGGCCGCCGTAGCCGTGGATGGCCTCGTTGACATCCTCCCGGGCGCCCAGCGAGGTAATGATCAGCGGTACCTGGTGCTTCACACACAGGGCGAGATCCTGCTCCAGCCGTGCATTGGACTTGTGCACGATGAGGTTGACGGCAAAGGGGGCCGAGGGTTGTGAGGGGTTGTCCTGATCCCAGGCCTCGAGTGCTTCCCGGATCTGGATCAACCAGTCCTCAAGTTGCCCGTCTTCGCGGGCGTTCAAGGCGGGGAAAGAGCCGACAATGCCCGCCTTGCACTGGGCAATCACCAGTGCAGGGCTGGAGACAATGAACATGGGAGAGGCAACGACGGGCAGTTGCAGTCGCGCCTTCAGCAGGGTGGGCAGTGTCATGGTGAATCCTCAATTACATGCTGCCTTACATACTGCGATAAAAGCGCGAAAACTGTCATTGCTGCGGTAGGCCGCAGGTGACAGAAAAACGGTCAATCCCTGTCATTTCCTTCGCGCCCGCGCAGCGCTTTCAGCAGGCGGGCGGGAAAGCCTGCCGAACGTAATATCGGGCTCACATGCATTAGCCCTTCATGAATGTCGCGCACCTGCTCGGTCAGTTCATCCACGTGGCCGGTAATGCCATCCACCCTGACAGAGAGATCCGAGACCTGGTCCGGCAAGGCGTCCATGCGCTCGATAATGCGCATGATGCGATGGGCCATGATCAGGTATTCCAGGGCCGCGCGAATCACCGCGACAATCACCAGCAAGGCCAGCGGGGCAATGGCGGCGGCGATGATGCCGGCGGGCATGGACCACCAGAAGCAGACCCCCACGACCGTGACCACAACCACCAGCGCGCCAAGTATCAACAGCAGATAAAACAGCGGCATCAGCTGCATGGTCAGATAACGGTTAAAGCGCCAGTCCGCCAGGTTGGGGATGCGGGAGGTAGAGGGATTGGGATGGTCCGGGTTGGGCGTGCGCATGCGGCGTCCTGTGATTCTTGTTGTGTATTCAGTCTAGGGGAGTAGGGGGCAAAAGTGTGCCTCTGTGGCGCAGAATTCTGCTGGGTTTGAGTAACCCCGGGCTCTGATTCGGGTCGGTTTTATCTGTTCTATATCCGAACGCAGGGACGGCTTTTGTGGATAAGATGGAGAGAGTGGTTCGGAGGGGGAGACGGAAGGAATCGCCTGGGCTTTGTTTAACTCTATAAAAATCAGTAGCTTGCTGTTTTTTGGTGATAATTTTGAGGTGCCTTGGAGGGTTGCGGTATCCGGGGCCAAAGGGGCCATTTAGCCGAGTTGAAGCCGAACAAGCATTCGATCTAATGTTGCCACCAGAAAATGTAACAGTTAGCGGGGTGGCTACCAGATGGCGCTGCCCCCTGCCATCGACAGGTGACCCAGATGCAGACCGCAACCATTCATCAGTACGTGCCGAAAACCGCCAAGCCCCGTGCCGAAGTGCCGATCCGTCATATGGATTTCCAGTTTTCAGCCGACGGGGTGGATACCCAGTTTTTCCGCAACACCGAGCTGGCCACAGCAATCTTCGAGGCGCTGTCCATCTTCCTGACTTTTGGCGAAGACCTGGTCATCGACACCGCCCGCTATCATCGCCAGTTCGTGAAGGACCCGGAGCTGAAACGGCAGGTAACATCCCTGATTGGACAGGAAGCGATCCACTCGAAAATGCATAACGAGTTCAATGATGCGCTGGCCAAGCATCGTTTTCCGGTGGGCTTCTACCGCTTTCTGGCAGACAACGTCTTTGAATACGGCTTCAAGCGGTTGCCCAATCGCATGCAGCTGTCCCTGATGGCGGGCATCGAGCATTTCACCGCGGTGCTGTCGGAATACATGATGAAGCACGAAGATATTTTCTTTGAAACGGAAGATGAAAAGCAGCGTGCCCTGTGGATGTGGCACATGCTGGAAGAATCCGAGCACAAGGACATTGCCTACGACGTGTTCCAGGAATTGTCCGGTAACTATGCGTTGCGGATATCCGGTTTTGCGTTGGCCACCTTCACCATCATGTTCCTGGTGCCGCTGGGCGGTGTCTTTATCCCGATTTTTCGCAACCCGCTAAACATGGTCCGCCCGCGCTACTGGAAGGATGTGCGGCACAGCCTTGCCTTGTTGGCGGGGCCGAAGGATGGCGTTTTTGGCAGCACCATGAATCACATCATGGATTACCTGCGTCCAGACTTTCACCCGAATGATCACGACACCTCTGCGTATCTGGAGTACTACAAGGAAAAGCTGCTGAACCCGGAAACCGGTTTGCTGACCCCTTACCTGACCAAGGAATTCGTCCCGCCGGTGCGGGCCTGATTTCCCCTGAACACGCCTTCTTGAGTGGAACATTATGTTGAAGCTGATCAAACAACGCTTTTCCCGGCCCAGCACTAACGCCCGGGCGGTAGTCACCGGCGCAGGCAGTGGCATTGGTCGCAGCTTTGCCCTGGAGCTGGCGCGCCGCGGTGGTGCGGTGGTGTGTGCGGATCTGAATCTGGCCAATGCCGAAGAAACGGTTGCCATGATTCGGGAATTGGGTGCGCAGGGGTGGGCGGTTGCCTGTGATGTGGGCAAGGCAAAGCAGGTGGAGGCGCTGGCGAAGGAAGCCGAGGCCTTGCTGGGCGGCCCGGCGACGCTGGTGATCAACAATGCCGGCGTCGGCATTGGTGGCAAGTTTGATGAGTTGTCCCTGCAGGACTGGAAATGGGTAATGGATGTGAATCTGTGGGGTGTGGTCCACGGTTGCCATTATTTCGTACCCGGCCTGAAAAAGCAGGGTGGCGGGGCCATCATCAATGTGGCGTCGGCGGCATCCTTTACGGCCGCGCCGGAAATGAGCGCCTATAACGTCACCAAGGCCGGGGTGCGCGCCCTGTCCGAAACCCTGTATGCGGAACTGAAAAAGGACAACATTCGCGTCAATGTGCTGTGCCCGACCCTGGTGCCCACCAACATCATCAAGGATGGCCGTATCCCGGAGCGGTATTCCAGACTGGCAGACCATGCGTTGATGAACTACGCGATGACTACCAGTGACAGTGTGGCAAAACTGACCCTGAACCGGCTCGATAAAGGGGAGCTGTACACCACGCCGCAGGTAGACGCGAAGCTGTTCTGGTTGATGAAGCGTGCTTCGCCGGATCTGTATGCCCGATTCCTGGGCTTCTCTTACCGGTTTCTTGGCTGATGCGGCCGGACTTGAACCGCGAACCACCCGAACACGAAAAGAAAAGAGGCAGAGACCCTATGGCTGAGAACAAGGCTCAGAACAAGGCAGCGTCCCCGGTGTCGCCTGTTTATGATTCCCTGATTGTCGGCGCCGGCATTTCCGGCCTGGCGGCAGCGATCAAGCTGCGTAAAGAAGGCTATACCGACTTCAAGATTATCGAAAAGGCCAGCCAGGTCGGCGGTACCTGGCGTGAGAATACCTATCCCGGTTGCGGTTGTGATGTGCCGTCGTCACTGTATTCCTATTCGTTTGCGTTGAGCAGCAAATGGAGTCGCCTGTTTGCCAAGCAGCCGGAAATCCTCGCCTACCTGAAAGAGGTGAGCGACGATTTTGGCATCACCCCGCTGATTGAATTCAACACGGACCTGGAACAGGCGCGCTGGGATGACAGCCGTGGCCTGTGGGTGCTCAATACCAGCAATGGGGAATACCTGGCCCGCACCGTGGTGTTTGCCACCGGGCCGATCACCGAATCGCAGATTCCCTCGCTGCCGGGGCTGGAGACCTTCAAGGGCGAAATGTTCCATTCTGCCAACCCAGGGGGCCGTGCGTTGTGTTCCATTCTGCCAAGTGGAACCATGATTATGACCTGACCGGAAAACGGGTCGCGGTGATTGGCACCGGTGCGTCTGCGATCCAGTTTGTGCCGGAAATTCAGCCCAGGGTAAAAGAGCTGTTCGTGTTTCAGCGCACGGCCCCCTGGGTGCTGCCCAAGCCGGACTTGCCGTTGAGTGAGACCAGCAAAAGCGTGATCGAGCGGTTACCCGCGATCCAGCACGGCTGGCGCAAAGCGGTAGCGGGCTCCCTGAATGTGATCAACTTCGGGCTGCGCAATCCGAACGTGCTCAAGCCGGTGAGCAGTGCCGCCAGGCAGCTGCTCAGGCTGCAGGTGCATGACCCGGTGTTGCGCAAGGCCGTGACACCGGATTTCACTTTGGGCTGCAAGCGGATTCTGTTTGCCAACAACTATTATCCTGCCTTGCAGGCGGAGAATACGAGCCTGATTCCCCATGGTCTGGTGGAGGTCGACGGCAACACGGTGATTGCCGCCAACGGTGAACGCCATGAGGTCGATGTGATTATCTGGGGCACCGGTTTTGATGTGTCTCATCCGCCGATAGGCCGCAAGGTCTTCAACGCCAAGGGTGAGCGCCTGTCCGACCTGTGGAAAGACAGCTCGCCGGAAGCTTATCTGGGCGCAGCTCTGGCCGATGTGCCCAATGCCTTCCTGGTGCTGGGGCCTAACGTGTTGGTGTATGACTCTTTCATTGTGCTGGCCGAGGCTCAGCTGGATTACATCATCGATGGGCTGAAAAAAATCCGTGATCGCGGGATCAGTCGCCTTACCATTCGCCCTTCGGTGATCGAACAGCACAACCAGAAAGTGCAGAAACACCTGAAGGGGACGGTGTTCAACAGTGGTGGCTGCAAGAGCTACTACCTGGACCAGAATGGCCGAAATTTTGCGGCCTGGCCCTGGTCACTGAAAGCCCTGAAAAAGCGCCTGTCCCGTTTCCGGCTCAAGGATTACGAGGTGGTGTATCAGCAACAGAAAGCCAACCGCAAGGCGGCGTAACACTGTTGCAGGAAGGGGCTGATTTAGCCCCTTTTTTCTTTCCCCTGTTACTGCGTGTTCTTTATTCCTTCTGGCTGAGTGTGTACTCGGCGTAGCCACTGAGCGTGTCCCCCAGCACCGCCACCAGTTCCTCAAAGGTCTGGGTGGGGTTTCGGGCGGACAGGTGACGAATCACCGTGTAGATGCCGCCGTTGATATAGAAATAGGCGAGGCCGGGGATATTGGGCAGTTTCAGCAGTTCCGGGTGGTGCATCAGATACTGGGTAAAGAAGTCCATCAACGTGCGGGAGATGGGGGCCTGATAGATCACCATGTCCATGCTGAACGCGTGGCGGGCAAAACGCAGGTAGAGCTCGTTGTTCTCTTCCAGAAAGTCGCGGAAGTTGAAGAGCAGGGTATGGATGGCACCGCGAATATCCATGCGCACCATCTTTGGCACCAGTGGATGAATCATGGCCACGGTGTCTTCCACAAAACGCTCCGATGCGGCCTGCACGATGGCGTTCTTGTCGTCGAAATATTCGTACAGTGAACCCACGCCGATCCCTGCCCGCTCAGCAATGTGACGGGCCGTAATGCCGGCTGGTCCCTGGTCGGCAATGGTCAGCAGAGTGGCCTCAATGATGGCGTCTACGGTGGCTTTGGAGCGTTGTTGTTTGGGTTTTCTGGCCATGGGGGTAATCCGAATTGTATCCGAACGAGCATTCGCTTTATTGTTACATCAGTGAATGTAACAGTAAACGTTTGGCTGTGCCATCGGCCCCGTACCGGCGGCAGCCTTCAACGAGGATCGGACACCATGTTCGGTAAACAAGACAAACTGATTAACCACGCCATGGCCGTAGTCACCGGCGCGGGCAGCGGCATTGGCCGGGCGTTTGCAGAAGCGCTGGCGGCGCGCGGCGGCGCGGTGGTGTGTGCCGATATCAACCTGGAGACCGCCCAGCAAACGGTGGACCGGATTACCGCGGCCGGCGGACGGGCATGGGCGCTGCGTTGCGATGTCAGTGTGCGTGCAGAGGTAGAGGCGCTGGCGGAGCAGGCCCAGGCGCTGTTGCCTGAACCGGTCAGTCTGGTCATCAATAACGCCGGCGTGGGTGTGGGTGGCAAGAACATCGGCGAGATTTCCCTGGAAGATTGGGAATGGACCATGGGCATCAACCTGTGGGGCGTGATCTACGGCTGTCACGTTTTCGCCCCGTTGCTGAAGCAGCAAGGGCGGGGCGGGATTATCAACGTGGCGTCCTCGGCCAGCTTTGCCGCCGCCCCACTGATGGGGCCCTACAACGTGACCAAGGCGGGGGTGCTGGCCCTGTCCGAGACACTGGCAGCTGAAACCGCTGGCACCGGCGTCAATGTGACGGTGCTGTGTCCCACGGTGGTCAACACCAACATATTTAGCGCGGGTCGCATTCATGGCGGCGTGCCGCCGGTGCTCAATCGCATTATCGAACTCACGGGCGTGTCTGCCGAGGGGGTAGCGGATACCACCCTCAAGGCACTGGCCCGTGGCCAGCTGCATGTGCTGCCCCAGTTCGATGCGCGCATGATCTGGCGCGCCAAGCGTTTGCTGCCCGCAACCTATACCCGTGGCGCCGGACTGCTCAGCCGTCTGGCCGCTGCCAAACTTTAATTTTTCACCCTGTACCCGGGAGGAATGCATCATGGCTTCCATCGACCTCGACAAAATGCTTGCCAAAATCAAGAGCACCCAGTGGGCCCTGTCAGACATTGACTGGGATGCCCCGGGGGCGGAACTGATTACCGAAGAGCAATGGCCAAAACTGAAAGAGTTCATGGCCGATCTTATGTGGATTGAACATGTGGGGGCTCGGGCTTTTGCGGCGTTGGCCAAGAAAGCCCCAACCGATACCTTGCGAGAAATCTACAGTTACTTTCATGCAGAAGAGCAGCGACACGCCAATGCCGAGATGGCCTTGATGCGTCGCTGGGGCATGCTGGAAGGGGATGAGATTCCGGAGCCCAACGTCAACCTGCGCATCATCATCGAGTGGCTGGATCGTTTTGCTGATGAGATGCCTGTATACGTACTCGGCACTGTGGTGCCCATGCTTGAAATCGCGCTGGACGGTGCCCTGTGTACTTTCCTGCTCGAGACCGTGAAAGACCCGGTTTGCCACCAGGCATTCGAGAAGATCAACGATGATGAGTCCCGCCATCTGGGCGTGGGTTTCACCGTGATGGAAATGCAGGGTCGCAGTGCGTCATACATCAAGATGGTGCAAATGATGGCGCGAGTGATGGATCCCCGTCTGATTCTGGGTATCGCCTCTTATATGCCACTGCTCAACAAGATGCGCGATAACGTGATTGCGATGGGCCTGCCAGAAGAAAAACTCTACAAGGCCATGCAGAAGTTTGAACGTATTGGTGGGCGAACCGAAGAAGGGCGTCGTAACCCCTGGTTCCAGTTGATCAAGCAGCACGGCCGCTGGGTGACCAATCGTAGCAACAAGGTGTACCACGTGCCGGTGGATGCGCTGGTGAAAATTACTGGCATGGTGCCCCGGAAAGCCTTGCCTGCGGTGCCTTCATGGGTGAAGGAGCTTACCTACGAACCCACCGCAACACGTTAATCCTGTTGTCAGCATAGCCGCCCGGCGGGTGCCGGGCGACACGACCCTGTAGCACGAGTTTGAACGTTATGAGCACGACCGAAGATTCCAAAAAAACGGCTAAACCCAAGGCGCCACGCAAGAAAGCGGCTGCCGCACGCAAGACGACGGCCCGAAGAAAGTCGACAGCAAGAAAAAAAGCGCCAGAAAAACCCCTGTCGGTTCTTATCGTCGGCGCCGGGTTTGCCGGCTTGGGCATGGCCATTCGCTTGAAGCAAGCGGGTATCGAAGACTTCATTATTCTGGAGCGTGGTAACGCGGTAGGGGGTACCTGGCGTGACAACCAATATCCGGGTGCGGCCTGTGATATTCCCTCGAATCTGTATTCCTATTCCTTCGCGCCGAATCCCAACTGGTCGCGCAGTTTCTCCGGCAGCGAAGAAATCCTCGACTACGTGCATCACCTGGTCGCGGAGTTCGGCTTGGAAAAGCACATCCGTTTCGAGCAGAACGTGGCCGAACTACGCTTCGACGAGACGAAAGGCATCTGGACGGCGACCACGGATAAGGATGTTGTCTTCACCGGCCGTGCGGCGGTGATGGCTCAAGGGCCGCTGGCCAATTGCAGCTTTCCGGCGATTACAGGCATTGAGGATTTCAAAGGGAAAAAAATCCACAGCGCCCGCTGGGATCATGATTACGACTTTTCCGGCAAGAATGTGGCCGTGGTGGGCACCGGTGCCAGCGGGATCCAGATCATTCCCGAGTTGGTCAAGGTTGCCAAACACGTGAAGGTGTTCCAGCGGACGCCGGGTTGGGTGATGCCACGGCCTGACTTTTCCACGCCGGAATGGAACAAGCTGTTGTTCCGCAAGGTGCCTGCCAGTCAGCAGGCCATGCGTGAACTGCTGTATTGGAGTCATGAAAGCATGGCCCTGGCGGTGATCTGGAATTCGCCGCTGACGCGAATCGCGGAGCGCATTGGCAAGTGGCATCTTCGCCGTCAGGTAAAAGACCGCTGGTTGCGTCGTCAGTTGACCCCGGATTTCACCATCGGTTGCAAACGGGTACTGGTTTCCAACGATTACTACCCGGCTTTGCAGAAAGATAATGCGAAACTGATTACCTGGCCTATTGCCCGAATCAGCGAAGAGGGTATTCGGACAGTAGAAGGCATTGAACATCAGGTGGATTGCATCGTGTTTGCCACAGGCTTTGATGTGAGCCACTCCGGCACGCCGTTCCCGGTGCTGGGACGGGGTGGCCGCGTCATGGGCGATGACTGGAAAGGTGGCGCCCAGGCCTATAAGAGCATCAATGTGTCCGGCTATCCGAATCTGTTCCTGACCTTCGGTCCCAATTCGGGTCCGGGCCATAACTCTGCACTGGTGTATATGGAGTCGCAGCTGGAATATGCCCTGAAAGGCATCCGCAAGATTGTTGGAGAAGACCTGAAGATGCTGGATGTGAGAGAAGACGCCCAGCAGCGTTTCAATAAGAGCATCCAGAAGCGGTTGGCGAAAACCAACTGGAATTCCGGCTGCAAGAGCTGGTATCTCACCGAAGATGGTTTCAATGCCACCATGTATCCGGGCTTTGCGACCCAGTACGCGACCCAGATGTCGGAATTCAAAGAAGAAGACTATCAAACCGCCTGATGGGAATCGGGTAGGGAGTGGTGTACTCCCGTGGTTGTTCCGGTGAACGCGGGCCTTTGGCCCGCGTTTTTTTATGGTGGATTGTGGGTTGGGGCAACCGGACTTTTTCTCTTCTTTCACGCAATGGTGAACACTGC
>OBIY01000041.1_pt1 | contig 49864 bp, 43 predicted proteins | sample 1519841 | NCBI WGS metagenome assembly OBIY01 (sample SAMN03019774, study PRJEB22545) | beach sand metagenome | biome: beach; feature: sea beach; material: beach sand | place: USA: Municipal Pensacola Beach, FL | collected 2010-07-30 | depth 30-40 cm m
CGCTACGGCTACGGTCTGGATCACTGCATTTTCGCCATAGTCATCGCTCTGCTCGCCACGCCATACCGCCAGCACGGTTTGTGCATCCGGCTCGCCAGGGGGGCTTTGCCGTGGCATGACGTTATCCAGAACGGCTGCGCCTTCCAGATGTTCGCCATGGCGGATGCCGGTGATCTGGGTGCGCGCATCCGGGCGGATTTCCAGTTCGCCGCCTTCGCCCTTGAATAACAGCAGGTCCTGATCACCGGCCAGGTCGGCGGCACCCTGGTGCAGCTCGATGTAGGCGGGGTGGAAGACGCTCTGCATGGACAGGGGCGCTTTGGCCGGATTGAGACTTCTCGCCAGCGTATTGATGGGGGAGCGCAGGCCAAGAAAGTAGCGCAGGGTCAGCAGGTGCGATAGTGGCGCGCAGAAAGTCTCCAGCGGCAGATACGCCAGGCCATACTGATCCAGATGGGCGGCGGCGGCCTGTGGAGAATCGGCCACCGGCAGCCCCAGTTGTGGCAACAGCTGGTCACTGTAGACCCGGTTCGGGGTATGGGCGGGCCCGCCATGAAGCAGGGTGCGGATGCCCTGGCTAGCCAGTAACAATGCTGCCAGCAGATACCAGGGGTGGTGCTTTTTCTTGCCCGCGTAGCTGGGCCAGTCAAGCTGCACGTCCGGCAGGTCGGCCAGCGCCCGGTAACACACCGGACGGCAGGCATCCAGAAAGCCGGCCAGCTCCTCGGGCGTTTCTTCCTTTACCCGTAGCAGCATCAGGAAGGCGCCAAGTTGAATGTCTTCCACCTGGCCATCGAGAATGGCCTGCATGGCTTCCCGGGCTTCCTCCCGCGTGAGACTGCGCCGTGCCCGTTTACCGCGGCCAAGTGTGCGTACAAAAGGGGCAAAAGCATGTTCAGTCATGGTTAACCTCGTGGATGCCAGTCACTTCAGGCTGGGAAGGGCGCATGTTGCGTGAAGCGTACGACGAGTGAGCGTGATATCAATACCAACTGGTACAGGGGCCATGTTCGGCGACCAGCTCCAGCAGCCGGGGGTGGTCAATGACCGGCAAGGTGTTGTCCGGCAGAGCCAGTGCAGAGTGCTGCAGCAAATAGCCTTCGCCTTTCAGTGCGAAGCCGGAAGCGCACAGCAGGCCGGCATCGCTGAACACGCAGATATCACCGTCACGATACAGGGTCTCGAATGTCTGCCGTTGGGGACTGTGCGGGGGAAAACCGATCAGATGAATCATCGCTTCAGAACACCACAACCTGAGTGCACTGGTCGCGCAGCCTCAGCAAGGATTGAGAGTCCAGCGTCTCTACCGGGACTGGCGTCACTGGCGCAAGACTGTCAGTGACACAGCGTACGCCAAAGTCGGGGAGCTGTGCCAGACCGTTGCTGGGTGCCCGTTGCAGCTGAGACAGGGACGCTTCGGTGAGCCACAGGATCGTGGGCTGGCCAAAGGCTGCCCCGGTTAACAGCATATCCAGGGTTTCCTGAAACTGGCTGGATAGCGGCGCACTGCCGGTGGCAATGTAGAGAATCGGGTTAGCCAAACTGAATGACCCGGTCGCTGTTGATAAGAGCATCGGCCCACTGGCCCAGACCGGCCAGAGTAAAGCCCTCTGCCAGGGTATCCGGTACCACGCCCCGTCGCTGGGCTGCGCCTACACAAACCACTGCATCAACAGGGTTCTCAGCCAGCCATTGCTGCCATTGTTGCGCGGCACAGGCCTGATCGCCGTCGCCACGCCAGGCATGACGGTTGGCCAGGTGCACGGCGTCACGGTAGAAGAAAAGTCGGTACAGATGGAAGTTGGGGTGGGCCAGTAATGCCCGGGCAGTATCAAGGGCAGTCAGTGCGGCGGCGGAATCCGCCGCCGCATTGACCAGAAGGGCAAACCGCATCAATCATCGCCACCAAGGGCGGTGAGCAGGTGCAGCAGAGACATGAAGAGGTTATACAGGGACACGAACAGAGTTACCGTGGCCATGATGTAGTTGGTCTCGCCGCCGTGAATAATGGCGCTGGTCTGCCACAGGATCAGCATTGAGGACAGCAATACGAAAGCGGCGGAGATCGCCAGGGCCAGTGCGGGTATGGCGAAGAAAATATTGGCGATTGCCGCAATAAAAGCCACCAGAATACCGACCATGATGAAATTGGTCATGAAACTGAAGTCTTTCTTGGTCACCAGAGCGATGGCTGACATGGCCACGAAGATGCCTGCAGTGCCGCCCAGGGCCATGGTTACGATTTCCATGCCGCCCGGCATTTGCGCGTACATGTTGATGATCGGGCCAGTCGTAAAGCCCAGCCAGCCGGTCAAACCGAATACGGCCAGAATGCCCCAGGCGCTGTTGCGGAGCATGTTGGTAGCGAAAAGCAGACCAAAGTACACGCCGAGGGTCAGCCAGACGTTAACAAAGCCGATGTTGCTGGCCATGGCAAACCAGGAGGCGCCGGTGGCCACAATCAGTGACAGCCCCAGCAGCATGTAGGTGTTCTTCAATACCTGGGCCGCGCGCTCCCCGGTGACGGCTACGCCGTGCGGAGAGACGGAATAGGGGTTGGTCTGGTTATTCATGTGTTTGCACTCATCCTTAGGAATTGTCCCTGTGATAATAAGGGCGGTAACGCCAAAATCAAGCGAAGAAACAAGGCATAAAGGTCGATTTTTTATGGGTCCGACGGGGGATCAGGGCAGGGCGGGCGCTACAGCCGTTTTTCAACCAAAACGGCGCCGCAACAGGGTTGGTCCGAATCGGCAAAGGCATCGGGTTTTGCTATGACTGAACAAATGCTGATCGGCAGTGGCAGTCTCTCAAAGACAGGGAAGCGTTGATGAGGCTGCTACCCATGTGCAGTGTGGCTGATTGTTCCCGATTTAGTGAGGACATGATTGAGTTGGCCCCGCAGCTGATTAACTTTCCACCAGTTGCAGCGAGGATTTGCGAAGCGCGATTGACTGACTTCATTGCTCATGTATTATTGCGGGCCTGTCTGGAGGGGTGGCAGAGTGGCCGAATGCACCGGTCTTGAAAACCGGCGACGGGAGACCGTCCGTGGGTTCAAATCCCACCCCCTCCGCCATATCGCTATAACAAAAAGGGCTCGCATTGATTGCGAGCCCTTTTTGTTTGTCTGTGTTTTTCTTGAGTTTGCTGCGTCCGTTGTCAGCGGATCAGTGATGCGAACGCGGTGAGCGCTTCAACCCCTTGAACGTCGTCTTCCTGCAGGGGGACTGACACAGTGGGTAACGTGGCAAGCTGCCGGGCGATGTCGTCAAGGTGACGGCGTTGCCGGGCCAGTCGCGCAGCAAAGAAACTGCCCTCTGCCTGTTCTGGCAGCACCCGGTTGATCACCGCCCCGGCAACCGGGATACCCGCATCCGCGAGGCTTCTGACTGCCCGGCAGGTCTCAAGAATCGGTAATTTTTCCGGCGTCAGTACGAACAGGAAGGCTGTGGTTTGTGCATCAGACAGGCGGCGGCGGGCGCGGTGAAACAGGCGCTGGCGTGCCATCAGTGTGTCGGCGACTTCCTGGCTGCGCGGATCCAGATCCTGGCGTCCATGTTCCAGTGGTTCCTGCATGGGGCTATCCAGATCTTTGCCGGGGCCGAGATGATCCAGCACCTTGCCCAACTCTCGCGCCTTGTGATTGTGCTTGAGCAGGCCGCTGGTCCAGGCAGCCATGACTTCTGGCAGGCTCAACAGACGCAGGGTATGGCCTGTGGGCGCAGTATCGAAGATGACTAGATCATATTCGTTGGGGGCGTCATCAATGATTTGTGACAGCCGCTCAAGCAGGGCCGCTTCCTGGGCTCCCGGCGACTGTCGACTCAAGCGCAGCTGACGCTCCAGTTCCCTGAACTGGTCCGGACCGGCAAACCGTCGCATTTGGGCGCTGACCTTCTCCAGGTAACGGTCGACCTCTTCGTCGGGGTCAAGCTCAAGGGCATACAGATTGGCGGCAAGACAACGGGTCTGATTGCCGATCTCCCGGTCGAAAGCATCGCCGAGGCTGTGGGCCGGATCGGTGGAAACCAACAGCACCTTGCGCCCGGCACTGGCCGCCCGACAGGCCAGTGCCGGAGCCGTGGTGGTTTTGCCGACCCCGCCTTTGCCAACAACCATCAACAGGCGCTTGTGGTTGAGCAGGGCATCAATGTCCAGCATGTCAGGCATCAACAACATCGAAAGTGGTCAAGCGGGGAACGCTCCATACCCATGCGGGTGTGCCACTGATGAAAGCGGTCCATCAGCAGTGGCTGCAGCTCAAGGGTGCTCCACGCTGCGGGATTGGGAATACCCATCATTTCGGAAAAGACCAGCAGCATGAACAGGTCTTCCTCATCCCGTTTGGCGCGGGCAATGGCGGCGCGATAGGGCGCATTGTAATACAGGGTGCCGAGCTCATTGAGTCGGCGTAGTGCGCCCAGAATGCGGTTACCCATCAGGCTTGTTCCACCGGTTCACGAAAGGCTTTTTTAAGTGCGGCAGCGCACTCCAGTGTGACCAGCAGTGCCGCAACCAGTACCACCACGTCCAGCCCCAGCAGGAACCAATCCTGTTTATCGTAGAAGCTTTTGAGCTGAATAAGCAGGGCGAACAGGGTCATCACCAGCAGGAACACCAGCGGGGCGAGGGTATAAATGGCAGGTCGCCCCCGGCGTACCAGCATGATGGTAATCACCAACAGCGTCAGGCCGGCGAGCAACTGGTTGGTGGTGCCAAACAGGGGCCAGATGAGCAGGCCGCCACTACCGTCGGCACCGCCCGCACCAAAGGCCAGCAGCAGGCAGCTCGCCACGGCCAGCAGGGTGGCGGGTAACGGGCGTGTCAGCCATTTCTGGTGATAGATTTCACCCCATTCCTGGAAAATATAGCGTTGCAGACGCAAGCCGGTATCCATGGTGGTGCCAGCAAACAGGGCCGCCATCACGGTAAGCAAGGTGGCAGCAACGCCCACATCCATGCCGGTGCCACCCGCAAGGATCGTGGCACCACCATCAACAAAGGCGGTCAGGCTGCCTTTCCCGAACGCCGTGTAAACGGCTTCCCAGTCCGCCAGGGTGGCAAAACCGGCCGTGGCAGCAATGATGGCGGCGAGAGCAAGAGAGCCTTCCCCCACGGCGCCAAAATACCCCACGAAACGGGCATCGGTTTCCTTGTTCAGCTGCTTGGAGCTGGTTCCGGAGGCAACCAGCCCGTGGAAGCCGGAAATCGCGCCGCAGGCAATAGTGACGAAGAGTAATGGCAGTAGTGACGGCGTGCCGGCGGGCACATTGTCATTGATCATGGGGGCGACAACAGTGGGGTTACCGATCAGTACCGCGCCATACAGCAGGATCAGGCCGACAAACAGTTGCAGCCCATTGATGTAGTCACGGGGCTGCAGCAGCATCCACACAGGCAGCAGCGAAGCAATGGCTGCATACGCAAACAGCAGCAGGATCCAGCTGGCGCTGGCAGACAGCCCCATGACCTGTTCTGGCAGGGCGATGGGGACTTTCGGGCCGACATAAATCAGGCTGTAAAGGGCGATGACCCCGACTACCGATACGACCCCAAGACCGATGATCCGCCGATAGATGAGCTGACCAATGACCAATGCCACCGCGATGGCTCCCCAGACAGGGACGACCGCTCCGGGGTTGTTGATCAATAGTTTGGCGATGACCACGCCGAACACGGCATTGACCATCAGCAGTACCAGGAAGATCACGATCATGAACACGGTACGGGCCCGGCGACCGACCACTTCGCCAGTGAGAGCACCAACGGATTTGGCCCGGTTTCGGACACTGGCCCACAAGGCGCCACTGTCATGGACGCCTGCAAAGAAAATGGTACCAAAGACGACCCAGATGAACGCAGGGAGCCAGCCCCAGATAACGGCAATGGCTGGGCCGACGATGGGGGCAGCACCGGCAACCGAGGTGAAGTGGTGGCCCCAAAGGACATAGCGATTGGTCGGCACAAAATCCACGCCATCTTCGTATTCATGGGCTGGAGTGCGGTAATTGGGGTCTAGCCGGTAGATGCGGTCGGCAATAAAGCGGGAGTAGAATAGGTAGCCGGCGGCCATACCTCCCAGCCCCAGCAGGAGAAGAACGATAGCGCTCATGAGTGCCTTTTCCTTGTTAGCGGTGTGGCGGTTGTCGCAGCCTATCCATGGTTGTGTTTTTGATCTCTTCGGTCAACGCGACCAAAGGCTAATATACAGCAGCATGGGCAATTGACACGGATAATGCAGTGTTAACGGTTTCCTGTTCTCTGCTGGCAATCATCGCTATGCTCGGGCGTTACCTGTCACGAGATTGAGTGGGCAAAGGAATTGCCCTGGGGAAGATAGAATGATCAAAGTATTGGTAGTGGATGACCATGATCTCGTTCGTACCGGCATCGCAAGAATGCTGGACGAAGTAGAGGGTATCAAAGTTGTGGGTGAAGCGTGCTCCGGTGAAGAAGCCCTACAGTTAACCCGGGATGCCTGTCCGGATGTTGTACTGATGGACATCAAGATGCCGGGGATCGGTGGCCTGGAAGCTACGCGCAAGTTATTGCGTATTGATGATGGGGTTCGTGTTATTGCTGTCACCATGTGTGAAGAAGAGCCATTCCCTTCGCGGCTCATGAAAGCGGGCGCTGCTGGCTACATGACAAAGGGGGCTGATCTTGAGGAAATGGTCAGGGCAATCAAGGTCGTAATTAGCGGGCAGCGCTATATCAGCCCGGAAATTGCCCAGGCGATGGCACTCAAACCCTATGTGGGAGAGGAGGCCACGCTGCTCGACATGCTGTCCGAGAGAGAATTGCAGATCATGATGATGATCGTGAACTGCCATAAGGTGCAGGATGTGGCAGACAAGCTATGCCTCTCGCCCAAGACCGTAAACACCTACCGTTATCGCATTTTCGACAAACTGGGTGTCTCCAGTGATGTGGAAATGGCCCTTCTTGCTGTCCGCCATGGAATGCTTGATGCGGTAGAAACGCAAGCGAGCTAAAGCGACTCGGGGCTGTCACTGTTACAATTGCTCGTCTTGATCACAGGGACAGCTCCATTGCCAGACTTTGATTCCAAACACTTTCTTCAGCATTGCGCCCGCAAGCCGGGTGTGTATCGCATGCTGGACGCTGAGGAGCAGGTTCTCTATGTGGGAAAGGCGAGAAACCTGCAGGCTCGCCTGAGCAGTTATTTCCAGAAGAACGTCAGCAGCGTCAAAACACGCGCCATGGTCGCCCGTATCGCTGATGTGCAGACCACAGTTACCCGTAGCGAGGCAGAAGCCCTGTTGCTGGAACAGTCTCTGATCAAGTCGATCCGCCCCCCTTATAACATTCTGCTACGGGACGATAAGAGCTACCCGTACATCCGCATTACCAGTGCGGATACGTACCCGCGCATTACCTTCCATCGAGGAACGCGCCGCAAGGGAAGCGATTACTTTGGCCCTTACCCCAGTGGCGGAGCGGTGCGCGAGGCACTTTCACTGGTAGAAAAGGTCTTCCAGGTCCGCAATTGCTCTGACAGTTATTTCCGCAATCGTACCCGCCCGTGCCTTCAGCACCAGATCAACCGTTGTACTGCTCCCTGTGTGGGGCTGGTCTCGCCAGAGGACTATGCCGGACAGGTGCGTATGGCGCGGGATTTTCTGGATGGCCGGAGTCGCGAAGTCGTTGACACGCTCAGTGCGCAAATGGAAGCCGCCGCCGCCGGGCTGGCCTTTGAGAAAGCCGCGCTGTTGCGAGACAAACTGGCGGCCATTCAGGCGGTACAGCAAAAGCAGGTGGCGGAGACCGGGCAGGGTGATCTGGATGTGGTAGCCATCGAGGGTCGGCACGGACTGGCGGTGCTGGATGTGTTGATGATTCGGGGCGGGCGGATACTGGGGCACCGTAATTTCCGGCCAGATACCCGCGGAGAGGAAGCGCTGCCTGAAATCCTCGAAGCCTTTCTGTCCCAGTACTATCTGGGGGATCGCGAAGACCCGGTCAAACCGCAGGAAATCCTGTTGACGCTGCCTGTTGAGGGGGCGCCAGTGCTGCAGGAGGCGCTGACCGAACAGTGGGGGCGCAAGGTGCGGCTGGCCTGGAAGGTGCGCGGTGAGCGGGCGGCATGGTTGCAGATGGCTACCACCAACGCCCAGCAGTCGCTCGCTACAGAGCTGGCTGCCCGGGAGCATATGGAGTCTCGCTTTCTGGCGCTGGAAAGCCTTCTGGAGGCGCAAGAGCCTGTGCGCCGTATTGAGTGTTTTGACATCAGCCATACCCAGGGTGAAAAAGCGGTGGCCTCCTGTGTCGTGTTTGATCAGCAAGGGGCCAGGAAAACGGATTATCGCCACTTCAATGTCAGCCCGGATCAGGCCGGGGACGATTATGCTGCCATCGAGGAAGCGGTGCGCCGGCGCTACCAACGTAGGCTGAAAGAGGAGGGCAGGCTACCTGACCTGCTGCTCATTGATGGTGGCAAAGGACAGATGCAGCGAGCATGGGACGTGATGGGAGAGCTGGGTCTGCAAGGGAGAATCCGGGTGATGGGAATTGGCAAAGGTCCCAGCCGCCGGCCGGGGTTTGAGGTCTTGTACCTACCTGATGGTCGCGAGTTCACCCCGGGGCCTTCGCATTCTGCGCTGCATTTGCTCCAGCAGGTAAGGGATGAGGCTCACCGCTTCGCACTCACCGGGCACCGGGCCCGCCGCGGCAAGGCCCGCAAGCAATCCTCTCTTGATGAAATTCCTGGTATCGGACCGAAGCGACGCAAGGCCTTGCTAACCCACTTTGGCGGACTAAAGCAGCTAAGGAACGCCTCGGCGACGGAGCTTGCCAGGGTGCCGGGGGTGAATACCCAGCTGGCGCAACAGATTTATGACTGGTTACATGAATAGCGCCTTGTTTGAGCCCGGATATCTTTGGCAACAAAAAATCTCCCATGAGGGACGTGCTGCTTTTCGTTATACTGTTCGCTTAGTCCACAAGCGGTAGGTCACATGCAGCAGAAGAACCCGGTCCTGAATTTGCCCAATATCCTTACCCTGATTCGTGTGGTGGCAATTCCCGTCCTGGTGCTGGTGTTCTACCTTCCGTTCAAGTGGAGTGACCTTTGTGCGGCGTTACTGTTTCTGGCCGCGGGCATCACCGACTGGCTGGATGGCTATCTCGCGCGCAAACTGAACCAGACCAGCCCGTTTGGCGCCTTCCTGGATCCTGTAGCTGACAAGCTCATCGTTGCAGTTGCGCTGGTCATGCTGGTACAGGTGCATGCCACTGCATGGCTGGCCGTGCCGGCGATGGTGATTGTGTCACGCGAAATTACTGTCTCTGCGCTGCGTGAGTGGATGGCAGAGCTTGGGAAGCGTTCCCGGGTTGCGGTCAGCCAGCTTGGAAAGATCAAGACGGTGACACAAATGACAGCCATTACCTTGTTGCTGGCACAGAAACCGGGTTTCGATCTGGCGGGAGATATTGTGATGACCCCCTGGTTGTGGTTGAGCTACGGCCTGCTTTATCTTGCTACGGCATTGACCCTGTGGTCCATGCTTGCGTATCTGCGTGCTGCAGCACCAGAATTGCTCAAAAGTCAGTCAAAGTCCTGAAAAACCAGAAAAAATGCCATTTCGCGGGTTGACACTATAAGGCGGATGGGTAGAATTCTTCACCGCAACGAGGCACAGTGTTACGTCAGTCTTGTCGCACAATGCGGGAATAGCTCAGTTGGTAGAGCACGACCTTGCCAAGGTCGGGGTCGCGAGTTCGAATCTCGTTTCCCGCTCCAGATTCCAGAGAACCTCGGCGTTGCCGAGGTTTTTTCTTGGTAGACAGTTTAAGGCGCGGTGGCAGAGTGGTTATGCAGCGGACTGCAACTCCGTGTACGCCGGTTCGATTCCGACCCGCGCCTCCAATCATCGACCTGCACGGTCACCGCCCGGGTGGCGAAATTGGTAGACGCAACGGACTTAAAATCCGTTGACCTTTGGTCGTGCGGGTTCAAGTCCCGCCCCGGGCACCAACTCCCGTTATCCTCCCAACCGTTAATCCTGTGAAATCAAGCAGATGGGCCTTCTTGTTAATGGGCTTTATTGCCGCATTGGTCCGGTTTCTGTTAGCCTCATTCTTTTGTCTTAGCCCTTTTGCAGGGCACTGAAAACAAAAAGCCGGAAAGGCAAGAGGGCTCTCTGATGAACTGGTTCCAGAACCTGTCCGTGCGGCTGAAGATTTTGTCTGTAGCCGGACTGGGTATTGCGTTATTTCTGGTCTATGCCGTTTACAGCTTTTATATCGCTGAAACGAATATCAATAACCTCAAACGCATAGAAAAACAGGATTTCCCTGTCCTCGAGCTGGTGAATGCCAATAACGTGGACTTCATTGCCATCAGTGAGTCCTTTATCGCTGCCATCAGCCAGGCAGACCCGGATTTATTACAGGAAGCACGGAGTCGGGCCAGCGAATTCCTGCGCCGGCTTGATGCCATCCGGGCGACTGATTCCGAACTTGCCGGTAGCGTTGACCGCCTTCAGCGTAGCTTCAAGTCATACATTGATGAGGCAGGGGAATTGGCAAAAGCCCTCATTGAAGGGGATGGCGCCGGTGATGATCTCTACCAGCGCATTACTCAGGTTCGGCAATTACAGGATGACTACGAGGCGGAACAAAAAGCTTTTGAGGGGCAACGCTATTCCGCTTTCCGTGAGACCCTGAATACCAGTCGGGCGGACAATCTTGGCACCCAGAAAATTGGTCTTCTTCTCGGTGCAATTTCTTTTGTCATGCTTGCGTTGATTGCCTTGCGCGTTACCCGATCCATTACCCGCCCGCTAGAGGGGGCGGTGATTGCCGCAGACCACATTGCCGATGGCAAATGGGATACCGAGATCAGAGAGGGTGGCCGTGATGAGACCGGTTTGCTACTCAACGCCATCCGAAAAATGCGCGATGCACTGGTTATACGCAACCAGGAAGACCGACGCCAGGAAACCATCAAGAACCATCTGGCGGAGCTCAACAACCGTATGCGCGGTGAGATGAGTTACCAGCAGCTGGGCAACAACATGCTCAGCTTTTTAGTGCCTGTACTGGAGGCTCAAGTCGGCGCCTTTTACAGTTTCGATCCCGATGCTCAGCAGTTAAGCCTGAGTAGCTCCTATGCAATGCAACGCCGTAAACATCTGGCTAACCAGTTTCGGCTTGGCGAATCTCTAGTTGGCCAGGCGGGGCTAGAGCGTAAGACAATTCTGCTGGAATCCGTTCCTGATGATTATATCAGTATCGCTTCTGGAACCGGCAAAGGGCAGGCCAGCAATGTGATTGTCATGCCTGTCGTGCACGAAGAAGAATTGAAAGGTGTGCTCGAGATCGGTGCTTTCCGCACCTTCAGCAATGATGATCTTGCCTTTCTTGAACAGTGCTCCGAGGTGATCGCAATTTCTGTAAGCAGCGTGTTGAGCCGAGTGAAACTCGGTGAAATGCTCGAGCAGACACGTGAACAAGCTGAGGCCCTCGAGAAACAGAAAGAGGAAATGGCGCAGGTCAATACCGATCTGGAAGAGCAGGCCATGGAACTGGCCGCATCAGAATCGCGCTTGCAGCAACAACAGGAGGAGCTGAAGGCGATAAACGAAGAGCTCGAGTCCCAAACCCAGGCACTTCGTGCCTCTGAAGAGAGCTTGCAAGCCCAACAGGAAGAACTTCGTGTCACCAATGAAGAACTGGAAGCCCAGGCGAGATTGTTGACAGAGCAAAAGACAGAAATGGCGCAGAAAAATGATGAGCTGGAGCTGCTGCGCCATGAACTGGAAGACAAGATCAGAGAGCTGGAGCTGTCCTCCAAGTACAAATCTGAATTCCTTTCTACCATGAGCCATGAGCTGCGTACGCCGCTCAACTCGATCCTGATTCTTTCCAATGCACTGAGCCAGAACAAGAAAGGGAATCTGGAAGAGAAGCAAATTGAGCACGCTCAGGTAATTCACTCTGCGGGCGCCGACCTGCTCAGCCTGATCAACGACATCCTCGATATTTCCAAGATCGAAGAAGGCAAGATGGACGTGGTGATTGATGACTTGTCACCCACCGAAATCGGCGAACATTTCCGCCGCCATTTCGCCCACGTGGCTGAAAGTCGCGGGTTGGATTTCCATGTGGAACTTGGGGAAAATCTCCCCAGCCATTTTTATACTGACCGACAACGGTTGGAACAGATCATCAAGAATCTGCTCTCCAACGCCCTCAAGTTCACTGAGCATGGTTCGGTAACCTTCAGTATTACCCGTCCCGTTGAGGGCGACACCCTGCCTTCAAGAAGCCTGAATCCGGCCGAAACTCTCAGGTTTGCGGTAACAGATACGGGGGCGGGTATCCCTGAGGACAAGCAGAAGCTTATCTTCGAAGCATTCCAGCAAGCAGATGGTACCACCAGCCGTAAGTACGGTGGCACAGGCCTTGGCCTGACTATATCCCGTGAGCTTGCGCGCCTGCTGGGGGGAGAAATCAGCTTGTACAGTGAAGGAGAGGGTACCGGTTCAACCTTCATGCTTTTCATCCCTGAAGGCTCGGCGGAGTCCTTGGTCACTACCGAAAATGGCGATGACGCGGACATCGGCGACAATGCCGAGGCCCACACCGCGTCTATGGTGCCGATGGGTGAGGCAGATGATGACTTTGTAGTGCGTGAGAAAACGGTCCTGATTGTCGAAGACGATATCGAATTCTCCAGTGTTCTGGTGGACCTTGCTGCTGACTACGGGTTGGAGGCTCATGTGTGCCATGACGGAGAGGCCGGTCTGGATTACGCCAGCCATTACCGCCCCAGTGCCATTATCCTTGATATTGGCCTGCCTGGCATTGATGGCTGGGAGGTCATGGAGGCATTGAAGGCGGATCCCCGCACTCAGGATATTCCGGTGCACTTCCTGTCCGGTCGTGACGAGCGCAAAAAAGCGCTTGATCTTGGTGCGCTCGATTTGCTGACCAAGCCGGTTAACCAGAATGATATTCTTGCCGCGTTCGCCAAAATTGAAGGCGCGATTGAAAAAAATGTGCGTCGTTTACTGGTGGTTGAAGACAGTGAAATCCAGCATGAGAGCATCCGCGAACTGTTTGATCAGAAAGGGGTGGAAATTACTGCCGCCACCAGTGGTCAGGAGGCGCTGGAAGCGCTGCGCGAGACAGTTTTTGACTGCATGATCCTCGATCTTACCTTGCCTGACATGAGTGGTTTTGAACTGCTTGAAACCGTGAATGGCAGCGACGAATACGATAGCGTTCCTGTGGTTATCTATACAGGCAAGGACCTTACACGTGAGGAAGAAGCACGGCTGCGCAAGCATGCTGATCGCATCATTCTTAAGACGGAGCGCTCCCATGAGCGCCTGCTTAATGAAGCATCTCTATTCTTGCACTGGCTGGAGTCGACCCTACCGTCTGCCAGGCGACCGGCCGCTGAGAGTATCGATCACCGGGATGATATTTTCGAAGGTAAGCAACTGCTGCTGGTGGATGATGACATGCGCAATATCTATGCGCTTTCCGCTCAGCTAGAGGAACTGGGCTTTGACATCACCATCGCCAATAATGGGCGAGAATCCCTGGAGGCGCTGGATGCCAATCCTGATATCGATATCGTGCTGATGGATATCATGATGCCCGAGATGGACGGCTATGAGGCCATGGGCCATATTCGTGATCAGGCGAGATTCAAGAAATTGCCAATTCTGGCCCTTACGGCCAAGGCAATGAAGGACGATCGTGCCAAATGTATTGATGCGGGAGCGAATGATTACTGCTCCAAACCCATTGATATGACGAAATTGACTTCTTTGCTGCGTGTCTGGCTGCATAAGTAGCTTGCGGGAGTAGACAATGGCGGAGCATCTGCCCATTACGGACGAGGATATCGATGTTGAAGACATCGAAATCCGCCTGCTGCTGGAAGCGATCTTCCAGATGTACGGCTATGACTTCCGCTCATACAGCAAAGCGTCTCTGCGTCGACGCGTCCTGCACCGGCTTACCATGTCCGGACTCTCATCGATCATGGAAATGACCGACAAGGTATTAAGGGACCGGCCATTCTTTGTGACGCTCCTCAACGACCTGACTGTTAATGTCACGGAAATGTACCGTGATCCGGAGTTTTACCGTGCCTTTCGGGAAGACGTTGTGCCGGTGCTGAAAACGTTTCCGTTCATCAAAATCTGGCATGCGGGCTGCTCGACAGGCGAAGAAATCTATTCCATGGCTATCCTTCTTGAAGAAGAAGGGCTGTATGACAGGGCCATGATATACGCGACGGACATTGACAAGAATGTACTGGCCGCTGCCAAGAAGGGAATTTATTCAATCGAAGCAGTAAAACAGTACGGTGATAATTACCGGCGCGCTGGTGGCCGGCATTCATTATCGGACTACTTCACCGCTCGCTATGACAGCGTGATTATGGACCAGCGCCTGAAACGCAACATCGTCTTCGCGGACCATGATCTCGCTACGGACCAAGTGTTTGGCGAAATGCACGTCATTCTGTGTCGCAATGTCTTGATCTATTTTGACCGTGCCTTGCAGGGCAGGGTAATACGATTGTTCAGCGAAAGCCTCGATCTGGGCGGCTACCTGTGTCTCGGCACCAAGGAAAGCTTGCGGTTTACCGGGGAAGAAGAGGCATTCGATGTGATAAACACATCCTTGCGGATTTTCCGCAAGCGTCAACTCCAACATTTGCAATGATTAGAGAAAGGTAATGATCGAGCAGAAACTGCTATTAGTGGATGACCAACCTGCCAATCTGGTATCGCTGGAAGCGATTCTGGAAGGGGAAGGCCGTACGCTGATAAAGGCCCACTCAGGCCAGGAAGCACTCAAGATTCTGCTCAAGGAAGATATTTCACTTGTTTTGCTGGATGTACAGATGCCGGGTATGGATGGATTTGAGGTGGCGGAGCTTATGCGTCAGCGAAAAGACACCCAGACGATACCGATTATCTTTGTGACTGCCATCAGCAAGGAAAAGAAATATGTTTTCAAGGGCTATCAGGCCGGTGCTGTGGACTATCTGTTTAAGCCACTTGACCCCCTTATCCTCAAGAGCAAGGTTGATTTTTTTCTTGGTCTGGACCGTCAACGTAAGGAGCTGCAGGAAAAATTGAAGCAGGCGCAGGCACACCGGGCAGCCTATGAGGCTGGCAAGACTCCGCGCAGTGGAGGCGATGACACCACATCGTGATAGAGCAGATGGGGCCAGTAAAGGCAATCGTGATGGGCGCTTCATGGGGAGGATTGAATGCCTATACCCAGATCCTGTCCGCCTTGCCGTCCCGGTTTCCCGCTGCCATTTTACTGGTACAGCACCAGCATGCGAGTGCGGAGAACCGTCTGCCCTGGTTGTTGGCCCGCTATTGTGCGCTGCCGGTAATTGCGCCTGAAGACAAGGAGGTTATTCTCCCGGGCCACGTTTATGTCGCTCCCCCGGGGTATCATATGCTCGTGAATGAGGACGAAACGCTGGCCTTTTCTGTTGGTCGGCCCGTACACTTTTCACGGCCTGCTGTTGATGAACTGTTTTTTTCCGCGGGGGCGGTATACGGTCGGCATCTTGCAGCAGTCATCCTGACCGGGGCTAATGAAGATGGCGCTGCCGGGATTGAATATATACATCGGCGCGGTGGCTATACCATAGCCCAGTCGTCAGTAAGTGCTGAAGCACCGACAATGCCCGAATCGGCAGTAAAAACAGGTGCGGTTTCAAGGGTGCTTGATCTCGAAGCAATTGGCCCATTTTTGGCTGAAAAGGTTGCAGGGTAGTAAACCAATGAAACAGAACATTTTGGTTGTGGATGATCACAGGGAAAACCTGATTGCCCTGGAGGCCATTCTGGATGGGGATGGCAGAAATCTCATAATGGCGCAGTCAGGTAATGAGGCGCTTTCGCTAGCACTTAAGCATGATTTTGCTCTGGTGCTGCTTGATGTACAGATGCCGGAAATGGACGGCTTCGAAGTGGCGGAATTAATGCGCAAGAACAAGAAAACGCGCAATCTGCCGATCATCTTTGTTACGGCGATTTCCAAAGAACAGAAGTACGTATTTAAAGGATATGAATGCGGTGCTGTGGATTACCTGTTCAAGCCTATTGATCAGAAAATCCTGGAAGCCAAGGTAAATGTATTTCTTGAACTGGATCGGCAGCGCAAGAAGCTGCAGCAGGCTGTGGTTCAGATGAAACGCCTCAAGGACGAAAACGAGCGTTTGTTACATGCCCTCGGTGAGGCGTTGGTCGGTGCGGATGCCCGTGGGCGCATTACCTTCTGCAATGAAGCCGCGTGTGCGCTGTTGAGTCGTCAGAGGGATGACCTTGTGGGTGAAGATCTCGCGGCGACCCTGTTCAATGACGATACCGGCAAGCCCCGTTGGGAATGGAAGGATTCCCCTGTAAGGCTTGCCTGCGAAAAGGGCGAAAGCTGGAAAAATGAGCATAGCCTCTATGCCCATGACCGTGATGGCCTGGTAGCGCTTACTCTGCGAGGCAATGCTATCAACGATGATTATGGCAATTTCACCGGACTGGTTCTGGTTATCCGCAAATCGGATGATGAGAACGAAGTGCGTGATACCCGAAAAGACCACCGCCGTAATCCGCGCAAGAAATTGTTCCGCGAGATGGTGGTCTTTGATCGGAGCACCGGGGGCAATGTGGGCCGTCTGATGAACCTGAGCGTGGACGGTTTCAAGCTGTTTACCCGCCGGGACTTGCCTGCCGGTGAGAACCTTCAGCTGGGTATGGTATTGCCGGATCAGATTGCGGGCGTCAATACGGTGAGTTTTGACGCCCGGCCCGTCTGGGCAGAGAATCTGGATGCCCCGGGGGAATATCAGGTAGGCTTCCAGTTCGTTGATCTGAGCCCCCAGACACGGGAAGTCATCGTGAATCTAATGGACAAATACTGATGTCGGACGCAGCAGAATCCCTGCAGAATGAACCCGCGGTGAGCGAGCCACAGGCACCGTACTTGCTGCCCTATGGATATGCCAAACGGTTCGGGGTGCTGTTGCGGGAGCGGGACGGCAAGAGAGAGCTGTGTTGCCGTGACGACATGCCGGTGACTGCGCTGTCCGAAATCCAACGTAAGATTGGCAGCTTGCCGACCCTGGTTCGCCTCACTGAGGCTGACTTCAACGCTGCCATGGCGCTGACCTACGAACAGCAGCGAGGTGCTGCGGCAGAGGCTGCGGATGATCTTGAGGGGCTGGACCTGGCCAGCCTTGCTGATGCACTACCCGAAACCTCCGACTTGCTTGAACAGGAGGATGATGCCCCGATCATCCGGCTGATCAATGCCTTGCTGCAAGAGGCAATCCGGGAAGATGCTTCTGATATTCATATTGAGACGTTTGAGCGACGTCTGGTCGTGCGGCTGCGGGTTGACGGTGTACTCCGGGAAGTCCTGACGCCCAAACGTGAGCTGGCGCCCTTGTTGGTATCGCGCATCAAGGTTATGGCCCGTCTGGATATCGCTGAAAAACGGATTCCACAGGATGGCCGAATTTCATTGAGAATCGGTGGTCGTGACGTGGATGTGCGGGTTTCTACCATGCCCTCCAGTAACGGTGAACGGGTTGTTTTGCGCTTGCTGGACAAGCAGGCCGGACGTCTGCAGGTCTCCCATCTGGGGATGGGCGAAGCCTGTGATAGTCTGATGCGGGAGCTGATCCACAAGCCTCACGGGATTATCCTGGTCACCGGCCCTACTGGTAGCGGTAAAACCACTACACTGTATGCCTCGCTTACCGAACTCAACGACAGCTCACGCAATATCCTCACGGTGGAAGATCCGATCGAATACCAGCTGGAAGGGATTGGCCAGACCCAGGTCAACACCAAGGTCGATATGACCTTTGCCCGAGGGTTGCGGGCAATTCTGCGTCAAGATCCTGATGTGGTCATGGTAGGGGAGATCCGTGATCTGGAAACGGCCGAGATTGCGGTTCAGGCCTCTCTGACAGGCCACCTGGTATTGTCGACACTGCATACCAATACGGCGGTGGGTGCCGTGACACGGTTGCAGGATATGGGCATCGAACCCTTCCTGCTCTCGAGCTCCTTGCTTGGGGCTCTGGCACAACGCTTGGTACGGGTGCTCTGTGATGAGTGCAAACAGCCCTACGAAGCCTCTGCCAGTGAGCTTGCCATGATGGGGCTGCCAGAGAATGACACGGTTACCCTGTATCATCCCGGCAGTTGTGAGCACTGTAATCACCTCGGTTACCGCGGCCGAACCGGTATTTATGAGCTGGTGCTGATTGACGAGAACATGCGCCAGCTTATCCATGACCAGGCAGGCGAACTGGAACTCACACGCCATGCCCGCAGTCTCACCCCCAGTATCCGCGAGGATGGCTGGCGGAAAGTACTGGCCGGGCAGACCAGCGTTGAAGAGGTACTCCGGGTCACCCGGGAAGACTAACGGGGCGGCAGATGCCTGCATTTGAATTTCGATCCCTGGATCACAGGGGCAAAATCAGAAAAGGAACCCTTGAGGCCGACAGTGCCCGCCAGGTGCGTCAGCAGCTGCGTGACAAGGGTTGGGTTCCTATTGAAGTCGACGAAGCCCAGGACTCGGCTCCCAAAGCCGGGCTTGGCCGTTTTTCTTCCTCTGGCAAACTCAGTGGCGCAGAGCAGGCGCTGGTGACTCGCCAGTTGGCAACCCTGCTGAAATCCGGTCTGCCGGTGGAGCAGGCCCTGTCTGCGGTGGCCAAACAGGCCGCCAACGATCGCATTGAGCGCATCATGTTGGCTGTGCGGGCCAAGGTTCGCGAAGGCTTTAGTCTGGCCCGCAGTTTCGAATCCTTTCCCCGTGCTTTCCCCGAAATGTACCGGGCGACAGTGGCCGCGGGGGAGCAGAGCGGGCACCTGGAGCAAGTGCTGGAGCAACTTGCCGACTACCTTGAAACCCGCCACGACACGGGACGGTCGGTAGCCCAGGCGATGATTTACCCGGCCTTCATCATGGTGTTTGCCAGCATCGTGATCATGCTGATGATGACCTTCGTTGTGCCCAAGCTGGTCGCGGTCTTTGAAGGCCGTGATCAAGCGCTACCCATGCTGACGATCATTGTCATGACGCTTAGTGATTTCGCTCGCAGCTGGGGCTGGATGCTGGTGTTGTTGATCGTTGTGGGTGTGTTCGTCTTTAGCCGAGCCATGCGAGAGCCGGGTTTCCGGTTGCGTGTGCACCGCAAGCTCGCCAGTATGCCCATGGTTGGCACCATGCTGCGAGCGGCGGACAGTGCCAGATTGGCCAGCACCCTCGGCATCCTCGGGCGCTCAGGCGTCCCTCTGGTTGACGCCTTGTTTATTGCGGCCCAGGTGGTAGGCAATCTCGCCATTCGGGATGCGGTGAAACATGCAGCGGTCAAGGTTCGCGAGGGGGGGAACCTGAGCCGGGCACTGGATGCCAGTGGCTATTTCCCGCCCATGCTGGTGCAGATGATTGCCAGTGGCGAGGCCAGTGGTGAGCTGGATCACATGCTGACCCGTGCCGCGGATTACCAGGAACGTGAGCTTACCAGTACGGTGAACACGATGGTGGGCTTGCTCGGTCCGATCATGCTGCTGGTGATGGCTTCCGTCGTGGTCCTCATCGTGCTGTCGGTGATGCTACCGATCATGCAAATGAACAATCTCATAGCCGGATAAGGTGACAAGGAATGAAATTACGTGGATTCAAGGCACCCCAGGCGGGTTTTACCCTGCTGGAGATCATGGTAGTTGTTGCCATTATCGGTTTGCTGGCAGCGGTGATTGTGCCGAATGTGATCGGTCAGGGTGAGGCTGCCAAAGTGGATCTGACAAAAGCCAATATGGGCAAGATCGTCCAGCAGCTCGATCTTTACAAGTTCAACAATGGCAGCTACCCGACCAGCGAAGAGGGTCTCAATGCGCTGGTGGAACGCCCGGCCTCAGCCCGGAAATGGCCTGATGGCGGTTACCTGCCCAAGGTCCCCGAAGATGCCTGGAACAACCCCTATGAGTACATCAGCCCCGGGGTAGAAGGTCCGTTTGATCTGTTGTCGCTGGGTGCGGATGGTGCAGAGGGCGGTGAAGGCTCGGATGCCGACATCAACTGGCGCGACGTTCAGTAAGATGCCTTTGGCAGTGAGACAGGCCGGTTTTACCCTGCTGGAGATTCTGGTGGTGGTGATGCTTGTTGGCCTGTTGACTGCCGTGATTGCGACGCAGGGCAATTGGACCAGTAACGACAGCTATCTCGACCAGGAAAGTGCCCGGCTACAGGACACCATTGCGCTGCTGAATGAACGCAGCCTGTTCTCCGGGCAGCTGATGGCGTTACGACTCAAAGGAACAGGGTGGGAGCCGCTGGTCTATGACCGGGTCGAAGCGAGATTCCTGCCTGTGGACGATACCTCGCTTGCGCCTCGCAGTTTGCCGCCGTCGCTGGAGATGGAATGGCAGCTCGATACCCTTGAAGACGATCAGGTTTCCCTGAAACAGGTGGCCCGCTCTCTGGTGGAAGAAGAGCGCATGATGGATACCTCCACACTTGCCGACGAAGATGAAGAGAGGGAAGAGGATCGCGGAGCGGAGCAAAGCGCAGAACAGGGTGACGACGAAGACGATTTTCCTCAGGTCTTTTTCTTTCCCAGTGGCGAGGTAACCCCTGTAACCCTGTCAGTACGGGTGATTGAGGACCTTGATCAGGAGCAGCGGCTGCAGGTCACGGCACTGGGTCGACTGCTGGATCCGGATGCGCCCCCGAGGGATGAAGAAGACCGTCCTCGCTATCGTGACAGGGAGGAGGACGAAGAATGATTCACCTCAACGCCTTGTCCGGGCACCGCCAGCAGGGCTTTACCCTGATTGAAGTGCTGATTGCCGTTTCGATATTGGCCCTGGTCATGGTCACGCTGGGGCAAACCCTTGGGGCGTCTGCCCGGGCCTATACCAACATCAACGAAACCCACCTGGGGTATCTGGTTGCCTCCGACAAGTTGGTGGAAATGCAGGTTTACCAGCAGTGGCCGTCTACCGGCGAATCTGACAGCGAAGTCACCCGTAATGGTAAAGATTGGTGGATTCTGACCAAGGTGTCAGAAGGGCCGTACCCCGATACCCGACGGGTGGACATCGAGGTGGGGCCGATGGAAGGCGGCGACAAGGCCGGTATGGCCTACCATCTGGCCAGTCTGATCGGTAAGCCTGCCTCATGAAGCCGTTGCAGGCACGTATAGCACGAGGGTTCACGCTGCTGGAAATGGTGATCACCATCGCCATTTTTGCCTTTATCTATGTGTGGGCGGCGTCGTTCCTTGGCAGTGCCCTGCAGGGGCGTGATCAACTCACCGCAAGTGCCGACATCATGGAACGCAACCAGCGGGCCATGACCTTCCTGACCCTGGATTTTGAACAGCTGGTCAGCCGTCCGGTACGCGATCCCTATGGCGATCCGCAACCGGCCATTATGGGGCGAGACAATTACGTGGAATTTACCCGCCTTGGGTGGTCGAACCCCTTTGGTTTGCGTAAGCGCAGTGAGATGCAGCGGGTAATGTATTCATTGGAGGAGGGCACGTTGTATCGCCGTTACTGGCCGGTACTCGACGCCAATGTTGCCACCGAGCTGCAGGAAGATGTGCTGCTCGAAAATGTGGAAACTTTTACCGTACGCTACCTGGATCTGACCCCACAGGGAGAATGGCAGTGGCTTGAACTGTGGCCCGATGTGGCCATGCTCAGTCAGCCTGTCTGGCAACAGCGGTTGCCCAAGAGCATTGAAGTCGAAATCGAACTGGAAGACGGTGACATCATTCACCGCTTTTACCGCACAGTGGTGAATCCATGGATTTGAAGCGGGGGCAGCGGGGCATGGCACTCATTATCGTGCTGATGCTGTTCGCCATTATCTCGACCCTGATGCTTGAGGTGCTGTTTCGCCAGGACCGGTTTCTGACCCGTGCCGATAACCTGATGCAATGGGATAAACGCTATCAGTACGCCATGGCAGCGGAAGTCGTGGCCCAACAAGGGCTGATTGATGATCTTCAGGATGACCAGAACAACAACGCACTGGTAGACGACTGCGTAGAAGAGCAATGGGCGGTGCAGCTGCCCCCCACGCCGTACGACGATGCCATGCTCAGTGCCAGTGTCCAGGATCTCCAGGGGCGTTTTAATCTTAACTGGCTGGTTACCGCTCAGAATCAGGGGTTTGAGCGTAATCCCGAGGGGATTCGACAGCTTGCCCGCTTGATTAACCAGAGTTTTCCTCAGGAAGCCAATGGTTCTCGCCTGGCCTCGGAGATGGCGGATTGGCTTGACAGTAACAATATTGTTGATGATCCCGAAGGGGCCGAAGATGCAGAATACCGGCTCAGTCGCACCCCGAACATGCCAGCTGCCCATGAGTCAGAACTGCGCGCCTTGCTGGGTTTCGAGGTAATCCATCAGCCAAGGGATGCCATGGTCTGGGGGCTGTTGACCGCCTTGCCTGTGGGGACCACCCTTAACGTGAACACCGCGTCGCCACAGGTGCTGGATGCCGTGCTGGGTGACCTGGCGGGACAAGCGGCAGTCGAGGCCGTGCTGGAAGCCCGTAAGGATGAACCTGTTAGTGACATAGGCACATTGATGGCGCTGCCCGCCTTTAATGACATTGCTGCTGACGTGAAGCAGCATATCAGTAGTCGTCTGGGTGTCAGCAGTGAGTATTTTCAGGTGATGGTGGATGTGGAAATTGATGATCAGTTAAGTCGCCTGGTCACCCGTCTGCGACGTCGCAGTGGCCAAGGGGAGACTACGGATGTGTTCAGTCGGCAGGTCAGTCCATTGCTCACAGCACTCGAACCGGCCTGCAATCCCTTTTACAATGCGGATTGATGACAAAGACCCGATTCATCAATACCTATGAGTGGGGCTTTGCGGCATGAGTCGCCGTTACACAAGCCAGACAGCACAATAACGACAAGGATTGACTGCGTGAGCCAGACAGCATTGATTTATCTCCACGGAGTTCCCGGTAGCGAGCCGCTACCAGAGCGCACCGTGCTGTTCCAGTCTGCGCCCGGGGAGCCAGTCGAGGGGCTGGGGCTTGAGCAAGCCTTTGCCCGCACGGATGGTGCGGTGCTGCATCTGGTGTTGGGTGCCGCTTTTGCCAACCTCACTCACGTTTCCATTAGCCGTAAGCAGGCACGCCATTTGCAGCGTGTGCTGCCATTCCTGTTGGAAGAGCAGCTGCTCGATGCCCCGGACAACTTGTGGTTCGCCTCTCGCAAGGGCGATCAGGATGAGTACCTTGTTACGGTAACCGATCGGTTGCTGGTCGAAGAGCTGGTATCTCTCGCCCGGGACGCTGGGGCGGATCTGGTATCCCTGCAGGTGGATGTAGAACGGCTTGGGGCATTGCTGCCTGCTGTTTTTGAGTTTGATGATGGCCAGGCCTTGCTGGCCGCGAACCGTGAAAATGCCTTGCAGGTAGCTGACGATCAGCGTGAAGCCATGCAATCGCTGTTCGGGGAGCAATTACAGGATGCCACCGTGCTGGCAGGCAATGCGGCGTTATTCGACCAGTTACGTGACCATCGCGGACAGGAATTGCTCACCGGAGCGCTGGCTCCCCGTAAGGCATCTAGGGCACCGGGGTTCCTGACGCCCTGGAAACCCCTGGCTTACCTGGCGGCAGCGATCTTTATCCTGACGGTGGCGGGGCTTCGGGTTCAACAATGGCGTTATCAGAGCGCAGCGGATGCGGCGTTGGTGCAGGCCAAGCAGCGCTATGAGCAACTGTTTCCCGGCGACAAGGCGTCATCGGCTCTCAATCGGCAGTTTCAGGGTCGTCTGAACCGGCTGGCAGCCGGTGGCTCTGCCGAAGGGGGCCAGGACTTTTTCCCATTGCTGGTGCCGGTAGCCCGGGTGCTCAAACAGATCAAGGTCGAACCCAAGCGTCTTCAGTATGACCAGCGTCAGAACACCTTGCTACTGGATGTGGGTGCCAAGGACTACAGCCAACTGGAAAGTCTTCAGAATGCGATCAATGAGCAGGGCGCTAAAGCGTCCATCGCCAATTACCGCAATGGTGCTAAAGGTGTGAATGCACGAATTATGGTGGAGCAACCGGGATGAGCAGCGCAGATTGGAAGGATCAGCTTCGCCAGCGCTGGAAACCGATTGTCCATTGGTACCAGAGTCGTGAGCCCAGAGAACAAAAGGTGTTGCAGGTCCTTGGGGTAGTATGGGTGCTGGTGATGTTGTATTGGCTCGTCTGGGCACCGGCTGTGAATGGTCGTAATGCTGCTCGAAGCCAATACGTCACTAACATGCAAACCCATAACTGGATTACCGCAAATGCTTCCGCTGTGCGGGCCGCTGCAACGGGAGGCAGTCGTCAGCGTCTTCCGGCAAACTGGGTGAGCGAAGTGAGCCGCAGCGCCAATGATTATGGTCTTACTTTGAAAGGCTTTTCCCCGGATGGAACCCGTGCTGTAAGGATTCAGCTTGAAGAACAACCCGCTGGCCAGACCATTCTCTGGCTGCAATCACTACAAGAAAAGGGTGTTCAATTGAGCAATCTTGAAATGACCCCGGGAAATTCTTCCGGTACCGCCACGGTCAGGGCGACGTTGCAGCAATAACATGAAGCTGCGCTCTCTCGCTGCGGTCTTGCTAATGGCAAGTGCCGTCCCTGTTCAGGGTGAATGTTTGTTTGATCCACTGGACCAAGGTCGGGTGGTGAAACTCTCTGCCTCTCAACTTCCCGCTGCATCAGGTATCCCACTGGAAGAACTCTCTGTAATGCGGGTCGAACAGGGTGGATTTGTCCCTGTTGCTTTTCAGATTGATGAAATGGCTGCCAAGGGCATGGTCTGGTTCGAACAGTCGGGTTTCGACCTTCAGGGTCAGGCGGGACTGTTTGATGCCAGCGACGAATTAATGATGATGCTGACAGATGCCGGGCCTGCTTCTGTGCCATCTGTTTCCCTGCCTGAGGGCGAGCTTCTGGCAGACTTGCAGGTAGCCCAGGACTGCCATTTTTACCTGATCAGGAATAATCCAGAGCGCAGTGAAAACTTTTATGTCTCCCATGACATCGAAGCCGGCCGCACCCGAACCGCGTTGTATCGCCTTGATGCGGAACCTGACAACGAGCTGAATTGGCGCTACCTGAGTTATCAGGGTTATCAGGGGGATGGATCGATTATCGATACCCTGAAGATGCGAATGAGTGCGGGAGTGCTGTCGCGATTTACCCGTATGACACTGGATAATTACAATCTTCGTCCACGTCTTGTGGGGAGCACAACCGGCCCGATTCGCTCTGTCATGCATCTAAGGACAAAGGTGGTGCTTGCGGGCATCCCTGTCATGACACTGCAGGTACAGGCTATGCGTTACGCAGCGCATTACGAAGCTCATACCTATGCGAAGATACCCGATCTCTATCGCGCAACGCTCAAGGATCCAGAGGTTTCTGTCACGGTTGACGGTAACAACCAGCTGGGTGCACACGTATACACCGCAGCCTTTCATGATAAACCGATCGTGGTCGACGGCCAGGTAAATGAACCGGAATTCGTGAATCAGCCTCTGACCATGGAAGAAAACTGGATACTCTTTGACAGCGGCAAGCAGTTCGCGCTGCTGACTGAACTTACCGTGCCTGCAGAATTGATGCAGACCCCTCTTGCACTTATTTATCAGGATGATGCGAACCTGCGGGTTGAGCCGGAGCAGTTTACGGGCCAGTTACCCAACCTTGGCTATCTGCTGAAGGGCTGGCCAGAGCCAGAAGAATTGCGCTTCACTGTCAGCCTTTATTTTGACAGTGGTATGCACGGTTTTGAGGCTGCCGACTATGCCCGGCAACGCTCAGCCACCGAAGACGTCAAGGTCTCTGTCCCTTAATCGGGAATGCCTGGTTGTTCCCCCCCTGACAAAGTCATCCACTATGATGTCCCGAGCTCGTTAACCCGGGACATCGCCGGATCACAACCTAAAAAGGACGTTCCGGAGCGAGAGAGATCGCTTCTTCACGTGTGATTGGCAACCAAACGTCTCCCTTGATAGTCGCTGATCGTGCCAGAAAAGCGGAATTAATCGGGAACTGGGTGGTGAAACCGTAGACAACCAATCCCACGCGATCACCTGCTTTCAGAGGTTGGCTGACAGCAGGTAATTCCATTTCGTAGATGCCTTTCTCGGGCAGGGGGGTTAACTGTTCACTGGCTACACGAACCCGGCGGCGATTGGCATGCTGAACACCCACTCCGACGAACATTGGCATGCTGTTGGAGCTCGAAGTGCCGGCAATTCTAAGGTCAATCTTTGGCGTTCCGAGCATGACTTCGTCATCGCCTCTTACGACATAAAGAGGAATAAACTTCGGTCGGCCGAAGCCTCCATTTGGCTTGAGATCACGGAGGTCGGCACCTGGCCACATGGCGCGGAACAGATCAGAGCCCGTATCGAAAGGAATCATCAGCCACTCGAAGGCGCCAGCCAGAGGTATAGTGACCTTGGATTTTGGCAGGTTAAAACGATTGGCTGGCGGCAGGTCTTCCTCTATTGCCAGTCCTCGTTCTTCGGTCACATTGACACAATACTGTGGAACGACGCTTTCTTGTCCCTTGAGTTTTTCATCCCACCAGCTGAGGATCACGTCTGTGGTCGACGCTTCGTAGTCACCACAATAGACAGTATCCTCAGTTTGATAGATCGGCAGCCACCCACGCCATTGCTGTATTGGCCAGGGCATCACATGCCCGCCTTGCAGGCCGATTACTCGAGCATCCTTTCCCTGATCCTTCCAGCAATCAGCATTTTTTACCGCTTCCTGGAAAGCGAAAATGGTGTCATGGAAACCCTGGATAAAGAGGGCGTCTGCATGAGGGGCCATGCCTTTGTCACAAAAACTCGCCGGGCTCCGTTCGTACAGAAGCGTTTGCATGTCCTGGCTTACGGTACCGTCAAAGGCACTATTCCACGGTTTGGCAAACATCTCGCCGACATCGAAACCACTGTTAATGGCGCCGGCGCTCAATAAAATGGCCCCCCAACCAGTCCGAAATTCCCCGTTAGGTGCCAGGCTGTTCATGTCATGCCAGCCGGTTAATGGTACCAGGGCCTTCAAGCGGGGTTCGGTAAAGGTCGCAAGCGTCTGTAAGCCCGCGCCGTAGGATTCCCCAATCATACCAATAGCGGGGCTATTATCGGGAAGGCGGCTTACTCCCGGGAGGTGATCCAAAGACCAGTCGATCACCTGGCTCAGATCAGCAACCTCAAATTCTGGATCCATCATGTGTACCCGGCCGCCGGATTGTCCCCATCCACGTTGATCGTAGAAGACAACCCAATATCCTGCTTTCCAGGCGGCGATCGCTGCCTCCCCGGTCAAGACAGCCTTGCCGTAAATGGACAGGGGGCGTTTGGCCCGGAAGCCACCAAAACCGTGGGTGGCGATAATCAATGGTGCGCTCTGACCCGCCTGTAACTCTGGCTGGTACACTGTGGCAGCCAGTTTCTTTCCATCGCGCGTTGGGATGCGGACCTGAAAGTAATCCGCTTCGAGGGCGGATTGTGTCAGTTGGGCATGGGTTTTGGGGAGCTGTGTCGTGCTGCAGCCAGCCATGGCCAGCATGGCGAGAAGCAAGGCGAAAGACGGGAATAGCGGTCGCATGCTGCTACATCCTCTGTTTATTATTCTGTTTTTATTGCGGGGGTGCCAATGGGAAATACGGCAGGCTATAGCCTTAAGGCAGCCACTTTAGTGTGGTTCTTCTATGCTGTCACGACCGTATTGCTCGCGATTCTGACCAGCTGGGCCTTGTACAGCCAAGTTAACTATGGCTATGCCTTCTGGTACAAGCAACTGGATATCCAGCAGCATATTGACCATTACGGCCCACAGAATCGCTTCAAGCAAGGTTTCGAGCAATTGCCGCCCGAACAACACATTGAGGCGTTTGAGCAAATCAGGAACGCGGTGCACGAGCATGGGGAGGGGCTTTCGAACCTTCAGTACTCTCTGCCCTCTGGCCAAAAAGTGCTGCTGTTGCACCGTGCCGAAGTGGTTCACCTTGAAGATGTGGCGAATTTGATCGATGCAGGTCGGCTGCTATTTGTCGTACTGGTGCTTCTCTGGTTGCCGTTAGCCTGGTGTTGTCTGTCGCTGGGATTGCCCGGCTGGCGTGAGCGCTTGCTGATTACTGTCATCGGTGTAGTTGGTGTGCTAGCTTGGCTGGCTGTCGCAGGCCCAACCGAGGTCTTTTATCAGTTTCATGTCTGGTTGTTTCCGGCTGACCATCAATGGTTTTTTTACTGGCAGGATTCCCTGATGAGCACACTGATGAAGGCCCCGGCACTGTTTGGCGGGATTGCCTTGGCCATTGCTTTAGGGGCTCTGCTGCTGTTACCGGCTTTTTATTTTGCCGGCTGGGGGCTTGCGAGCCGTTTGACGCCCACAAGAAACAGGAAACCACACCTGTCATGAGCATTGAAGTACTGACAGCAGACCCGGAGGGTGAGGAAAACCTTCAACAATGGGCCTCTCGGGGATTGCCTGTACCGCCTAGCTGGCGGGTACCTCGCGCTGCCATAACAGGTATTGCTTCCGAGACGCTGGTAAACACGCTGAAAGCGTTGCCCCGCATGTTTGGTGCAGAGCGTTACTGGGTACTTCAACAGGGGCCGATGAATCCCGACTCACGCCGTGAAAGCCTGCTAAATCTCGACTCGGATGAAGCGCTTGCGGCGGCCCTGGTGTCCATCTTTGCCCGGGAACAGTCCCCGGAACAGGTGGTCATTCAGGCATTACCCAGACAGCAAGCTGCGGGAGTACTTTTCACGCGTCACCCTCTGCGACAAGACTTGCATCACGTAGTGGTGGAGGGAGTGTCGAACGGAAACGTGGACAGACAGCGAGCAATTTTTGATGAGCAGGGGCGGCTGGTCCATGCCAGTCACGACGATGCTGCACTTCACAAGGTCGTCGGAGAAGCTAACTTTCACTCCCTGTATATTGCATTGAAGGGCAGCTTCGATCGCCCGCAAGCAGCAGAGTGGGTCTTTGATGGTGAGAAAATCTGGCTGCTGCAAACGCTGCCGGTTGGCTCATTGCCCGAACCGCGGGAAGCGTGGACCCGACGCGCTGGTCACGCACTGTTCCACCAGGCCGAAACACCGTTATGGTACACCTTGGCAGGGCGCTGGCTGAAAACAGGCTTCTGGGAGCCTCTCGTGGAGAAAAAGGGCTGGGATCACCTGAAGAAGGTTGAACCCTATCGCCGCCAGCATAGCCACATTTACACCAATTGTGCCTATTTCCGTTCTCTTCAGAATGATCACCCGGGAGCCTGTGATAGGGTGCCCCCGGCATGGAAGGCTCTGCAGCCCCCTGCAGCACCAGCATCTCCGTCGCTCTTATTAAAGCGAATTGCGGCTTTCAATCTTCACCGCAGCATTAGTCAGTGGCGAATGCCCGAGATCACTCGGGATACGCTGTGGCGGGCTTTCATGCAATTGGACACCTACGGTGAGCGACTCAGTGGCCTTGAAGGCGCACTTGCCTATCTGCATGTTCCAGACAGATTGGCCGAGGTCGATACCCCATTACCGTTATCGCTGCTCCTCAGTAGTCAGGAATTGGCGTTGATTCAAGCGCTGGCTGAAGGTGATGTAGAAGGCGTCGAGGAGTCTGCATTGCGACCGGGGGCTGATCCTGTCCATGCGGCCTTGAATGAAGGGCCTGCCCAGGCCAAAAGTGTCAGGGCTGTGCCACGCACTGCTGCTGCCGTGCCGATGCCGTCCGCACGTGAGGCTGTCCTGTTCGAGTTATCCAGCCAGGTCAGGGTGTTAAAGTTCATGTTGGGTAATCGCTTTAGGGAAGTGCTCAGCGCCATGGGGGCGCTGGTAGTCAATCAACAGCTGTTACAGCACCCTGACGACATCCATTTTCTGTACTTTGACGAGTTATGGCAGCTATGGATGGGGGAAGGGCTTCCTGCCAGTGCAAGCCATCAGACCCTCGCTCAGCGAAAGTTACGGTACCTGGATGACGGCCTCCAGGGGGCGCCTGACTGGAAAATGGACCAGATTGGCTATGGTTTCGGTGGTGGCTTTCAGACCAGCCCGCTACTCAAGGGGTTGCCATTAGTGCCGGGTCAGGTACAGGGACCAATTCGGCGGCTGTGCAGTGCCTGGAGCCTTAACCGGATTCAGCCCGGCGATATTCTCGTCATGGATCAGGTGGATCCATCCTGGACCCCCTGGCTCCTGCAGGCAGGAGGGATTGTTCTGGCGGGAAAAGATCCCGGCAATGCCGCCGCAAGCCTTGCTCGTCACTTTGGTATTCCTGCCATTTGGGCGGCCAGTGATGTAATGCATAGTGTGCGCGACGAAATGGCAGGTATGCTTGATGCGGATGACGGCCAGCTGGACGTGGCTGAGGTGCTGAGCGAGAGCGACTAGGCCTGTGTAATCCCGTTATTGGGGAGAAGCGAATATGGATGAGCAGGAACCCAGGATTCGGCCAAATGGCCTGCCGGAGGATACCCGTCCTTTCGTGGCGCCGTGCCGACACATCGAGCCACTGGCGCCGCTTCGCTGGCTGAAAAAAGGGTGGCAGGATTTTCGCGCTGCTCCGGTGCCGAGCCTGGTGTATGGGCTGGTGATGGTTGCAATGAGTTATGCCATTACTGCCGCGACCTGGTGGTTCGGCAATATGGGGTTGTACCTGGCGCTGATCTCGGGTTTCGTGTTCCTCGGGCCGATCCTGGCGCTGAATCTGTACGGCATCAGTATCCAGCGACAACAGAATCAAACGCCCACGCTGGGTAAAAGCTTTCGGCAGGTGCGTTCCTGCATAGGCGATATGCTGACCTTTACGGTGATCATGATCGTCGTCTTTCTTGTTTGGGCCCGTGCGGCCAACCTGATCTATATCTTTTACCCGGTGAACGAATGGCACCTGGAAAACGTGCTGTTGTTCTTTGGTGTCGGCTCCAGCGTCGGTGCCATGTTCTGCGCCATCGTTTTTACCGCCAGTGCCTTCTCGCTCCCCATGATCATGGATCGCAAAACGGACATGGTGACCGGTGTCATTACCAGTGCCAATGCGGTTCTGCGTAACAAACTCCCGCTATTCATCTGGGCCTGCCTAATCGGGCTGTGCCTGCTGGTCGGCCTGCTAACCGCCTATCTCGGGCTGGCGGTATTGCTGCCGGTGCTGGGCTACGCCACCTGGCACGGGTATCGGGAGTCGATTGATGCGACGGAGTGGGATGCGCGATTCGAGCTACCACCGGAGAGCAGTGAATAGTGAATGGTTTACAGTGAACAGCGCGCGTTCAGCGCATGGGGAATTTGAAAGCAAGGAGGCCGCGCCCATCGTCTGGACGCGGCCTCTTTCGTTGGCGTAACACAGTGCGCTCCCGCGCGCTGTTCACTGTTAACTGTTCACTGCTCTTCAATGTAGCCCAACAGATGCGGCACCATCCGCTCGATCTCCTTGCGGGACATGCCTTTGCGGGCGGCATAATCGTCCATCTGATCTTTAGCCAGCTTGCCGGTGCCGAAGTACTTGGCATCAGGGTGAGAGAAGTACCAGCCGGAAACGGCAGCGGCGGGCAACATGGCGTAGCTCTCGGTCAGGGTCATGCCCGCATTGCTTTCCGGGTCCAACAATTCCCACAGCAGGGCCTTTTCCGTGTGGTCAGGGCAGGCGGGGTAGCCCGGGGCAGGGCGAATGCCGCGGTACTTTTCACTGATCATGTCCTGATTGCTCAGTGCTTCATCGTTGGCGTAGCCCCAGTATTCCTTGCGGACCTTCTCGTGCATACGCTCGGCGAAGGCTTCGGCCAGCCGGTCCGCCAGGGCCTTGAGCATGATGGCAGAGTAGTCGTCGTGGTCGGCTTCAAAACGGGCCACGTGCTCATCGATACCGATGCCGGCAGTGACGGCAAAGCCGCCCAGCCAGTCGGTCAGGCCGGTTTCCTTGGGGGCAATAAAGTCGCTGAGGCAGTAATCCGGCTTGTCATTCTTGCTTCTGTCCAGCTGTTGGCGCAGATGATGGAGGGTCATGAAGGCCTCCTTGTCACCGGGCTTGTGGTACAGCTCGATGTCATCCATGTCGGAATTGGCTGGCCAAAAACCGATTACAGCACGGGCACTTAGCCACTTTTCTTTAACGATTTTCTCAAGCATTGCCTGGGCATCTCGGTACAGGCGGGTGGCTTCCTTGCCCACTACCTCGTCTTCCAGAATGTTGGGGAACTTACCGGCCAGCTCCCAGGAACGGAAGAAAGGGGTCCAGTCGATACGTTGCACCAGGTCTTCCAGCGGGTAATCCTCGAAGACCTTGAGACCTTTGACGGCAGGCTCGGGTGGCGTATAGCCGCTCCAGTCCGGCTGGAAGCGGTGCTCGCGGGCTTGCTCGATGGAAATCAGCGAGCGGTCGACCTGTTGCTGTTTGCGTCTTTCACGCAGCCCTTCATAGGTGTCCTTGAGCTCACTGACATACTCTGGCTTGGCTTCCTTGGAGAGCAGCTTGGAGGCCACGCCCACGGCACGGGAGGCGTCGGCCACATGCACCACCGCATGCTGGTAGGCCGGGTCAATCTTTACGGCGGTATGGATGCGACTGGTGGTGGCGCCACCGATCATCAGCGGCAGGTCCATGTCCAGACGCTGCATTTCGCTGGCCACATGGACCATTTCATCCAGAGACGGGGTGATCAGGCCGGACAGGCCAATGATGTCCACCTTTTCTTTCTTCGCGGTGTCGAGAATCTGTTCACAGGGCACCATGACGCCCAGATCGATGACCTCGTAGCCATTACACTGCAGGACCACGCCGACGATGTTCTTGCCGATGTCGTGGACGTCGCCTTTTACCGTGGCCATGAGGATCTTGCCGTTGGATTCATCCTGGGTACCGAGCTCTTCTTTTTCTTTTTCCATGAAGGGCATCAGGTAGGCCACGGCTTTCTTCATTACACGGGCCGATTTCACCACCTGAGGCAGGAACATCTTGCCCTCGCCGAACAGGTCGCCCACCACGTTCATGCCGTCCATGAGCGGGCCTTCGATCACGTGCAGGGGGCGCGCAGCGTTCTGGCGGGCAAGCTCGGTGTCTTCTTCCACGTAATCGGCAATACCCTTGACCAGGGCATGCTCGAGGCGCTTTTCGACGGTCCATTCGCGCCAGGCAAGATCTTCCTTCTTGGTCTTTTCAGCGCCGGATCCCCGGTACTTCTCGGCCAGGTCCAGCAGCACCTCGGTGCTGTCTTCATGCCGGTTGAGCACCACGTCTTCTACAGCGTTGCGCAGCTCTTCGGGAATGTCGGAGTACACCGCCAGCATGGTGGGGTTGACGATACCCATATCCATACCGTTCTTGATGGCGTAGTAGAGGAACACGGCATGAATGGCTTCACGGACGGTGTCATTACCGCGGAATGAGAAGCTCACATTGGAGACACCACCGGAGATCATGGCGTGGGGCAGGGTGCGTTTGATGTCGCCCACCGCCTCGATGAAATCCACGGCGTAGTTGTTATGTTCCTCAATACCCGTCGCAATGGCGAAGATATTCGGGTCAAAAATGATGTCTTCCGGCGGGAAGCCTACTTCTTCTGTCAGCAGCTTGTAGGCACGGGTGCAGATTTCCAGCTTGCGTTCACGGGTTTCCGCCTGGCCCACTTCATCGAAGGCCATCACGATCACAGCAGCACCGTAGCGGCGCAGCAGGCGAGCCTGATGGAGGAAGCTTTCTTCCCCTTCCTTCATGGAGATGGAGTTCACCACCCCCTTGCCCTGAATGCACTTGAGCCCGGCCTCGATCACTTCCCACTTGGACGAATCGATCATGATCGGGACTTTGGCGATTTCCGGCTCGGAGGCGACCAGGTTGAGGAATCGCACCATGCAGTCGGTGGATTCCAGCATGCCCTCATCCATGTTGATATCGATGATCTGGGCACCGTTTTCTACCTGGTCCCGCGCCACATCCAGGGCAGCATCGTAGTCGCCTTCCTTGATCAGTCGCAGGAAACGCTTGGAACCCGTCACGTTGGTGCGTTCACCCACATTCACAAACAGTGAATCCTTGGTGATGGTGCAGGGTTCCAGGCCAGACAGGCGGCAGGCCACTTCGATGTCGGGCAGGGGACGGGGAGCCAGTCCCTCGACCGCACCCGCCATGGCGGCGATATGCTCAGGCGTGGTGCCACAGCAGCCACCAATAATGTTCAGGAAGCCTTTCTCGGCCCACCCCTTGATCTCGCGGGCCATGGTGGGCGGATCCAGGTCGTACTCGCCCATTTCGTTGGGCAGCCCTGCATTGGGGTGGGCGGAGACGAAGGTTTCGGAAATCCGCGATAATTCTTCGATGTAGGGGCGCAGTTCCATGGGGCCAAGGGCACAGTTCAGGCCGAAGCTGATCGGCTGGGCATGGCGCAGGGAGTTATAGAAGGCTTCGGTGGTCTGCCCGGTGAGAGTACGACCGGAGGCATCAGTGATGGTGCCGGAGATCATCACCGGCAGGGACAGTTTGTTCTCGTAGCAGTACTGGTCCACCGCAAAAACCGCCGCCTTGGCGTTCAGGGTGTCAAAGATGGTTTCGATCAGCACCAGATCAATACCGCCTTCCACGAGCCCATCAAGGGCTTCCAGATAGGCGTCTACCAGCGCGTCGAAGGTCACGTTACGGAAACCCGGGTCGTTCACATCCGGGCTAATGCTGGCTGTGCGGTTGGTTGGGCCAAGAACACCGGCCACGTAGCGGGGTTTGTCGGGCGTGGAGGCCTCGTCAGCAGCTTCCCGGGCCACGCTGGCTGCGGCCACATTGATCTCCCGGGCCAGATCCTGCATGTCGTAGTCGGCCATGGCGATGGAGGTGGCGTTGAAGGAGTTGGTCTCGATGATGTCGGCGCCAGCGTCCAGATAGCCTTTATGCAGCGCCTTGATGCGATCCCGCTGGGTGATGCACAGCAGGTCATTGTTGCCTTTCAGGTCGCTGGGCCAATCAGCGTACTGAGTGCCCCGGTAATCCTCCTCGGAAAACTTGCAGCGCTGGATCATGGTGCCCATGCCGCCATCCAGGATCAGGATGCGTTGTTGCAGCTGGGCAGTGAGCTGGGCGCGCAGGTTTGAGGTCATGAAAGGCTCCGTGAGGCCGGGAAAAAAGGGCCGTTATTATAGCGGATTGAGGGCATTCGACCCAATTATGTTAGCCGTACAGATGGAATAGGCCGTGAGGGGTGGCGAAATCTGGTTCAGCCTTTCATCATAGGCCGGTGAAATTACGTACCCGCGCCATGGTGAGCGGGTGAAACTTTGTAAAATCGCCGCTGTGTTGCGGAACCTGAGGCTTGCTCGTCAAGGTTATAAGGCATAATCCGCGCTCACTGGATGAGGAGAATGATCAATGGAGCAATATCTTTCGCAACTGCAAACCTTTGCCAATGAAAACCTGATGCCGTATGCGTGGAATATCGTCGCTGCGCTGGTCATTTTCATTGTCGGTAAGTGGATTGTTGGCCGTTTGGCCGGCTGGGTAAACCGGATGATGGACAAGCGGGTCGACGCCACTGTCGCCAAGTTCATTGGCAACATCGTCCACATCATCTTGTTTGTCTTCGTGGTCATCGCCTCCCTGGATCAGCTGGGTGTCGAAACCACCTCGTTGGTGGCTATCGTTGGTGCCGCCGGTCTGGCTGTAGGCCTGGCGTTGAAAGATTCTCTGGGGAATTTTGCTGCCGGCGTCATGCTGATTTTGTTCAAGCCGTTCCGCGTTGGCCATTACGTAGAGGCTGGCGGCACTGCCGGTACCGTCAAGGAAATCAAGATCTTTGCCACCATCATGATGTCTCCGGATAACAAGGTTATCACTGTACCCAATGGTTCGATCATGTCCGGCAACATCACCAATTACTCAGAAATGCCTACCCGTCGAGTGGATATGGTGTTCGGAGTGGCCTACGATGCAGACCTTTCACTGGTCAAGAAGACTCTCGAAGAGATTCTGGCTGCCGACGATCGGGTTCTGAAAGACCCGGCACCGGTGATTGCCGTTGGTGAACTGGCAGACAGCTCAGTGAATTTCCTCTGCCGTCCGTGGGTTAAAAGCGCGGATTTCTGGGGTGTGAAGTGGGATACGACAGAAACCGTCAAGCGTCGCTTTGACGAGGCAGGTATTGGCATCCCGTTCCCGCAAATGGATGTCCACCTGGACAAGAGTGAGTAAAGGAGATTTCAATGCGCAGTAAGTATTTGGCTGCCATGCTGATTGCCACCGGGCTTCCGGTGGCAAGCCTTGCTGCTGAAGAGGCAGCAGAAGACGGTGCAACCAAGTGGAGCGGTGATATTGGTATTGGTTTGTTGTTCAAGCGGGGGAATACCAACTCCGACTCGACGAACGCGAATGCCAATATGTCCCGCGACAGCGCCAAGTGGCGTCATACGTTCAAGGCCGACGCCAACAACGAACAGGAAGAAGATCCTGATACGGAAGAATACACCCGCACGGATGAAAACTACTTTGCATCCTACAAGCTTGACCGCAAGTTGGGTGAAGAATCCAGGAACTACCTGTTCAACGTCCTCACGTACAAGAAAGACAATTTTTCGGGCTACCACTACGAAGCAAGCTACGCGATTGGTCTTGGTCGCCGCTGGATCGATAGCGACCGCCAGACGCTGGATGCTGAATTCGGTCCGGGTTACCGGGTCAAGTGCCTGGACCCTCAGGACACCTATTTCAGCTGTGCGGACTCGGAAGAGGATGCTATTGCCCGTATTGGTATCAAGTATGATCTGAAGGTAAGCGACAATACCGTTTTCCGTGAAGATTTCTCCACCGAAGTGGGTGAGGATGGTGCGGACACCCGTGCGGAAACCTCGCTGACCACCGCGATTAACTCCAAGTTTTCTCTGCGGTTACGCCACTTGCTCGAGCACGATTCCGATGCGCCTGATGGCACCAAGGAAACCGACCACACCTTCTCTGTTGGTGTGGTTTACACCCTGAAGTGATCCTTCAGGCGTGAAAAAGCCCTGACTTGCGGCAGTGAGTCAGGGCTTTTTTATGGCACGTCATCACGATTCCCATTTCGCCGGCGGACCCGCCGTTAAAATACCATTTGAATGTGTAAGCGCTGGAGAAGAGATGGCAATCGCCATTTCCGGTGCCTAGTGGGTAAAGATCATCTGCCCATGGCGTGGACTCGCGTTGGAGTGTCCGTGACAGCCCACAATCAGCTTTACACGGCAGCAGTGACCGGGAGTGTTCAGGCACGGTAGATGGCAAAGAGGGTGAGAATCTGACGTTATATTTGTGGAAGAGCAGGGGGCTTGAGTCAGGACCTGCGACCTGGACATTTAAGGCAGGCACAAAAAAGGGAGCCCACAGGCTCCCTTTTTCGTGAGACTGACAATCAGCCTTCTTTCAGGGCGGTGGTGATATCCAGCACCGCACCCTTGCCGTCGCCGAACAACATCAGCGTGTTGTCCTTGGCAAACAGCGGGTTGGGCAGGCCGGCAAAACCGGCGCTCAGGGAGCGTTTCACCACAACCACGGTCTTGGCCTTGTCCACGTTCAGGATAGGCATACCGTAGATCGGGCTACCCTTGTCTTCACGGGCCAGCGGGTTGGTTACGTCGTTGGCACCCAGCACGATGGCGACATCGGTCTGTTCGAAGGTCGGGTTAATGGCATCCATGTCCTTGAGCTTGTCATAGGACACTTCCGCTTCGGCCAGCAGTACGTTCATGTGACCCGGCATACGACCCGCTACCGGGTGGATTGCGTATTCCACTTCGCAACCCATGGCTTCCAGGGTGTCGGCCATATCACGCACGGCGTGCTGCGCCTGAGCCATAGCCAGACCGAAGCCCGGTACGATAACGACGCGCTGGGCTGTCTCGAGCAGCATGGCAACTTCTTCAGAAGAGGTGGACTTCACCTTGCCAGCATAGACTTCGTCTTCATCCATGGCTTCGCCAGCTTCCGCCATCACACCGAACAGAACGTTGGTGAGGGAGCGGTTCATGGCTTTACACATGATGCTGGTCAGAATCAGGCCGGAGGCGCCAACCAGGGAACCGGTAATGATCAGGGCGCTGTTGCCCATTACGAAACCGGCCGCAGAGGCAGCAACACCGGAGTAGGAGTTCAGCAGCGCGATAACCACGGGCATGTCAGCACCACCGATCGGCAGCACCAGGAACAGACCAAGCACCGCAGCGGCAGCCACAAGACCCCAGAAAACAGCCTCGTTGCCCGGGTTGACGACCAGGTAGCCTACGGCCACAACAGAGCCGATAAACAGCAGGCCATTGACCAGTTTCATGCCCGGGAAGCCCATGGGCTTGCCATCGATCAGTTCCTGAAGCTTGGCAAATGCCACCAGAGAACCGGTCAGTGTCACGGCACCGATCAGTACAGCGGCACCCGTGGCGATGATAGAGACCGTGCTATCCGCAGAGCCACGGAAGAACTCCGCAGACGCCACCGCGAAAGACGCGCCGCCACCAAAGCCGTTAAGCAGGGCGATCATCTGCGGCATGGACGTCATCTGTACCTTCTTGGCCATAACGGCACCAATCAGGCCACCAACAACGACACCGGCAATGATGATTTCGTAAGTAACAATGTGCTCATTGAGCAGGGTAACCACGGCAGCAACACCCATGCCGGCTGCAGCCAGCAGGTTGCCACGCACGGCAGTTTTCGGCTTGGTCAGCCCCTTGATACCCACCACAAACAGGCAGGCGGCGATCAAGTAGGCGATATCAATCCAGTTCTGGGAAACGTGCATGAATTACTTCCTCTTGAACATCGCCAGCATTCGATTGGTGACCATAAAGCCGCCAATCACGTTGATGGTAGCCAGTACCACCGCAGCAAACCCCAGTACATTGATGAGCATGCCGGCATCAGAACCAGCAGCGATCAATGCACCCACCACAGTGATGCCGGAAATGGCGTTGGAGCCAGACATCAGCGGAGTGTGCAGGGTAGGCGGAACCTTGGTGATCAGCTCCACACCGAGGAAGATCGCCAGCACGAACAGAGTCAGTTGAGCTACGAAATCCATTATTTTTCCTCCTTGCTGTCTGCGGCGGCTTCTTCAGCCGGGGCTTCCGGCTTGGCCAGCGAAGGCAGGCCGAGCAGGTCACGCAGACGGGCCTGGGGCACGTCGCCATCGTGACTGATCACGGTTTCGACAACGATCTCGTCTTCGAAGTCCAGCTGCAGGTCGCCATTGTCGTCGAGCAGCAGGTTGAGGAGGTTTTCCATGTTCTTGCCAAACATCTGGCTGGCATGGAAAGCCACAGAGGAGGGCACATTTTCAGGGCCGACAATGGTCACACCGTGTTTAACCACGGTCTTGCCAGACTCGGTCACTTCACAGTTACCACCACGCTCGGCAGCCAGATCGACGATGATGGCGCCCGGCTTCATGGCCTTCACCATGTCCTCGGTCACCAGGATCGGGCTCTTGGCGCCAGGTACCGCGGCAGTGGTGATCACCACGTCCATTTCCTTGATGACTTCAGTCATCAGCTCACGCTGACGCTTGAGGAAGTCTTCACCCTGGGCTTTGGCGTAGCCGCCGGTCCCTTCTGCTTCGCCGGTATCGAGATCCAGCTCCACCGGCTTGGCGCCAACGGAGAGAATCTGCTCACGGGCAGCGGGGCGAACGTCGTAGGCTTCCACAATGGCGCCAAGACGCTTTGCCGTCGCACAGGCTTGCAGGCCCGCAACCCCGGCACCCATCACAAACACGCGCGAGGCGTTAAGCGTGCCTGCCGCGGTCATGTTCATGGGGAACATACGCTGGGATTCGGTGGCAGCCAGCAGTACACACTTGTAGCCGGCAACCATGGCCATGGAGGAGAGTACGTCCATGGCCTGGGCGCGGGTAATCCGCGGTACCAGCTCCAGCGCCAGGCCTGAGATTTTTTTCTCGGCCAGAGACTGCGCGAATTGCGGGTTAGCCAGCGGATCAGTCATCCCGATCAGGGTCTGGCCTTCCTTCAACTTATTGAGGTCTTCTGCACCGTTCTGAGTGTTGCTACCAGGGGTCTGCACTTGCAGAACAACCTGGGAAGCACTGAATACCTCGTCGCGATCAACCAGTTTGGCTCCGGCAGTTTCAAAAGCACTATCCGGATAGCCGGCGAGTTCGCCGGCGCCGCGCTCAATGATGATCTCGACACCTTGTTTCTTCAGCAAAGCGCTGACATTGGCAGGCGTAATGGCTACGCGCTGCTCGCCAGGGCAGATTTCTTTGGGAACACCGATAATCACCTGCGTTACCCCCGTCTGTGGTTCGCAAATAATCGGCAAATCAGGATAGAGAAGGTGGCAACCCAATCCCCTGAAAGCCGCGTAAAATGAGGGCTGGCGGGTTCGAGCACAGGGTGCTCGCGCCGGACACAGGCCCTCAGCAGGGTGCTAACCTTATTGTGCGTCTACCAGCTTGGCAAATGACAAATGGTTATCGCACCAATAAGTGATTGAAAGGGTTAGTTACCGCGGGCCATCCCCCGGGGCAACAACATTCGCTTCTCAATCTCCTGGAGTGATGGTTTTTTGATCAACCAGGAGCAGGTCGCTGTCTTCCTGCATATGAATGAAAGGCTCAAGGATGGTGTTGCCGCGGACTTCAGCATTGATGACATGCAAAAAGGTGTAGGCACCTAGTAACTTTCTGAAAAGAAAGATGAATTCTTTGGGTGGAACATCAAAATGGACGGATAGGGCGTTACGTCCGGCCTTGTTCATGATGCGCCCGGGCAAGTTGCTTTCCCCCCAGCGGTACTCGAGATTCTCGTTGAGTAGATCCGCAGGCGGAGGGAATTTTTCCGGGTCCTGAAGTACTTCAATGGCCTCGAAACACATGGCCGCGAAATCGTCGAGAATGCGGCGTGGCGTACCTCTGGCAAGAAAATCCAGCGCACTCAGCGCACGGATAAGCCTTTCGGTATCGTGGTAGTAGGAGGCACGGATCATCTCACGACCTGGACCAAGGACGTCATTATCGAAATCCCGGATGGCACCGAAATCCAGAAGTACAATCTGGTCTTTTTCCGGGGCCTCACCGATCCGTAGTAAATAGTTGCCGAAATTCGGGTCCGTTTGCATTTTGTTCCATTCGAACACCTCCCGGCAGCACAGCTCCATGATGGCCCGGCCGATAAAGTTTCGCCGTGTCTGGGATAACTCCAGTACTGCAGGATCATTCACGCCGATACCGTGCTCGAAGGTCATGCACATGATGTTGTGGCTGGAATATTCCGGGACAATTTCCGGAACCACAAAACGGGCATCATCGGCAAGGGCCTGGCGGAAATGGCGGGTGGTGTGGGCCTCAAGATCGTAGTCGACCTCACGGCGCAGCATTTCCTTTACCTCATTGAGCCACATGTTGAACTGTTCCGTGATAGGAACAAGTCGGCTCATTTTCAGCAGACGGACCAACGCACGCATGTCGGAATCAATGGCATCGGCAACACCGGGATACTGGATCTTGAGGACCAGCTCCTTGCCGTCAGACTTTCGGATAGCCTTGTGTACCTGGGCTAGGGAGGCGGCACCAAGCGGGGTGGTGTCGACCTCCAGTTCTGCCAGCTTGACCTCCCCGAGCTGTCGCTGGAGGTGCTTTTCAATGGCCGACCATTCCAGCGCCGTGGTCTGGTTTTCAAGCGTGTGCAGGGCGGTGGTGACTTCTTCAGGGAGAAAGTGCTCGCCGAACAGGGCCATCATTTGCCCAATCTTGACCACTGACCCCTTGAGCTTGCCCAATTCCTCTACCAGTTCCTGGGCACGGGCAGACAGAATCTCCTTGCGACGTTCTTCACGCTTGTCCTTGCTGGTAAAAAAGGTGCCGGCACTGGCCGTTGCATATTTGGCACCCGCCATGAATCCGGCCTTTGCCATGGAAAAGCGCCGCTCTACAGAGCCTGTTTTTACCCGTTTTACTGTTTTACGTGTCATCGACTGGGAAACTCCATTTGCCATCCTGCTTGCCGGTGGCATTCTAGCGGGTAATCTGACACGGGTCATTGTCCAAACCGTTGATCCGGAAAAGGAAATGGTTCCATTGAGTAACCTCCGCGCGGGTAGGGCACATGACAGCGGATACCGGTGCAAAACATTGAGCGTAAGGAAAGCAGCATTATGGCGAGAACCTGGGTTTTGCTGAGGGGATTAGTCAGGGAGCAAAGGCATTGGGAGGATTTTCCGGCCCAATTTCAGGCAGCAGTGCCGAGTGACCGGGTGATTTGTGTGGATTTGCCCGGTAACGGCGTGTTCTATCGTGAAGATAGCCCGACAAGAATTGCTGCCATGGTTGCCCATGCACGAGAGCAGCTGGCGAACCAGGGTGAAAGCGGCCCTTTCTACCTGGTCGCACTGTCGCTGGGGGCGATGACCGCCGTCCAATGGCTAAGTCAGGCACCCCACGAAGTGGCTTTTGCGGCCTTGATTAATACCTCTTCCAGCCGTTTCAGTCCCTTTTGGCGACGTCTGCGTCCGGGAAATTACGCCCGACTGATCCGTGAAGGCATCATCAGCCGAAACCGGGTGCGAAAAGAAAAGGCTATTTTGGAAATCACCTCAAACCTTAGAGACACGGCATGGTTACACCAGCTGGCGGAGCGCTGGGCGGAGTATGCGAGGCTGCAGCCTGTCTCATTGCGTAACAGCTTACGCCAGTTACTGGCCGCTATGCGTTTTCAGGCACCCGCTGCCTTGCCAGACACTGTCCCAGTCATCCTGATAAGCGGGGAAGGTGACAGGCTGGTGCACCCGAGCTGTTCTCGGCGGATGGCGGAGGCCTGGCAGTTACCCCTGCGTGCTCACCCTCAAGCCGGTCACGATTTGCCTCTTGATGCGCCACAATGGTTGATCAATACGCTTCTGGGTGGGGTAACAGAAACGCGCAATTAGTGTATTGACCGTCTGGGCTAGCCATTTTACCGTAGAGTCAGAACTCATGAGTTCTCAAAACAATAAAGACGAGAGGTATCCATGGCTACGCCTCAGGAATTGGCCCGCTTCCAGCGCGGCCCGCAGAATCCCCAGGAACGTGTGTGGTGGGACCGGTATTCCCACAAGAATCTGGATCGCTGGCGTCAGATACAGGATCCTTTAGCGGATCGTTGTGCCGCCCAGATCAAGTTTACCCGGCCCTCCGGGCTTCTGGAGGAAGTGGAGCGGCGTGCTGCCAGCGAAGGCGGCGATTTTCAGGCGTTTCTGGACCACTGCCATGCGGTGCCCCACTGGGTAGATTTCGAGGAGATGGAGCTCGGTCGGCGCATGTACCGCCGCAACGGCGCGCTCCAGGGACTGGTACTGATGTGTTCAAGCCTGGTAGAAGGCTATGCGCATAACAAACCCTCTCAAGTCCTGGTTGCAACCGGACGACTGCAGAAAGACGTATCGCGTCGCATCTATGAGACGGGCCAGATGCTGCACAATATTGTCGGGGATGACGGGCTGCGCCCCGGTGGACTGGGGCACCGGACCCTGATGGAAGTGCGTCTGCTGCACGCGGCGGTTCGGCAGTTTCTCCGCAATAACCCCCGTTGGGATGTGGAAAAGTACGACATGCCCATCAACCAGGAAGACATGGCGGGCACCATCCTTGAGTTCGATTTCATGGTGGTTCGGGGCCTGAAGCGACTGGGTGTCAATATCAGCCGTCGCGAGCATGAATCCATGCATTACTTCTGGCGCTACGCCGGTTATTTGCTTGGTGTCGATGAGTCCTTGCTCACTACTACGCTGGAGGAGCAAGAGATCATGGCGCTGCAGCTGACCTCTCACCTTTACGATCCGACACCGGATAGTGAATCACTGGCCAAGGCCTTGCTGAAAGACATGTCCAACAAGGCACCGTTCAATCTGTCCTATGATGTGTTGCTGGCATTCAGTCGTTACCTGATTGGAGACAAGGTCGCCGATGACCTGAACATTTACAGCTCGGTTTCCGCAGGCACAGCGGTACGTGTGGTGAAAACGGCGATTCGGGCAGCCAGTTTTGGTATGCGCATGCTGCCAGACCCGGCAAAACGGGCAGTGGAAGGCTTTAATCACACCCTGGGCCGTCGTACCCTGCAGGCAGGACTGGGTGGCAATCCCGCTCGTTGGGGCTTTAAGGCGCTTGCTTGAGTTGATGGGTTGAAACAGCAATAAAAAAAAGCGGCTATAAGCCGCTTTTTTTTATTGCTACAGGTGGTCGGCAAGCGCCTGAGTCACCCTTTGCGAGCGACCTGTTTGTCACGAATCAAGTCCATCAAGTCGACAAGAATTTCACCGGTTTCACGGACGTAGGGGTCATCATCGATGGCTTCATCGTGGCTCTCCGGGTCCAGTGCTCGCTGTTCTTCGAGGTCACGCAGGGCCTTGATGCTATCCAGCGGATCTTCGCCACGGGAATCCCTGCGACGGTTTTCGATGGCCAGTCGCTCAGCGTCAAAGGCGTGTTGCTGGCTGGTCCGCTGTTCCATGTTCAGTGACAGGGTCTCGCGGTTGCGGTTCTTGTCCAGCAATGCCCGCAGGGACAACACATAAACGAACTCGGGATCCTGTTCGGTACGCTCGACATGACGCTCACGCAACATCGGCAGGTAGGGCACCATGTCACTGACACGCTGGTATTTGGCAGAGCTGATTTCATCCCAGGGCAGGGCATTTGGCAGGGAGCTCTCGCCGACCTCTTTCTTGTCGACCAGCGACGGCATATCCACATCCGGCACGATGCCCAGGTTCTGGTTGCTGGAACCGGACACCCGGTAGAACTTGGCATTGGTCATCTTCAGCTTGCCGTGATTCAGGTCCAGCAGCGTTTGTACCGTGCCCTTGCCATAGGTCTGATCACCGACAATCAGGGCACGACCGTAATCCTGCATGGCACCAGCGAAAATTTCCGAGGCTGAGGCACTGTAGCGATTGACCATGACCGCCATGGGGCCGGCGTACAATACCCCCGGGAATTTATCGGCTTCGACGCTGACACGACCACTGGATTCACGCACCTGCACGGTCGGTCCACGGTTGATGAACAAGCTCACCAGTTTGTTGACTTCCAGCAGCGAGCCGCCACCGTTGTTGCGCAGGTCGATCACCAGTCCATCGATGTTTTCCTTGCGCAGCTCGACCAGCAGTTTGGCCACGTCACTAGTGGTACTGGTGTAATCCGGGTCACCACGGTGGAAGGCCGCAAAATCCAGGTAGAACGCCGGTATTTCGATCACACCGAGTTTGTGCGCTTCGCCATCACGTTCAATGGTGATGATGTCCTTCTTGGCTGCTTGCTCTTCCAACACCACCTTGTTGCGGACAATGCTGATGACGCGGGTATCGTGCTCGCTGGCACTGCCCGCCGGGATAATTTCCAGATTGACCTTGGTGCCCTTGGGACCACGAATCTGATCGACCACTTCATCCAGGCGCAGGCCAATCACGGGGGTGGGCTCTTCGTCTTCCTGGCCCACACCCACAATGCGGTCGGCAGGCTTGAGCTGGCCACTCTTGGCGGCAGGGCCGGCCGGCACCAGACGAACCACCTTGGTATAGCCATCTTCGTATTGCAGCACGGCACCAATGCCCTCGAGGGAGCGGCTCATGCTGATATCGAAGTTCTCTGAGTTATGCGGGGTGAAATACGTAGTATGGGGATCAAAGGTCTGGGTCAGTGCATTCATGTAGACCTGGAAGACATCTTCCGGCGTGTTCTGACGAATACGCTTGAGCTGGCTTTCATAGCGACGGGTCAGGCGAGTCTTGATGTCCTCGTCTTCTGCTTCGTTAAGGCGCATGGAAAGCACGGCATTCTTGAACTGTCGCAGCCAGATATCATCCAGGGCTGCCATATCTTTGGCCCAAGGTGCATCTTCACGGCTTACCCGCACTTCGTCCTTGCCGTCAAAATCCAGACCATCAAGGTCGTTGTCGACCATCGCCAACATCCCTTCAAGGCGGGATTCGAGGCGACTCTGAAAGCGGTTGAAAATGGTATACCCGGCTTCCAGTTCGCCTTTACGAAGCTGATCGTCGAGGTCACTTCGGTATTTCTCGAATTCGTCGATATCCGATTGAATCAAGTACAGCCGATTCGGGTCGAGATCCTTTAGATATTGATCAAATACCTTGCTGGACAGGGCATCATTGAAGTCGAGACGCCGGTAATGGTATTTGAGTTTGTCGGCGATTTCTTCGGCAGCATCAATCTGCTCATCGGTGGGCTTCAACTTACCCTCGACCGGTGCGGGGTCGTTGCGTAGAGCGCCTACCGATTGAAGCGCACCACCCAGTAACAAAACGGCCAGTGCGAGGGGGAACAGCTTGCGGAATTGAACCATGCGTTTTCTCAACGGTGAATCCGTGGTTTGATGACTTTTCCGCAACAGACCGTTGCTGTACTGCGGAGCCGGACCTTGACGATACCAGACTTCGATGTATAAAAAGTCGCCAACACACTAATTTTCATACATTTATACACAGACCCTAGCGCACGGGGGAAGGTTTGCACAGACTCTTTAGCCTGTTTTTCCTAACGGGTATCGCCGGGGCGGTGATTCAGCTCATTTCAGGAGATATGGAGGCGCCGGGGCGCCTTGTCAATGCCCTGTGGCAGGCGGCAGATCTGGCCGTGGATGTGTCACTCGGTTTGATCGGGGTGCTGGCCCTGTGGAGTGGCTTGTTTCGTCTGGCGGAGGCGAGCCGAATGGCTGATCACATTTCCAGCCGAATCAGTCCGGTATTTCGCCGTCTCATGCCAGAGATTGAGCATAACCCTGCCGCGTCCGCACCGGTCTCCATGAATCTCGCCGCTAACATGCTGGGCCTGGATAACGCCGCGACACCTCTTGGCCTGAAGGCCATGGAGCAACTCCAAAAGACCAATCTGCAACCTGCGGTGGCCAGTGACAGCATGATCATGTTCCTGGTACTGAACACCTCTTCGGTCACGCTGGTACCGGTGACGGTGCTGCTGTTCAGGGCGCAGCAAGGGGCAGCGGACCCTGCTGCGGTGTACCTTCCCTTGCTAATGGCGACCACCATTTCCACCTTTGCCGGTGTCTGGCTGACTGCAAGACTTCAGCGCATTCCGCTGAGAGATCCGGTATTACTCGGGGTTGCAGGCGTCTGGATCGGCCTGTTGGCCTTGCTTGGGCTGGTGGTCTGGCAGTCTCCGCCGGAACTGGCCAATACATTATCAAGCCTGCTGGGTAACGGCATATTACTGTTGGTGCTGCTGGGCTTTTTTGTCGCCGCCTGGCGTACCCGTGTGGATAGCTACGATGTGTTTGTGGAAGGGGCGAAAGATGGCTTCACCACGGCGGTCCGACTGATTCCCTACCTGGTGGCCATGTTGGCCGCTATTGCCATGCTGCGTGCCGGTGGTGTGCTTGAACTGCTGTTCAATGGCATCCGTTTCGGGGTGGGCGCACTCGGACTGGATACCCGCTTTGTGGATGCCTTGCCCGTGGCCTTGTTGAAGCCGTTGAGTGGCTCCGGTGCCAGAGCGGCCATGATTGATGTCATGCAAACCCACGGCGTTGATTCTCTGGCGGGCAGAATGGCGGCGGTGATGCAGGGCTCCACCGAAACCACGTTTTATGTCCTTGCCGTGTATTTCGGCAGCGTGGGAATCCGGGATTTCCGTTACGCACTCTGGTGTGGGTTGTTTGCCGATGCAGCAGGCCTGCTGGCCGCTATCCTTATCAGCTATGCGTTCTGGGGGTAATCCACCTGAATGTCAGGTTAATCCGCGAGCCGTTGGCGTGTGCGCGGCGAGGCAGGGCGTGGTGATAACGGTGTTGCACCGCCGGGCTCATCAGCAATAGGGAATTGTGGGGCAGAGTCAGCGACAGGCACTGGCGGCCGGCGGGTTTTGGCCGAAACACAAAGTCTCGGGGCTCGCCGAGACTCAGTGACGCAATCCAGGGCTCAGGCCCCAGCTCGGGTTCGTCATCACTGTGATAGCCCATGGTGTCTTGTCCGTCACGGTACCAGTTACATAACACACTGTTGTAGTCATGCCGGGTCAGGTGTTCCACCTGCCGCAGGACGGGTTCCAGGCAATCCGGCCAGCCCTGGGCTTCTTCTTCAACCCCCGAATACCGATACCGGATTCCGGCAGCGCCCTGCCAGCTTGTCAGTCTGGGCGTCAGGTGACGTTTGCCGTAAACCGTCACCGTGGGTTGTCGCCAGGGCAGTTGTTCACACAGCCGTTCGAGCAATCCGTCGAGGAGCCCGGGTTGAAGGGCATCACGCCACAGCCACAAGGGGGCGTGTTCGTCCAGATGATAGGGCTCGACGTTGATATCGGCATCGTTGACAGGGGTGCGCATGGTATCTTAGATATCGCTGCTGGCGTCTTGCCAGTGATGATGATCAGGGAGACATCATGCTGCAAATTTATCGCATTGAGAACGGTGTGCTGCGCGAGAAAGCCACCGACGACATGCTGCCCGTGCTGGCCGAAGAAGCCAGCTGGATTGACCTTGAAGAGCCTGATGAGGCCGAGCGGGACCAGGTTCAGCAGTTCTTCAAGGATGAAATGCCAGACTCTGACGACATGGAAGAAATCGAGTCATCGGCACGCTATTTCAGTGACGAGCAGGGTCTGCATGTCCACTCGCTGTTTCTTTTCCAGTCCGAGGGGAGGGTGCGCACTTCCACCGTCGCCTTCGTCGTTCAGGCTGAACGTCTGCTTTCGTTTCGGGATACCAAGCTGGCAGATTTTCGGCTGCTGCGGCTGCGCATTCGCCGGGGCTGGGTCAAGGTCAAACAGCCGATGGATATCCTGCTGAGCATCCTCGACCAAAAGGTGGAGAACCTTGCCGATGCCATTGAAGACGTGCACCGGGATCTGGAACAGGTTGGCTACAGTGTGCTGGAGGAAGAAAACGGCGAGCTGGATCAGGACATCGAGCGACTGGCACGGCTGGAGGATACCAACGGGAAAATCCGTTTGTGCCTGATGGATACCCAACGTTCGATTTCATTCATCCAACGTTATGTCCGTGCCGACAAGCAGAGTCGACGCACCTGCGCCGAGATCCAGCATGATCTCGATACCCTGATGTCGCACACCACCTTCCTGTTCGACAAGATCAACTTCCTGATGGATGCCGCCCAGGGCTTTATCAACATTCAGCAGAACCAGATCATCAAGATCTTTTCCATTGCCGCAGTGGTGTTTCTGCCGCCGACGATGATTGCCAGCATCTACGGCATGAATTTCCAGGTGATGCCCGAGCTCGCGCTCGATTTCGGTTATCCCATGGCGATCGGGCTGATGATTCTCTCGGGGATGGCGCCTTATTGGTATTTCAAGCGGAAGGGGTGGCTGTGAAGAGCAGTGAATAGTTAACAGTGAATAGTGAATAGCGGGAAACATTGCGTCGCGGGTCGGGATGGAAGGTTTCAGCTGCGGCAGGGGGGTGTTTTATGGTAGGGGGCTCCCTTGTGGAGCATGGGCCGGCACCTGCTGGCTGATTGAATCGTTACTGACTATGACTCAATGCGAGAACTCCCCGTGTCTTTGGGGGCTTAGGCACTCTTTCCTTGTTACTCGCTTCTTTGCCACCCGGATTCGGTTTCACGAGCCTTGCCGTCTTCGGCCAGTTTGATCAGGTGGGCGTGGAGGGAGAATTGGGCGACGCCGTGGAGAAAGACCGGTACGTCGTCGTAGACGGCTTTGACAAGTTCTGCCAGTGGAGACGGGGAGGGGGGAAGCTTGTCGTACACTTTGTCTTCGCGCTTCTGGCGATGGGCCAGGGTCTGCGCCAAAGACTCGTCGGGGTTGGCGATAACATCGCCGTGCCCCGGAGCGATCACCTGATTCAGGGGT
>OBIY01000043.1_pt1 | contig 48847 bp, 45 predicted proteins | sample 1519841 | NCBI WGS metagenome assembly OBIY01 (sample SAMN03019774, study PRJEB22545) | beach sand metagenome | biome: beach; feature: sea beach; material: beach sand | place: USA: Municipal Pensacola Beach, FL | collected 2010-07-30 | depth 30-40 cm m
TTGTCGATTTAGTGAGTGAAGATGGAACCGCGGTTATAAATACTCCCCGCCTTCTACCTTCATGATGTTCCGTATCTCTACGCGACACAAGTTGATCCCACTCAAGCGCCCGCCAATCAGCTGATATCACACAATGGGTGAGAACAAGCTGATAAGTCGACGGCGTGAGCTGAACATTACGCCATGCACCGGCCAGAATCAGGACAGCAACCAGGCATCGCATAAATCCAACTAAACCGGTCGTAGGGATTCCAGGCGACCAGAACAATACCGCAACAAAGGCCAAAAGGCAGATAGAAACAGAAGCCGAGAATTCCGGTTCTCCAGCCTACCCTGGTTGTTAATATCCCAGGGTGCAATATGGCCAAAACAACATTTCTTTTTGCTCCCGCGACTACAGAGGGTCAAAATAGCGCTCCTGCACAGAGTAGAAATTGACCACCGCGCGATTCAGATGATGAGGAGATCAGTATGCGGCCAATCGATGAACTGGTACTGGAAGACGGCGCTTATCAACACCGCACACTGTTCTGGAACGAAGATATTTACGAAGCGGAACTGGAGCAGATCTTTTCCCGCTCCTGGCTGTTCCTGACCCACGAATCACTGATCCCCGAACCCGGCGATTACAACACCACCCGTATGGGTGAGGACCGGGTCATCGTGATCCGCCAGACCGATGGTTCAATCCGGGCCTTCATCAACTCCTGCCCACACCGCGGCAATACCGTTTGCCACGCGGATGCAGGAAATGCACGACAGTTTACCTGCAGTTATCACGGCTGGTCGTTTGCGGCGGACGGATCACTGGCTGCAGTTCCACTCGAGCAGGACGCCTATTTCAACGAGATCGACAAGGCTCAGTTCGGTCTGCGACAGGTGCCGCAGGTCGCCTCCTACAAGGGCATGGTGTTTGGCAGCTTCGACAGGCTCGCGCCGCCGCTGGAAGAGTACCTTGGCGACATGCGCTGGTACCTTGACGTGTTGCTGGATGTGCCGGGCGGTATTGAACTGATCGGCCCGCCGATGAAATCGATCCTCAACTGCAACTGGAAAACTCCGGCAGAAAATTTCGGTGGTGATGATTACCACTTCGGCTGGACACATGCGGCCGGCGTCGCGGTGATGGGCGGGCCGTTACAGATGCTTAGCGGCAACGCACAGGTACCACCGGAAGTGGGTTTTCAGGTCGGCTCCCGCTATGGCCATATATTCGGTTTAATCGAACAGGGCGCATCCGCGCTACAGGTCTGGCCGGAATGGCGCGAACAGTACGAGGCCTGGCTCAACTCCCGTCTGCCAGGACTTGTGGAAAAATTTGGCGCCGACCGCGCCCGTTTTTATAAAGGCCACTGGAACGCCAACATCTTTCCCAACTGCAGTTTTCTGTATGGCACCAACACCTTCAAGGTGTGGCAGCCTCGTGGTCCTCGCGCTATAGAGGTTTACACCTGGACCCTGGTGGAGAAGGAGATGCCGGAAGAGCTGAAACAGATGCATCACCGCAGCAATGCCGCCACCTTTGGCACCGCCGGAATGCTGGAGAGCGACGACGGCGAAAACTTTGAAGAGTGCACGCAGAATAATCGCGGCTTCAACACCCGCCAGGATTATTACTACACCGGCATGGGTCGTGGTCACGAAGGGCCGCACCCGGAAATGCCAGGCATCATCAGTGAAAGCCTGGTCGCTGAGACCGGATTGCGGAATTTTTACCGAACCTGGGCCAGAATGGTAAACGGTGACGACTGGACGCGCATTGGCGCACCAGCCACCGCCCCCCTGTCAGGCCTGAGGGCGGTGAAATGAGCGGCTCTGTAGAGCGTTCAGTCAACTCAACCCGGGCCGGTCAGCCTGTCGACCGGGATACCCACTTCGATATCGAACGTTTCCTTACCCGCGAAGCTCGCTTGCTTGACCAGGAGCGCTTCGATGAGTGGCTGCAACTACTCACAGCGGACATTCGTTACCAACTGCCGGTGGAGGAAGTGCGGTACCGGGAGGACACCAAGCCAATCGGTTCCGCTACCGGCAATTTCATCTACGATGATGACTACGCGCTGCTGGAAATGCGGGTGAAGAGAACCGATACCGGCCTGATCTGGTTTGAAAACCCCAGAACCAGCAGCCGTCGGCTGATCACCAACATCGACGCCGAGTGGTCTGAGCAGGAAGATGAGGTCAACGTCTACTCAACGTTCCTGACCTACAGAAATCGTCGCCAGAGTGACGAAACCTGGCTGGTTGGCGGCCGCGAAGACCGTCTGCGGCGGACTGAAGCAGGCTGGCGGCTGGCACACCGGCTGATCCGTATCGACCAACGGGTGATACAGGACAAGAATCTGCACCTTTTTCTCTGATTTGGTGTAACCGGTATACACGGGGAAGCGGGTAAACTGATCACCCCTGAATAGCTGAACAGAGTGGATTAAAACAGGAAATTGGCTGAACCCGCCGCCCCGCCAACTCTCGCTGCAATTGACCTTGGGTCAAACAGCTTCCACATGATTGTTGCCGAGCATATTGGCAATGGTGACCTGAGAATCATCGACCGGCTCCGCGAGCCGGTCCGGCTCGGTAGCGGGTTACGCAACGGCGACCTCACTCCTGAGACCAAAACCAGAGCGCTCAACTGTCTTGAACGTTTCGGCGAACGGATTGGTCACCTGCCGCCCGGCGCAGTTAGAGCAGTCGGCACCAACACCCTCAGACAGCTTCACGATAGTTACCGGTTTCTCAAACAGGCCGGCAAGGCCCTGCGCCACCCGATCGACGTTATTTCCGGCATCGAAGAAGCGCGACTCATCTATCTGGGCGTGGCCCATACTCTGCAAAGCGACCAACGCCGGCTGGTGGTCGATATTGGCGGCGGCAGCACCGAGCTGATCGTGGGTGAACAGTTCCAGCCACTAACCATGGAAAGCGTTTACGCCGGCTGCATCTCTGTTGGCCGCAGGGCATTCGGCGACGGCAAACTCAGCCACAAGGCGATGCGCAACGCGCAGCTGCTGGCGCGCCAGGAGTTTGAGCTGGTTGGCGGCACCTTTCGCGATCAGCAGTGGCAAGCTGTGGTTGGCGCCTCTGGAACAATTCGCGCGGTACGTAACGTCGCCGTAGCGAACGGGCTAACAGCAGAACATCACCAGGGAGAGCTGTCCCGCGATGCGGTGAATGCCATCTGCGAAATGGTCGCAGACGCCGGTACTATCGACGATTTGCAGCTGGCCGGACTAAAAGAGGACCGCAGAGCGGTTTTTCCTGGCGGTGTTGCGGTGCTCAAGGCAGTGTTTGACGAGCTCGAAATCGATTTCATGTCCGTGTCGGATGGTGCTCTACGCGAGGGACTAATGTTCGACCTGATCGGACGACGCGGTGCCGATGATGTTCGCCAGCGCTCGGTTGCCGACCTCGCCAGCCGCTATCACGTCGACCCGCAGCGATTGCAGGGCATCCGCGATACTGCTACCAGACTGTTCCGCGCCTGCCGCGATGCGTGGGAACTTGACCTGCCGGACGGTGAAAAATTTATTGACTGGGCAGCACTACTGCACCCGATTGGACTGGATATCGCCCACAGCGGCTATCACAAACATGGGGCCTACATCATCGCCAATGCTGACCTCTCCGGCTTCAGCCGCGAAGAGAAACAGTTGTTGGCGCTGTTGGTAAAGGGACATCGGCGAAAATTCCCACTTGCCGAAGTCAAGGCTCTGCGCGGCCTGTGGCGACGTAGCGCGGCACGTACACTCGCTCTATTACGCCTGGCGGTGATACTGCATCGCGGTCGAACCACTCCACCGGATGAGATGAGCCCGAACGCCAAAGAAGCGACTCTCAAGCTCTCCATTCCAACATCCTGGCTGGAGCAGCACCCGTTAACCGCCGCTGAACTGCAGCAGGAACAACGCCACCTTAAAGCTGCCGGACTGCAACTGCTGATCTGACCGGCTCAGATCTGACCGTTGACTAACCCGGTCAGCACGATACTACCTATAGCGATGCCAACAACTCCTGCTGGGCGCAGACCTGACCATCCCCATCCGCCGGCTGTAACGGCACGTAGGTCCCGTCGGGTTGCAGCGACCATGCCTGGCAGTTGTCACGCAGATAGAGTTCCAGCTCCTGGCGTACCTGTTCACGGACTTTTTTCTGCGACAGTGGAAATGCCACCTCAACCCGGTTGTAGAGATTACGCGGCATCCAGTCGGCGCTGCCACAGTAAATTTTTTCTTCGCCACCGTTGTAGAAATAGACCGCGCGGGTATGCTCAAGAAACCGGCCGACAACCGAGCGCACGGTAATATTCTCGGAAAGCCCTTTTACCCCGGGGCGCAAACAGCAGATGCCGCGGACGATCAGGTCTATCTTTACCCCGGCGCAGGAGGCCGCGTAGAGCGCCTCGATCATTGCCGGGTCTGACAGGGAGTTGATCTTGACGATAATCCGCGCCGGCTTACCCTGTTCTGCGTTGCGCCGTTCGTTGGCGATCATCTCCACCAGGCTCGATTGCAGGGTAAAAGGCGCCTGCAGCACATGTTTCGGCTTGGGAATTTTGCCCAGACTGGTGAGCTGCAGAAAGACGTTGTGGATCTCCTGCGAGATGGTCTTGCTGGCGGTAAACAGACCGTAGTCAGTGTAGAAACGCGCGGTGGCATGGTGGTAGTTGCCAGTGCCGAGATGGACATAACGCACCAGTTTTTTGCCTTCACGACGCACCACCAGGATCATCTTGGCGTGGGTTTTGTAGCCAACCACGCCGTAAACCACATGAGCGCCAGCTTCCTGCAACCGGGTGGCCAGAGCAATGTTGGCCTCTTCATCGAAGCGGGCCCGCAGTTCGATGACCACGGTGACCTCCTTACCGGCGCGGGCCGCCCGCAGCAGTGCATCCACTACTGAAGAATCATTGCCGGTACGGTACAGGGTCTGCTTGATCGCCACTACCTGCGGGTCGCGCGCTGCCTGATCCAGGAACTCCACCACCGGAGTAAAAGAATCGAAGGGGTGGTGGAGCAGCACATCTCGCCGCGAGATGGTGGTGAAAACACTGTTACCACTGCCAAATTTATCAGGCAACCGCTGGGTAAAGGGTGTGTACTTGAGGCCTGCATAGCGGTTCGAGACCATATCGTAAATGGCGCCGATACGACTCAAATTAACCGGCCCCTTAACCAGGAACAGATCCTCGCGCTCCAGTTCGAACTGATCAAGCAGAAACTGCACCAGCCGATCCGGGCAATCATCGCTCACTTCAAGCCTTACCGCATCGCCGTAGCGGCGTGAAGGCAGTTCCCCTTCCATCGCTCTGAGCAGGTCATCGACCTCCTCTTCATCGACGAAGAGATCGCTGTTACGGGTCACCTGGAACTGGTAGCAGCCCTCCACGGTCATGCCTGGGAACAGCTCATCAATGTGAGCGTGGATCACCGAGGAGAGGAACACGGTAGCCAGGCCATCGGATTCGTTGTCGAGATGATCAAGGCGGATCAAGCGCGGCAATGCCCGCGGTACCTGCACCACCGCGTAGTTGATATTACGGCCAAAAGCATCCCGACCATTCAGCGCGACAATAAAATTGAGACTTTTGTTGAGAATGCGGGGAAACGGGTGGCCGGGATCAAGCCCCATGGGACTCAGTACTGGCAACACCTCTTCACGAAAATAGCGGGTCAACCACAGGCTCTGCTGAGCAGTCCAGTCACGTCGCGGCAAAAAGGTAATTTCCTGCTCCGCCAGTAACGGTATGATGACCTCGTTAAACAGCCGGTACTGCTCAGTCACCAGCTCGTGAGCGCGCCCATTGATCTGCTCCATCACCTGATTGGGAGTCATTTTGTCAGGACCGCTCTGTGCAGCGCCGGCCCTGATCTGTGCCTTCAGGCCAGCCACCCGCACCTCGTAAAACTCATCCATGTTGGTATCGAAGATACAGAGGAAGCGCATCCGCTCCAGCAGCGGCAACTGATCAACATTGACCTGGGCAAGCACACGGGCATGAAATTCCAGCAAACTCAGTTCCCGGTTAAGGAAAAAAGCTGTGCCGCTCATTTCTGTTGCCATTTCACTGACTTCCCGATCCATTAGACGAGTCCCCTTCCTCATGTTTAACATCATGCATGACGATAATCTATACAGGGTTGATGCAGGGCAAACCCCGGAAAAACTGATCAGTGTACATTCCGAAAAAGGCAATTTAGTGTCAGTTCATCACCTTCGCTGACAGACGCGGTAGGGTTGTGGTGCGACTCGTCTGAATGGAGACCCCCATGTTTGAGACGGCAGAAATCGGCCATAAGATCGACAAGGCGACCTATAAGAAAGAGGTTGCAAAACTGCGCACTGCTCTGCTTGGCGCGCAGTACGACCTGCAGCAGAACCGCAACTTCCCGGTGTTGATTATCATCGGTGGCGTCGATGGCGGCGGCAAGGGCGAAATGGTCAACCTGCTCAACGAATGGATGGACCCGCGCCACATAGACTCCATCGCCTTTGGCCCTGCCTCAGACGAGGAACGAGAACGCCCGCCTTTCTGGCGGTTCTGGCGTTCCCTGCCCCCTAAAGGACGCATTGGCATTCTGTTCGGCTCCTGGTACACCAATCCGGTGGTTTCCCATGTCATGGGCGAATCCACCGAGGCAGAACTGGACGAGGCGATTCACCGCATCGTTCACTTTGAAAAAATGCTCACCGACGAGGGTGTGCTGCTGCTCAAATACTGGTTTCACCTTTCTAAAGAGCAGCAGCGCAAGCGGCTGAAAAAACTGGAGAAAAATCCCGATACCCGCTGGCGGGTTACCGATACCGACTGGGAGCGGTTCAACCACTACGACATTTTTCGCGAGGTCTCGGAACACACACTTAGACGCACCAGCACCGGACACGCCCCCTGGCTGGTGATAGAGGGTAATGACGCTAACTACCGTTCTCTCACCGTCGGCCAGTCACTGCACAGCGCGATGCGCTCACGGCTCGACCAACAGGAACCCGAGCAGAGCAACCATATCGCACCGCCGCTGATTGAACCGGTAGATGGCCTCAATCTGTTGCAGACTCTGCCGATGGACCAGACCATTTCCAAATCTGAATATCAGCGGGCGCTGGAAAAGGAACAGGGCCGCCTGAACCGCCTGTCGCGCCATCCAGAGTTTAAAAATCACTCAGTGGTGATGGTCTTCGAGGGCAACGATGCCGCTGGTAAAGGGGGCAGCATTCGCCGTCTGACCCAGGCACTGGATGCACGTCATTTCAGCATCATTCCGGTAGCTGCACCAACGACGGAAGAGCTGGCCCACCCCTATCTGTGGCGCTTCTGGCAGCACCTGCCAAGACGCGGGCATATCACCATATTTGACCGCTCCTGGTATGGTCGGGTACTGGTAGAGCGGGTTGAAGGTTACTGCGACGATCGCGACTGGATGCGCGCCTATTCGGAAATCTGTGACTTTGAGGAGCAACTCGCTGAGCACGGCGTCCTGGTGGTCAAATTCTGGCTCGCGATCACCAACGAGGAGCAGCTGCGACGGTTCAAGGAACGCGAGCAAATTCCGTTCAAGCAATACAAAATAACCGACGAGGACTGGCGCAACCGGGAGCGCTGGGACGATTACGAGCGGGCAGTCTGCGATATGGTCGAGCGCACCAGCACTGAATATGCGCCCTGGTCACTGATCCCTGCCAACAACAAGTACCATGCCCGCCTTGAAGTACTGCGCACTGTCTCTGCAAAACTCGAACAGCTGTTCGGCGTGAAGCCGAATGGAGCAGATGGGAAAAAAAGCACTGGCAAGAAAAGCAGGGATTAGGGTAATCGAAATTAGTGTAAACGGTCGTGGGCAAGTCAGCCCTGGTCTCGCCACGCGCGCTGGTAAATCTCCTGCCACAACCCACCATAGGCGACAGTCGCCGCCTGATTGGCCGCATACTCCGCTACTGGTTTGCGTACCACACCCATCCGCTCGACTGCCGCCGCGTAGGGAATATAACTCCCTAACAACTGGGTGAGTTCCTGCGGTGGCATCGCCAACCACTGGCGGTGCAACGCCCGGCGCCGGTCAACCATATTAAAAAACGGATGCACCCGCGTCAGCGGCAGGCCATTGGTTTTACAGAAATTCTGCACCTGCTGCCAGGCTCTGAGCGACAACGGCGCTGGAATCAGCGGCACCATCACTGCATCAGCGGCGGCAAGCATACTTTCAGCCAGAGCCGATGCGCTCGGCGGACAATCCAGCACCACCAGATCGAAACGTTTTTTCAACGGCTTGAGCAGTGCCGTGACCACCTTCTCCGGCTTGCTGGCGTTGTTGATCAGAATATCGAGATTACGATAGGCATGGCGACCCGGCACCACCGACAGCCGGGGGTAGTCACTATCAACAATCTGATCCTGTAACGTCACTTTGCCAGACACCAGCTTTTTAACTGCTCCGCCAGCGGCACGGTCAGCTCCGAGGTACCAACCGGCGGCAGCCTGCGCATCGAGATCCCAAAGCAAGGTCTGCAACCCCTGCTGGGCCGCAAACCAGGCAAGATTAACCGCCGTAGAGGTTTTTCCAACCCCACCCTTGATGTTGTAAAAAGCAATGACCTTCATTACCGTTTTTCTGTCGCCTCCACCCGGTAAGCCATTTGCCGCCGGGTTAGCCCCAGCAAACGCCCCGCAGCGGCGACATTACCGCCGCTGCGCTGCAACGCCAGATCTACCAGCAACGCTTCAATTGCACGCAAATCCGGCAGCTCCGAATCGTTTTCACCGAGCAGTCTGGATATCTGCTGCAAACTCTCGTGGCGCCGCCCATCCCCCAGAGGCAGCTCTCCTGAAGCACCACCACCCCAGCCAACATCAGCCGCCATGTCCTGCAGACTAATCACGCCGCGCCCGGCCGCCATAATCACACCACGCTCTACCATGTTCTCCAGCTCACGGATGTTGCCGGGAAAGGAATAGTTAATTAACCCGGTGACCGCCTGGCGGGTAAAACCATCAACCTCCAGCTGGTGTAACTGGGTATATTTCTGACGAAAATATTCAATTAACAAAGGAATATCCTCCTTGCGCTCACGCAATGGCGGTATACGTAGCGGAAACACACTTAAGCGATAGTATAGATCGCGCCGAAAATGGCCAGCCTCTACCGCCTCGAGCAAATCCAGGTTGGTTGCAGCAACCACACGCGTATTCACCGGCCGGGTTTCAGTTCCACCAACCCGTTCGACCTCCCTCTGTTGTAACGCTCGCAGCAACTTCCCCTGCGATGAGACACTCAGCGAACTGATCTCATCGAGAAACAGGGTGCCGCCCTCTGCCCGCTCGAACCGACCCGGGCGACTGGTCACCGCTCCGGTATAACCGCCGCGCTCCACCCCAAACAGCTCCGCTTCAACCAGCTCCGCTGGCAGAGCAGCACAGTTAACGGCAACAAAAGGACCGGCAGCATTGGGGGAAACTCGATGTAGCGAGCGCGCGAAAACCTCTTTGCCAACACCAGTTTCACCTTGCAGCAACACAGTAGCCAGTGTTGGCGCCACCTTGTTCAACCGACTCATCGCGCGGGAAAACCCGGCGGAAATTCCCACCACACCCTCGTTTAGCGCCCCGTCGTACTGCTGCAGGCTGCGTTGCTGTTCGGAAAGATCAAACCGATTAACAAAATCCTGTGGATGAAAATAGCCCGCGTCCGGGTCAAGCTGCCGCCACCGGTTCAGGGGACGCCCAATCAGCCGACACGCCTCATGCCCCATCGCCCGGCACTCAACCTCACGAAACAGAATCGGCATGCCCATAAACGCACTGGCAAAACCACTGGCGTAGCCGCTCTGCATCCAGCAGACCGGCTCGGGCGACCTGCCGGCCACCTCAACATGTGCGTCGGCTTCGATGGAACCGCGCGTCAGAAACTCACCATAAAACTGCTGCTCGTTGATCTCGATGGCAACGGTTTCTACCGACGCCATGCCAAACAGGGCGTGCAACTGCGGCCCAACCAGAAAAGCCTCCTCGAACGACGCTTCTGGCTTCTGCAGCTGGGCGATGGCGGCATCGCCGGTGCCATCTGCGTACCCGAGACGTGAATAGAGACTGCGGATTCGCTCAGATCCCAGCTCTTCGAGCAGTTCGGCCCGCTGCCCGCGAAAAGTATCAGCCCGCATCAACATGATGCGACGATCAGCCAGAGAGATATAACCTGCCTCCGGATTGAAATCGATTAGCTCAAGCATCTGTCGCTCTGCTGCCGTTATCCCTGGCCTGTGTTGTCATTGATAGAGCCCCACGCAACCCGCACAAAAGTTTGCCGAACGCCAAGATAGTACAAATTTGTCACAGACGAAAACAGAAACGGACAATATTGTTCACCCATGTTCCTGCAGCGCAATCGCCTTTTAATAACTATTTATATGCCAATCAACCACTTAATAACCTTCAGGACAAGTTGGCAGCCGTTTTGCAAATAGACCCATCAAATCCAAATAGACCCATCAAATCCTAGACCCATCAAATCACCGCGTGACACCGCGATGAAAATGACCAGCAGCCCCTGACTCTGCTTTTGACCCATTGAGCTTGAGCGGGCACACCCAGACCAGCGGCGCTGCTTTCTGTATGAGGGAGAGAATATGGACTTTAGCGCAAGGTCAGCAGCTATAAACAAACTGGTCGACTTCGACAGCGGCCGCCAGGCAAAAATCATCTTCACCGACCCGGATATTTATCAGCTTGAGCTGGAACGCATATATGGCCGCTGCTGGCTGTTCCTCGCCCACGAATCCCAGCTTCCTGAAGCTGGCGATTTCATGCGCACTTTCATGGGCGAGGACGAGGTACTGGTCGTTCGTCAGCAGGACGGTTCGGTCAAGGCATTTCTTAACTTCTGCCCACACCGCGGCAACCGGGTCTGCAAGGCAGACTGGGGAAACCAGCGGCAGTTCAACTGCGCCTATCATGGCTGGTCTTTCTCGACCGACGGCTCCCTCACCGGCGTTCCCCTGGAAGAGGTGGCCTATTACAACGAGATCGATAAATCGAAATTTGGGCTGATTGAGGTCGACCAGGTCGCCAGTTACAAAGGGTTAATTTTTGGCTGTTTCGACCCGAACGCGCCGAGCCTGAGCGATTATCTGGGCGACATGAAGTGGTGGATTGATATCTGGCTAGACGCCATGCCCGGTGGATCAGAGCTGATGGGCAACGCACAGAAAGTGGTCATCGACGCCAACTGGAAACTGCCAATAGAGAATGTCGCTGGCGACGGATACCACCTTGGCTGGGCCCACGCCGGCGCGATGTCGGTTTCAACAAGCCTTGGATTGAGCGGACTGTCGGTCGGCAATACCGATGTGGATATCCAGGGCGGCCTTTCCGTCGCCGGTCTCAATGGCCATAGCGTTCTGGCGTCCCTGGATGGTGACACCGGCTCCGGGTACGGTTTCTACCCTGACCCCCAACCTGCACTTGATTACCTGAACGCCAATCGATCCGTTGCTGTGGAACGGCTGGGCGAATTGCGCGGCAACAAACTCTGGGGCGCCCAGATCAACTTCACCATCTACCCCAATCTGCAGTTTCTGCCTGGACTCAACTGGTTTCGCGTCTACCACCCGAAGGGACCGGGCCGCTACGAACAGTGGACCTGGGCGATGGCCGAAAAGGACATGCCCCAAGTGTTAAAAGACCAGATTCTCGATAACCAGATTCGCACATTTGGTCCAGCCGGCCTGTTTGACAACGATGATGGCGATAACCTGGAAGCCATTACCGAGCTGGGCCGTGGCTGGCGGACCCGCCAGGCCGATGTTTACGCCAACATGGCCATCGGGCGCCACTTTGTCCGCCACGATATGCCCGGCATCATCGCTGAAGGACTGGTCTGTGAACACAACCAGCGCTGGATGTATCGCCGCTGGCAGGACCTGATGATCGCTGAAGAGTGGCAACAGGTTCCCGATTACCGCGACGAAGCGCAGCGGATAGCCGCTCAGCAAAACCGGGGGGTCGCATAATGAACCGACCCGAAACCTACGCGCTGCCCTCGCTCCCCGCAGAAACTGAAACAAGCAGTGATGGCGTGTTTCTTGGTTTGCAGCGCCAACTCCATTACGAAGCCCGTCTGCTTGATCAGCTGCGGCATCAGGAGTGGCTAAAGCTATTGACCGAGGATGTCCATTACTGGGCGCCGATGGTCGGCCGACGACTACGAAACGAGACGCGCGACCCCGATCGCCTGGGCGGCTACTTTTTTAACGACCGCCTCGCCCACCTGCAGATGCGCGTAACCCGGCTGGACAGTGGCATGGTCTGGTGCGAAGACCCGGTCAACCATGTCCGCCATCTGGTTAGCAACGTCGAGGTCTTCGACACAGCGGACGCGGATGAAGTGAAGGTCTATTCTGCAATTGACCTGCACCGCTGCCGCCTGGACAGCAAGTCCAAACGCATCACTTATGGTCGTACCGATATCTGGCGACAGCAGGAGGGGAGATGGTTGCTCGCCATGCGCCAGATAGATTTCGACCACAATGCCACTATCGACAGCAACCTGAACCTGTTGTTCTAAACCCGCCAACCAGCAGATTATTCGAGAGAGGAGCCCACCGTGGACATGCGCACCCGCAACCCCTACCCCACCGATTTTCACGATTACATCAACACCGAAGAAGGATGGGTGGATCGCCGCATTTTCTGGGAAGAGGAGATCTACCAGCAGGAGCTGGAGAAAATCTTTGCCCGCTCATGGCATTTCATTGCCCATGACTCACAGCTGCCCAACCATGGCGATTTCATCACCACCTATATGGGTGAAGATGGGGTCGTCGCCAGTCGTCATAGCGACGGGCTGGTTTATGTCTATCTGAACTCCTGTCCACACCGTGGTAACAAAATCTGTTTTGCTGATGAAGGCAATACCCGCAGTTTTAACTGTAATTATCACGGCTGGTCGTTCAGTACCCAGGGCGAGCTGCTCGGCATCCATAACGAACAGACTTACGACAAAGGCGACATCGACAAATCCAGCTGGGGGCTGCGCAATGCCCGGGTGGAGAACTACAAGGGTCTGATTTTCGCCAACTTCGACCATGATGCGCCCGATCTGGAAAGCTGGCTCGGCGATTACCGCTGGTTTCTCGATATGCTGATTGACAACGAAGAAGGCGGCATCGAGTTTCTGCCCGGCACCATCAAATCCTACGTGAACGCTAACTGGAAATTTGGGGTAGAGAATTTCATCGGAGATGCCCTGCACGCCATGTGGAATCACGACTCGGGCGCGAAGGCGATGATGAACAACCAGCCCTTTCCTCCCGCCGTGCTGGAAGATTCCTTTCACGCATCGATGAACGGCCACGGCTGGGAGTTTGCTCTCGATGGATATGCGGATATCGCCATCCTCGGCCAGCCGGAGGTCATCGAATATTACCAGCAGCTCAAACCGAAAATGGCTGAACGGCTTGGTGAGTTGAGATCAAAGATTTTTGGTTCACTGGCGTCAGCGGCGGTTTTCCCGAATATTTCTTTCCTCGCGGGGTCGGGCACCTTCAGGGTCTGGCTGCCGCGAGGGCCACGCAAACTTGAACTGCGCATCTGGACGATTGTGAACAAGCACATGCCCGACGAAATCAAACAGGCGATCAACCGCGGCACTATGCTCACTTTCGCACCCGGCGGCACGCTGGAAATGGACGACGGGGAGAACTGGGAAGGCAACACCACCACCAATCGCGGTTTTATTACCCGTCAGGAAAAACTCCACTACGGTTGCGGCATTAGCCGCCGCATTGAGCACGAAGAGATACCCGGCATCGTCTACCAAGGCCAGTATAACGACGCGAATCAACGCGCTTTTTATCAGCGCTGGGCCGACATGATGAACGCGGAAAACTGGAACGACATCCCCGAGCGTTACACCCCGCGCTACACCGGTAAACCGACGCGCTAAGGAGACAAACCATGAGCAGCACCGCAGAACAGTTAACCCCTCAAACTGATAAACCCGGTCCCGAGCTTATTAGCGAAGTGGAACAGTTTCTTTACCGCGAAGCGCGTTATCAGGATGCCCAGCAGTATCGCGACTGGCAGCAAATGCTGACCCGGGACATCCACTACTGGATGCCCGCGCTGAGCCAGCGATATCGGAAGAATGACCTGCCACCCGACCCCACGCACATTGCCCATTACAACGATAACTACGAGGACATCGATACCCGCATTCGCCGCACTGAAACCGGTACCTGCTGGTCAGAGGACCCCGCCACCCGCAGTGCCCACGTGGTGACCAACGTTGAGGTCGAACTCACTGACCATCCGGATGAATACCGGGTCCACTCGCTGATCACCGTCTATCGCAACATGAATGAAGACGAGGAGCACACCCTTTATGGTCGCCGTGAAGACATCCTGCGCCGTGAACAGGGTGAATTAAAGCTGGCTCGACGGAAAATCATCATTGCCCAGAACATTTTTCTGAGCAAGAGCCTGAATGTTTATCTGTAAAACAACAGCCACCGACACTGTGACTCGCCCACACCCTGGCTGAGTGAAACAACTGGAGCACCTACCGTGGACTACCTACGATACTACTTATGCACCGCTATGGTGCTCACTGGCATTTTCGGATTCTGGCTTGGTGGACAGGGACTATGGGCCGGCATACTTACCTTTCCGGCATTACTGGTGGCAGACCTTCTGCTCGGCAAGGATCACGCGCCCCGCCACATTGCCCTGCCTCACCTGGCAGACATTCCCCTCTACCTGCACGTTATCCTGATGATCGCCTTATATGCCACCTTTGCCTGGCGCATGGGTACCGGCATCGGCTTGGAAGGCGTGTCTGGCACTATTGCGCTGATCGGCGGTTTTCTATCACTGGTCTGGCTCAGCATCGTCCCCTCGGTACCGGTTGTGCATGAACTGATGCACCGCCACGGGGTTGTTCCCAGGTTTTTTGCAAAAATCGGGTCGGCTTTTTTTGCCGACATGAACCGCGATATCGCCCACCTGATCACCCACCACATACACTTTGACACTCTCGATGACAGCGACACCGCAATGCGTGGCGAAAATGTATTCCGGTTTATGTGGCGTGCAACCAAAGGCAGCTATCTGGACGCCTGGCAAACAGAGAAAAAGCGCATGGCTGCCAAAGGCAAAGGGGTCTGGTCACCACAAAGCCTGGTGCTCTGGTCGATCGTGTCTGTATTGATGATTGCCATCGGTTGCGGACTGCTTGGCGGTATCGCCGCCGGAATGGTTGCCTTCGCGGCAACCATTACCGCCAAGTTCATGCTTGAGGCGCTCAATTTTCTGCAGCATTACGGCCTGGTACGCGTGGCGGGTGTGCCGATGGAGAATCATCACACCTGGAACCACCTCTCCGCCGTATCCCGTGCCGTGGGCTACGAAATTACCACCCACATTGATCACCACAAAAACGGTGACCTGCGGTTTGATCAGCTGGTTCCGTATCCCGAAGCGCCGCAGATGCCGAGCGTTTTTGTCTGTGCCGTCATGGCGGTCATCCCACCGCTATGGACCCGCTATGCCCAGAAACGTTTACAGGAGTGGGACAACACCTTCGCCAACCCGGCTGAACGGGAACTTGCCCGTGAAGCCAACCTTAAAGCCGGTTGGCCCGACTGGTTCGATAATCAACCAGAACTCGCTACACCATAATAAACAGTGCGAACACACGCCAATCAGCGTGTTGAGTCCACCGTTAGCTAACCTCCCTGAGCCGGCCCAGCCATCGCCGCGACCAATAATCAGCTGAATGTTTGAACAGAGGTTCCGCCTGCTGCAGTGCGTGCTGCTGTAATCGCCAGCTGCGCTGTCCAAGCAGGGACATCAGCTGCGCTAATTCCGGTGCGGGCAGCGGTGGTTTTTCCTGTCCTACCAGCCAGCTACGCAGCACGCTCATATCCTGATAATCTCCCAGCGTCTCGGTGAGCTGCTTAAGTTTCTTCTTCCGCAGCGTCAGTTTGTTCGGGTCAAGCTGTTCCAGCAGTCGAACCTGATACCAATGGTCCTTCATCCGCTTACGCATTTCATGAGTGTGCTCTATGGAGGGAAACTCCCGCACCCGCTGCATTGACCTGAGCGCGATAGCGTAGGTGCGTACTGCCGAATCGATGAATAACCGATATTCGAATCGCTCGGATGCGGTGCTGACCTGATCAGCCAGAGAGAGCAACTCGACCCGCAGCGCGAAACCATCATCAGAACTGATCACGGCAGCAGCAAGTGTTGCCGCCCGCTGTGATTCCAGCACTCCCTGCAGTTGCTGCAATACAGCTCTGTGGGATTGGGATTGAGCCGAATCGGAATCAGCTTCAGCGATCATTCGCCCGGTCACTTCAAGCATCGCGTCGCTGTCGCGCTGACCGGAGAGAACCAACCCCAGATCACGCAGCCGCCGATTGAAATGGCTTACTGATTTACCGCAGAGTTTCTGCCCACGGACCAGGCGTAACAGCGCGCGACACTCTTTTAATCGCTTCCGTGCGTTATGCACGGCAGTAGCACGACGTTGTGCTGGGCCATCGAGGTGGTCCAGCTCTGCCAGTGCCCGGAATAACCGTTCCTTTACCAGCCGGCCCAGCTCTTCGTCAGCGCGGTGCTCTAAATCAAATCGCAAAGACATAGGCTAGGTCCCTGATTAACCCCTCCAGGCAGCAGAGGCAGAACAAGCGCCAGATTACCCGGGAGCCTGGTCGCGGGTAAAAATGATCTCCTGTTCACCACTCAGCTCGCCGTTATACCGGTAACCCTGCCAGTCGAAATCGCGTAGCTGATCCGGGGACTGCAGACGGTTTTCAATAATGAAACGGGCCATTGCACCACGCGCCCGTTTGGCGAAGAAGCTAATCATTTTGTACTGACCGTTTTTCAGGTCCCTGAACTGAGGTGTAATGAGCCGCCCGGCAAGTCGACGTTTATTGAGTGCCCTGAAATATTCGTTGGAGGCCAGGTTGACCAGCACCGGCTGCTGCTCCAGCAACCGGTTCAATTCATCAGTTAGCCCATCGCCCCAGAACTCATAGAGGTTTTTACCGCGCTGGTTAGCAAAGGAAGTACCCATTTCCAGTCGATAGGGCTGAATCAGGTCGAGCGGTTTGAGCAGGCCGTAGAGCCCGGAAAGAATACGCAGATGCTGCTGCGCGTATTCAAGGTCATCCGCTGACAAACTGGTGGCATCCAGGCCCTGATAGACATCGCCGGTAAACGCCAGTACCGCCTGTTTACTGTTGTCAAAATCAAACCGCGGCTGCCAGGCCTGATAACGCTGATGATTCAGGTCAGCAAGTTTGTCGCTGATCGACATCAGTGAGCCAATCTGACTGCTGCCCAGCTTGCGCAACTGGCCGATCAACTCTTGCGCTTCTGCAACGAAATCGGGCTGGGTCGCCGGCAGATGCTGGCTTGGAGTTTCAAAATCGAGGCTCTTCGCCGGGGAGAGAATAACAATCATCACAGGCACTCACTCGGGTGTCGTTTTGCAGGTAATTGGCCGAATGGAAATCCGGACAGGAAGTCCCGGATAGAAAAACCCCGGGTAGAAAAAAGTCCAGCCGTTTAGTGTACTGAGATTAGCCCGTTAGCCAAAACTTACAGTGGGTCGTCACGTCCACCTCGATCAGACAGATCCCCCCAGTAGCGCTGCATCTCCAGGAACAGCATCGAAGCAGACCAGGTGATCAGCACCAGCCCGGTGAGTGATTCGAGCCCAGCGGTAAATCGCAGGTGGCCGACCGGTTCAATATCGCCGTAACCCACCGTCGAATAGGTGGTGAATGAAAAATAGACGCAATCCAGCAGGGAGCCATCAAAATTACCCTGCAGTGACCCCAGACGCACGCTTTGCTGCTGCCAGTAATAGGCAAGACCAAAAATCCAGATTTCTACGACGTGAGCAAGCAGCGCAGCCAGAACACCAATAACCACGCGGTAACGATATTGCAGGGTAATGTGACGCAGCAGCCTGTAGGTGCGAAACAGAAATTCATAATGAATCGCCACCGTCAGCACCACCAGAGCAGTATTGATCAGCCAACTCGTCAACATCATCTGTCCCTTGCGTCGTTAGCTAACAAGTCAATGCCCGGTGACCGCCTGTCGCACGACCCGCCACTGCTCCAACTTGTCAGCCGGTCGTAGCCTCGCCATTGCCGGCGAAGTGGAGGGAAGACGGGTCATGCTGATCCGTCTATCAAGCGAACCCAGCCCCGGTTGAACATGGCGCCGGAACTCCTGCTGGGCACGACTACCGTTAAAGAAAACCGAGTGAATAGTTGTATGTTCCCGCAGAAACTCGATCAGCTCATTAGGCTCCACAGAAGCACCATCGATACTCGAATCCAGACTTCCCGGCCGGATGCAGCTACCGATCACATCCCACACCGCGATGGGGTGCGCCGTCAAACTGGCGACCTTATCCTGGTAATCCAGGTCGGTGGAAAAACCAAACAGCTGCGCCATAATCGACCAGAACGCATTCTGCGGATTACCGTAGTACTGCTGCTTGCGTAGCGCCTCTTCACCCGGTATCGATCCGAGTACCAGCACTTGTGGGCGCGGACCAACCAGCGGCGGAAAACTACTTTTTCTTACTTCCGAGACCAAGTTGCTGGACAAATCAGACCGGTTATTTTTCGCCAGTCAATATCCAGGCATCATCCGGATCAGGAAACATGATCGACAACCAGTCGTCGGCCAGCGGGCAAACCACCTCGGTGGTAATACCGGGCAGGTAGCGGCGTGTATCAAGGTAGTAGTAGGTCATGATGCCTGGAATATCACCAGCCTGGATCACCGGCATTCCTTCTGCCGCAAGCAACGGTCGTGCCGCATCGAATTCTTCAGCGCTGCACAACGTGGGAAAGGTGTGATGCATTCCCTCGCCACGCTGGTTATAAAACTCGTCATAAACGTTTTTGTCACTGCGCGAGGTAATCAACTCAAAGCAGAGACTGTCAAAACGACCAACATGATTGTCGTAGGCGTGGTAACAGGGCTCACCGTAGAAGGTGGTGTTCTCCATGGAGACCCCCGACTCGATGTTGAACTCGATCCACCGACCTTCACCAAAGAGTCGCTGTAGCGCGGCTTTGACCTTGTCGCGATCAGCACAGACCACGCCGATATGGAGCATGGCACCGGTCGGCATGAACTTTGGGCCCAACGTTTCGAGGTCAAACTCCACCACCTCATCCGCCTGCCGTCCACTGAAATCAGCGCTATGTGGACAGACCACCTTGACAACAATATTGGCGATCAGGTCACGGGTGTCGAGCCAGTAGACATCGGCCTGACCGGCGACACTCAGCGACTGTAATACCGAGACGCCCTCTTCCTTCAGCAACCCCGCCTGCAACGCAGCAAATTCATCGCCGCTGCAGTTGCTCGCATAGACTCCGAACATACCCTCGCCTTTTTCATCCAGGAACTGCTGGTAGGCACTGCTACCGGAAACCGGTTGAATCAGTTCGATTCCCAGTTTGTCGGTTTTACCAACCACAGAGACCCATTTTGCTGAGCCCGGTTGACCCTGGAAGCGGTAGCCGTCGCAATCATCCGTGTCAACACGGCGGACATCCCATTTGCTGACGCCAAAAAAACGCGCAAAGTTGGGCAGCACCGCTTCATAATCGCGCACTACAATGGTCGTGGTACGCCACTGGTCAACCGGTATCGTTGCCATGCTCCTTCCCCCTGAATCAACTGGCCCCGGCATGCTTCACCGGGTAACGGCTGGTGCCGATGAATTACTCGAAGGTGTAATCTTCGCCCATATCGGCGATCTGTGCGTAGGTTGGTGGTGTCACCACCTCCAGAAACATACCGCCGAGCTGCTCGCGGGTATCGAGGTAATGAAGCTCGATCATGCCGCCAATATTGCAGTAATTACCCACCTTCACTCCGTTATTGGTGTACTGCTTCACCAGCTCCTGCGGGTTCTGGTGGCTAAGGTCACCAACGTGCTGCATGCCGTCGCCATGCTGGTCGACAAAATCCTGGAACACGGTCTTGCCACTCACCGGCTCACACAGTTCCAGCAGGGTATTACCCTGGATGGCGAAAGCACTGATCCAGCGAAACTCCGCCGGCTCACCGTAATACTCCGCCTGGGTCATCATGTCGGTACTGATATCCATCACCCGCCAGGTTTTTAGCCCCATCATCGAGGCGTAACCCTGCGCTGAGCTTTTCCAGTCTTTCACCGCCATGGCGACATGATTGATCGGCCCCAGCCTGATGCCTAAATCGTCCATTTTCATCCTCTCCGTGTTTTGCGGCCGCGCCTCGGCGACACTCGATTTCTGATCCCGTTCGGCGAGAATCTCCGCCATGACCCGCATTGCCATCGGCAGCGACGGGACACCGACATAAATACCGGCCTGAAACAGTGCCTCCATCACCTGTTCCGGTGACAGGCCACCATAGAGCGCACCGCGAATATGGTCTTTCAGAGGCCCTTCGCGACTCAGCGCCATATCGGTCCCCATCAGCACCAGGGAACGTTCCCTGATACTCAGTTCCGTACGCGCATAGAGGGCACCCCAGGTCTTGGAGAACATCCAACCGATATAGTCACCAAACAGCGGGTGGTCGAGCAGTTTCTCAACCTGCCGGGCATCGCTATCACCGAGCACCTTGCGCATCAGCGCCAGCCCCTGCTGATAGTCCTTGCTATCGCGGGAAAACGGAAATCCTTCTTCTGCCATCGCAGCTCCCCCAATTGGCCTGATGCGGCCCAAACTTTTTAACCAGCCCGGTTCTGTCTATTCAGTGCAATAAAAAAAGCCCCGTTCAACTACAGCCTGTGCCGCAGCCAAACAGGGCTGACCATACTACCGGATTTTTCAGATCAAAAAAGTAAGGTCATGAATCTCGCTGTCGCAATTGAGTAGCGCCACTTTTTTAAAGGCGATTTTCCACTGCCCCTGCTCTCTGCGCAGCCGGTGCTCACAAAACGCCGGGAACACCTGCAACGGATAAAACCGCTGCTGGGTATTGTTACGATACTCATAGATCAGCGCATTGGAGCGCAGGGTTACTTCATCGGCACTGCCATTGGCCTCCACTTCCACATTACTGATCTGATGCAACGTGCTCGAGGGCGGCTGCTGGGCGAAACAGTAGTCACTTTCCAGCCGACCCAGCCGCTCGTTCAACAGTTCCATATCATCGTAGATATAAGAGACATGCAGCTCCGGATCTGCATTCGGATCGTTGGCTGGCACCCAATAGATCGCATCCTCGGTGAACAGTTTCTGCCACTCTCGATTCTCACCGCTGTTGAGTAGCCGCGCCTCACGATATAAAAAATCCTCTGCTTCACTGCGGTTCATCACTGCTCCTCCCTGAACCTATTCCACACCCGCCATCAGACGGCGATACTCATAGTAGGGTGCGCGCTGCTGCGTCTCCTGGGTCAGGTCGCCAACACGATTGCCCTTGTCATCCACCCACTCGGTTTCAACACCACGATTCAGATAGACCCATGGCACCTCACCGGCCTTGTAGCCCTCCTGCATACGGCCAAAAATGGAGTAATCGTCAGGCCCGCCAAACGAAGCCTGGCCATAGAAAAACTCATGGTCACGGATACGGCGCAGATTGATTTCTTTCGGCGCCCCATCAAGCAGTGTGTGGTAAAGCCGCACCTCGGTTTCGCTCGGACCAAGCGGGCGAATAACACGAAACTGGTATTCAAGAATGGCGAAATTGGGGAAGATCACCATATTGAAGCGCGACCGCAGTGCGTCCATCGCCGCCTTTTCACCGTGAGCATCGCAAAGCATTTCCACATACGCTTTGGGCCAGCGGGCCAGGGTCTCTTCGTCGGTGAGTTTGTAGATCTCCAGCACGTTGTTACCGTGGCCGGTGTCATAGCCATATAGACCCGAATTCTGGAACCCCTTCAGATGACCACCCATTTTCCGTGCCATCACATCAAGCGCAGTCACATGGGTAAAGATGGCGTGATAGCCCTCGACACTACCTTCGGTCTGAATCTTCCAGTTGCCCTCATAGGGGTGCTTGTAAACACCTGATTTTCCGACAATTACCTCCCCAGTTGGTGACAAGTTCATGTAGAGGTCGATAACCTCCTTGATGTTGCCGAGCTTTTCATCAAGGGTGATATCGGGTGTCTCATAGAGACTGGCAAAAATAATTCCCCGATAACTGTCCACCTTGGCCGCGTGGACCAGTCCCAACTCTTTCTGGTTGATCTCACCCTCGTTGTAGCCACGCGGGAGGCCAACATTAATCAGCTCCCCATCGGAGCCATATTCCCAGCCGTGGTAGGGGCAGACAAATTTCTCCTTGTTACCCTTTTCTGAATTACAGACCGTCGCGCCACGGTGCATACAGCGGTTGATCATCACATGAATCTTGCTGTGCTGATCACGGGTGACGATGACCGGAATCTCGCCGATGAATGTCGTTTTGTAATCTCCCGGGTTGGGCACCTCGCTGTCGTGGGCAACGTAGACCCAGGAGCGATAAAAAATCCGTTCCAGCTCGTCCCGATAGACCTCCGGGTCGGTGTAAAGACTCACATGCGTGTGTCCGGTGCGGGCAAGATCCGCGTAGTTACGCGGTGTTTTTCCGGGTGCATTCATAACTCATCCTCTCCTGGTGCTTCCTGTTTCCAGCGCCGCAAGCGCGCCACCACGTCAATGACGACCTCGGCGACATTCTACGCGCGAAACCATCTTCGGCCGGTCTATCCGGCCCAATTCTGACTTTCATCAACTGAACAAATGTTAAGGCGCATTATCTTTGCGCGTCCAGAAGCAGAGGCAGCAGACATACAGGAGACATGATGATGGCAGTTGATCTGCAACTAACCGCTGAGGTTACCGACTTTCTACTTGATGAGGCCGACGCACTGGACCGGCGCGACTGGGACCACTGGCTTGAACTTTATGAAGAGGCATGTCTGTTCTGGATACCCGCATGGGATGACGACGATATCCTCTGCGAGGACCCTGATAACGAGGTATCACTGATCTACCTTGATGACAAAAACCGCCTGCGTGACCGGGTCTGGCGAATCAACTCCGGGCTCTCCTCATCACTGACAAGAATGCCGCGTATGGCGCACCTGGTTAGCAACGTGCGTGTCAGGGAAGCCTCGGCCGAAAAAGTACTGGTTGACGCGAAATTTCAGGCCAATGCCTACAAACTTGATGAACACCGGGTCGATTTCTTTTTTGGTGACTACCACTACGAGCTGATCCCCAGGGGCGACAGTTTTGTGATCAAAACCAAAAAAGTGGTGATCCGCAACGACATCATTCCCCGGCAGCTGGACTTTTTCAGCGTTTAAACCCAGAAAATCATCAGGAGCACACCGACATGAAACCAGAAGAGATCAAATGGCGGGTGGTCGACAAACCGGGAGAGACCTTCAAGGTTCACCGGTCGATCTACACCGATCCCGATATCTATCAGGCTGAGCTGGAGAACATCTTCGAAGGCAACTGGATCTATATCGCCCACGACAGCCAACTACCCAATCCCAACGACTATTTCACCACCATGGTCGGTCGTCAGCCGGTGGTCATCAGCCGTGATGAGCAGGGCAAACTACACGGCTTTATCAATGCCTGCACCCATCGCGGCGCCAAAATCTGCCGCAAAAAGAAAGGCAACGCCAAACACTGGGCCTGCCCTTACCACGGCTGGGTGTTCAATCCAAAAGGCGAGATTCTCGACATCAAGAGCCTCGACAGCGCCGCCTATCCCGACAATTTTAAAATGTCCAACTACAACCTCACGCCGATCAAGGTGGACAGTTATGCCGGCTTTATCTTCGCCAGTATCAACACCGAGGTGCAGGAGCTGCCCGACCACCTGGCCGGCGCCAAGGTGTTCATGGACATGTTCAACGAGCAGTCTGAACAGGGGCTTGAAATCCTCCCCGGAACCTCGGTCTATACTCATCATGGTAACTGGAAAATGCAGGCCGAAAATGGCGTCGATGGCTATCATCTCGATGTTGTGCATGCCAGTTACCTGACCCTCGCGGCGCAACGAGCCAAAGCAGCTGCACAAGCAGCGAGTGGCGACAATGTCAAAGCGATCCAGCCACAGAACCCGGACACCTCCGGTGGCAACTACTGTCTGGGAAATGGCCATGTGATGATCTGGATCGATATTCCCAATTTTCGCGACCGAGGACTCGGGCTACAGTACGACGCGCTGGTGGAGCGAGTCGGCGAGATGCGTGCCAAATGGATGGCGGCACGTCTGCGCCAGGTAATGATTTACCCCAACGTTATTCTGTTTGATGGTATCTCCACACAGATGCGCCACTGGCGCCCACTCAGTCAGAATGAGACCGAAGTAACCGTTAACTGTATCGCCCCGGTGGGTGAACCGGCTGACGCGCGCCGGCGGCGGCTGCGCCAGTATGAGGATTTCTACGGCGCCAGCGGCCTCGCTACCCCCGACGACCTGACCGAATTTGATGCCTGCCAGGATGGCTACTACGGCATCAAATCGGCATGGCAGGATTTTGACCGGGGCATGAAGACACACCAGATGGGTGCCGACGACGATGCTCGCTCCATCGGCCTGGAGCCAGAAAGCAGTGCGCAACGGGCGGCTGACGAATCGCTATACCACGGCGAATATCGCCAGTGGGTCAGAATGCTCTGCAACGAAACCGGCTGACCACTGATTCCATAGCCCTACCGGGAATTCCTGACCAGAGCAGGGCCAAATCAGAATCAGGATCGAACCAGTCCCGGCCAGCTACACAGCTGGCCGGGCTTGTTTTGGCCATTCAGGCAGTCGCGTCGCAGTATGCAACTGGATTAGAATGACCGTCCGGTCAGCCGCACCAAGCACCCCAATTAAGACCGCCGACTTACCCTTGCCAAGGAGTTAACCATGCGCCCAGAAGATCTGACCTGGCGTATCCAGGACAAAGCTGGTGAAACCTTTCGTGTCCACCGATCCATCTACACCGACGAAGAGATTTTCGAGCTGGAGATGAGCCACATCTATGAAGGTGGCTGGATCTACATCGATCACGAAAGCCATTTACCTGAGGTGAACGATTACATCACCACCTTTATTGGCCGCCAGCCGGTCATCATTGTTCGCGGTGAAAATGACGAATACCGCGGTTATATCAACGCCTGCAGCCATCGTGGTGCCAAGGTCTGCCGCCAGGCTGAAGGTAACGCAAAGGTTTTCTCCTGCCCCTACCACGGCTGGGTATTCAACAATCGCGGCGAACTGCTGGATATCAAGGACAAAGATCGTGGCGGCTTCCCGGAAGGGTATCTGCAACGCGATTACAACCTGACGCCGGTGCCCCACGTCGCGGCCCACCACGGCTTTATATTCGCCAGCCTCAACCCGGATAGCCCACCATTACTGGAGCATCTGGGAGAAACCGCCCGCTTTATTGAAATGTTTGCCAACCAGTCGCCGGACGGCCTGGAGGTTCTGCGCGGACGCTCGGTCTATACCCACCGCGGCAACTGGAAAATGCAGGCGGAAAACGGGGTTGACGGTTATCACGTCGATATCGTCCACGCCTCTTATTTTCGCCTGGCCGCAGAACGCGCCAAACAAGCTGCGGCTGCAAACAGCAAAGACAATGTCAAAGCAATCGAAGTCAACCTGACTGACACCAATAACGGTAATTTCGACCTCGGCAATGGCCACGTGATGATCTGGACTGACGTGCCCAACTATCGCGACCGCGCCCTCGGTATGCAGTACGACGCGCTGGAGGAACGAGTCGGCGAAACGGAAGCGAAATGGATGGCCCAGCGGCTGCGTCAGGTGTTGGTCTATCCCAATCTGATCCTGTTTGACGGTATCTCCACCCAGCTGCGCAGCTGGCGACCGGTGTCAGTGGATAAAACTGAGGTTAACGCCGTCTGTGTCGCACCAAAAGGAGAACCGGACGCAGCTCGGGAGCGTCGCATCCGTCAGTACGAAGACTTCTACGGTGCCAGTGGCATTGCCACCCCGGATGATCTGACCGAGTTTGACGCCTGCCAGGATGGCTATAACGGCCGGCTCGCCGAGTGGCACGACTTTGATCGCGGCCTCGGACGTCTACACCTGGGTGCAGACAAATTTGCCGATGAGGTGGGCATAAAACCGGTCAGCAGTGCCAGCGATTTTGCTGACGAGGCGCTCTACCACGGTGAATACCGCCATTGGTTGAAGGTGTTAACCGACGGTCTGTGTAAGGAGAAGGCGTAATGTCCATGGACGGAATCCTGCTGCGCGATGCGGCTACCGAATTACTGCTGGAAGAGGCCGATGCAATCGACCAGCAGCGCTGGGATGACTGGCTCGCGCTTTATGAAGAAGATGCGGAATATTACGCCCCGGCATGGGAAGGTGACCACGACCTTACCAGCAACCCACGGCAGGAGATTTCGCTGATCTACTGTGGCAACCGCGACCGGCTTGCGGACCGGGTCTGGAGAATACGTTCCAACCTGTCATCATCTTTGGCCCGTATGCCGCGCACCTGTCATCTGGTCACCAACATTCGTGTAGATACAGTGCAAGACGATGTGGTTAAGGTCACGGCAAATTTTCGTACCGAAACCTTCAAACATGAAGAGAAGGATTCCACCGCCTTTTTCGGCCGCTACCTTTACGATCTGAAACAGCGCGCGGATGCACTGACCATTCAAAACAAGAAAATCATCGTCTACAACGACATCATCCCGCGGCAGATGGATATTTTTAATATCTGATGGTGATTATCATCAACAAAAAAAGGGGCCAATTGGCCCCTTTTTTGTGCTGGATAGCCAGCATCAGCTCAGGTTAAAGAACCGCCGCGCGTTGTCACCAAGAAACGCAGATTTCTGCTCATCATTCATAAATGGCAGCGCCTTGGTCTCGTCGATCTGTTTGCGCACCGCACGAAAATCGACTTCGTGAGGATAATCGGTTGAGAAGGCAAACGCGTCGATGCCAACTCTTTGGATCAGGTGCTCCAGGGTCGGTTCTTCACCCTCACAGCCGATCAGAATCTGGCCACCGGTCAGATAATCCTCAAAAGTTTTGCTGAAGCCGAGCATATCGGCCTCCAGTTCCGCGTTACGGGCCATGCGGTCCAGGAAGATCGTACACCATGCCGACCCACCCTCGGTGTAAGCCACTTTCAGGTCTGGAAATTTTTCGAACACTCCCGAATGAATCATACTCGCACAGGCGATCATCAGCCCCATCGGGTGATGGATCACATGAGAAGCGGCCAGCGAATCAAAACCATCCAGCCCCATGCCGCCGTTGGGCCCGCCATGCACACCGAGCACGCACCCCAGCTTGGCAGCCTGTTCATACACCGGCCAGTAATACTCATGGCCTAATGGCAGCGGCAGACCACTGGAAGGTAACATTGCGCCGGGCAACTTCAGGTCATTGACGACACGACGCAGCTCTTTCGCCGCATCCTTTGGGCTCTGCATGGGCAGCAGCGCCATCGGCAGCAATTTGTCGCTAACTCCCCGGTAACGATCACCCACGTAGTCGTTGTAGGCTTCGCACACCTTGATCGCATAACCGACAGTTCGCAGTGCGCCCACTGTCAGCCCCTCACTGGTGTACATGACAGAATACTCAACCTCAGCCTGGTCAAGAAATTCCAGCCAATCTTCCGCGCTACCCTTACGCCTGTCTGACGCACCATGGTGGTCGCCCATGATGCCGTGCTCCTCATTGAAAGTCTCTGGATTCGGCCAGTGAACCCCATCCAGGGTTGGAAACGGTGTGCGAAAAAAATTCTGCGGCTTAACACAGAGCTCCTTGACCGATGGATGGGCATATTCCGCCATCTCTGCCAGTGATTCCATGATGTGGCCATCTGCGTCGACGGCTTTGGCTATCTCTCCCATCCTCCAACTCCTCTTTAATGTTTAACAAGCCAAAAATAGTTCCTTTCCCCCACCTCGGAATCCGGGTGCACCAACTGCCACCTCGTATCTTAAGCGAGTGTAAAGAACCTGATACTCTAACAGTCTGGCCGGCAATAACCACAGACTCACCAGCAGACCGAGCCGGTACAGAGACATTACGGCCTAACGCTATGAACAGCCCCAGACCATCCATCACCCATCAGCTAAACGTTACCCTGACCATTACTACAATGAGTCTGCTAGTTACCGGACTCTACGCTTATCTGCGCTATGTCCATTTTGGGCCGATACCGGAGAGCCGAATACCGCTTTATGTCAGTAACAAAGCGATTAGTTGGAGTAGCGTGGTGTTATTGAGCATTACTTTCGCTCTGGGACCGGCTTCGACGCTGATTCACCGCTGTCGACTCTGGCTGATCTATCGCAAGCTGCTAGGCTTGACCGGCGCCTGGCTCGCAACGCTGCATATCCTCGCATCGTTGCCGATATTCAATATGTTTTACTACACCGCCTTTTTCAACTTCGATGGCACTTTAAAGGTAAATACCGAACTATCGATGCTGGCTGGTGCTATCGCCTGGTGCCTGCTGCTGGTACCAGCGATTATGTCGATTCCCGACGCCGCTGCTGCAGTTACCCCAAAGGAGTGGCAACGATTCCAGCGCCTGGGCTTGTTGGCGCTCTACGTCACCTTTGGTCATGTCGCCTGGCTCGGATGGCAAGGCTGGTTTGAACCCCAAACATGGCATGGCGACCTACCGCCGATAACGCTGTTAAGCTGTGGCCTGGTCGCCCTGGTCGCATTGCTCAGGGTAATCGGGAAAGCCGCCAGGAAGAGAACGGATGAATAAGAGAACGGGCAGCCTTGCCGCGCCATTGTTATTGGCCCTGGGGCCAGCCGGAGCTGAAGCTGCGAGCGACAATAACTACCAGATCGCATTTGTACACGACTATAAGCAATCCGGTGATCCACGCCAGCTTCACCGCCTGCGAATACCGAAACCACAACTTCAGCCAGGGGGCGGTCTCAGCCGCTTTGTTGACGATGGTGGCGCGGTGGAATGGAATGCCCTGCAGTACGATACCGGGTCGGTAGACTCTCTATCCTGGGGCCGCTGGACCCGGGGCGTCACCACCGGGACTGGCATTCATAGCGGTCACGATATCAGTGGTGCCGAAGGGGTACGTAACAGCTTTCGTTACATAACCGGTGCGATACCGGAAATGGCTTTGCAGGATGCCGCAACCTTCTCGTTACTCGGCGGCCACACCTCGCCCACCGCTGGAGAAGGCGGAGGCACCTCGATTACCTTGATCAATCAGGGCAATCTGCTGATCGAAGAAGGTGGTCAATCGATCAACATCAGAGTTTCGCTGCGCGTTGCCAGCGGAATCTACTCGTTTACGGCAGAAAAACTGCCCATTGTTGATTACGGGTTTTCAACGCCTGCTCCGGTCGAAACTTCCGGTGTACTCTGCCTGGCAGGTTGTACCACGACCATTGAAGGGTTCATCGCTGGTGCCCAGGGTCAACTCGCTGGTATCGCCTTCTCCGTCGATAACCCGGCACTATCAAAACGGATTAACGGCATCGCCGCGTTTAAGCGGGACTGAAACCCTTTGTGATTACCCCCGAAACTGCCTCGCCCAGATCCGCCGTCGCGGGCATCGAGTGGCCGGCTATCGCAGCACCGGTCGGCGCATCATTGCTGGCCTTACAGTTCCAACTCGATCGATCCCAGTGGTGGTCCCCTGAAAGGCTGCTGGAGAACCAGTTACAACAGCTAAAAAAGCTGATCGAACACGCCGTCAAAAAGACGGATTGGTACGCTGCTGATCCAGTGTGGCGGGAAATCGCCAATCAACAACATCCATTGACCCAGGATCAGCTGTCGACGCTGCCCATACTCCAACGTCGTGATTTGCAGAATCAGCTACCGGCGCTAACCGCAACCAACCTCCCCAAAGCCCATGGACAGCTGATCGAGTTGGCTACCTCCGGCAGCACAGGTACCCCGTTAAAGGGATGGGAAACCGAACTCAACCAGTTTTTCTGGGGCGGATTTACCCTGCGCAACCACCTCTGGCATAACCACAATTTTGACGGCAAATTCGCCGCCATCCGCACCAGGGTCGGCCGACAAACCCTACCCAATTGGGGTCCCGCAGTCAGCGCGGCATTTACCACCGGCCCTGCTGTTACCCTGGGAATTGACACGCCGATTGGCGAACAGGCCGCATGGCTGGCAGATCAGCAGCCTGACTACCTGATCAGTCACGCCAGCAACCTGAAGGCACTGGCTCACTATTCAATAAATTACAAGACGCGGCTGGAATCTCTCAATGCTGTCATTAGTTTTGGCGAACGACCCGCCGATGGCCTCGATGACTTGATCGGGACCGCCTGGGGTGCACGGTTTGAAGACATCTATAGCGCCGAGGAGCTCGGCACCATCGCGCTGCAGTGTCCAGACCAACCGCAAAATTACCATGTGATGGCAGAACACCTGCTGGTAGAACTGTTGGATACGCATGGCAAACGCTGCCAGCCGGGTGCAGCGGGTCGGGTTGTGGTCACCGCACTGCATAACTTCGCCATGCCACTGATCCGCTATGAGCTGGGAGACTACGCACGCCTGGGGTCGCAGTGCACCTGCGGCCGTGGGCTGCCAGTACTGACCGAAATCCTCGGTCGCGCACGCAACATGATCACTCTGCCGGACGGTTCACAACACTGGCCCAGTTTCCCGGCAGAGCTTTGGCTGGCGGTCGCGCCGATTCGGCAGTTTCAACTTGAACAGCGCAAACTTGACGAAATCACTGCTCACTACCTGCTCGATCGCCCATTAACGCGGGTTGAAGAAAAAGAGCTCGCAGCCAGACTGACTGATTCTCTCCGCTTTCCAGGCACCATCGTGTTCAGACAGCACACCCGCCCGTTAAGCCAGGCAGGCAGAAAATTTGAAGATTTCGTCAGCCGGCTATAACAATCATCGCTCGGCTAGAAATAAAAAACCCCGGCCGGCAAACCGACCAGGGTCTATAACAGTGCGGAGCTTACTCTGTCTTACCCGCCACCAATTGCGGGGATAAAAAACAGCTCGCAAGGTTTTTCCAGCGGTAGCAGCAGCCCGTTGGTCACCACTCCATCCACTGCAACGGCGACCCCAGGCGCCATGCGCCCATCTTTCATCAGCTTATCCAGAAATCCCGGATAGAGCTGATCCAGATTACGGATCACCTGGCGTACGCTGTTACCTTCGACCTCGACCCACTCCTCACCACCGCTCAGATGGCGCATGGTCGATGGAACATTGATCCGGTGGATCAGGGGTTGTTTTTCTGCGTTTGCCAACTTATCCCTGCTGCTCCCAGAGCGCTTCCAGCACATTACCGGGTTTCATCGGCAGTTTGGTTAGTTTGACGCCGATTGCATTCTTGATCGCATCGCGAATCGCCGCTGGTGGCGGCACAATCGGGACCTCACCCACCCCACGGACACCAAAAGGATGACCCGGGTTGGGAGTCTCCAGAATGGTGCAGTCGATGTTGGGCACATCGAGACTGGTCGGCATGCGATAGTCCAACAGCGTCGGGTTACGCAGGGTGCCGTTCTCATCGTAATAGTACTCTTCATTGAGCGCCCAGCCGATACCCTGCACGGTGCCGCCCTGCATCTGTCCTTCGACATAATCAGGGTGTACTGCCTTCCCAACATCCTGCAGCGCGCTATAGCGGAGAATCTCCACTTTACCGGTGTCCGGATCCACCTCGACATCGACAATGTTGGCGGAAATCTGGAACCCGACCCCTTCCGGAAACTCGGAAGCATCGGCGATCAACGGACCACCCGTGTGGTCAGCCTTGGCACAAATTTCGCCAAACGCCTGGGTCTTGCTGGCATCGCTTTTTAACGTGAACACGCCGTTAGCGTAATCAACCTCAGAGCTGTCGACCTCCCACTCCATGCCAGCGCGTTTTTTCATCTCCTCAACCAGTTTTTTACAGGCTGAGATGACCGCGATACCGGTGGCGAAAGTAGTACGGCTGCCGACCGACTGGAAGGTGTAACCGACCGAATCGGTATCACCAACATTGGTGGAAATCAGCCCATGATCAATACCGAGTTCTTCGGCTGCCTGCATACCCAGAGTATTTCGGGTACCACTGAGGTCGACACTGCCGGTGGTCAGGTTCAACGTACCGTCGGCATTACAGCGGATTTCGGCACTGGAGGCCAAGCCGGCACCGAACCAGAAGGCGTAGGAGATACCACGACCGCGATTTTCACCTTCCAGCGGCGCATTGTAGTGAGGGTGCTCCTTAATCGCGTTGAGCATCTCAATACTGCCAAGTGGCGGACAGGGGAAACCCATCGGCATCATATCGCCCGGTTTTAGCGCGTTTTTAAGACGAAAATCGATCTGGTCGATGCCCGCCATCTCCGCCAGGTCGGAAACGGTACTCTCCGCAGCGAAGTTAGCCTGGGTTGCACCAGGGGCACGATAGGGTTTCATTTTCGGCTTGTTGAGGAACACATCGTAGCCGTCGAGACGCACGTTAGGAATGTTGTAACGGGTCAACGCACACATGGTACCCGGAGCAATCGGGCCACCCGGATAAGCGCCTGCCTCATAAAGCAGATAGAGGTCAGCAGCGAGCAACTGCCCTTCCTTGTTGCAGCCCATCTTCACTTTAATGTAGGTTTCAGGACTCGGACCAGTGCCACGCAGCACTTCGCTACGACTCATGAAAATCTTCACCGGTCGACCGGTCTTTTTCGCCAACACCGCAGCCAGAGAATCGGTGTAGACAACATCCTTGCCACCGAAGCCGCCACCAATTTCCATCGGCACCACTTTGATCTTGCTCATCGGCATGTTCATGAAACAGGCCATGAAATCACGAATCGCAAAAGCACCCTGAGTAGTGGTGTAGACGGTCAGCCTGTCTTCACTGGTCCACTCTGCAGTGGTGATGTGAGGCTCAATATAACCCTGATGCACCGCCTTGGTTTCATACTCCCTCTCGATGACGAAATCGCACTGTTCAAAGGTCGCATCGACATCGCCATGCTCCAGGAACAGCCGGCCAGCGTTTGGCAGCGCTTTTTGTGTTGGAAACAGGAATGCACCCGGGGTGTAATCCTCATGGAGTACAGTGGCCCCTTCTTTTACCGCGTCATGCACGTTGAGGACTGGCGGCAGCATTTCATATTCAACGTCGATCAGCTGACAGGCGGCTTCCGCAATGTGTGGGTTGTCAGCGGCAACAGCTGCCACCACATGGCCGTCATAGAACACCTTGTCACGGGCAATACAGTTATCAGCGATATCCTGCATATTGACTTCGCCACCCTCACCGGCCGCCACCACTGACATGTTCAGTTTGGGCATATCCGCACCAGTAATAACGGCATGGACCCCTTTCAGAGCCGCTGCCTTACTGGTATCGATGGATTTGATCCGCGCGTGGGGATGAGGACTACGCAACATCTTGCCGTGCAACATCCCCGGCAGATGAATATCGTCGCCAAATTTCGCGGCACCGGTTACTTTTTCATAACCATCCTTACGGATCGGCGTCTCACCCAGAACAGAAAAATCGGTTTTGACCGGGGGCAGATTTGTCGGAGCGTTCATTAGGCATCCTCCATCACAGCAGCAGCTTTCTGCACCGCCTTGACGATCTTGTCATAGCCAGTGCAACGGCAAAGGTTATTGGCCAGCCAGAAACGGATCTCTTCCTCGCTGGGATTCGGGTTGGATTTCAGCAACTCAGTGGACGAAATCAGGAATCCTGGAGTGCAGATACCACACTGCATCCCGGTCTCTTCCAGAAAAGCCTGCTGCATCGGGTGCAGCCCTTCGGGCTTAGCCAAGCCTTCGACCGTATCAACCGATTTACCTTCGGCCTCAACACCGAGCACACAGCAGGAACAGACCAGAGTGCCGTCGAGCACAACGCTACAGGCGCCGCAGTTACCGTCGTTACAGCCTTCTTTGGTGCCAGTCAGGTGCAGCTCATCACGCAGCACCTCAAGAAGGCTCTGCCGCGGCTCCGCCAAAAATTCCACCTCTTCGCCATTAACGGTGGTGGTTACATGTACTTTACTCATCAGTCGGATACTCCATTAACCCTGAATGATCAGGCTTTTGCCCGGGCTACAGCTTCAGTCAATGTCCGTCGGGTCAGCACGTTGACCAGATGCTTACGCTGCTTGACCGTACCACGCATATCAGTAATGGGGGTGGCCGCTGCTTCCGCCGCATCTGCTGCTGCCTGAATCGATGCTTCAGATACCGGCTTACCGGCTAATGAATCACCCGCTTCCCTGGCAAATATTGGGGTCGGCCCTACCGCCCCCAACGCGACACGTGCAGACTCGAAAGTGCTGCCATCAGCACTCAGCACCACTGAGGAACCGACACTGGCCACTGCGATGTCCATCTCGTTACGCGGGATAAACCGCTGGTAGCAGGCGCCACTGTTTGCCGCAGGTGCAGGAATCTGAATACTCAGCAGCAGCTCGTTATCTGCCAGTGAAGTTTTGCCTGGCGCAACACAAACATCCTCAACGGCGACTTCACGTTCGCCGGAAGGACCGATAATTTTCGCTGTGGCACCAAGCACAATCAGCGCAGGAATTGAATCGCCACTGGGCGCAGCGTTACAGAGATTGCCGCCAATGGTGGCCCGACCCTGAGTCTGAATACCGCCGATAATCTGCGCAGCCTCAATCAGTGCAGGATAGGCTTCTACCACCGCGGGATCTTCGTAAAGCGTACGACAGGTGACACCGGCACCGAGGTCAAGGCCGGAACCGCTCAGGTTGTAGCGCTTGAACTCCGGAATCTGCTTGGCATCGACCACCAGACCTGGCGTTAGCCGGCCTACTCGCATGCCGATCAGCAGGTCGGTCCCGCCGGCCAGAATCCGAGCATTTGACCCGTGCTCCGCCAATATCGCTACCGCATCGCCTACTGATGTCGGTGTCGCGAAATCAAAACTGTGCATAGTCGCACTCCTCCCATCTCGAGTTGTTGGAATGACCCGATCGCCATAGATGGTAAAAGGCAATCATCCTGAAAAAGGCCAGCAAGCTTATCAAAAAAGGGGGTTGCGATGTCAGTGCTCCAACCAACCTTTTTGCCAAACTTTATTTAACTGATTTTTTGGCTCAGCGCAGTCCCATCATGTCGGTATAGGCGTTCCAGAATCCGCGCACTGGCGATTCATCACCAAGGAAGTCACTCTCCTCAGCCACGTCAGTGCCGCCCATCTCGATTACCGCGTTGGCATCTGCATCCCTGGCAATGCCGTTCTGGGCAATTTCAATCGCCAATCCATCTTCCATGGAGACCAGCCCGGCAGGACCGATGAGATTGATCTGTTTGAGTCTCATCGCGTCAAGCTCCGCGTCGTCATCGGCATAACCGAAAAAGGTGTAGTGCACGGTCACGCCATCGGGGCCATGGGGTTGAAACTGACGGATATTGAGTACATTGGCAATCTGCTGCAGCATCATGATCGGAAACACATCAATGATGACCAGGTTGATGCCATCGTCCCACTCCATTTTGCCTTTCAACAGACTCATATCCTCCAGTTGGTAGGTACCTTCCTGGTAGGTATGACCTGCCTCTTCCATACCCTGTTTTTTTGCCTGCTGATCCTCTTTACCAGCAAAGGTATAAAAACAGGTCTGCTTGCCCTCTTTCTCTACGTGGATTCGCCCCTCCTGACTGGCACGAAATAACCCGAAAGTCGCAAAAAACAGGTGCAACAGACTGGCGTGGTAACCATCACGCGGATTCTCGGCATAGAGTTTCCAGTTACCCTTCATATGCTGATGGTGTCGGCCAAGGATCTTGATCGGCCGGTTAAAGATCCGCTGCATGAATTTGGCTACGGTCGGCCCGAGATAATCCTCCAGCGGTTCGACCTCGCTACTGAAACTCACAAAAATTACACCGCAGTAACTCTCCACCCGCAGCGCTCGCGGCCGGTGCTGGCTCTGATCAAAATCGGCTGACATACCTCCCTTGCCGCCCAGCCCCTTTTTGAACGGCACACTCTGCAGCGAACCATCCAGTCCGTAACCCCATTGGTGATAAACGCAGTAGAAACTGTCGGCATTGCCACAATTATCGTTGACGATAATCGCGTTACGGTGGCCGCAGCGGTTGATCCAGCAGTGCATCTCCCCATCGTCACCGCGCACCAGAACCAGCGGCGTGTCACCGACATAAACCGTTTTATAGTCACCTTTATTGGCGATTTCTACCTCAAGCCCGACAAAGTTCCAGACCTCGCCACGGAAGATCTTTTCCTGTTCCTGCCGGTAGATCTCGTCGTCGTAGAAGACGCGGCCCGGCACTCGATTGACGTTCTCACCTTCCCCCGGCCATTCAAAATGATCCAGACCGACCTTCTCTATTTGGTTCATCACTTCCTCCTGCCTCAAAGTCTTTCATTAGCTAATCAGTTTTGGCCCTGGCGACCGGCCACCATGCAGTGACCGGTTCCTCGGCCATATCCGCGTTGAACATTTATAGCTCATTTACTCAGCATATTGATGACACTGGACGGTTTCCCAACGCGGATCCTCAAGACAAAAAGCGGTCAATTTGCGCCCCCAGAGACACCCGCTATCGAGCGCGAAAAAAGCCGGGTTGTCAACTACGCCGAGGCTCGACCAGTGGCCAAAAATAACCCGCAGCCTGCGTTCCGCCAGCGCAGGATGTTCAAACCAGGGCGAGAACCCTTCGGGCTGACTCCCGGGGGGGCCTTTATAACGGACACTGTAAGAGCCATCGCTACGGCAAAAACGCAGCCGCGTCAGATAATCGGTGATCACCCGCAGGCGATGCATGCCCGTGAGCTCTTCTGACCAGATGTCATCGGCTTCACTATACATCTCCCGATAAAAACACTCAGCGTCATCACCGCTCAGTTGCTGCTCAACCTCAGCAGCGTATTGCATGGCCTCAGCCAGTGTCCAGGCTGGCGCCAGACCGGCATGGACCAGCAGGTAATTGAGGTCTTCATCATAATGAAGTAGTGGCCTGCAGCGCAGCCAGTCAAGCAGCAGCTCTCGATCAGGAGCATCAAGTATCGGTTGCAGGGTGTCTTTTTTATGTTGCCTGCCAATGCCTGCAGCGACCGCCAGCAAGTGCAGGTCATGATTACCCAGTACGGTAACCGCACCCGCACCAAGGTCACGCACAAAACGCAGAACTTGCAGCGACTGCGGTCCGCGATTCACCAGGTCACCGACGAACCAGAGCCGGTCGCGGTCAGAATTGAAAACGATTTTTGTTAACAGCTGCTGCAGTTCATCGAAACAGCCCTGCAGATCTCCAATCGCCCAGGTCGCCATCGGCTATAAACGCCAGCCGGATTGACTTAACCCACAGCTAGCCATTAAGAATGAATGTGGCAGGTCCCTCATTGGTGAGGTTGACCTGCATCTCGGCACCGAACTGGCCTGTGGCCACCAGACCATGGGTACTTCGGGCTGACTCAACAAACTGATCATAGACCGACTCAGCGATTTGCGGCTCTGCTGCCGATTCAAACCCGGGGCGCCGACCTTGCGAAGTATCCGCCGCCAGGGTGAACTGGGGCACGACCAACAGACCACCAGATTCATCGATAAGCGAGCGATTCATTTTGCCATCGTCATCTTCAAATATGCGGTAGTTCACCACCCGCTGAGCGAGCTTTTCCGCCTGCTCTGCGGTATCGCCCTGCTGCACACCAAGAAAGGCTACCAGACCCTGACCAATCTGACCTATCGCTATCCCGCCGACGTAGACTGCGCCATGGGAGACCCGCTGCAGCAACGCAATCACGGCTCCACCGCCGTGCGCGAAGCGCGCTTACGGTCGGACTCACTGAGGAAGCGCTTGCGTACCCGGATCGCATCCGGAGTTACCTCAACCAGCTCATCGTCGGCAATAAACTCAAGTGCCTGCTCCAGCGTCATGCGGTTGACTGGCACCAGCTGAATCGCCTCGTCATTTCCGGCGGCGCGGATGTTGGTCAGCTGTTTCGCCTTCATCGGATTTACCACCAGGTCGTTATCGCGGGAATTGACACCAACGACCATCCCCTCATAAATCTCATCACCGGGTTTGATCAGCATTCTGCCACGCTCCTGCAGGTTAAACAGCGCGAAGGCGACTGCTTTTCCCTGAACGTTAGAGATCAACACACCGTTTTTCCTACCCGACAGGTCGTTTTTGACGACCGGCGCATAACAGTCAAACACCGAGTGCATAAGGCCGGTGCCAGATGTGGTGGTTAGAAAAATGGTGCGCAACCCGATCAACCCCCGCGTCGGCACCCGATAGTCCAGACGAATTCGCCCCTGTTGGCCTGGCTCCATACCCTGTAGCTCACCGCCACGATCAGCGATCAGCTCCATTACCGCGCCCTGGAAGTCGCTTTCAACATCGATGGTTAGCAGCTCCCACGGCTCCTGGGTAACCCCATCGATAGTCCGGTAGATGACCTGTGGCCTGGATACCGCAAGCTCATAGCCCTCGCGGCGCATCGATTCGACCAATATAGAAAGATGCAGTTCACCACGCCCGGAAACCTGAAACACATCGGGATCGGCGCCATCGGCAACCCGCAGCGCTATGTTGGTGATCAGCTCCCGCTGCAACCGCTCTCTTATCTGGCGGGAGGTGAGGTATTTACCCTCGCGCCCGGCAAAGGGGGATTTGTTGACTTCAAAATTCATACTCACGGTTGGCTCATCCACCGCCAGTGCTGGTAAGGGCTCAACTGCCGCAGGGTCACACAGAGTGTCGGAAATTCCCAAACCGTCAATGCCACTGACGGCGATAATATCGCCAGCCTCAGCAGCTTCAACCTCTTCCCGCTCCAGGCCGTGGAAACGCATCACCTGCAGCACTCGCGCTGAAGAACGGCTGCCATCGGGCCGAACCTGGGTTATCGCCTGATTGCGGGCGACCTTTCCCCGTTCGATTCGGCCTACGCCAATAACGCCCACGTAGCTGGAATAATCGAGTGCGCTGATACGCATCTGTAGCGGCCCATCGCTATCCTGACGGGGTGGTGACACGTGGGAGCGAATCGCCTCAACCAGCGGCTTCATATCACCGCTGGTTGAAGTTGGGTCAAGGCTCGCAAAACCCTGCAGAGCGGAGGCATAGATCACCGGAAAATCGAGCTGCTCATCACTGGCGCCGAGCGCGTCAAACAGATCGAAGGTGGCATCGAGCACCCAGTCTGGTCTGGCTCCAGGACGATCGATCTTGTTGATCACCACCAAGGGTGACAACCCCATCGCAAAAGCCTTCTCGGTGACAAAACGGGTCTGCGGCATCGGTCCTTCGACCGCATCAACCAACAGCAGCACCGAATCGACCATCGATAATACCCGTTCAACCTCGCCACCAAAATCCGCGTGGCCGGGCGTATCAACGATGTTGATGCGCAAGTCGTCCCACTCAATGGCGGTATTTTTGGAAGTGATGGTGATACCGCGCTCTCGCTCCTGATCACCACTATCCATCATCCGCTTACCCACCTGCTGATGGTCGGCAAATGTTCCCGACTGACTCAATAGACAGTCGACGAGAGTAGTTTTGCCATGGTCAACATGGGCAATAATGGCGATATTTCTTAATGAACTGACCACAAAACGGCCTCGTAAACGCTGGAGTAATGGCGGTTTGCCGGGGAGGAGCGGGCGCGCATTATACAGCGCTCCACCAATTTCTATTGGGCTACTTCAACCCGAATGGGTGAACAGCTCCTTCAGCTTGTCAACATACCGCGGGAAGCGGAGACGGCCACGCTATTAATACGGTCGACCCATTCTGTGAACAGCACGGGTGCCCGAGCTACCCGGCGACGAGCGTAATCGAAGAACGCCATCTCCGTCACTGCAGTGGCGATAGCTTTCTCGGCGTCATCACTACACCGAATCAGTCGGTAATGAAACCGGCAACGGGCTCTGCCAGTCATCGCCAGGCCAACATTGAGCTGCAGCCGGTCAAAGAGAAAAGCTTCGGCCAGATAGTCCACCTCACTGCGGCGCATAATCAGCCCGACTCCACCGACGTCCGCTTCGTTCCAGCCACCTTCATTCAAAAGTCTCACCCGCCCCTGATGCAGGAACCCAAGAATGGCATCGTTGGCGAGATGATGGCCTATATTCAGGTCAGTAATTCTGACCTGGAGCTTTTCTTCAAGTAACAGCGGTATCTGCATGCCTATGGACACTCGTTCACAGCAAGGATTTTTCCGTAACGACGCAAAGGATTCTCAGACCTGGTTCGGAGTTCGGGAATCAGTCGTTGATGACTCCTCAACATCTACTTTACGCACCTAATAATTCACATTAAGTTAAAGTGATAGTTTACGGTTTTTATTATTAGTTTTATATTTACCACTAACGGCAAGCATACAGTAGAGAATGAAACTTGGCGCTCGCCAGCCACACAAAGGTCAACGGCAAACCCGGCGGACTGGTTAGCAGACTGGCTAAAGGGGGTGATCGGCTTTACCACGACCCCCTGAATACAGAGACAACAAAGGGAGTGAAATCATGGTCAGGGCATTGTTAATCAATACACGATCGTACTGCGGTCTCGGACTGGCGGCATTGTTACTCACTCCCATCGCCGGCCATGCACAGATTATCGACAACAGCACGGTCAGTTATGGACAGGGCCAGGGCGACACTGATGTCTACCGGATTGGTACCAGAAGGGCATGGCAAAAGAGCTGGTTTAGTGAAGGCAACTGGCATGTTTCCGGCTACTGGCACCTGGAACTGGGTCACTGGCACAGTAACAAACGTGGTGCCCACGAAGATAACGCTTTCGAGATCGCAGTAACACCGGTGTTCCGACTTGAACAGAAAAATGCCGACAGCGGCAAGATCGCGCCCTATCTCGAAGCGGGAGTTGGTGCCCGTGTGATCGGCCCCACCTCTATCGGTGATCGTAGTCTTTCCTCCGTCTTCCAGATCGGCACCCACCTGGGCACCGGTTTGCGCTTTGGCAGCAATGGCAAATATGATCTGGGCTACCGTTTCCAGCACATTTCCAATGGCGGACTGAATCACCCCAATAACGGTATTGATATGCATACCGTGAATTTCGGCATCCACTATTAGTTCCAGACTATAAGTTCCGGGAAGTGCAACTCGCTGATCGTATGCGTTATCAGGTCAGTTCCACCATCAAGAAATGCACTGGCTGATCCTGCTCGGGCTAGCGATCGTCGTTATTGCCGGTCCCCAGTGGTGGGTCAGTCAAACCCTGAAACGTCATTCACATCCCAGAAACGACCTGGCCGGCAGTGGTGGCGAACTGGCCAGCCATCTGATTGAGCGATTAAAGCTTTCCGAGGTAACAGTCCAGGGGGACGCTCATGCGGATCATTATAATCCGCTGGAAAAAACGGTTTGCCTCACACCAGCTATTGCTAATCAAACTTCTCTGACCGCTATTGTCGTCGCCGCCCATGAGGTTGGACACGCGCTGCAGGATGCGACCAGCTATCCACCATTACGGTTAAGAACCCGTCTGGCGCAGCTTTGTACAGCACTTGAAAAGAGCGGATCAATCCTGCTGGTAGCCATTCCAGTGGTGATGTTGATCACCCGAATTCCGCAAACTGGTGCGATGATGTTGTTATTGGTGGTGGCTTCCGTCCTTGCCGGAGTGCTGTTAAACATCGTCACCCTACCGGTCGAATTCGATGCCAGTTTCGGCCGCGCTCTACCTATTCTCGAGCAGGGCGAGTATTTGAGTCCGGAAGATATACCCGCAGCACGGCAGATTTTGACCGCCTGCGCACTGACCTATGTTGCGGCCTCACTGCTGAGCATGGTCAACGCCTGGCGCTGGCTACGTTATCGGCGTTGATTTCCTATAACGCCGACGGTAGCCGCGATCGCGTCCATGTAGATCGCCATACCACGCTCCAGAGCGGCAAGGGGCAACCGTTCGTTGGGGGCATGCACCGGCACCCGATGATCCGGTAATCCCATACCGAAGGCCACATAACCGGGGAAAGCTTTAGCGTAGGTGGTGCCGCCAATAGCCACCGGCGGCCGATCATCATGCTGCCAGCGACGATAGCTCTCCACCAATTGGGTAACAAACTCATCGTCGGGATCGACCCAGAGCGAATCCATCGCTGCCACCATCGTCACCTGACCACCGAGGGGCGCTGTCTTGTCCATCAGCGCCTGCTCGATTTCCTGCGCCGACAATCCAATTGGCCCACGAATGTTCAGGTAGCAGTGAGTCGACCGTCCATCAGTCTCCACCTGACCAACATTAACAGTAGTACTGCCCATCACCGGATGAGTTCTGGCTATGCCGAGACTTGATCCGTCAGTTTCTCCGGCCAGCAGCGGACCAAGGAACAGAATTGCGCGCTCTGCTGCGGACGAATCCGCTTTCAATTCAATCAGACTCGCAACCAGACGCGCTAAATGGGTGATGGCGTTGACACCACTTGCAGGCCGAGAGCCATGACCGGCCTTGCCAAAAGCGGTGATTTCCACACCACCATTCGTGTTAGCAAATTCAAAACTGACTTCAGGGCGTTCGGCCACATACTTCGCAATCGCCATCTCCACTTCTGCGGAAGTACCACCCAGCCTTAACGAAGCCCTGTCTGGGACCGAGTTGGGCGCTGTCCCTCCCCGAAACTGAGTGATTAACCCTTGTTCACCAACCGGGGCAGGATGAAACGAAACCCGTGCATTGACAAAGCTCTTCTCTGCATGGACAACCGGGAACATAGCATCGGCTGTCCAGCCACGCGTCGGCGCCAGGCCGAGCGTGGCCACCTGTTCGAAATCGCCCCAGAGCATATTTTCTTCACTGGTGCCGATGATAACCCTGACCCCCCCCGCGAGCTCGATACCGAGCCGTTTCAGCCCCGCCAACGCATAAAGAGTTGCGGCAATAGGGCCTTTATCATCTGCCGCACCACGACCCCAGACCGCTCCATCGGCAACGCTGGCGGAAAAGGGCGGATATTGCCACTGATTCTCGTCGCCAGGGGGTACGACGTCAGCATGAAGCAGAATACCGATAGAAGGTGGCTGATCATTGATGTCTATAACTGCAACCTGCTCATCAGCCACCAGTTGGCCGTTGAAACCGAGCTGCTCCGCATCAGCAACAATAGACTTGAGCAACCGCGTTTTATCAGATCGATAACTATCGGTCGCATCTGTTATCGAAGGGATGGCGATCCAGCGCTTTAGCGCCTCCAGAGCAGCGGGCAGCTGGTACTCAGCCTCATTTTTAATAAGAGCCTGATCAAGTCCCGCGGGACCTTCTTCGGCCTGAAGCAGCGGCACCGCGGCCAGAGAGGCAACGGCCAGTAAAAGGGCCTGGCGAAACCGACTGGATATTCGCACCTGCTTAACCAACTGGCACCTCTTCATCTTCTTCACCAAAATCGATTGACACCTGCTTGGCACTATCGCTACGGGAGAGACCAATTTCGCGCAGATAAGCCTGGTCTACATCACCGGTCACATACTCACCATCGAAACAGGAAGCATCAAACGTTGTGATGTTCCTGCTTCCTAATGCCACTGCCTGCTTCAAATCACCCAGGTTCTGGTAGAACAACCGATCAGCACCAAGATACTCACCCACCTCGTGCTCCTCGCGTCCATGGGCTACCAACTCTGACGGAGTCGGCATATCGATACCATAGACATTAGGGTATCTCACCGGTGGCGCTGCTGAGGCGAAATAGACATTGCGCGCACCGGCGTCGCGAGCCAACTGAACCAGCTGTTCAGAAGTGGTACCACGGACAATGGAATCATCCACAACCAGAACGTTTTTATTGCGAAACTCAATGGAGATCGGGTTAAGTTTACGCCGTACCGAACGGCGCCGCTCCCCTTGTGCCGGCATGATAAAGGTACGTGCAATATAGCGATTCTTGATGAACCCTTCCCGATAGACCACCCCAAGGTGGTTGGCCAGTTCCAGAGCGGCTGTACGACTGGTATCCGGCACCGGTACAACCACATCGATATCGTGATCTGGCCATTCGGCAATTATCTTTTTGGCCAGATATTCCCCCATTCTCAAGCGCGATTGGTATACCGAGACTCCGTCGATAATCGAATCGGGACGGGCAAAATAGACATACTCGAACAGGCACGGTGTCGTGCCCTTGGCAGGAACACACTGACGGGAATGGAGCATGCCGGAAGCGTCGATTAACACCGCTTCTCCCGGCGCCACGTCACGCAGGAGTTCAAACCCAAGCGCATCAATGGCGACACTTTCAGAGGCGATAATGTGATCATACCCACCGGCGCGACGGCGCCGGCCGATCACCATCGGGCGAATAGCATGCGGGTCACGAAAACCGACCACCCCGAACCCGGTTATCAGCGCCACCACGGCATAGGCACCCTGACACCTCTGCTGTGTTGCCGCTATCGCCTCGAACAGTACATCCGGGGTGACTTCTGGCTTACCCGCCTTGTACAGCTCTCCCGCAAGAACGTTTAGCAACACCTCAGAATCGGAATCGGTGTTCATATGGCGAAGTTCTCGATACTCCAGCTCTTCGCGCAAGGCGTTGGTATTAGTGAGATTGCCATTGTGGCCAAGCGCAATACCATAAGGGGCATTAACGTAGAGGGGTTGTGATTCTGCCAGGGAAGAGCTCCCCGCAGTGGGATACCGGACATGCCCTATACCCATCCGACCGCGCAGTTTTTCCAGGTGGTTAGCACGAAACACATCACTAACCAGACCATTGCGTTTGCGCATATAAAGACGACGGCTATCAGCCGTAGCGATGCCTGCCGCATCCTGTCCCCGGTGCTGAAGGACAGTGAGACCTTCGTGAAGCTCATGACTCACCGGAGAGTCAGCAACAATACCTATGATTCCGCACAAAAGCCTGCTACCCCATTACAAGATGATTACTACAAATATCTATTCTCAAAAGCCTGGACACCCTGCAACGATGATGCTTCCCACCGGTTATCAACAGCATCAACAAACCTCACCTGCCAGATCACCTAGCCGACGTAAATTCAGCGACGATCAGCGTAATCAATTGCTCAAGCGCATCCGCTGGCTGATCGAGAAACCCGACCAGCACTGATTGCTGCCACCAGGGCTGCTGATCCAACCCCGCAGCCCTGAACAGCAGAGCGACACCTGCGATCAACACTACCCCCCGGACCAGGCCAAACACCAGGCCGAGTGAACGATCGGCCCCGCGCATACCGGTTTTATCGACAATCAGAGCGGTCAGTTTACCGGCAAGCCCCAATAGCAGGACCACCCCAACAAAAAGCACGAACCCGCCACACACCTGCCGCAGCAGCGGGTCACTGATCCAGGATTGCAGTAAGCCTCCGACCGGTAGACTGAAGGTAAAAGCGATCCAACCCGCTATCACCCACGAAGCCAGCGCCAGTATTTCCCGCAACACACCGCGCAACCACCCCACCAGGGCAGAAACCAACAGGATAACTATTAAAAAAATATCAAGCATAAAAACTCAGCATCGATAAACCGTTCAACGAGGACCTGACACCCCATAAAGTCGCCCCAATAAAAACTTCCGACGACGAAGACACGCCAGCATCAGCGACACCCCGTCATGTTGATGATGAACAAGGCTCACAAATCACCCGGTCAGGGAAATTTCAGCACCACCCCGGAAAAATCACTTCCCGTTTTAATCTTCTCTAGGGCTTTCTCTGCAGCCGATCGCGACATTTCCGGCCCTACCCGAACCCGGTACAGGGTGCCCTTGTCGGTATCGACCGGCTCAACAAAGACCTTGAACTGTTTACCTGCCAGCGCTCTCCGCACCTTGTCAGCTCTTTCAAATTCAGAAAAAGTGCCGACCTGCACCACCCACCCCTCTCGGGCAGCGGGTCTTTCTGCTTCCGGCGGCTCTTCAACTGCCTTGACGACGCGGGTTTCAGCCGTTTTCTGCTTCTCCTGGGCAGTGCTCTGCCGGTCAGGCTGCTGTTCCTTCTGGTTGCTAGCCGGTCCGTTTTCAGGGGGCTGGTTTGTGGGCGGCAGGTCATTACCGGGAAGAGTGCGGGTCACAGCCCCCTGTTCACTACCCAGGGCATCAAGCCTGGAGGTGTCAATCGGAACCACCCGTGGGTAATAATCCTCATACTTGGGCTGTGGCGGAATTTCAACGATATCGTAATGGCGTTCTGGCTCGCGTTGATAATCAACCAGCGCTGGCAGCAAGATAACTGCCAGCGAACAGAGGACCACGACACCCACTAGCCGCTGTTTCGTCTTCGACGCATCCATCGTGAGTCCATTTCGGTCATCACCTGCAAATATTCACCATGAACCGAGTGATTTCCAGATGATTAATTGACAAATTAGCCCGCTATTCTAGCCCGCCGCCGCTGCGGTGAGAAAGGAACCAAACATTACCAACTGATCGCCACCTGATGCATCAGCCCTGGCAGCAGCCAACGCGCTCTCCGGGTCGGTGTGGAGCGTAGCAGGTCGTTGGCAACCTGCTTGACGCAAATAGCGATGCAACTGCTCTGCAGTTGCCCCCCTTGGTGACGGTAGCGATGCAAAATACCAGTGGTCGATCAGGCCGCTAAAAAACCCAAGACAGCGCGGAATCTCTTTGTCGGCATTCATTCCGACGACGGCTAACCTGCGGCCGGATAGTGGCCGGTCAACCAACAGTCCGGCCAAAGCCGCACAGGCTTGAGGATTATGCGCCACATCAATAATCAGTTCCGGGTTATCGGACCTGATTTCAAACCTTCCAGCCAGAGTCGTTGCCTTCAACCCGATCGACAGTTGCTCTGTCGATACCGGCAACTGGCGATCCAGCAGCGAAACCAGCTGCACTACCGCTGCGGCGTTGATCAGCTGAAAATCGCCTGCCAGGGCCGGTCGGGGCAACACCCGTTCCAGGTTCTGCTGGTTCTGCCGCCCCCACCAACGCCAGCTTTCATGGCTCTCTCTCTGATAACCATAATCAACCCCCGCCCGAAAAAGCCGAGCACCCTGTTGCCGGCCATATTCAACCACTGCAGCTGGGAGATCCTGATCGCCGCAGACCGCAACTTTCCCAGGGCGCATCACTGCCGCCTTTTCAAGACCGATCTGTGCACGGCTGTCGCCCAACCACTCGCTATGATCGAAATCGATAGACGTAAGTAACGCCGCGTCACCGTCGACGATATTGACCGCATCAAGCCTGCCACCCAACCCCACCTCCAGTAGTTGCACGTCCAGGCGCTCCGCGTCGAGTAGCATCAGCGCCGCGAGGGTTCCAAACTCGAAGAAGGTGAGCGGTACTTCACCCCGCTGCTCCTCGATCACCTCAAAAGCAGCACACACGGCATCATCATCGACCAAATGGCCATCAAAACGGATACGCTCACAGTAGTGATGAAGGTGCGGCGAGGTGTAGCAGCCGACCCGATACCCGGCAGCAGTGTAAATCGACTCCAGCATGGCGATACTGGAACCCTTGCCGTTAGTCCCGGCGACCACGATTCGCATGGTGGAATCGTCGCCGTGGCCACTGATTGCCAAGTGCTTTGACACCGCCGCGACCCGCTCCAACCCCAGATCCATGCTCTTTGGATTAAGCTGCTGCTGATAATCGAGCCACGCCGCAAGGCTACGTTTCAACGACGGCACCACTGCGTATAACGTCTGTTACTGATCAGCCCTTTGTGACCGTGGCAAACCGAGTAACAGGAAGCAAACGTCAACTGGTTTCCCCCGAACTCCAGTTCAGCGCAAATCGGGGCGCTGTTCTTCATTCTCCGCGGGAACACCACTGTTATCTTCACCAGCTGCCAGTTCATCACTCTGGTCGACCGGTTGCGTGAAGTCGGTAGCGTTCGGGTCGGCATAATCCAACGGCTCTTGCTGACCAGTCAGCATCGCCAGTAGCTGAGCCGTTCGCTTGCGCAGGTCCCGGCGGTCCACAATCTGATCAATGGCACCATGCTTAAGTAAAAACTCGCTTTTCTGGAAGCCTTCCGGCAGCGATTCGCCGACGGTCTGTTGAATGACCCGCGGACCGGCAAATCCGATCAATGCATTGGGCTCGGCCAGGTTAATGTCACCGAGCATCGCCAGACTGGCAGAAACCCCACCGGTAGTCGGGTCAGTCAGCACCGATATAAAGGGAATCCCCTGTTTTCCGAGGCGCGCAATTGCAGCACTCACCTTGGCCATCTGCATCAGCGAAAACAGCCCTTCCTGCATGCGCGCACCACCACTCGCTGAAAAACAGACCAACGGTACCTTTTTTTCACCTGCCAACTCCGCGGCTCGATGAAATTTCTCACCAACAACAGAACCCATGGAGCCACCCATGTAGCCAAAATTAAAAGCAACCGCGACCAACTCTATGCCCTCAACTTTGCCAATCATCGCAATCAGCGCATCTTTTTCACCTGAGGACTTGCGGGCTTTGCTGATCCTCTCTTTGTAACGTTTGGAGTCCTTAAACTTGAGCTGGTCAACAGGCTCCAGGTTCGCGCCTATCTCCTCTGGTTCGGCATCAAAAAACCGCTCCAATCGGTCACGGGCGGCAATACGCATATGATGTCCACACTTCGGGCAGACACGCAGATTACGTTCCAGCTCGGCCCGGTAAAGCAGTGCGTTGCAGCTGTCGCATTTTTCCCACAATCCCTCTGGAATAGATTTTTTGCTATCGCCCTGGACCCTGATGCTGTTAGGCAGGAGCCGACTGAGCCAGTTCATAAAGTAGTTCCCCCTACTCTGTTATCCATTGCCCTGCGTAGCTCCCGCACCAGCGCGGCGGCTGCATCCACACCCGCTTCGTTGCCCTGCTGCTCCAGCTCCCTGATGACGGCACTACCAACCACAACCGCATCCGCAAACTCGGCTACAGTCGCCGAGTTTGC
>OBIY01000049.1_pt1 | contig 45460 bp, 39 predicted proteins | sample 1519841 | NCBI WGS metagenome assembly OBIY01 (sample SAMN03019774, study PRJEB22545) | beach sand metagenome | biome: beach; feature: sea beach; material: beach sand | place: USA: Municipal Pensacola Beach, FL | collected 2010-07-30 | depth 30-40 cm m
ACCTGATAATCGTTCGGGGTGTGCTCTTCCGATCTCCCCGAACGATTATCAGGTCGGCCAGACCGGCAAGATCGTCGCTCCGGAGCTTTATGTTGCCGTCGGCATTTCCGGCGCCATCCAGCACCTTGCGGGCATGAAGGACTCCAAGATCATCGTTGCCATCAACAAGGATGAGGAAGCCCCGATCTTCCAGGTCGCCGATTACGGCCTGGTCGCCGACCTCTTCAAGGCGGTGCCGGAACTGACCGACGCGCTCTAGGCCCGGCGGACAATCCGAAGAATCTCATGCCCCGGATCGGCTGGTCCGGGGCATGTCATTTTCGTGATCGAATTCCGGTTAGAAAGATGATGACACGTTAAGACTCTTCTGATATCGGCCTTCGATATATGGAGGACATGATGTCGGAATTGTTCACTGCCGCAGTCGCGCTGGTGGTCGCTGTGATGGCAACTCTTTTAGGTTTCGGGGACTCGCAAGAAAAAGCCGAGCAATCCCAGCCTGCGCCCGTTGAGCAGTCACTGATCCGCTAGATCAAAGCTTGAACAGATTGCGTCTTGTATAATGGTTCGCCTTATACGCGAACCATTTTGTGCTTTTTATTGCTCGAAATTTCGCCCAGATTCGCGTATTAGCTGTTGCTGATGAGTGACAGCGTACAAAAATCGTCCGACCTGCCCGTAACGGTCTCTCCCCAGAGCCGGCTTGAAATCGTTCGCGGTGCCGGACGATGGATGCCCTGGGCCGGTCTCATACTGGCCGTGATGTGGTGGGCCTCGCTGGCGGTTGCCCTGATCACGGTCTTCGACCTCAATGTCATTGCCAGCCAGCCGCCGATCACCCTGATCGGAGGCGGCATGATCGCGGTGCTGCCGGGTCTCCTGATCCTGATGGCGAGCTTCATGGCGCGGGAAAGCGCGCGTGGTGCGGCGGCCAACACGCTGGTGCTCGAAGCCGCCACACAGCTGCTCGACCCGTCCGAGGCCAGCCTGCGCAAGGCCGACTCCATGGCTGCGCGGATGACCGCCAGCGCCGAAGAGATCGAACGCTCCTTCGACGAGGTCGTTGCCTCCATGAAGGCCATGGCCGGCGAGATCGGCGACGAGCGCCTGCGCCTTGAGTCGGTGAGCTATGCCACCGCCGACAATGCCCGCGACCTGGCCGGCCAGCTGGCCGCCGAGCGCACCTCGCTGGAAGGCCTGATCCGCGACTTGCGCGCCCAGGGCGATACGCTCAACGAAGCCATCCCCCGCCAGGCCGAGCGCATGGTCCAGGCCGCGCGTACCGCCGCCACCGAGATCGCGCGCGCCGACGAAGCGCTCGACCAGCGCCTGTCGGCCATGCGTGTCTCTACCGACTCGCTCGCCACCGAGCTGAACCGCCTCAATGCCCTGGCCCGCGATTCCGGCCAGCAGAGCGATGCCGTCCTTCAGGCCGTTGCCGATATCGAGTCGCGCCTGGAGCAGGCCCATGCCCTGGTCGACGAGGCGATTTCGGCCAGCGATTCGGCTGTCAGCGCCGCGGGCAAGACCGGTGAGGCCCTGCGCGAGGCGGTGTCTTCGGCCCTGTCTGATGCCCGCAAGGCCTCCATCGAGATCGAGGCGCGCACCCGCGAATCCAGCGAGGAAGCCGCCCGCCAGATCGCCGCGCTGCACGAGTCTGCCGAACAGGCCGGCCAGGCGCTCAAGCTTGCCGGCGTCGCCGCGCGGGCCGAGAGCGACATCACCGAGCGCCGCCTCAGCCAGGCTTCCACCGCGCTGCAGCGCGCCATCGGCAGCAACACGCCGCCCCGCCCGGCAGAGGATGATGACACGCCCATGCTGGCGGAAATTCCGAAGCCGGCTGAGGAAGAAAAGACCCCGCCCGGGCGCGATCATCCGACCAATTCCCCGCTCTTTGCCGCCCCGCCGATGCGCCCTGCGCCGGCCGGCAATGGCGCTCGCAGCCCGGCTTCCACTCCCCCCCGGGCTCCGCTCTCGAATGGCAATGGAAATGGACATGGCCACGCCGCCGGCAACGGAAATGGCAATGGCAGCGTCCATCCGATTTCTCATGCCGGCCCGCCCGACGGCCCGGTCAAGAAGATCAGCGACGATGAGCTGTTCGACGGCCATGATGACGAGCCCGCGCCGAAAGCGGCGAGTGAGCCCTTCGCGCCGGACTTTTCCATTTCCATGCCCGGCCGGATGGAGACCGAACGCACGCCTCACGGCATGCCGGCGACCCCGCCGCCCTTCGATCCGCTCGACGATCTCGACGACGAGATCGAGCTGGAGGCCGATGCCGCGCCCGCTCCGCCGAATGCCGTCTCCGAGCCGCGCCCGCCGCAGGCCGCGCCCTCGCGCGAGGAAGCCGGCTGGTCGTCCATCCTCAATGACATGGACCGCGAGGCCGCCGGCGAGATGAGCCGGGAGGAAACCGCCGAGACGGTGATCCGCCGGCTGGAGACTGCCGGGGTGCATCTCGCCAATGTCTTCCGTCCGAAGGACAAGAAGAAGATCGCCCAGGCCGCCCGCAAGGGTGAGCAGCAGCGTCGCCTGGCCATCCAGTCCGCCGCGCGCAACGAGCTGGAACGCGTCGCCCGCCAGGTGCGCGGCAATGATGCGCTGGCCGATCTCGCCAAGGATTTCGTCTCCATGGAAGCGCCCGATGCCATCGCTGCGCTGGAACGCACCCACGCGACAAACCGCAACGCCTCCCCGCGCCTGTCAGCCTTCCTGCTGCTCGACGCGGCGATGGGCGGGTAAGGGCAGACCAACCCGGCTGAATTCATCTCGGCAGCGAGCGTGGCGTTCGTTATTCAGTTGCTTTTGCTGGGATACAGTGGATGGATTTTCTGGCCGAGGTGACCGGGGGCGTCCCTTCCGAAGGCTGAGCAGGCTTTAACGGGTCAAACCGGAGACGACGCGTTGACGACATCAGGTGAGGCGCCTCACATCGCACAGGCCCGGCTCGCGGCGATCGTCGCCTCGTCCCAGGATGCGATTGTCAGCAAGACCACCGAAGGCATTGTGCGCACCTGGAATGCCGCAGCCGAGCGGATGTTCGGCTATACCGAGGCGGAGATGGTCGGCCAGTCCATCCGCATCCTCATTCCCGAAGACCGCGCGGCGGAAGAAGACGAAATCCTCGCCAAGATCATACAAGGCGAGCGGATCGAGAATTTCGAAACGGTGCGCCAGCGCAAGGATGGCTCGCAATTCTCCGTTTCGGTGACCGTGTCCCCGATCCATGACGCGGACGGCAACATTGTCGGCGCCTCCAAGATTGCACGCGACATTTCCGAGCTGCACGCCACGCTGCACAGCCTGCGCGAGAACGAGGCCATGTTCCGCTCGATGGCCGACAATATCTCCCAGCTCGCCTGGATGGCCGACGAGACTGGCTATGTCTTCTGGTACAATCAGCGCTGGTACGACTATACCGGCACCAATCTGGAGCAGATGAAGGGCTGGGGCTGGCGCCAGGTTCAGCATCCCGACCATGTCGACCGCGTGGTCGAGAAGATCCAGCATTGCTTCAGCACCGGCGATCCCTGGGAAGACACCTTTCCGCTGCGCAGCGGCGGCGGAACCTATCGCTGGTTTCTCTCGCGCGCCCAGCCCATCCATGATGATTTCGGCAGGATCGTGCGCTGGTTCGGTTCGAACACCGACATCACCGAGCGTATGGAAAGCGAGGAGCGGATCAACCTCCTGCTCGCGGAAGTGAACCACCGGTCCAAGAACCTGCTCGCCCTGTTGCAGGCCATCGCGCAACAAACCGCCGGGGCGCAGGACAGCCCCTTCGTGGAACGGTTTACCGCCCGCCTGCAATCGCTTGCGGCAAGCCAGGATGTGCTGGTCAGTTCCCGCTGGCGGGGAGCGAAGCTGGAAAGGCTGGTGCGCTCCCAGCTTGCCCATTTCGGGGATCTCATCGGCAACCGGATCCTGCTCGACGGGCCGGATATCGACTTGTCGCCATCGGCTTCCCAGACCCTGGGCATGGCCCTGCACGAGCTGGCCACCAATGCCGGCAAGTATGGCGCGCTATCGAACGAAACCGGGGAAATCCATATCCGCTGGCAGACGGACACATCCGCCGATCCGGAGAGATTCGAGATCGAGTGGGCCGAGCGCAAGGGGCCGCCGGTTTCCGCGCCGGAGCGGACGGGCTTCGGGGCCAGTGTCATCGAGCGGATGTCGTCGATCTCACTGAGCGGGGAGGTGGAGTTCTCGTTCCGGCCCGAAGGGCTCTACTGGCGCCTGGGTTGCCCCCTGGACAGGCTGGTGGGCAAGGCCGGCGCGGATGTCGGCACGCAGCTGCCGCTGTCCTCATCCGACCTCAATCCAGCCTCGCGATGGCATGTCCTGCTGGTCGAAGACGAGCCGATCCTCGCCATGGACCTGTCGGAAACCCTGACCAGCGCGGGCTATACTGTGGTGGGGCCTGCCTCCAGCGTGGAACATGCGCTGAAATTCCTGATCGAGTACCCTTGCGACCTCTGCCTGCTCGACGTGCATCTGGGCGAGGAGACCTCCGCGCCGATTGCCGAAAAGCTGATCGAGACCGAAACGCCCTTCATTGTCCTGTCAGGTTATTCGCAGGACCAGCTGCCGGCGGTCTTTCGCGGCGCCCCGCATGTCTCCAAGCCGCTGCGCGCTTCTGCCGTGGTCGACATGCTGGCAAGCCTCCTGCCCGAGGATGAGGCTGAAAGTTCTGGCGAGTAGCCACCATTCAGGCGGCTCAACTGAAAACGGCGGCCCGTCAGAGCCGCCGTTTCCGATTCGGGGAAGAGGGCAGGGCACGCCGGGCGCCCTGCCTTTTCAAGCCTACCGCTCGGTGATGTTCGGACCGCGGGCCTGGATGCCGCCGGCGCGGGCCGCCTGCAGCTCTTCCAGGAGGGCGCGCACCTGCGGGTCGCTGGCGATCTCGTTGAGCGCCGAGACGGAGCTGGCGGTTTCGGCCGAGACGCCCAAGGCGCCTTCCAGGGCATCGAAGCCGGAGCGGCGGGCCGGGTAGTAGACCAGCTGCACATCGCGCTCGGCATCGATGTCGGCCAGGTCCTTGGCCGCGTTGATGGCATCGCGGAAGCCGCCGATCTCGTCGACCAGGCCCTGGCCAACGGCGTCCTCGCCCGACCAGACACGGCCGCGGGCGCGCTCATGCACTTCTTCCTGGGTCAGGCCGCGCCCGTCTGCGACGATCGAGGTGAAGCGGTCATAGCCGCGCTCAAGCATGTCGACCATCTGGGCGCGCTGGGCATTGGTGAAGCGGTCGACCGAGAAGGCCGTGCTCCACTCGCCGCCGACCAGGACTGGCTCGATGTTCACGCCAATGCGCTCAAGGCCTTCGCCGATGGCGAGCTTGCCGCCAAAGATGCCGATGGAGCCGGTGATGGTGGTGTCATTGGCCAGGATCCGGTCGGCGCCGGCCGACACATAGTATCCGCCCGAGGCTGCGACCGAGCCCATGGAGACCACGACCGGCTTGCCGGCCGCCTGGGCGCGCTTGACCGCATTCCAGATCTGGTCGGACGCGGTGGGCGAGCCGCCGGGGCTGTCGACGCGGAAGACGATGGCCTCGATCCTGTCATTGTCGGCCGCGTCCAGAATGGCGCGGGCCACCCGGTCGGAGCCGAAGCCGACGGTCTCGGCGAACAGGTCGCCATCGCCGCCGCCCGTCACGATGGCGCCTTCGCCGCCGACAATGGCGATCATCGGCGCGCCGGGGCGTGCGGTTGGGGCGGTATAGTCGGCCAGGGAGACAAAGGCGGCGTGCTCGCCGGCACGGCCCTGGGCCGCGTCCATGGCGTCCTCCGGCCAGCCGAGCGTGTCGACCAGCGATTCGCTGAGGGCCTCTTCTGCGGGAATCGGGCCCGATTCGAGCAGCGCCTTCAGCGCATCATATTGCAGGCCGCGATCCTCGGCGATGTCGTGCAGCGAGACCGACCAGACCGAATCGGCCAGTTCGCTCAGCGCGAAGCGGTGCGGTTCGGTATAGGTCTCATTATTATAGGAGTTGGGCGCGTTCTTGTATTCATAGAGTGCGACGATCTCCGGGGTGATGGAGAGCTTGTCGAACAGGCCCTTGAGGAACTCGGTCTCGAACACGATGCCCGTGGCCGCCAGGTCCGTGCCGGGCTGCATCCAGATCTCGTCGGCAGCAGAGATGGCGCGGTAGGAGGACGGGCCGGAATTGGACAGGCCGCCCTGGGTGTGAGCGATGACGAACTTGCCGGAATCGCGGAAGTCGATCAGCACGTCGCGCAGCTCTTCGGCGCGCGAGCTGCCGATGGAGGTTTCCGAGCCGCGAATGAAGATGCCCTTCACATGGTCGTCCTCGATGGCCGCGTCGATCTTCAGGACGAGATCGGTAAAGCCCTGCTGGCCAGCGAAAGCGGCAAAGCCGGTGGCCGGCGCCTGGTCGGAAAGCTGCTCGCGCAGGTCGAGCGACAGCACCACGGTGTCGGGCTCCGGGTCCGAGGCCGTCGCCACGCCGATCAGCGCCATGAGGAAGAGGAAGCTGAGCACCACGAACAGGACGATCGCGACGAGCGCGCCTGCCATGGAAAGGAGGAATGTCTTCACTGTTTGAAACTCCAGAGGCGGTTTGCCAGTCATTCAAAAACAAATTTATCGATAAATGATAAACATTGCCTATCACATTTGTAAAGCGCGCTGCGACATTCAAGCTGCAGATGATGGTGGGGTGCAGTCGGCCTGAACTTGCCGCATGCGGGTGCTTGCCATGTCAGATCGGATTGGGTACACCGCGCCTCTCCCGATTGGGGCGTCGCCAAGCGGTAAGGCACCGGTTTTTGGTACCGGCATTCCCAGGTTCGAATCCTGGCGCCCCAGCCACTCTTTTCCCGCCTGTGTGGAATAGCTTTACCTGATACGCGAAGTTTCAGGCATAAAGACCTGTTTTAGGGTGTTTTTGGAACGCTTTCTGTAACAGATGTGTTGCCTTCTGGCGTCTGTCCGTTCAATTACCTGAATGATCGTTTATGCGTGTTGATCCGCCGGGCGCGTGTTGTTAGCGTCCCCCGGCGCGCGCGGGATGCCTGAGGGAGGGACGGCGGCGCGTGTAAACCAAGAGGGTGCAAAGCCCCGATGAAGATGCAGATTGGGAGGTGATCGGCAGTCTCTTGCCATTTCCTTCGTTCACTTTGCCGGCCTTGTGTGTGTGCCGTGCCTGGAAGCCAGCGATCCTGTCCCGGGACGCTGTAACGAGTTTTACGCATGGCAAGACCGTGCGACGGCTTTGAAAGAGTGAGTGAGAGGCAGACCTCATGAGAAACCTTCTGACCCCGGCCCGCGGGATGATCGCGGCCGCTATGGTCGCCACCCTGGCGGCGCCTGCTTATGCGCAATCGCTTGGCGACGCCCTTGATACCGGCGAGCAGGCGACCCGTCGTGCCGAGCAGGTTCAGCAACAGATCAACCAGCTCGATGACGAGCGCTCCGACATGGTTCGCGAGTATCGTACGCTGCTGCAGCGCCGCGATGCCGCCGAGCTCTTCGCGCGCCAGCAAGAGCAGGTCGTGGCCTCCCAGCGCCGCGAGATCGAAAGCCTGACCGACCAGCTCGGCCGCATCGACGAGATCACGGCTGAAACCGTGCCGATGCTGATGGACATGATCGCGGACCTGAAAGCCTTCGTGTCCGCCGACCTTCCGTTCAAGAGCGACTTCCGCCAGCAGCGCCTGGACGGCCTGGATGCGGCGATGGCCGATCCGGCCGTGTCGACCGCCGAACGCTACCGCCTGATCATTGAGGCCTACCAGGCCGAGATGGAATACGGTTCGACCATCGACACCTGGGAAGAAGTCCACCCCGTCAATGGCGAGGACACCACGGTCGAGATGTTCCAGTATGGCCGCGTGGCCCTGGTCTACATCACCCCGGATGATCGTTATGGCGAACGTTATGACCGCAACACTGGTGCCTGGGTGCCGCTGGAGCGCAACCTGATCCCCGCCGTACGCGATGCCATCCGCGTTGCTTCCGGCAGGAAGCAGCAGGAAGTGCTGTTCGGCCCCGTCACGCCGCTGGAAGTCCAGTAAGGCCGCCTCGAGAGATTTGGAGTAATTCGAAATGAGCAAACGCTTTTCTTTCAAGGCTCTCGGCGCTGCGGCGCTGCTTGGCCTTTCTTCGCTGGCCGTATCTGCCCCGGCCATTGCCCAGCAAACCACCTCTCTCAGCGAGATTCTCGAGCGTGTCCGCCGCGACGCCAGCGAGATGAGCGCCGAGAACCAGCAGCGCCTGCGTGAATTCCAGGCTGCCCGCGATGAGCAGGCTGCGGAACTGGCTTCGGCTCGTGCTGCCCTGGCTGCTGCCGAAGCGCGCGGCCGTGCGCTGAGCGCCCAGTTCGACGAGAACGAAGCCACGCTGGGCAGCCTGCAGGCCGAACTCGACACCCAGGCCGGTGACTTCTCCGAACTGCTCGGCCAGTTCCGGACCGCCGCCGGCGGTGTGATGCCGCAGATTGCCTCCTCGCTGTCGAACTTCGACTATCCCGGTCGCGTGCAGGGGCTGGCGGACATCGCCCAGGCCCGTACCCTGCCGACCCGCGCCGATCTGGACCTGCTGCCCAAGGCCATCCTGCAGGAAATGATCGCCCAGTCGGAAACCAAGATCTTCACCGCCAATGTCGCCAATATCGGCCCGGAAGGTGAAGATCTGGACGTTGAACTCGCCCGTATCGGCGTGTTCACCGCCGCCACCACCGAAGGCAGCCCGCGCTTCGTTGAAGTGCGTGAGCCCGAGGATGGCGGCGAGCCGTTCCTGCGTACCTTCCGCAAACAGCCGCGCGGCGAATATCGCGCGTCCATGAGCAATGTCGTGAGGGCCGTCCAGAATGGCTCGACCGAAGCCGTGCGCGGCCCGGTCGACCCGTCCAAGGGTGACCTGTTCGGCATTCTCGGCGACATCCCCAGCTGGGGCGACCGCCTGTGGAACGATGGCGGCTGGGTCGGCCAGATCATCATCCTGGTCCTGATCCCGATCGGCATCATTCTCGGTATCTTCAAGATCGTGACCCTGTTCCTGCAGGGCTCGGCGATGCGCGCCACCGCCAAGACCAAGCGTGGCGGCTCCGGCAACCCGCTGGCCAAGGTGTTCGCGACCTATGAAGAGCACAAGTCCGACGACCTTGAGACTCTCGAGCTGAAACTCGACGAGACCATCCTCAAGGAAACGCCGAAGATCGAGCGTTTCAATGACATCATCAAGGTGCTTGCCGCTGTGGCCCCGCTGGTCGGTCTGCTCGGTACGGTTATCGGTATGATCATCACCTTCACCGCGATCACGATCTACGGTGCCGGTGACCCGCAGCTGATGGCTGGCGGTATCTCTGTGGCCCTTGTGACCACGGTGCTTGGCCTGCTGGCCGCCATTCCGCTGATCCTGCTGCACGCCGTCGCCGCCGCCATGGCACGTGGCAACCAGCAGCTCCTCGACGAGCAGGCCGCCGGCCTGGTTGCCGAGCGTGCGGAGCAAGAGCGTCGGGTGGTGGCCTAATGGCCGCCGCCCCTCAGGGCCTGGAGACTCCCTATGGGACTAAATGAGCTACAGGAATTCCTGGACCGGGGTGGACCGGTGCTCCTCTTCATCATGGCAGCCACATTCCTGATGTGGCTCCTGATCCTGGAGCGCCTGTTCTACTTCCGGGTCGCCCATGGCGACGTGGCCAGGCAAGCCGTGCAGGAGTGGGAAGCCCGCTCCGACCGCAAATCGACCTATGCCCACTGGATCCGTGAGAAACTCGTCTCGGAAGTTCGCCAGAAGGCAGAGGCCAACATCATCCTGTGCAAGGCCGCCGTGGCGCTTGCCCCGCTTCTGGGGCTGCTCGGCACGGTGACCGGCATGGTCGCGGTGTTCGACATCATGGCGCTGACCGACGGTGCCGATGCCAAGGCCATGGCCGCGGGCGTGTCGCAAGCCACGATCCCGACCATGGCCGGCATGGTGGCCTCGATCTCGGGCATTCCGTTTGCCTCGGGCATGAACCGCAAGGCGGCTCGCCTGGTGCAGACGGTCGAAGACGAGATGGAGATCAGCTGATGCGCGGACGCACTCTCAGAAAACCGGAAGAGGCCGAAGTCGACCTGACGCCGATGCTCGACGTGGTGTTCATCCTGCTGATCTTCTTCATCGTGACAGCAGTGTTCACCCAGGAGCAGGCGATCGGCCTCGAGCCGCCGCCGCCGCCGCCGCCGCCGAACGTCATTCCGCCGGATACGCCGACCATCACCATCTACATCAATGCAGATGGCCTGATCCGCGTGAACGGTCGTCCGGCTGATATTGGCTCTGTCCAGGCGAACATCGAGCGCCTCAAGGCCGAGAATCCGGAAAGCTCCCTGATCATCCAGGCCGACCGGAATGCCGAAGCCGGCATTATCGTCAGCGTGCGCGACCAGGCCTATTCGGCCAATGCCACGCCGGTGAACATCGTGCTGAGCGGCGGGGAATAGGAGACGAGCATGGCAAGACGTAAGCGTTCGAGCAGTGCCGGTGACAGCGAAGGCGAGGATATCAACCTCACGCCGATGCTGGATGTGGTGTTCATCCTGCTCATCTTCTTCATCGTGACGGCCCAGTTCATCAAGGAACCGGGCGTGGACATCATGCGGACCGATGTCGACAATGACCAGCCGGTAAAACCACTGGCCATTCTTGTCGCCATCGATGAGAATTCCGAGATCTATATGGACAAGCGCCTGGTGGCGCCCAACGAGATCGAATTCCGCCTGCGTGAACTGCGCGAGGACAACCCGAAAGGGGAACTGGTTCTGCAGATCGACAATAAAGCCTCAGCGGCCTCTCTTGTCGAATTCATGGATACGGTGAAGAATATCGATGGGTCGACGCGCATCAATGTGTCGACGGCCCCAGACTAGGAAGGAGTGGATATGAAAAGTCCCTATGTAGTCTTTCCGGTCGCAGCGGTTATCGCGGCACTGATCGTCTACGGTCTGTTCCAGCTCATGAACATGCTGATCTCGGCAGAGTTCCAGGAGCCTGAGGAGACCGAACAGCGTGTGCTGGAAGCGATCACGCCGTCGGAAGAGGCCCAGGAAGTGCGCCGTACATCGCGGTCGCGCCCCCAGCGCCTGGCTGCCGCCGATGAGCCGCCGCCGCCGCCGAAACTGTCGGCGTCCAAGTCCGATATCGACCTGCCCACGCCCAACATCCAGGGTGCGGCGCCGACCGAGCTGGACTTCGGCCGCGTGAATTCCATTGCGATCGATCCGGTGGCCATCTCCGACCGGGATGCCCAGCCGATCAGCCCGCCTGTGCCGCAATATCCCCAACGGGCCGCCGAGCGCGGGATTGAGGGCAGTTGCGAAGTGCGTTTCGACGTGAACGCACGGGGCGAGCCGTTCAATGTGGAAGCCACCTGCACCGACAGTGTCTTCAAGCGGGAAGCCGAGCGTGCCGTGAGCCGTGTGCGCTTTGCGCCGAAGATCGTCCGCGGTCAGGCTCTGGAACGCCGCAATGTGGTCTATCCGATCGAGTTCGGTCTCGACGGCTAAGCCGCCGGAAAACACCTCCAACAGCAAACGCCCCGGCCCTTTGCCGGGGCGTTTTCGTTTGGCCGGAATTGCCCCGGGAGTTGACGTGAGGTCAAGGTTAAGTTATGTAATGACATAACATAAATGTAGCCCGGGCTTGACATGGGAGGATGCACGGATGAGCAATCAGGAGACCAACGCCGCAGGGCAGATGGGCCTGGCGTCGGGCGCTGGCGCCGCGAGCGAAGGTACCGGCGGGAGCCGGGATCAGCATGCTGGGCGACCGGGACCTGCCTTTTCGGGCGCTGCGCTGGCGCGGACGGGCTCGCGATGGAGTCTTGCCGTTCCGGCTGCGGTTCTCACCCTAGCGAGCTATTTCGCCATGAACGGGCTTATCTCGGTAGAGTTCAAAGAGCCGGTTGCCGCTGAGAAGCGTATTCTCGTAGCGGTCACGCCGAGCGAGGATGTGATAGAAACACCCCGCACCGGTCGCAAGCCACCCGTCCCCCTGGAGGCAGCAGACCAACCCCCGCCGCCGCCGAAACTCACCATGCTCAAGGGCGATATCGGCCTGCCGACGCCAAATATCCACGGACAGGCGCCGGAACGCCTGGATTTTGGGCGCATCGAATCTCTGGCCATGGATGCCGTTGTCATCAGCGATGTGGATGCTCGCCCGATCAGTCCGCCGGCGCCGGTTTATCCGCGCGAGGCCGCCGCGCGCGGCTTGGAAGGCAGCTGCGAAGTGAGTTTCCATGTCAGCATTCGCGGCGAGCCCTTCAACATTCAGGCGACCTGCACAGACAGAGTATTTGTCCGCTCGGCGGAACAGGCGGTCAGCCGCGTGCGTTTTGCGCCAAAGATCGTCAGAGGTCAGCCGAGCGAACGTCACAATGTGGTCTATCCCATTGAATATGGTCTGGATGGCTGAGGTGGTTTGACCGTCGATTACCTGTGGGGGCGGCGGTGCACGTCGTCACGCGGGCTGATCTTGCTGGTTTGGAATGGCGCTGTTCGGGCTTGGCGCAGGGGAAAAATCGGGGCAGGTGTAGCCAGGCAGGCGATTGCGATCCACAAATCGCAATCGTGTAGAAAAAACACCAGTTTCGGCCGCAGAAACGCTTGAATGACTTGCGCGTTTCCGGTTTGTTAAGGCGAGCCGCGCGCGAGCGTGGAAAAGGAGTGAGACACCATGGCAGTGATATCCAGGATCAAGGGCTTCGTGGCTGCATGCGCCCTGGTCGCGTTCGGCGCGGCGACAGCGGTTGCGCAGGGCTGCGACATCACCGAGTTCAGCTCGGGCAACGGGCAGCTTTATCTTGAGGCCGAAAACGCGCTGATGGTGGAGGAAGATGCCGCCACCGCCCTGGCCAAGCTCAACCAGCTGCGCAGCAAGGAACTCAATTGCTATGAGGAAGGCGCCGCGCTGCGCCTGTCTGCGGCGGTGAAAGTGCAAACGGGCGACTTTATGGGCGCCGTCGCCGATCTGGAGGCTGCGATTGCTCGCGGCTATGTCCCGGCCGACCAGGTCGCCACCACCTATTACAACATCGCCCAGCTTTATCTTCAGGAAGAGGATATGCCCCAGGCGATCAGCTATATGGAACGCTGGATGAACGCCGGCGGCCAGCCGGATCGCACCCAGAAATGGCAGCTCGCGGTACTCTACCACAAGGCCGAGGACAACCAGAAAGCCCTGCGCTGGGCCGAGGAAGTGTTCCGTCAGGATGGTCCGAACGCCGCGCGTGAAGTCTATGACTTCCTGATCTTCCTGTATGACGAGACCGGACAGCTGGCGAAGAAGGCCCAGCTGCTCGAGCAGCTCCTGCAGCGCAACCCGACCGAGCGCCGTCTCTGGGATGCCATTGCGGGCGACTATTTCCAGGCCGGCAACCAGCGCCGCGCCTTCGAAGTCCAGAAAGCCATGTATCTCGGCGGCATCCTGCAGACGTCCGACGAGATCATGCGCATCGTGAACTTCTACAACCAGTTCGACGTGCCCTTTCAGGGCGCCAAGATCCTGGAAAAGGAGATGAATGCCGGGCGCATCGACAAAACCTATGAGCGCCTGGAACTGCTGGCCAATCTCTATCAGGTGGCCCGTGAGTTCGAACGCGCCATTCCGGTGATCCGCGAAGCGGCCGACCTGCGAAACTCCGGCGAAATGTATGAGCGCCTCGGCCGCTCCTTCGCTGAGCTGAAAGAGTGGGAGCAAACCGAAAGCGCCCTCACCCAGGCGCTGAATGCCGGCGGCATCAATGATCCCGGCACGGCCTGGACGCTGATCGGCCAGTCGCGTTACGAGCGCGGCGATGTCGAGGGCGCCATTGAGGCCTTCCGCAATGCGAACAATCGCGGCGGACGTGGTTGGCTCGACTTCATCTCGGCCGAGCGCGCCACTGCGCGGGCCCTGCAATGCTTCGAACTGCGCACGCCCTTCCTGGAGCTCGACAATGAGCGCAAGGCCTGTGACCGCCTGCGTGTGCTTGGCGACAATATGCCGGAAGCCTGCAGCACGGTGGCCGAGCGCTACCAGGCCGCCCAGTCGGCCTATCAGGAATCCGGCTGCGCCAACAGCTAGGCCTGTAGACCACACAAGGAACAGCGCCCCGGCCATCCCGCTGGGGCGTTTTCTTTGTAACAATGCCCAGCCTCATGGCGAGCGGAGACGAGCCATGGAGCGTGAGGTGAAGAACAGCAAGCAGTCTTGAGCACGTCTCATGTGACGAGCGCAGCGAGGATACGGAGACAGACAAGGACTCAGCCCTGAGCGCGTCTCATGTGACGAGCGCAGCGAGATACGGAGACAGACAAGGACTCAGCCCTGAGCGTGTCTCATGTGACGAGCGCAGCGAGGATACGGAGACAGACAAGGACTCAGCCCTGAGCGCGATCCATCGCGTAGGGCGAAGCCCGAAGCGGGGGGCAAACAAGCAAGAGCCCGCCCTCGTCCTTCGTCTCCGCTCAGGATCAGGGCTATGGACCAGCCTGCGGTCTGATGCTCTGAGTGCCCCCATGACGCCGCTGGTTCACCACCCCGCTTATGACGCCGAAAGCGTGCCGGACGGGCACCGCTTTCCCATGCGCAAATATTCGCTGGTGGCCGAGCGGCTGCGGGCGGCGGGCCGTGAGTTCCATCAGCCGGAGCTTGCCTCGCGCACGGCGCTCGCCTCGGTGCACGATCCGGCCTATGTCGACGCCATTCTGGGGCAGACCCTGGACCGGGTCGGCGCGCGGCGGATCGGGTTCGAGATCACGCCCGCCATCGCCCTGCGCTCGCGCGCTTCGGTGGGCGGCACGTGCCTGGCAGCCGCACTCGCCATGGAGGCCGGCCGGGCGGTGAACCTTGCCGGCGGGAGCCACCATGCTGACGGGCAGGGCGGGGCAGGTTTTTGCGTCTTCAACGATGTCGCCGTGGCCGCGCGCCAGTTTCTAGATGAGGGCCGCGCGGCGCGTATCGCCGTTGTGGACCTGGATGTCCATCAGGGCGACGGCACCGCGCGCATCTTCGCCGACGAGCCGGATATCTACACATTTTCAATGCATTGCGAGACGAACTGGCCGCGCGAAAAACCGCCGTCGGATTTCGATCTCGGCGTGGCGGCCGGCACCGGGGATGCTGGCTATCTCGCCCTGCTGGCACCCGCCCTGGTGAGGGTGATCGAGGAAGCCCGCCCGGATCTGGTCTTCTACAATGCCGGGGTGGATCCGCACCGGGAAGACCGGCTCGGCCTTCTCGATCTCAGCGATTCCGGGCTCTACCGGCGCGACCGTTTGGTGGCCGAGACCTGCGCCCGAGTCGGCCTGCCGCTCTGCGCGGTGCTCGGCGGCGGCTACAGCAAGGATGCGGGCGCCGTGGCGCGCCGTCACTTGCTCATGGTCGAGGCTCTGGACGCGGCTTTCGATTGAAACGCGCGGCCCCTGCGCACGAAAAAAAGGACCCGCCCCTGGAGGTCGGGGGCGGGTCTTCAATGGGCCGGCAGACGGGGGAGGATTGGGACAGTGCCTGCCGGCCGGTTCGCAAAAGGGCTAGAACTTGTAGCCGAAGCCGACGCCCACGATCAGTGGATCAATGTCCACATCGGCGTCCACGAGAACCTCGCTGGCCCCGAGCGTTTCGCCGAGCGCGGAGGTGAGATCCACCGTAACATCTGTATTGATCCAGACCTTCTTGACGTCGAAGTTGAACAGCCAGCCGCCTTCTTCGCCGTCCATGTCATAGTCGAAGCCGACCTGCAGGGCCGGGCCGATGCTCGGATCATAATCGATCGAGTCCGCCACCGGGCCTTCATCCTCGTTGAAGAAGAAGGTGGCGTTCACGCCGGCGCCCACATAAGGGGTGAAGTTGGAGCTGTTGTTGAAGTGGTATTGCAGTGTCAGCGTCGGCGGCAGCAGCCAGACATCGCCGAGGTCCACATCGGCCGGGCCGAAGGCGGTGCCCACGGTGACGCCAGTGGCTTCCACATCGTGGGGCGTAACGCCGAGGATCAGCTCGGCAGAGATGGCATCGGTGAAGAAATAGGTGATGTCGAGTTCGGGGACATACTGGTCGCCGATCTCCACGTTGCCGGGCAGGCCAGTGCCGCCGGCGGAAAGATCGCCGCTTTCATCGGGCATGACGCCGATGATACGGGCGCGGACCTGCCAGGGATTGTCGTCAGCCTGTGCGGCGGGCGCCACCATGGGCGCGAGGCCGGCAAGCAGAAGAAGGCTGAGTACTGAACGTTTCACGGGGAGACCCTCCTGAAGTGATGGCCTGTTTGTGACACGCCTGACGGGGCCGAACATTTGCCACGCCGCCGCGCGGTTGCGCGCCGCGCGGCGCGTGCGCCCAGCTCAGTAGTTTCCCTGATTTACCGGCAGTTTCGAGGCGCCCAAACTGGGCAATTCCACTTGCCGTGAGACCCCGAGTCCGGCCACACCTTGGCCCCATGTCCACCGCCCCCACATTGAGCCACGCACGCGAACTGCTCTCGCGGATTTACGGCTATTCCGCCTTTCGCGGACTGCAGGAAGACGTCATCGCCGACGCCCTTTCCGGGCGGGATGTGCTGGCCATCCTGCCGACCGGGGGCGGCAAGTCGCTGTGCTACCAGATCCCGATGCTGCTGCGCGAGGGCTGCGGGCTCGTCGTTTCGCCGCTGATCGCGCTGATGGCCGACCAGGTGGATGCGCTGAAGGCCCTCGGCGTGCGGGCCGAACGGCTCGACAGTTCCATGGCGCCGGAGACGCGCGGCGAGGCGCTGCGGGCCGCTCAGGCCGGCGAGATGGACATGCTTTATGTCTCCCCCGAGGCGCTCGCGAGCCGGCTCGGCCAGGCGCTGTCCGGCCTGCCGCTCAGCCTGATTGCCATCGACGAAGCTCACTGTGTCAGCCAGTGGGGCCATGATTTCCGGCCCGATTACCGCACGCTCGACCGGCTCAAGGCCCAGTTCCCCGGCGTGCCGCGCATGGCCGTCACCGCCACCGCCGACCTGCGCACGCGCGAGGACATGCTCGCCCAGCTGGATCTCAGTGATCCCGGCGTGCATGTGGCGAGCTTCGACCGGCCCAATCTGGATCTTGCCGCCGAGCCCAAGGCGGGCGATCGCGCCGCGCGCATCCTCTCGCTGGTCAAGGCGCGGGCCGGGCGCTCGGGCATCGTCTACGCCGCCACGCGCGACGCGACGGAGAAGCTGGCAGACGCGCTCAGCCGTGCTGGCCACCCGGCGCTTGCCTATCATGCGGGGCTCGATGGTGACACGCGAGCGACGCGCCAGCGGCGATTCCTGCTGGAGGATGGCCTCGTCATGTGCGCCACGGTGGCCTTCGGCATGGGCGTGGACAAGCCCGATGTGCGCTTCGTCATCCATGCCGATCCGCCCAAATCCGTGGAGGCCTACTGGCAGGAGGTCGGCCGCGCCGGGCGCGATGGCGAACCGGCCGAAGGCATCGCGCTCTATGGTCCGGCAGACCTGCGCCGCGCGCTCAGCTGGGCGCGTGAGAGCGAGGCCGAGCCGGCCATCAAGCAGGTGCAGATCGGCAAGGCGCGCCAGCTCTTTGCCTTCCTCAATGGCCGCCAGTGCCGGCGCCAGGCGGTGCGGGCCTATTTTGGTGAGGAGGGCGCCGAACCCTGCGGGGCCTGCGACAATTGCCTGGATGAAAGCGGGGCGGGCTATGACGCGAGCGAATGGGCGAAGATGGCGACGGCGGCGGTGAAACGCACCGGCGAGCGCATCGGGCGCGGGCGGCTGATCAATCATCTGCGCGGCGAGGCCAGGGATGATTTCGACGAATCCATGGCCGTGCAGTCGACCTATGGCGTCGGCGAGGCGCTCTCGCAGGCTGGTTGGCGCGCCGTGGTGGATGAGCTGCTGTTCACCGGATATCTCGCCGAAAAGGGCGACATGCTGCGCCCCGTGATCGGGCTGGGTGACAGTGATGCTGTGCGCGCGCTGTGGAAGGGCGAGGCGGAGGTCCGCCTGAAGGCCGACCCTGCCGCGCGGCGCGAACGGCGCTCGAAGCGTGCGGCGAAGGGCGGGCTGACGGCGGAGCTGTCGGAGCGCGACCAGGCCCTGTTCGAGGCCCTGCGCGCCTGGCGGCTGGAAGAGGCGCGGACGCGCGGCGTGCCACCCTATGTCATCTTCCATGACCGCACGCTGGCCGCCATCGCAGCCGAACGCCCCGGCGATATGGACGGCCTGCGCGGGATTTCCGGCGTCGGGGAGAAGAAAGCCGAACGGTTTGGCGAGGCTGTGCTGGCCTTGGTGGTTGATGCCGCCTAGACTGCCCTTGTCATCGTGGTGGGACGGGAGATGCAGGCATGCTCAAATGGATACGCTGCGACCTGTCTCAATGCGCAGGGGAGTGAAGCCATGATATTTTCCAAGGAGCATGGATATATCTACTTTGAGGTCCCTCACACGGCCAGTGCAACGACCTGGCGAGAGCTTCAGGACATGTATGATGGTGATCCCGGGGTCCGGAGATTGCGCCATCTCGGTTTCGGCCTGGCTGAAAAGCAGTTGGGCGTGGAGTTTGTCGAGAGCGCCTTCACCTTCTGCACCATGCGTAACCCGCTGGATATTGCTGTCACGCAGTATGAGAAGATCCGCACAAACTATAAGAGCGCGCTGACCAATCCCAAAAAATGGAACCGCAATGGCGGCAGTATTGGAGACTGGCGCCTGATTGCTTTCGGTTATGTCCAGGCCGGCGCAAGCTATGGGGACTTTCTGGAACAGTTTGCAAGTGATGTTGTTGAAAGCATGCTGCCGTGGCGGCACGTCTTCAAACGCAGCGATTTCGTTATGCGGTATGAGAGGCTGCACGAGGATTTTCCCGAAGCGATCCGGCACATCGGCCTTGAGCCCAAGCGGCCATTGCCGCGCATGAATGTCACGACCGGCAAGCGCCATTTTACCGAATACTATGATGCTCACGCGCTGGCCGTCGCGCGTGAGGCCTTCGAACCGTTGCAGGACTTTATCGATTTCGACTGGCCCGAACCCCATGAGGCTGGGCCAGACTCGGAAAACCCTTCAGCGGTCGTACTTCCAATGCGTCCGAAACAGGCAGAGCGCCCATGATCTTTTCCCGCGAGCATAACTATCTCTTTCTCGAAGTGGCGAACACCGCGTCGACCGCCACCCGGTTCGAACTGATGGAGTTTTATAATGGCCAGGACATCCCGAAAAAACGCCATGCCTTCATAGGAGAGGCGCGCCGGCAGCTGGGTGACGACTTTGTCGACGGGGCCTTTCGGTTCTGCTGCGTCCGCAACCCGCTCGACATTGTCGTAACGCGGTATGAGAAAATCCGAACCAATCACAAGGATATCTTCGGCAGAAAGGTCGGCGGCGTCGCACCCTGGCGCCAAGAGGCCTATGCCTTCACCCAGTCCGGCGGAAGCTTTGTGGAAACACTGCAGCGTTTCCCGGATCTTTTGAATTTCCAATCCTTCATGCTGGCCCGCCGGTGCAACGCGGTCATGCGGTTTGAAAACCTCCATGAGGATTTTCCGGCCGTCTTGCGCCAGATCGGAATCGAGCCTGTGCGCCCGCTGCCGCGCGTCAACAGGACTTCGGAGAAGGCGCCTTTCCAAACCTATTTCGACGAGCGCGCGCTTGAAATCGCCAAGCCGAAGCTCACGGCATTAATGGATGAGTTCGGGTATGACTGGCCGCAGCCGGTCGCCTAAGGCCTAAAGCCAGTCCGGCGCGACGACCTTGCTCTCGCTGCCGGTGATATTCGGCTGGGGATAGCGCTCGACCAGCAGGGCGACGATGCGGTCGGCGACGCGGTCGGCCTCGCGCAGGGGTTCGAAGCTCCAGCTTTCCAGCGTGCCGTCGAACCAGCGCGCGACACCGCGCCGGATCAGGCTCTCGTGCAGCCGGTCGAATTTCGGCGCCCGGCCCTGCAGGCGCGCCATGTGCACCGGCAGGCCGTGATAGGCGGCATCCGACAGCATGTTGGCGCTGTCCTCGGTGACAATGGCGACGTCTGAGAAATTCAGCCAGGCGAGATAGGGGTTGGGCCCATCTTCCTCGCCGGCCCAGAAGCGCGCGCCAATCTCGTCGGCCAGATGGCGCATGCGGGCGATGACCGGGGCGGGCGTGCGGCGCGAGGCGGAAATGCGCAGGCGCCAGCCCTGGCCGGCGAGCAGTTTCAGCTGGCTGGCCAGCGTTTCGGCCGCGCCCATGGTGAACTGGTGGGTTTTCGAATCCCCGCCCAGGATGACCATGACTGAACGGCCCGGCTCATCGGCAAGATCGGCAAAGGCAAGGCCGGCCTGCTCCTGGTCGTCGGGCGAGAAATAGGACGGCGAGCCCACGGTGGGCAGCACATTGGCGCCGCTGACATCGTCATGGGCGGGCGTGACCAGCAGATCAAAATTTGCCGGATCCATTTTCGGATCGAGGATGTGCACGACAATTGTCCGCCCCTCGCTCCAGCGTTTCACCGCTGCGGAATAGGGCGCTGTGCGCCGGCCTGCGCCGATCCAGACGGTTGGCCATGGCGCACTGAGCGCAGCTTTCTGGGAAGCGGGCAGGGCGAGCTGCGGCGCCGGCCAGTGGGCGGCCGGCAGCCAGGTCCAGGGCGGGCGCGGGGTGAGCGTGAGCGGCGTGTCGCGATGACCGTCCCCGGCGATATGGGCGATCTGCATCCAGCGGCGCGTGGCGCCCAGTGCCGAAGCCACGGCGCGCACCTGGGCGGCATTGCCGGCCCGGCCGTCTGAGACGGTCCAGACCGAGGGACCAATGCTGCCGTTTTCGGACATCGCTATTTGAATTCGACCTTCGCAATCTCATAGGCTTTTGCGCCGCCCGGTGCGGACACTTCGGCCTCATCGCCTTCTTCCTTGCCGATCAGCGCACGCGCGATCGGAGAGGTGATCGAGATCTTGCCGGCTTCGATGCTGGCTTCGTCCTCGCCGACGATCTTGTAAGTCTGCTCGGATTCGGTATCGACATCGATCAGCGTGACCGTGGCACCGAACCGCACACGCGTTCCGGTGAGCTTGGTCAGGTCGATGACTTCGGCGCGTGCAAGCTTGTCATCAAGCTCGGCAATGCGGCCTTCAATGAAGCTCTGCTTTTCCTTGGCGGCATGATACTCGGCGTTCTCGGAGAGATCGCCATGCTCGCGCGCCTCGGCGATGGCCTGGATGATGTTTGGCCGTTCCACCGATTTCAGATTTTTCAATTCAATCACCAAGGCTTCGTGACCCTCGGCGGTCATGGGAATTCTTTCCATGGACTTATACTCTATGTTGTCTGGAAGGATGCCAGCGTTCCTGCAAAAGCACCTGCGGTCAAGTGGTAGTGTTCAGGCCGATTGCAAGGCCTGGACCTCCAATTCTCGCGTTCTCAGCGAGTCAATCGCCTGTACTGACGCCACAGAAGCCGCCAAAGTTGTGAAATACGGAATGCTCCGTACAAGTGCAGTTCTGCGGATGGACTTGCTGTCATTCAGAGACTGGACGCCCTGGGTGGTGTTGAACACCAGCTGGATCTCGCCATTGATCATGGCGTCGACGATATGGGGCTGGCCCTCAATCACCTTGTTGACCGGCGTGACGGGGACGCCCTGGGTCTCAAGGAAAGCCGCCGTGCCGCGCGTGGCGACAATGGAAAAGCCCATCTCCACCAACGTCTTGACCGGCGCCACGATGGGCGCCTTGTCGGCATCCTTGACCGAGACGAAGACCTTGCCCCCGCGCGGCAGGCTGACGCCGGCGGCGATCTGGGATTTCAGGAAGGCTGTGCCGAAATTGTCGTCCCAGCCCATGACCTCGCCGGTCGAGCGCATTTCCGGGCCGAGCACGGGGTCGACATTGGCGAAACGGCCGAAGGGGAAAACGGCCTCCTTCACAGCGGTGCGGCGCGGCGTGGCCTTGGACATGTCGAATTCGGTGAGCGGCTTGCCGGCCATCAGCTTGGCAGCGATGCCGGCAATCGGGGCACCGACGGCCTTGGCGACGAAGGGCACGGTGCGCGAGGCACGTGGGTTTGCTTCCAGGACGTAGATCTCCTCGCCCTTCAGCGCGAACTGGATATTGATCAGGCCGCGCACATTCAGCGCCTTTGCGAGGGCGGCGGCCTGTTCGGCGAGGCGCACCTGGGTCGCGGCGCTGAGCGTGTAGGGCGGCAGGGCGCAGGCTGAGTCCCCGGAATGGACCCCGGCTTCCTCGATATGCTCCATGATGCCGGCGACATGGACATTCTGCCCGTCGCACAGGGCGTCCACATCCACTTCCACGGCGTCTTCGAGATAGCGGTCGATGAAGAGCGACTGGTCGCCGGACACTTTCAGAGCCTTGGCGGCGAAATCATCAAGGTCGTCCGGCGTGCGGGCGATTTCCATGGCCTGGCCGCCGAGCACATAGGAGGGGCGCACCATGACCGGGTAGCCGAGGCGGGTGGCGCCCTCATGGGCCTCTTCCAGGCTGCGCGCGGTGGCCGACGGCGCCTGCTGCAGGCCGAGCCGGTCGATCAGTTTCGCGAACTGCTCGCGATCCTCGGCGAGGTCGATACTGGCCGGCGAGGTGCCGAGAATGGGGATGTTTTCCGCCTGCAGCGTGCTCGCGAGTTTCAGCGGCGTCTGCCCGCCGAACTGCACGATGACGCCGGCAAGCTCGCCCGCCATCTGTTCGCGCGCGACGATTTCCAGCACATGTTCCTTGGTCAACGGCTCGAAATAGAGCCGGTCGGAAGTGTCATAATCGGTCGAGACCGTTTCCGGGTTGCAGTTCACCATGATCGACTCCACGCCGATCTCGTCCATGGCGAAGGCGGCGTGGCAGCAGCAATAGTCAAACTCGATGCCCTGGCCGATGCGGTTCGGCCCGCCGCCGAGGATGATCGCCTTGGTGCGATCCGAGATCCCGGCCTCGCAGCCGGGGCGGTCGCTGGCGAGATGTGCCGGCTGGCGGAAGGCGGGCATTTCGTATGTGGAATAGAGATAGGGCGTTGCAGCCTCGAACTCGGCCGCGCAGGTGTCGATACGCTTGTAGACGGGCCGTACATTGAGGGCATGGCGGGCGGCGCGCACAGCCTCCTCGCTGGTGCCGGTAAGTTTGGCGAGCCGCGCATCGGAAAAGCCGCGGGCCTTCAGCGCGGTGAGCCCGGCCCTGTCGCCCGGCAGGCCGTCGCGGACAATGCCGGCTTCCACTTCCATCAGCTCGGCAATCTGGCGCAGGAACCACAGGTCGATGCTGGTGATGCGGTGGACTTCCTCCACGCTCACCCCGTCGCGCAGGGCCTGGGCGACGACACGCAGGCGATCCGGGGTCTGCTTGGAAAGCTCGCGCATCAGCGCGCCCTGGTCCTCGAAATGGATTTCGTCGAGCCCGGTCAGCCCCGTTTCCAGCGAGCAGAGCGCCTTTTGCAGGCTCTCCTGGAAGTTCCGGCCGATGGCCATGGCCTCGCCGACCGATTTCATCGCGGTGGTCAGCAGCGGCTCGGCGCCCTTGAACTTCTCGAAGGCAAAGCGGGGGATCTTGGTGACGACATAATCGAGCGTCGGCTCGAAACTCGCCGGGATGGCGCCGCCGGTAATGTCGTTCTCCAGCTCGTCGAGCGTGTAGCCGACCGCCAGCTTGGCGGCGATGCGCGCGATGGGAAAGCCGGTCGCCTTGGAGGCGAGCGCGGAGGAGCGCGAGACGCGCGGGTTCATCTCGATGACAACGAGGCGGCCATCCTTCGGGTTCACCGCGAACTGCACATTCGAGCCGCCCGTCTCTACGCCAATTTCGCGCAAGACGGCAATCGAGGCCGAGCGCATCACCTGGTATTCGCGGTCGGTCAGGGTGAGGGCAGGGGCAACGGTGATGGAATCGCCGGTATGCACGCCCATCGGGTCGATATTCTCAATGGAGCAGATGATGATGGCATTGTCGGCGGTGTCGCGCACCACCTCCATCTCATACTCCTTCCAGCCGAGCAGGCTCTCATCGACCAGCACCTGCGCCACCGGAGAAGCGGCGAGCCCGCTCTCGACGATGTCGCGATACTCCTCGACATTGTAGGCCACCCCGCCGCCGGTGCCGCCGAGGGTGAAGGCCGGGCGGATGATGGCGGGCAGGCCGACATGATCGAGCGCGTCCATGGCGCGCGAAAGGCCGGCAATGCGGTCATAGCCGATGACCTTCCCGGCTTCGTTTTTGATCTCGGGGGAGGAGATGATTTCGGCCTTGGGGTTTTCCAGGCCGATCTTGTCCATCGCCTTGCGGAAGAGCTCGCGGTCCTCGGCCTTGTTGATGGCCTCGGCCCGGGCGCCGATCAGCTCGACCTTGTAGTTTTCCAGCACGCCGGCGCGCTCCAGGTCGAGCGCGCAGTTGAGCGCGGTCTGCCCGCCCATGGTGGGCAGCAGGGCGTCGGGGCGTTCCTTGGCGATGATGCGCGAGACGAAATCCACCGTGATCGGCTCGATATAGGTGGCGTCCGCCAGGCCCGGATCGGTCATGATCGTCGCCGGGTTGGAATTGACCAGGATGACCCGGTAGCCCTCTTCCTTCAGCGCCTTGATCGCCTGCACGCCGGAATAGTCGAATTCGCAGGCCTGTCCGATGACGATGGGCCCGGCGCCGATAACGAGGATGGACTGGATGTCTGTGCGCTTGGGCAAGGCTCTCTCCTCGTAGGTGCCGTCTATTGGGCAAACGGGTGGCCTATAGCGGGGAGTCTTGGCAAGGGGCAAGGGCCGGCTGCGGCTGAATGCAGCTTTACGCCGCGCTATCCGGTCGACCCGCAAAAAAGCCCTGCCGGTGGGGGCAGGGCTTTTCCGCGATGCTATGCCAAGGGGACATAGGCTTTGCATCGCTGAATGACGCAGGTTCCGAGAGGGTGCTTGCGTCAATCCACGATTTCATCCAGCGCTTCGCCAGTCATCTGCGGCGCCTTGGCCTGGGTCAGGTCACCGAGGGAGACCATGCCCTTCAGGCGTTTGTCGGCATCGACCACCGGAAGGCGGCGCACCTGCATCTCGCCCATGTTTCGGGCGACGGTGGTGCAGTCATCGTCTTCGCGGCAGTAAAGGACCTTGTCGGACATAAGATCGCCGGCCTTCAGGCGGCTGAGATCAGGCGAGGCGGCCAGGCCGCGCGTGACGATATCGCGGTCGGTCAGCATGCCGACCAGGCGGTCGCCATCGTCAATCGGGATCGAGCCGTAATCGAGCTTGGCCATCATCTGCGCCGCGCGCTGCAGCGGCTGGTCCTGCGTGCAGGTGATGCACGGCGATGTCATGACGTCTTTGACTTGCATACTGGGCCTCACTTCGGTCTGGAGTTGCCCCCCCGCATGGTAAATGAACGTGCGTCCGGCCAGCATTGTTCCTCACGCGAAACAAAAAAACCCCACCGTTTCCGATGGGGTTTCCAAGGTCAGAAAGACGGCGCGAACACGCACCCCCTTTCTCCTTTGTTCACAGCCTAGTAGCGGCGATTGCGCTCGGCATAATAGGGGTCGTACGGATCGTCGACGCCGGGCACGTCGCAGTCAAGAGCCTCATAGCAGCCCTTGGCCGCACCGGCCACGCCACCCACGGCGGCACCGATGGCCGCGCCGTCGCCAGCATCGCCGCTACCGGTATTGTTGCCGATCACGGCACCGGCAATGGCACCGGCGGCCGCACCATAGGCGGCATTGCGTTCTGTTTGTCCGGTTGAAGTACACGCCGTCGCGAAGAGGGCCGCGGCGGATACAGCTGAAATCGTCAGCAAGCGGGTCATGGAATGTCCTTTCATGGTTGCTGCACTGGAAAAACGTATCGCCTTTGCGAATGTTCCGGTGAGGCTAGGACTGGCCCTGTGTATGCTGGATGAATGTATCGTTGTTCATGTAATGGGATGGGGAAGTGGCATGATTACTTGGGAGTAATCTGGTTGCTTCCTTTCCCGGTATGCTGGAGTTGGCACCGATTCACCGCGGCTTGACCCACTGTGCCCAGCTCTCGCCAGGAATGTCCTGGCCACCTCTTCCCGTGATGGACCCCGCGGTCAAGCCACGGGGACTTGCAGGGATTGCGAGGCGCTCTAACCCGCTGCCAGCGCCCGGTCGGAGACGAAGGGATTGTCGATCCGCTCCCGCCCGAAAGTGCTCATCGGGCCATGGCCGGGCACGAAGCGCATCTGATTGCCCAGCGGCCAGAGCTTGGAGGTGATCGAGCCGATCAGCTGGGCATGGTTGCCCCTGGGAAAATCGGTGCGCCCGATCGAGCCGCGGAACAGCACGTCGCCGACAAAGGCGAGCGCGCCGGGCTGGGAGTAGATCACCACATGGCCGGGCGTGTGGCCGGGCGTGTGGACGACGCCAAACATGTTGCCGTCGAGCTCCAGCGTGTCGCCGTCTTCCAGGTAGCGATCCGGAGTGACATTGCGCCCGTCGGCGATGCCATAGCGCGCGCCCTGGGCCTCGATCTCGTCGAGCAGCCACTGGTCGTCCTTGTGCGGGCCGATGATCGGTGCGCCGGTGCGCTCGCGGATCTCCGCCGCCGCCCCGGCATGGTCGAGGTGGCCATGGGTCAGCCAGACCTCCTTGATCGTCACGCCGAACTGTTCGGCGGCGGCCATCAGCCGGTCGGCCTCCCCGCCGGGATCGACGAAGACGCCCTCCATGGTCGCGGTCGACCAGATCAGGGAGGTGTTCTGCTGCAGGGGCGTCACCGGAATGATCCGGATATCCAGCGGGGGTTGGCGGTCTGCTTGTGTCATGGCCGTGAAAATGAGGCGGAGTTGCGCAATAGGCAACTGCATGTGCGGTTTTTCGGCTTTCGGATCGTCTTTCCAGAGGTTACCAATGCGCTGCATTGGGATGGAGACGGTCAACCATGGGCAATCTGCTGAGATCACGGCTGGGAATCCTGATCGGCGGTCTTGTCCTTCTTGCGCTCTACTGGTTCTCCAACCAGCAGGAAGTGCCCTTCACCGGCCGCAAGCAGTTCAACACCATGTCGATCGAGGATTCGGTGCGCCTGGGCGCCCAGTCCTATTCCCAGATCCTGCAGCAGGAGAGCGGTGATGTGCTGTGTTCGCGGGCCGCGCGCAGCTGCGATGCGAATGCGCGCGAACTGGTGCGCACGGTGAACGAGATCGGTCTGCGCCTGCAGAATGCTGCCGTGGAGCTTGAGCAGGACCTGCTCGCGCAAGGCTACAATTTCGCGCCGGTCGCCGACCAGTTCGACTGGACCTACAATGTCATCAACTCCGATACGCCGAACGCATTTTGCCTGCCTGGTGGCTATGTTGCTGTATATACAGGCATTCTTGACATTACCGGCAATTATGACGGCCAGGTGGATATGCGTGACATCGATGATGTGGACAAACTGGCCGTGGTGATGGGCCATGAAATCGGTCATGCGCTCGCCCATCATGGGGCTGAGAGAATGAGTCAGCAGCAGGTTGTGCAGATGGGCCAGCTCGCGGTCGGGCTGGGCATGGGCGACATGTCGGCCAGCCAGCGCCAGGCCGTGATGCAGGCTTTCGGCATGGCTGCGCAGGGCGGGATTCTCGCCTTTTCGCGCGAGCATGAGACCGAGGCCGACAAGATCGGGCTCGATCTCCTGGTGCGCGCCTGTTTCGACCCGCGCGAGGCGCCCGACCTGTGGGAGCGCATGGGCGAGCAGGGGTCGGGCCAGCGTCCGCCGGAATGGATGTCGACGCACCCGGCCTCGGAGACCCGGGCTGAGAATTTCCGCCGTTGGATGCCTGACGCAATTTCCGAATACAATCGCCGCTGTGGCGGCAGTATCCGGCTGGAGAACTGAGCGAAATGTCAGCGCGCACTGCAAGACACCTCTTCCCGGGCGCGCGGGGCCGGCCTAGGTCATCGCCCGGAATCAATCAGAGCGTCTTGAGGCTCATCACGCATAAAAAAGAGCCGGACACGAATGTGCCCGGCTCCAGCAGATGGTTGGCGGTCGTCCCCACAACCGCAACCGGCTTTCTCTTCGGCGCTGCGGCAAGCACCGAAAAACGCTCCGCCGGTCCCCCCATCTGAGTTAAACATACTCCCGGTATGTTCATCGCGCAATGAGTTTTTTTCGCACTTAGAAAGGCTTGGCCAATGGCGCGCCGCACAAAGCAGGAAGCTCATCTGACGCGCGAATGTCTGCTGGCGGCGGCTGGCGAGCTGTTCGAAAAACAGGGATTCAGCGAGACAACCGTCTCCGATATCGTCTGCCGCGTGGGCACGACCAAGGGTGCGCTGTTCCATCATTTCGAGAACAAGGAAGCCCTGTTCTGCGAGATCTGGCGCCGCTTGCAGGAGCAGATGGATGAGGATGCGCGCCGGGCGGCTCTTGAGGACGCAGATCCCGACGACCCTGTCGACATGTTTCTAACCGGCTGTCGTGTGTACCTGGAATGGACCCAGCGGCCGGATTATCAGCGGATTGTCCTTATCGACGGGCCGGTGGTCCTGAGAAAGATCGAGCACCGGTTGGACCTGGCGCATCTCGGGCGGAATATCTGGGCCGATGGTTTCCAGTTCCTGATCGACAATCACATCGTCACCGAGCCCCATGCGGGCGCAGTGGCCGCGCTGATTCAGCATGCCATGAACGGGGCTGGCCTCGCCATTCTGCGCAAGGAGCCGGGCGTCACAGTGGACAGCGTGATGTCGGCGCTGGAGATCATCCTGCGCAAAGCCAGTCTGCCATTGCCCGAGGACGCGCCCATATCCTAGATCATGGCCTAGGTCCGCCCTCCGCCGTCCATCAGGTCGGCAAAGCGGCGGAACAGGTAGAAACTGTCCTGCGGGCCGGGCGAGGCCTCCGGATGGTGCTGCACCGAAATGATCGGCTTGCCGGCCACTTTCAGCCCGCTATTTGTGCCGTCAAACAGCGAGCGGTGGCTTTCCTCCACGCCCGCCGGCAGGCTGGCCGGGTCGACCGTGAAGCCGTGGTTCATCGACACGATCTCGACCTTGCCGGTGGCGAGATCCTGGACCGGATGGTTCGCGCCATGATGGCCCTGGGGCATCTTCATGGTGGTCGCGCCGAGGCTCAGCGCCAGCAGCTGGTGGCCGAGGCAGATGCCGAGAATGGGCAGGCCGCTCTCGACAAGGCCTTCGATCAGGCTGCCGGCGCGCTTGTAGGTCGCGGCCGGGTCGCCCGGGCCGTTCGACAGCACCACGCCGTCGGGCTTCAGCGCCATCAGCATCTCCAGCGTCACATCCGGGCCGACCACGGTCGCGCGCGCGCCGACCTGGGAGAGATTGCGCAGGATGTTCTTCTTCACGCCGAAATCGACCACCACCACGTGATAGGTCTCCTTGCCCAGCGCGGCGAAGCCACCGGAAATGGTCCACAACTGCTCGTCATGGCCGTACTGGCCCGGTGCGGTGACGCCGGCGGCGAGATCGGCATTTTCCAGCCCTTCGAAGGCGGCAGCCGCCGCCACCAGCGCGTCGAGATCAATCTTCCCGTCCGGGGCATGGGCAATGGCGGCTTTCGGCATGCCTTCCGTGCGGATACGCCGGGTTAGCGCCCGCGTATCCACGCCGGAAAGGCCGATAATGCCCTGGCGGGTGAGCCAGGCATCGAAATGGTCCTCGGCACGCCAGCTCGACGGCGGGGTGATCGGATCGCGGAAGATCGCCGCGCGTGCGCCGCGCTCTGCCGGCGGGCTGGAAAACTCCAGATCCTGCGTGTTGGCACCAACATTGCCTATGTGAGGGAAAGTGAACAAAATCAGCTGTCCCGCGTAGGAAGGATCAGTCAGGATTTCCTGGTAGCCCGTCATGGCCGTATTGAAGCAAAGCTCTCCGACCACACTGCCCACCGCGCCGCACCCTCGCCCGAGGAAAATGGTGCCGTCGGACAGGGCAATTGCTCCCGTACTGGTGGAAGTGACTTGCGTTTCATCTCGCTCAGTCATATCTCGCTTGCCTTCCCGCGTCATTTGCTGTGCGTTAAGCATTCCAGAGCTTACTCGCCCGCGGGAAGTAGGGGCTGGACGGATGAATCGTCAAGGCGGTTCGATCCTTCAACAACAGAGATTGCGACATGGCTGAATTCGATTCAGCACGACATATCCGACTTAAGGACCGCATCGCAGCAGAACTCGCTGCGGCCGAGTCCCGACTGGCGAGCGACGCTGAGAGCGGCGCGAACCCCGCGCTTGAAGTGCGGGCCGCGACGCTGCGTCTGATCCGCTGCGCTGTACGCGACCGCGATACCAGCGCGCGCACCCGCGGCGATTGCGACGGGTGCCAGGATGCTGTCGTGCGTAATGTTCTCACCACAATGGCCGAGCAGCGCCGGATTTCCTCGCGGGAATACGAAGAGGCCGGGCGCATCGAGGATGCCGAGCGGGAACGCTCGGAACTGGCCGTCATCGAGGAATTCCTGCCCAAACCGCTGGGCGGAGAGGCCCTTGAAGCGGCCGTGCGCGATGTGGTCGACGACCTGGAAGCCTCAACGCTCAAGGATCTCGGCAAGTGCATGTCGACCCTGAAAGCCCGCTATCCCGGGGTGATCGACTCCAAGGCCGCCGGCAAGGCCGTGCGCCGCGCCCTGGCGCATTAAGCATCATCTGAGAATTCCCCAGGTGAGGGAATAAGCTGTGGAAAGCCGTACAGGCCGTGTTTTCAGCGAATCAGTGTCTGCTATCTGATTGCGATGATACACGCCCGGCTTCCTGACGGTTTCCTTGACGAACTCAAGGCGCGCCTGCGCCCGTCCGATGTGATCGGGCGGAAGGTGAAGCTCACGCGCCGCGGCAAGGAATGGGTGGGCCTGTCCCCGTTCACAAACGAGAAAACGCCGAGCTTCTACGTCAACGACCAGAAGGGCATCTTCAAGGATTTCTCCTCCGGGCTCGGCGGGGACGTCATCAAGTTCCTGATGGAGACCGAGCGGCTGGAATTCATGGAGGCGGTCGAGCGCCTCGCCGATGAAGCCGGCATGGAAATGCCCAAGGCCAGCCCCGCAGAGATGCAGGTCTATGACAAGCTCAAACGCCTGAAGGAAGCCTGCGCGGCGGCCCATGAGTTTTTCATGGAGCGGCTGAAAAGTGCTTCGGGGGCCGATGCGCGCAGTTATCTTGAGCACAAGCGCGGCCTGAAGCCGGCGGCCTGGGCGCGCTGGGGCATCGGCTATGCGATGGATGACTGGCGCCAGCTCTTCACCCATCTGCGCCAGGAAGGCTTCACCGAGGAGGAGATCATCGGGGCGGGCCTCGCGAAACACTCCGACAAGGGCGGGGAGCCCTATGATGTGTTCCGCAACCGGATCATGTTCCCGATCCACGATCCGCGCGGGGATGTCATCGCCTTCGGTGGACGTGCGCTCGACCCGGACGACAAGGCGAAATATCTCAACTCGCCGGAGACGGGTCTCTTCCACAAGTCGCATGTGCTCTACAACTACAAGCGGGCCCGCGAGGCGCTCGGCTATGGCGAGCGCGGCGGGCTGATTGTCTGCGAAGGCTATATGGATGTCATCGCCATGGGCGAGGCGGGCTTTGAGAATGCCGTGGCTCCGCTCGGCACGGCGCTGACGCCCGACCAGCTCAGCCTTCTCTGGCGCGCCGGACCCGACCCGATCATGTGCTTTGACGGCGACAATGCCGGCCTGCGCGCGGCCCACCGGGCGGTGGATGTCGCCCTGCCGGAGGTCCAGCCGGACCGGTCTGTCTATTTCACTTTCCTGCCCGAAGGCCTCGACCCGGACGACCTGCTGGGTCAGGCCGGAGGTCGCGAACGGATGACCGATCTCATCGCGGGTGCCCGCCCGCTGGTCGAAGTGCTCTGGGGCCGCGAACGCGATGCCGAACCTCTCGACACGCCCGAGCGAAAGGCCGGGCTTGAGGCGCGCCTGAAGGCCTGCGCCGGGAAGATCCAGCATGAGGGCGTGCGCTCGGCCTATCAGCGCGATCTCTTCGCGCGGATGAAGGAATATTTCTGGCAGCAGCGCCAGGCCGAGCGCCAGCAGCGCTTCACCCCCGGCCGGCCGCGCGCGACGGGGCAGGGCGCGGCACTGCGCGCGAAATCCGGCCCGCCGCCGGCGCTCGGCTGCCTCGTCGGCGCGGCTGTCAGCCCGGATATTCTCGATGCCCATGCTGAACTTCTGGCCGAGGCCGAGTTCCGCCACCCGATCTCCAATGCGATTTGCGATGCGATCATGTCGGTCTATTGCGACGAGGGCACGGTCGCGCGCGAGGCCGTCTCGGCTGCGCTGGAAACCGCCGGTGCCCATGAGGCGCGCGCGGCGTTCGACGCCTATCCCGCTGTCGCGCCGATCGAGGCGGGCAGCCAGCCAGCGCGCGAATGGCAGCTCCTGATCCGGCTCTACCTGACAGATCGCGGCCAAGGCGCGGCTGCGCTCCAGCCCAATGAGGCCGACCTTGCCGATCCCGATGCCTGGGCCCGGCTCCACCGTGAGATCGCCGAGCGCCAGCGCCTGCGCGCGGAATCCAGCGATGCCCAGCTGGCGGCCCATGAAGCGCTCAAGAAACAGGCGAGCGAAGCGGGCGGCGGATCGGGCTGACAGGGAACGCAGAAAAACATGACTCCTTCGTCAGATGGACGGTTGACCCTGGCGGGCAGACAGCCCATGTACGCATGGCAGGAAATACGCGCTGACGCCCCCAATCTGATCCCTATGCCCGAAGGCGTGCCCAAGCCCGGCAACGCGATGGCAGGGACCCGGCCACAAGCTCCCGGGGGAGTTTTTCAGACGGTAGACATCGCCTGCAGGTTTCGTGTGCATGGGCGCGCACGGGATCCATACGCATATGGACGTATGGCCATAGTGCGTCGCGATGTGTTGATGGGCAGGACTGGATACGCAATTTGATACAATCCGTTGCTTTGAGGCGGGCAGGATTGGTTTGGGAGAACTTGAATGGCGAAAGCCGAAATTGACGAGCAAGAGACCGAGAACACTGACGGCCCTGTGCTCGACATGAACGATTCTGGCGTCAAGAAATTCATCAAGGAAGCCAAGGCGCGCGGGTATGTGACCCATGATGAATTGAACAAGGTCCTGCCGCAGGACCAGCTGACGTCTGACCAGATCGAGGACACCATGTCGGCCCTGTCGGAAATGGGGATCAATGTCGTGGAATCCGAGGACGAGATCGACAATGACGCCAAGGCGCTGGCCAAGACCGACGAGGCCAAGGCCCCGGTCAAGAAGGGCAATGCCCGCGGCAGTGAGCGCACCGACGATCCGGTGCGCATGTATCTGCGCGAGATGGGCACGGTGGAACTGCTCTCGCGCGAGGGCGAGATCGCCATTGCCAAGCGCATCGAGGCCGGCCGCGACGCCATGATCCGCGGCCTGTGCGAAAGCCCGCTGACCTTCGAAGCCATGATGGTCTGGCGCGACGAGCTGGTGAACGAGCGCATCCTGCTGCGTGACCTGATCGACCTTGAGGCGACCTATGGCGCGGAAAATCCGCCGCCGGAGCCCGAGGAAGAAGAGGAAGAAGACGAGGACGAGGCGGAAAATTCCGAGGACGGAGAGTCCAAGGATGACGAGGACGAAGACGATGGTGCGTCCATGTCCATGTCGGCCATGGAAGCGGAACTGCGCGAGGGCGTGCTGTCGAAGCTCGACGCCATCGCCGACGACTTCAAGACCTATCGCAAGCTGCAGGAAAAGCTGGTCGAGCGCCGCATGGAAGGCAAGGGCCTCACGCCCAAGGACCAGGAAAAGTATGACGGGGTGCAGACCTCCATCGTCGACAATCTCAAGACGATGCACATCAACAACGCCCGCATCGAGGCGCTGGTCGAACAGCTCTATGCCATCAACAAGAAGCTGATGGGCCTTGAGGGCAAGCTGATGCGGCTGGCCGACAGCCAGGGCGTGCCGCGCAAGGAATTTCTCGACAATTATTTCGGCCGCGAGCTCGATCCGAACTGGATCGAGGATGTTGCCGGCCTGTCGAAGAAATGGGCCCGTTTCGTCGAGCGCGAGCAGGGCAAGGTCGAGCTGATCCGCGAGGATATTTCCAGCGTCGCCCAGGAAATCGGCGTGCCGATCGACGATTATCGCCGCATCGTGCAGACCGTGCAGAAAGGCGAGCGCGAGGCGCGCATCGCCAAGAAGGAAATGGTCGAGGCGAACCTGCGCCTGGTGATTTCCATCGCCAAGAAATACACCAATCGCGGCCTGCAATTCCTGGATCTCATCCAGGAAGGCAATATCGGCCTGATGAAGGCGGTGGACAAGTTCGAGTATCGCCGCGGCTACAAGTTCTCGACCTATGCCACCTGGTGGATCCGCCAGGCGATCACCCGTTCGATCGCCGACCAGGCGCGCACCATTCGTATCCCGGTGCACATGATCGAGACAATCAACAAGATCGTCCGCACCCAGCGCCAGATGCTCCACGAGATCGGCCGCGAGCCGACCCCGGAAGAGCTGGCTGAAAAGCTCGGCCTGCCGCTTGAGAAGATCCGCAAGGTGCTGAAAATCGCCAAGGAGCCGATTTCGCTCGAAACGCCCATCGGCGATGATGAGGACTCAAACCTCGGCGATTTCATCGAGGACAAGATGGCGCTGTTGCCGGTGGATTCGGCCATCCAGTCGAACCTGCGCGAGACCACGACCCGTGTCCTCTCCTCGCTCACCCCGCGCGAGGAACGCGTGCTGCGCATGCGCTTCGGCATCGGCATGAACACCGACCACACCCTTGAGGAAGTCGGCCAGCAATTCTCGGTGACCCGCGAACGCATCCGTCAGATCGAGGCCAAGGCGCTGCGCAAGCTGAAGCATCCGAGCCGAAGCCGGAAGCTGCGGAGCTTCTTGGATACGTGAGACCTTAAAGGCATTCATTCTATTGTACGGCCCGGCGCACCTTCGCCGGGCCGTATTGTTTCCAGACATTGCCCCAGGCCGCCGCCCAGCGTCACGGGTGCAAATTTCCACTTGTAGTGACCTTACAGCCGGTTAATTTCAGGCGGCATCGATTTGTGAATGCTGATTACCGAGGGGACTACAATGTTCAGAAAAACCGCTTTCGCACTTGCCGCGCTTGCCGCTGCCGCTGCCGCTGCCGCTGCCGCTGCGCCGTCCTGGGCCCAGTCCAGCATGTCCAATGAGGATGTTATCGCCCTGGTCCAGGCCGATATGAGCGAGGATATCATCCTGGCGGCGATCCGTGGGGCCGATGGTGGTTTCGACACCTCCGCTGCCGGCCTGCTCAGCCTGAAGAATGCCGGCGTGCCCGACTCTATCATCTCTGCGATGGTGACTTCGGCGAGCCCCGCCGCGGCCACTTCCTCGGCGGAGGCTTCCGGTGGCGGCTTCAATCCCGAAACGGTTTCGGCCAGTGATGCGTCCGGCACGCATACGATGCGTTACCTGACCCCGAATATCCGCACGGCCTCGCGCGGTTTCGGGTTTGGCGGGGTGGCCCAGTATGCCACGCTGGCGGGAACCTCCGCCCAGCTGCGCATGGACGCCGAGCCGAGCTTCGTGATCGCCGTGCCGGACAATGCCCAGGTGCAAAGCTATTTCACCCTGGCGAGCTTTGCCGTGCGTTCGAACGGCACGCGCGAGGTGCTGATCGCCGGCGGCAGCGGCTTCGGCGGTTTCTCGACCGGGATACACCCGGACCGGATCGTTCCCGTCACGACGCAGCTGGCGGCAAACCAGTCCTCCGCGCCGGCGGGGTTCTCGCTCTATGAGATCGAGCCGGTCTCGCCCCTCGCTTCGGGTGAATATGCGGTCGTGATCAGCGCCGGTCTTGCCGCCTCCGCAGGCATCTTTGCCGGCTATAACGGCGCTGACAGCTTTTATGATTTCGGGGTGGACTGATCCCGGACACGGCATGGCGGCCCGCAGGAATCGGGTCGCCTGCCACCTGATTGCGCGCTAGTCTGACATCTGTTGCAGCACGTGCGAGGCCCCTCATGCCCCATCCCATTCGTGTCGGTATTGGCGGGTGGAGTTATGAACCCTGGCGCGAGACGTTTTATCCCGACGACGTGCCGAAAAAGGGCGAGCTGGCATATGCCAGCTGGCAACTCACCGCAATCGAGATCAACTCCACCTTCTATCGCAACCAGAAGCCCCACGTCTTCGCCAAATGGGCCGATGAGACGCCGGAAGATTTCCGCTTCACGGTGAAGGCCCAGCGCATGACGACGACGCGCAAGACCGCTAATGAGATCCGGGAGGCGGTGGACTGGTTTGTCTCCGGCGGGGTGACCGCGCTGGGCGAGAAACTTGGCGCCATCAACTGGCAGTTTGCCAAGGGGAAACAGTTTGAGGCGGATTATTTCAAGGCTTTCCTCGCCGCGCTTCCGGCCGAGCAGGATGGCGTGGCCCTGCGCCATGTCCTGGAAGTGCGCAATGACAGTTACAAGTGCGAGGACTTCGCTGACCTCTTGCGCAAACATGGCTGCGCCGTGGTGGCTTCCGACAGCGAGGAATGGCCGATGCCGGACATGGAGACGGCCGGTTTCGCCTATGTCCGGCTGCAATGTTCGCAGGCTGGTGAAGCGACCGGTTATCCGGCCGCAGAGCTTGATGCCTGGGCCGGGACGCTAAAAGACTGGGCGAAGACGCGCGAGGTTTTCGCTTTCTTCATCTCCGGCGCGAAGGAGCGCAATCCGGCCGCAGCTAGGGCGTTGATCGAGCGGGTGAGCTAGGCCCTCACCCCGCCGCTTTCAGCGCCTGGTCGAGATCGGCGATCAGGTCGCTCGCGCTCTCTATGCCGATGGACAGGCGCACCACGTCCGGGGCGGCGCCGGCGGCGATAAGTTGGGCTTCGGTAAGCTGGCTGTGCGTGGTCGAGGCCGAGTGGATGACCAGGGAGCGGGCGTCGCCGAGATTGGCCACATGGCTGAACAGCTCCAGCGCATCGACGAATTTCACGCACGCCTCATAGCCACCCTTCAGCTGGACCGTGAAGAGCGCGCCGGCGCCATTCGGGCAGAGCTTTTCCGCGCGTGCCTTGTAGGGCGAGGAGGCAAGGCCGGCATAGGTCACGCCCGCGACCGCCTCGTGGCCTTCCAGCCATTCGGCCACGGTCTGGGCATTCTCGACATGTTTCGCCATGCGCAGCGACAGGCTCTCGATCCCCATCAGCGTGTAATGCGCCGCCTGCGGGTTCAGCGTCATGCCGAGATCGCGCAGGCCGATGGCGATGCCGTGGAAGGTGAAGGCCAGGGCGCCGAAAGTCTCGTGGAAATTCAGGCCGTGATAGGCCGGCTCGGGCGCCGACAGGGATGGGAACTTGTCAGACGCCGACCAGTCGAACTTGCCGGAATCCACAATCGCGCCGCCCGTCACCGTGCCATTGCCGGTGAGATACTTGGTCAGCGAATGGACCACCAGCGTGGCGCCATGCTCGATGGGATTGCACAGATATGGCGTTGCCGTGGTGTTGTCCACGATCAGCGGCACGCCGGCGGCATCGGCGATTTTCGCGATCTCGGGCAGGTCGGTGACATAGCCGCCGGGATTGGCGATGGTCTCGCAGAACACCGCGCGGGTGTTCTCGTCCACCGCGGCCTTCACCGCCTCCAGATCGTCGAAATCGACAAATTTGGCCGACCAGCCGAAGCGTTTGAAGGTCTGGCTGAACTGGGTGATCGTGCCGCCGTAAAGCCGCGTGGAAGCGACCACATTGCAGCCTGGCGCCATGAGTGGGAAGAGCGCCATGATCTGTGCGGCGTGGCCGGACGAACAGCACACTGCGCCGGCCCCGCCTTCCAGCTCAGCGATGCGGTTCTGCAGCGCGGCGACGGTGGGGTTGGTCAGGCGCGAATAGATGAAGCCGACCTCTTTCAGGCCAAACAGGGCAGCGGCATGCTCGGCGTCGCGAAAGACATAGGCGGTGGTCTGGTAGATCGGCACCTGGCGCGCGCCCGTGGCCGGGTCCGGGCCGGTGCCGGCATGGACCTGAAGGGTATCGAAATCGTATCTGGTATCGCTCATGGCACGGGCCTCCCTGTGATGCCGCCGGCGCGGCAGGCAGGGGGCGCGGCGGGCTGTGTCTACAGCCCTCAGAGCAAGCCCGCGGAGATTTGTCCACTCACCAGCCAGATGAGCGGTGCTGAAAGCGCAGAAATTTGGTCGGATCAGGCCGTCAGCTTGCGGCGCAGCGCCTTGCCGGCATCCCCGCCACGCCCGCTGATCGTGCGCTCCAGGCAATAGTGGATGGCATCGACATAGCGCGCGACCACGGGGCGGCAGCACGTGGTCAGAGACCCGTTGCAGGCGCGCAGGATCATGCAGAGATCGCCGGCAATCTGGCCGGTCAGCTCGAAGCCGAACAGCGGCGCCTGGCCCTTGCAGTCATGGATCGGGGAATAGATCTCGGACGGCTCCAGCGGCTCGTTGCTGCGCAGCAGTTCACGCACGCAGCCGATCTGTTCGCGCGCGGCCAGCAGCCACTCATCCTTGAGCTGGCCCATGGCGTCATTGTCGGTGAAGCGGGGCGTGTCGTCGGAGGGCAGGGCCTCCAGATAGTCTTCCAGACTGTCGGATTTTGGGGAGCGTTTGGTCGGGCGCAGCTTGGCGATGGCGCTGATCAGTTCGCCCTGGTCGATGGGCTTGCGGACATAGCTGTTGGCGCCGAGGGCGAGGAAGCGTTCGCGGTCCCCGGTCATGGCGTCTGCGGTCAGCGCGATGACGGGAATGGAGGTCCAGTCCTCCCCGCTCTCGCGGATTGTCTTGAGCGCCTGCATGCCATCCAGCACAGGCATGTGGATGTCGAGCAGCAGGATGTCGAAGCTGGTATGGGGCAGCGTGTCGAGCACCTGCTGGCCGTTTTCGACCTCGGCGATCTCCACGCCATAGGGCGCCAGGAACAGCTTTACCACCTCACGGTTGACCCGGTTGTCGTCGGCCAGCAGGACGCGCAGGCCGGAGAGGGAATGGTTCACATCCGGTGGGGCGGTGTCCGCGCTTTCGGCGTTCTGGACGCCGGAGGCCGGGGCGGCCAGGAAAGTAAGTGTGAAGGTCGAGCCGCGCTCGGGCTCGCTGTCGATCGTCACGTCTCCGCCCATCAGGCGGGCCAGCCGGCGAGTGATGGCGAGGCCCAGTCCGGTGCCCCCGAAGCGGCGCGTGGTGGAGGCATCGGCCTGGGTGAACTCTGAGAACAGCTTGGCCTGGGTTGTCTTGTCCATGCCGATGCCGGTGTCGGTGATCGTCATGACGACGCGCCAGTCATCGCCAGCCGGTTCTGTCCCCAGATTGACGCGCACCTCGCCTTCCTGGGTGAATTTCACGGCGTTGGAGACGAGATTGGACAGGCACTGGCGCACCCGTACCGGATCAAAGCACAGCGCGCTGGTCAGCGGATCGGTGATCTCCAGCTTGAGCTCTATGCCCTTTTCCTGCGCACGCGGCTGGAAAAGGCGGATGATGCGGCGCGCGGCATGGCGCAGGTCGCCGTCGATTGGGTCGACCTCCAGCTTGCCAGCCTCGATCTTGGTCAGGTCGAGCACATCGTCGACCAGGGCGAGCAGTGTCTTGCCGGAATCCAGGATCGTATCGACTTTTTCGCGCTGGCTCCCGGACAGCGTGTCATCGGACACCAGTGACTGGGCCATGCCGAGAATGCCGTTCAGGGGGGTGCGGATCTCATGACTCATGGAGGCCAGGAACTGGGACTTGGCGATATTGGCCGCCTCGGTCTCCTTGACCTTCTCCTCGTTCAGCTTGAACTCGGTGATGTCGAAATTGATCCCGACAATGGCCATGGAGCCATCGGCCATCCGGATCGGCACCTTCTTGGTCAGCGCGGTGACATTCGGACCGATACGCTCGGTGTTGAGCGAGATTTCCCCGGCCAGGATCTTTTCGTCCTCGGCGCGGAAGACCTCGTACTGCTCGGGCGTGAAAATCTCGCTGTCGTCGCGGCCGATGAAATCCTCGCAGCCCACATAGTTGCGCATCATCTTGTGAAAGGCGGGGTTACCGTAGATGATCTGGCGCTTGTGGTTCTTGACGAAAACAGGGTCGGGAATGGCGTCGAAAAACTCCAGCATCAGTTGTGCAAGGTCCTCATTCGAAGGGACCAGGTTTTCCTTGTTTTCCACGTTATACTCCCCGCATGTTTTGTGGGAATTTACGCAAATCTGGCAAACACGGTGTTAACGGTAACCTCCTTTGTGCACAGGCTTTTCACATGGTAATTGCTGGGAAAACGGAGGCAAAATGCAGACACGGATTTCCATCGAGACGCGCGGCGAGGGCCTCTATGAATTCACCGGCGAGGCCGCGCGCCTTGTTTCGCGTACTGGTGGGGATACTGCAGTTCTGACCCTTTTCTGCCAGCACACATCCTGCTCTCTGACGATCCAGGAAAACGCCGATCCGGACGTGCAGCGCGACCTGCAGGCCTTCTTCAAACGGCTGGTGCCGGATGCGGACGATCCCAGCATGAATTATCTGATTCACCGCGCGGAGGGCCCCGATGACATGCCCGCGCACATCAAGGCGGCCCTCACGCAGGTGAGTCTCTCGATTCCGGTTTCAAACGGCCGGCTGATGCTGGGCACCTGGCAGGGCATCTACCTGTTCGAACACCGCCGCGCGCCGCACACCCGCCGGGTGATCGCGCATCTGAGTGCCTAGTCGTGGCCCAGCCGGTGGCGAAACTCGCCATAGCCGAAGGCGCTGAGCATATGGATGGTGCCGTCCTCCATGCGCATGGCGAGATTGGCGAGCGGCGTACCGTTGAAGGTGTTCGTCTTGACGAAGGAATAATGCATCTGGTCGGTGAAGATCAGGCGGTCGCCGGGTTCTAGCGGGGCATCGAAACTGTAGGTGCCGATGACATCGCCGGTCATGCAGGTCTTGCCGCCGAGCGTGTAGGTGTGCGCCTTTTCGCCGGCCTCTCCCGCGCTGACAATGTCGGGCCGGTAGGGCACTTCGAGCACATCGGGCATATGGGTCGAGGCGCTGGCGTCGAGGATGGCGAGGTCCACTTCGTTCCAGTGCAGTGCGAGCACGCTGGCATGCAGCTCGCCGGTATTGACGACGAGCCCGGCGCCGGGCTCCAGCACCACCTCCACGCCAAAGCGCGCCCTGAAGGCCTTTATGGCCGCGATCAGCGCGTCGACATCATAACCCGGCTTGCCCAAGAAATGCCCGCCGCCGAAATTCACCGTCGAGACCTGCTCGATATAGGGCGCGAAATGCTCGGCCACATGCTCAATCAGGCCGACAGAGCCCTCATGCAGGCTCTCGCACAGGGCATGGACATGAAAGATATCCACGCCCGACCAGTCCACCTCATCCAGTTTCACGGCCACCTCGCCAAAGCGCGAGCCGGGTGCGCACGGATTGTAGAGGTCCCCGCCAAGGGTGGCGTTGGAATAGCCGGGATTGACCCGCAGGCCGACCTTGGCACCGGCCTCGCGCGCAATCGGCGCGAACCGGGCGAGCTGTTCCACCGAGTTGAAATAGATGTGCTGGGCCACCTTGGTCAGGCGCTCGACTTCCGGCTCGGTATAGGCGGGCGAATAGACATGCACCTCCTTGCCGAACTCCTCGTGGCCGAGGATCGCCTCATGCTCGCCCGAGGCCGTGGTGCCGTCGAGATAATCGCGCATGAACCGGAAGGCGGCGGGCAGGGCAAAGGCCTTGGTCGCGAGCAACACCTTGCACCCGGCCTCGGCGCGGATGCGCGCGGCGGTTTCCAGGTTTGCGCGAAGGCGGGTGAGATCAAGCAGGAAAGTGGGGGTGGGCAGGTCGTCCAAGGTCACGACGACGTTCTCCCCAGGATTTGCAGGCCTTGTACTGACCAACGGCTCTGCCGCCCATCCTCAATGACCAGCCCCAGTTCCGCGAGCGTCCTGACAGCATGTTCGCCTGCAGCCATGGAAAGGTGATCGAGATAGCCTTCAGATGTCTCAACATACTGCTGGACCATCAGGGCCAGGGCTTCAGCCAGACGTTGTTTCGTGTCCGTCACTCTCGCTGCCTTCCGCTTCGGATCAAACAAACAGCTTTGCCAATGCGATCAGCGCGGCGGCAGCTGAGGCGCCGACGATGATCGGATAGTACTTGTTCTCCCGATTGATCTTGGCGGTTTCCGCGATCAGCTTTGCGATCTCCGCACGCATCTTGTCATCGGCAAGGCTCTGCTCGTGTGCTGTCATCGGCGTATTTCCGTGCAATCCAGAGTGTGTGCGCACACTATGTTCTTATTGTGTTCCGGGTGTGCGGTCAAGTCTCCACCTCGAACAGCGGCACCTGGTCGGCGTAGTCGACATCCTTCACATGCCAGGGCAGGCCGCGCTTTGCGACATCCTCCAGGAAGGGCTTGGCGGGGAATTCTTCGACATTGAAGACGCCCGCGCCCTTCCACTCGCCGCGGAAGAACATGGCCGCGCCGGAGACCGGGGGGACGCCGGTGGTGTAGGAGACCGCCTGCGCGCTGACCTCCTTGTTGGTCTCGGCATGGTCTGAGACATTGTAGATCATCTTGGCGGCCGGCTTGCCGTCCTTGGTGCCGCGCAGGATGACGCCGATGCTGGTCTTGCCGGAATAGCCCTCCGCAAGCGTGCTCGGCACCGGCAGCAGGTCGCGCAGGAACTCCATTGGCACGATGTCCATGCCCTTGTGCTTGATGGGTTCCAGGCCAATGAGGCCGATGGATTTGAACACATCCAGATGCTTGATGTACTCATCGCCGAAGGTCATCCAGAAGCGGATCTGCTTTAGCCCCTTGATGTTCTGAGCGAGGCTTTCCTCTTCCTCGTGATAGATGAGGTAGGACATTTTCGGGCCGACTTCGGGATAGTCGATCAGCGCGCTGATCGAGAGGGCCGGGATCTCCACCCACTCGCCATCTTTCCAGTATTTCCCGTCCTGTGTGACCTCGCGCAGATTGATTTCCGGGTTGAAATTGGTCGCGAAACTCTTGCCGTGATCACCGGCATTGCAGTCGACAATGTCGATATATTCGATCTCGTCGAGCAGGCCTTCCTGCTGGGCGTATGCGCAATAGATATTGGTCACGCCGGGGTCGAAGCCACAGCCGAGAATGGCCGTGATGCCGGCCTGCTCGAAGCGCTCCTTATAGGCCCACTGCCAGCTATATTCGAACTTGGCGACCTCGCGCGGCTCATAGTTCGCGGTGTCCATATAGTTCGTGCCGGTCTTCAGGCAGGCATCCATGATCGGCAGGTCCTGATAGGGCAGGGCCATGTTGATCAGCAGGTCCGGTTTCACCTTCTCGATCAGGCGGGCGGTGGCATCCACATCATCGGCATCGACCTCAGCGATCTCGATCGGCGTCTTGCACATGGCCGCAACCTTCTCGCAACTGACCAGCCGTCGCGAGGCGAGCGTGATATGCTTGAAGGTGTCGCGGTCCATGGCGCATTTCTGCGCCACCACTGAGCCAGCCGCGCCAGCGCCGATGATCAGGATGCGGTCCATGCCGTAATGCCTTTCGGGTCGGGGTGTTGGTCTTTCGACATATTTGGGCCGCGTTTAGCTGATTGCGAGGGCGTGGGCCAACAGTTTTGGCGCCCTGCTGGCCGGCCGGTCGCGCCGATGCTAGCCTTGTTGGAACGCATACGGAGGATCGGTGATGAACTGGACCCTTTTCGATTTTCTCCTCGTCTTCGCGTTGGTCGCGGGCGTCGCGCTGGCAGTGACGCTGGTGATGCGGGCCTCGACCGATATGGGCTATCGCCGCGCGGCCGGCTTTGCGCTGGTCGGAGGTGTGGCGCTGTTCATGGTGACCGGCGCGGTGGGCATTATCGGCAGCGCGGAGAACGATGCCAACATGGCCTATTACGGCCTGCTCGCCCTGGGTCTTGCCGGGGCAGCCCTCTCGCGCCTGCGGGCCCATGGCATGATGCTCACCCTGGCGGCCATGGCGGTGGGGCAGGTGGCGATCGGTGCGGTGGCCCTGGCCGGCGGGCTCGGTGCGGGGGCAGAGGCCTGGCCGAAGGATGTGATCGGCGCCACGATGGGCTTTACCGCGATCTGGATTCTCGCCGCGGCGGGCTTCCGTGCAGCCGCCCGGCGAGAGCTTGCCGCCTGAGGTGTGCAATCTGACGCAAAAGCCCATAGACAAGCCCCGCGCGCTTGGTTAGGTACGCGGCTTCCCCATCTGGCCCGCCCGGGTAGCTCAGGGGTAGAGCAGCGGATTGAAAATCCGCGTGTCGGTGGTTCGATTCCGCCCCCGGGCACCATTCTACAGTTCAAGGAAGTTTGTTTTTGTCCAAAATAGACGAATTTATATAATAAAATCAGCGTTTCGGTGACTTTGTTGTCCGATCGGGTTTGATGCCCTGCGTCGGTATCCAAGCTTCTACTGATACGATTGTTGGTGTCGAATGTCTGGCTGGGGGGGCAGGGTATCAACACATGCCGTTGAATGATGCGCAGCTGAGACAGGTCCGTCCGCGCGAAAAGCCCAGCGGGCTATCGATCAGCTATCATTTTCCCCGCCTATAGCACAGTTTTACCCATGGGCTCATCCACAATACGGTGTGGAGATTCTCGGCAAGAAAGCTCCTGCGTGGTCACCGTTGAGACTGACTGATAGTTGGGTCGTCAGATTGGACAGCCATGAGCGATCTGGCTGCTCGGTCATGATGCTGCAGTGCATGCCATGACAAATATCCTAACTGTAACCGCACATGCAGGATATGGCGGGAAACCGACACGAATATGGGGTTGATATTTCCGGTCGGGAGGATACTCCCGAAGCAGGCCACGTCGCGGGTCATGGGACACCGACGCGGTCTGCCGGAGCCTTGGCCATGCTGGCTGACAGGCTGAACTCAAAGGGGGCGCGTAATGGCCATCATCAATGGCACATCGGGCAATGACACGATCAATGGTACATCCGATGCAGACTCCATTTCCGGCGGCGATGGCAATGACATCATCTATGGCCTGATCGGCGGTGATACGATCGATGGCGGCAGCGGCAATGACACGCTGTATGGCGGGAATGATGCTGACACGCTGCATGGCGGCACAGGCAATGACACGCTCAACGGTGGCTGGGGCAATGATGCCCTGTTTGGCGATGCCGGCGATGACAATCTGACCGGCGGCACCGGCTTTGATGGTTACGGTTTTTTCGCCGGCTTCGGTACGGACTGGATCTTCGAGGAAACCGGGGTCGATGGCGGTTTCATTTCCCTCGGGGCCGGCATCACGGCGGAGGATATCCGGATCGTGCGTTATGAAGGTGATCGCAGCGATCTCGCCATCGAGATCGGCGGCGACACGATCATCATCAACAATTTCTTCGACTCAGCCGGTTCGACGGCGAACAACCTCCAGCGTATCGGCTATATCCAGTTCGCCGACGCCTCGACCATCGACCTGACGGGCGCGATCGATTTTGTCGGGACGTCCGGTGACGACCGCTATTTTTCAGCAAGTGACAATCGCGCTCTGATCGGCACCGCTCTGGCAGAAACACTGTCGGGCTTGGGCGGCAATGATGCTCTTCTCGCCGGGGGCGGCAACGACACGTTGATCGGCGGGGCGGGTAATGACAGTCTTGCGGGTGGGGAGGGATTTGACGTCTA
>OBIY01000051.1_pt1 | contig 44965 bp, 54 predicted proteins | sample 1519841 | NCBI WGS metagenome assembly OBIY01 (sample SAMN03019774, study PRJEB22545) | beach sand metagenome | biome: beach; feature: sea beach; material: beach sand | place: USA: Municipal Pensacola Beach, FL | collected 2010-07-30 | depth 30-40 cm m
GTATATTGGCCGTATACATGTATACGGCCAATATACTTACCAGTTTGCAGAAGGTGCTGCAGCAGGTAATTTACAGGAAATAGGATTTGGACATGGCACACTACCTTCCTCATATAGCCTATGGTCTAGAGCTTTAATTAAAGATGAGTTTGGCGATCCTACAACTCTCACAGTATTGAGTGATGAGATACTTACAGTTACTTATCAAATACGCATAACCATCCCTACTGGGGATATTACAGGTACTATAGGCGGCTATAGCTATACTATGCGCCCTTGTCAGACTGACCAGTATGGCAACATCTACGGTGGTGTAATAGGCTGGTATTTCCAAGGAGCCGATAGTACTGTAAACTATATGAGATTCGCTACTGGAGCTATCCAAGGCGAGGACTCTGAGCCAGCTGGAACTACTGTCTCTTGGTTAAACACTTGGACTTTAGGAAGCTACACCGCAGACTCCTATACTAGACAGTTTACTATCGTTAAACCTATTACGCTAGCTTTGATTGTCATACAGTCCATAGCATTCGTAATAGGCCCCGCAGCTTACCAAATGCAGATAAGTCCTACTATAGATAACACTGGAACTGACAAAGAGATTACTATAACATTATCTTTAACTTGGGCACGTGCAGGGGAGCTGCCGTAATGGCCATACCCGGCAACACACTGTCTACCGCAGTGCATTCTGATGACTTTAGGGGAGGTAGAGCTTCTCCTAAGTTATCTATTACTAAGGATTTTGAAACCGGCCCTACAGAACTTAATGATACTTCCGCTGGATTGTTAGTTAAAACTTGGGTATTTGAGATATTGGCAGATACCTTAGTAGTATATCCTGAAGCTACTCCGAGTCAGAAAACTACTATAAGTTCCGGACACGGAGAGTTAACTGAAATATCAGGCACATTTGACCAGAACGGTAGACCTATCGTAGCTTATGTAGAGGATGGAAGCGCTAAATTACGGTGGTTTGATCCTGTACCTGCTACATTTGTAGTTACTGATTACGGTCTTACCGTATTAAATCCACGAGTTGCATTGGATGATAAGAGATTTTTGCAGAACGCGGCTTCTGATATAATATTCTCTTACATTCTTAACGGTGGCTTGTATATACGGGTACAAAGGGAGCGTTACCTTACTGCACGTTTATTAGATGCTAATGCTATATTGTCTACAGAGACACAAAAGATTCTATTTCGAACCGGACTTAATAGAGGCTATAGATTCCAGTGGGAATTTAGAGACTATGATATTGATGAAAGCTTTGAGTTTGTATTAACTAATGAGAATCAGGAGGCGTTTTTAGATTTAGCTAAAGATGATGCAGGCGTACGTGATGATATTAATGATAACTCTAGTACCACTACAAACTTTGATTTAGGTGATGCTACTGTATGGGATGCAGATAACTCTGCGGATGGAGAATAGTTATGGGACTTGGCGATAAGCAAAGATTATTTATGTCATTGATACCTGATCTTATATCATATGCGCATGATAACGGGTACGAACTTACCTTAGGTGATGGCTATAGAGACCCTAGAGTATTTGGGCAATTAGGTGAGTATAAAGGATACGGACATCGTAGGTCTGGACATAAAAATAGATTAGCTATTGATCTCAACTTATTTAAGGAGGGAAAATATCTAACTTCTACAGAAGATCACAGGTTTCTAGGAGAGTACTGGGAAACTCTACATCCTCTGTGTAGATGGGGAGGTAGATTCAATGACGGTAACCACTACTCCATGTTCCACGAAGGAGTTATGTAATGGCGCAGATAGCTGTAAGGTTTAACTCCCAGCAAATGTACTTTCCATTACTATCTCAGCAATGTGGAAGAACTATTATAGGGTCACAAAATGATCTAACTTATGTGCCTGGACTATCCCCAGATTCCAGAGCTACGGATACTCCTGTAGATAGAGGGGTTCCTATGGTATACTATGCACATAACGTCATGCCAACTGTATATGGTATGCAATCTGTCGCCCTTAAAGAAGAGGTAATTTCAGCAGCTATAGGAACTTTCTATGGAGACATATTTTCCGTAACTGGAGCTAAATGTAATTCAGTATTATCTGGGGGAAGTACTATATGGACTCTCACAGGCGCACAATTAACTAATATAAATAACTTTGACTTTGACACAGAATCAGAAAATAGACCTACCACTTCTGGACAAAGAAGTTATATAGCCAGAGTTGATGTAGGATCAGGGGTACTTAACCTAGCGTATGTACAACAGAACGGACAGTGGGCACTTGTTCCTAATTCTCCTAACTTAACTGCTAATCAAGATATATCTGTAGCTGACGTAAATGGGTATACTTATATATGGGTACCTACTATAGGCCCTTGCATATTCGACTGTGATTCAGGTAAGATAGCTGTAAGAGACTGGAATGGTATAAGTGTAGAAGGAGTTAGAGGAGTAGCTGCTTCTAATGGCTACACCCTTACATATAGCAGAACTAATTTAGCTTGGTCATCTTCTGTTGATGTTGAAGATTTTGTACCTTCTGATGTCTCTGGAGCTGGTGGAGGTAGCATACAAGAAGCTAAAGGTGACATAGTTTGTGCAAGGGCTACGCAACTAGGGCTTAAGTTGTTCACTAAAGGTAATATGGTAGCTGCTTATTATACAGGTAATGATAGCTATCCATTTGAGATACAAGATATCCCTGGCTCAGATGGTGTACTTTACGAGAAGATGGTATCCAATGGAGAGATACGCAATGCACACTTTGCTTATACTGCATCTGGTATACAAACTGTTACAACTAATAGCGCTAAAACCTCTAATGTTATAATGTCCGATTTTATAGACCAATCTGTATACGAGGATTATAACGAAAGTACCGAAGTCTTTACTACTCAAGAACTTACAGCGGATATGACTCATGCTCTGGAGGTTGTGGCAGGTAGGTATATAGTACTATCATACGGGCCGCAGTCATTTGGTAACTCTTATACACACGCTATTATATTCGACACTGTGCTTAATAGAATGGGTAAAATTAAGGTACCACATGTAAAACCTATGATATACAATCCTATACTTATAGGAACTTACTTAGATACAAAAGGTAACATAGGTTTCTTGCAAAGTAACGGTAGAATGGTTAGAGTGGACTTAGCATTAGGGGCTACTACAAGCTCTGGAGTATTACTATTTGGTAAGGTACAGGCGGCCCATAATACTATGCTAACGCTGGATGAAACTCATATAGAGAATGTAAGAGGCACTTTAAGCATACAAGATCACGCATCTCTTGATGGTAAGACTACTTATGCAAAGAGAGATGGATACGCTTTTGCGGAAGATGCAACTAAGCTACTAAGAAGATACTTCTTCGATAATACTGCCTTATCTCATTCCTTATTACTTAAAGGAAATTTTGAGATAGTGTCTTTAGTACTTATGTTTAAGATGGCAGGGAGACTGTAATGAGTTACCAATCTGATATTGATATTAAGTTACCTCTTGCTGCTGAGGTAGAAGACCCTGATGTACAGTCAGTTATGCAGCGTGCTTATAATGCTATACATGTTCTTAATGCTTATACATCTCCAGTAGTAGATTATCTAACTGTACCTGTAGATGGAGAAACAAGTCCTGAAGAGTCTGTAAGCTTTACTGGCCGTATGCTGCATGTATATTGTCCAGCTAACTGTGAAGCAGGAAAGGTAATATCTCCTATTGGTGGGCGTCGTGGACAGTGGCATTTTGGCGTAGATTGGGCTACTGTAACTGGCAAAACTGGCGGAAAGTTTCGTATATCTTATCCTTTTGGTGTAACTTTAGAGGATGCAGTAGCAGGAGAGGATGGATTCTGGAGAGTACTTGTAGGACTGCCCCCAGCAGTTATAGCAGTTGAAAGTTTACATAAGGGCCATATTGGCGCCCGCATATACTGTGATATTGATAACGGAGATATCCTAATACCTGAAGATGTAAGTAGTGATGATATAGCAGTAGGTGTAGTAGTAGATCCTGGATATGTCTTATTAAGTTGGGGCATCGGGGGTAAGGACTAAATTTAATACATTGACTTATGTAGCAAGAATGCTATAGTACTAACGTAAAATTAGGAGATTGCAATTATGGCAGCCGCAGATTTAGGTGAATTGACAGGACTTATAGATGCTATAGGTGCTGTTAAAGGAAAGAAAACTAAGCGAACTGAGCAAACTAATGTATCTGATGCAGGGGTCAGTGAGATTGTAAATAACATACTTGCTGGCCCAGGAGGAGTCAGAACTATTGGCTCTGCTGCTAGGAAGTCTGGACTTTATAATGACACAGTTTCTGAAGATAGGCTGGGAGACTTGTATGCTAAAGCTGCTGTGAATGCTGAGCTTGCCAGAAGCCCAACAACTGTAACTACTGAAACTCCTGGAGTTGGACTGGGTTCTACGATCGGTACACTTGCTGCTACCTCTGCACTATCTTCGCTTATGAAAGGTGAGGTACCTTTTGCAGGTATGTTTGGTGGTGGAGGCGGTGCCGCTGCTACTGCTGCCGGTGGCGCTCCTATTGTAGAGGCTGTTCCCCTTGCAGGTGGCGGATCTTCTGCACTTTCAGCAAGTATGCCCACTCTAGCTGAGGAACTTGGGCAAGTAGGTACAGCGGCTGTATCCACTCCTACTGTAGCTAGTGGAGCCGTTAGTGGATTGTCTACTGGAGCCTCTGCTGGAACTGCGGCAGTTCAACAAGGTGGAGGATTACTATCATCTGCCGGAAACTTTGTAGGAAATAACTTGCTAGGTTTAGGTGCTCCATTACTTGGAGGCTTACTAGCTGGAGATGATGCAGATGATCCACTTTCTCTAGCACTTTCTGCTGGAGCTGGCTTCTTATCTATGGGGCCTGTAGGTCTTATAGCTGCTCCTGTATCTACTTTACTGGGTGGGTTACTTGGAGATTCTGGTATCGGCGGTGCAATCTCTGATGCCTTTTCAGATATTGGAGATTTCTTCTCTGATTTGTTTTAATTTCCGTTTACGGAATAGGGTAGAATTATGGCTGGAAATAATAGTACATCCGTAGATGAGATACTAGCAGTAATTGATGCTACTTCTAAACAACAAAGTTCTCTTGTTAATTCTCTAGTAACTCAGAATGAAGCTAGAATTAGAGTATCTAAAGATAGGGAGGCTACCCATAGAGAGGTAGCTTCAATCACTGAGCGCACTGAAACTGCGAAGCAATCTGCTGCCTTAGAGACGCAAGAAAGAACTATACAGAATGCCGAAGATTTAGGTATCCAAGGCATGAATGAGATACACACTGCATTACTTAAGAAGTATAGGGCAGATGCTGCTGGTTATCAAATTGCACAAGATGCAGTAGATGAGATAGAAAGAGACAACAATCTACTCTCTAATCCTATGGGATGGCTAAAAGATATTCTCATTGGAGATGAAGCTAGGGCTGCTAGAGACTCTAAACTAGATAGGCTAGAGAATACTCAAAAGCATGTGCAGGGTATGCACGCTATGCTAAGAGATGCCGCTAATAGTAACTTACTTACCGCTAAGGCTTTAACTAAAGATGGTGTCAGAGATATAGCCAGGAAGGAAAAGTTACTTGCTGAGATTAAAGCTAGTGAGGCTGAGACAGAAGCACTTAATTACAGCATACAGGGACTAGAGTATCTTAAGAGGTTCGGCTCTGAAGAATATGCTAGGACTATGGATAAGTATAACGTAGTCACTGCCGCTGAAAAGTATGAAGATACTAAGAGTTGGAGAGCTGCGCAACTTGCAGAAGCTGAGAAGAGAAGGAAAGATATTGAGGACGATAAACAGTTTTGGAATGACACAACTGAGGAAATCAATATAGCTCTAAGACAGAGAGGCGGAGAAGAGCTAACTCCGGAAAAGGTAGAACATCTGTATAAGTCTAGTTCTCCTATGGGTGAGTTAGTACGTAAGCTGCATATTATGGGAGTCAGGTCTAAGAACTCGCAAGGTGCAGTATATGGCAGAACTCCTGCAGATGCATACCTTACTCAACTTGAGCTAGGCATACCTATGTCAGCAGCTACCGGGCTGTCACCAGAAGTAGTTAAGGTACTTGATCAATCTTATGAGGAATTGCAGAATGCTATGAGAGCTGCAAGATCAGGTGAGCTAGATAATAGAGACGAGTTTGCTGCTAAAAGAATTGAAAGTGATCCTCGTCTCAAACAACTTGCAGGTTATGGAATTAACTCTAAGAATGTAGATGATCAGGCTGTCCTATATGATGCCTACAATCAGATAGCTAGACCTGGGTTAGAGGCTCTGGAGACTGATCAGACTAAAGAAGTTAATACTGATTTACTTGTTAAAATACAGCCTGAGGTTAAAGAAACTCCTCTGTATAAAAGAGTCCTAAAGCCTTTGGAAGATAGCTCTAGCGGCCCTGTGTCTTATGAGGGTCTCCTTCTATCTACTGCTGAGAATGTAGCTCAAGGCAATATATCCCCTAATGTAGCAGCTAAGAATATAGCTAGCATAGCTCAGTCCCAGCTCTATACATATAGCGCAGCCTCTGGGTTTCATGCTATAGGCAATCCTGTAAGTCTCACTATGCCAATAACTGTTGAGATAGGAACTAAGACTACATTACCTTTCGGTACAAATATGACTGCTAATGCTGCGGCTGCTGTGCTATCTATGGGAAATCTTTGGAGCACCCAAGTATTCAGAGAAGAGCCTGCCTCAAGAACTGTGGAACTTACTGACCCTACAGACGTTCTTAATTATTTCCAGCAGTACAGAGCGGCTAAAATAAAACAGCAAGTAAGTAATCCTACTAAATAGGAAGTTATAGTATGCAATATGGTGAAGCCCCAGATTGGTTAAAGGCAGCCGATTCTCATAGTGTAGCTGAGAATGGTAATAGCATATTCTCTTCTATAGCGGAGTCTGTCGGTAACGCTCCTAAAGCTGCTGTAGTATCTGTAGCTTCTGGACTAAATAGTATCTATAATAGCGGGGTTGCTATAGCTAACTTTGTATTACCGGAAGAATCAGAGGTAGCTAAAAGAGATACTGCTGATTGGATTGCTACCTTTGATGATGACTTAGCTAATTACTATAAATCAGACAGAGCCTTTTTCGATACTGTAGGATTTATTGCAACTTCTTTTATTCCGGGCGGTCTAGCAATTAAAGGACTTAAGGCTAGTCAGAAATCTGTACAGGCTGCACAAGTTGGAAATGTTGGCTCTAACTTTTCTAGGGCCACAGGGTTACTTGTACCTAAAATGGAGACTCATGTAAGGGTACATGCTGCACAGTTAGCCTCTAGGTCTAGTCAATGGAAACTTATGCAAGCTAACACACTTCGCACTGTAGCATCCGGAGCTAAACAAGGAGTTCTAGAAGGCGCGGCATTTGAAGCAGCTGTAGCTGCAACTATGTTCGAGAATCCTATCTTTGATGATATGGATGGCTGGGATATGGTTAAGAATATGGGAATTGGTATAGGTATCGGAGGTGGTATAGGTGGCGTATTTGGGCTAGGTAAAAGCTACTTCGGAACCAAGAGACTTATACAGAATGCAGATGCTAGGCAACAAAGATTTGCTACAGGAGAAACTACGGTAGCTCCTCATGCTAATGCTGAGTCAGATAATATTATAGCTGCACTGGATGATATAGATGTATTACGTGAGAAAGTAACTTATGAGAAAGTTCTAGCTGAGAAGCGTGCAACAGGAGAGGTTGCAGAATCCCTTAGTCCTGATGCGGTACAAGCTGAAGTAGATCATCTAAATAGATTAAGAGAAACTCATATATCTTCTTTACAGAACAGGATACGGGAGAATATAAGAGCACTTAATAAAACTAAGGGCGCCGGTTCAGAAGGTAAGTTAGGTAATATTACAATTAAAGAGGATATGGGTAATCAGATAGCTGACTTACTTGAGAAATCCCCCACTGCTTCCACACAAATACTATTTGATAGAGCTAAGAGTTTCACAAGACTTGGAGATAAATCTGAGTTTGATAAGGGACTCCGCAGCTTTATGAAAGAGCAAGGTATTAAAGATGTAGAAGAAGGCAAGTTTATGTATGAGTTCTTTGAGAAAAAGACTGATACTACTGGATACGCTCAATTGCATAGCGGAAAAGTTGGTAGCGTACTAGATACTGCACCCACCTCAGCTTCGCGGCTTGCAGATAAGTATAATCCTAAAGATCTTTTTAAATTTGTGAGAGGTAATAAAGTAGCTAATGCTAAGACGGCAGACTTCACTTCTAAGTTAACTAAGTTAGATGCTGAGTCTCGTTGGATACGTATGCGCAATCCTGCAACTAAGCTATCTTCCAAACAAGTATATAATATTACTGACCTGCCTGTACTTGAGAAAGCTATCAGAGATGGTAATACTTCTCTTACTTATAAGATTCCGGGCGGAGAAGTAGTATCTTATGACACTCTACCTGAACTGCGAGTTGCGTATAAAGAAGCACAAGACCTAGTAAGACTTGATCTTATAAATAAGGGAGTCAATACTCACACTATTGAAGCTATCACAGATATACGAGTTGACTTCCTAGAAGGTGCGTCTAAGTATGCTATGGATGATCCTCTAAACTATAGAGCACAAGCCTCATATGCTAAAGAGTTATCTAAGCATTTAGGCAGGAAAGATGATAGAGCTATATCTGACTTTGACTTGCACCTTATGCCTAGATTTGCTAAAGTAAATTACCTGGACCCAGTTGAAGTTGATGGTCATGTGCTACAAGGGATGCGGCAAATTGAGTATAGTAATAAGCTATATCAAGATGCGGTTGACATTGCTGCTGCGGATTACTATGGCAAATTGTCTACTAGCCTTACACAGTATACTCCTACTATGTTACGTCGTGCATGGAGAGGCGGAACAGGACAGGGAGGAATTACGCAAGCTGGAGGTGAATATGGTTCTCTTGAATCTTTCACTTCATACAATGCTAAAGTTCTGGGAAAGATCAAGCAAGAGAAAATTGGGGCAGTTAAGGAATCCTTAGAGCCTTATGTAAACAACTTACTTTCTGATTCTGAGACTGCTGTAAGATGGAGTACTCTAAATGAGATGGTAGCTAATAACTCAGAGAGGTTTGTCCTTAACGAAACTGGGGATGCACTGATACCCAGGAAAGTAGCGGACTATCTTAAGAAACTTGATGATGGTGAAGAGGCTGTATACCCTACACTAGCTGAAGGTACTCCAGAGCTTATACCTCTACAAACTGAGAATCTCAGGAATCTAGTAGCTGCTCATATAGATAATACTGCCAGAGTCACTGAAGGTAGGAAGACTATAGCTGCTGTGCAAGGTAATACTAACTCTCTGTATGGAGATACTTTCTACCCTGTACGCCAAGACCCAAGGCAGTTTAAGCACCATGCTTTTATTGTAGACAAGTCTGTGTCAGGTGTGGGTCATACTAAAATGATCCTGGCTAGGAATGGAGATGACTTAGAGAAACTTATCACTAAGGTTGATACAGATAGATATGATGTACGTACCAGTGTAGATACTGATGAGTACTTTAAGGCTAGAGATACCTGGATGTATGATAGGACTCTACATGAAAATTACCTAGATATTGAGTTATCTAATAGAGGTATTAGGTCTAACTACTTCCCTATGACTGATCCGAAACTCATTGCGGACACCTTCTTGCAGCATCATGTAAGACAGGAAGAGGCATTGTTCAGGGAAGTTACCGCTACTAAGTTCCATAGATTTATAGATCAGATGGAGAATTTAGGTAGATTATATGCAGGAAATCACGCATCTTCCACTGATCATTTTACTAAATTAGCTGTCTCCACTAAGAACAATCCTTATATGGCACAGGTTAAGAATCTATTTGGATTCTCCAGGTTAGAGGATGCTCCTGACTGGTGGCTTACTGCTCAGACAGCTATAGATAGAGGAGTCACCTCTGCTTATAATAAGGTAACTAACCTATACAGGGAAGCATATCAAGCAGGTAAGTTAGAGGATGCGGCCAATCAAGCCAATAAGATATTCAATGAGATGGGACTCAAGACAGCTTACTATGATGCGTCCCTTCAACTACTAGCTAATAGTAAAATAGATAGGGGACTTGTATCTAAATTTGTAAGAGACGCTAATGTATTTTTACTTAATACTATTCTGCGTCTTGATCCCTTTAACGCATTGAATAATAAACTAGGTAACTCTATTCTCCTATCATCTAATATGCAAGAATTATTATCTTCTATCAGAAAAGGAGATAAGGTTGCGGCTGGGGACTTAGCTAAACTAATGGATGTTAAAGTTCCGGGAGTGCAGGACACTATAGCATCTCCCAGTAAACTTATAGCTGCTGCATATAAGGAAATTATAGAGAATTCTACTAAAGGTAAAGCTCACTGGGAAGCATATACTCAGCCCTTTAAGGATAGAGCTTTACTCCCTGATCTAGCTGACCAGCTCTATCAAAGTATTGATGCTCTTACTCTCACAGGTGCTACATCTGCCGCAGAGCTTACAGCTAAGAGACACGCATTTACTAGAATTACCAGAAATCTGGTAGAGAAAGGTGCTCGCTATAGTGGTAACGAATTAGCAGAAGAAATGAACAGGATGGTTGCAGCAGTTGCGGCTAAGAAGGTTACTGACTTAGGAGTTAAAGCAGGAGTTGTATCTGAGGCCGAATCTTGGGCATATATCTCTAACTTTGTTACTAGAGTGAATGGAGTTGTACAAGCTAGTGAACGTCCTCTCATGTTCCAAGGCCCGATTGGACAAGCTATGGGACTCTTCCAAAGTTATCAGATGAACCTAATAGCTAATACGTTACGCAATATAGGTGAAGGTAGAGGTAAAACTCTAGCACTTATGGCAGGTATGCAAACTTCTATATATGGTGCTTCCTCTCTACCGGCCTTTGATCTTATCAATAGGAAACTTATAGGAGAGGCTAGTGGTAATAGCGATCATGGGGATATTCACTCCGCTGCTTATACTATATTTGGCAAGGAAGGTGCTGACTGGCTCATGTACGGAGTACCATCTAATGTTCTTAATGCTAGCTTATACACTAGAGGTAACACTAATCCTAGAGTATGGCATATTGTACCCAATCCAACAAATCCAAGCGAACTGCCTTTTATAAATGCTTTTGGTACTGCACTGTCTACAACTAAAGCTAGCTTAAATGCGGTAATTGATGGTGCTCCTATATGGCAGTCTATCTTACACGGGATAGAGCATTCAGGTTTGTCACGTCCATTAGCGGGTATAGCTTCCACAGCTAGAGGACTTACTGGAGATAAAGCATTCTCTACCCAGAGATCAGGTAATATACTAGGTGAGAATGATTTACTTTCCTGGGCTACATTAATTAGAATTGCTGGAGCTAAGCCTATTGATGAAGCTATCATGCAGAATAATTATTATAGGATTACATCGTATGCTTCTAGTGACTTGAAGAAAAGAAGTGAGCTAGGTCTAGCTATTAGAACCTCTCTGTTAGCAGGGGAAATACCAGACCAAGATACTATAAATGACTTTGCGTTTAATTATGTTAAGTTAGGTGGAACCCAGAAAAACTTCAATGCTTATTTTATGAGACAGTATAAGAATGCTAATGTATCACAGGCTAGGCAGTTATCAGAGAAGTTATCTAATCCGTATGCTAGAAGGATGCAGCAAATGATGGGAGGATCGGAGTTCCTAGAAGAGTACACAAGCGACTAAGGAGGTGATCCACTCTCCAGAATAATTATTGTACTGAGTTCCCCACTTGTAGTTAGTTCGCGCTTACTACACTTGCCCTCTCCTAGTTCCTAAGTTGCTAGGTAGAGGGCTTTTTTTGCTTGGAAGAAATCACTTAATTATTATTTTTCTTTTGTCTTGGAGTCTAAGAGTAAGTAACGTAGCTAGACCTTTAAGCTCTTTTTCACCATAGTCCCCATCCAGTGCTATATTAAAATAACGAGCCAAGTTAGCTATGATGGAAATAAAGGTTTCATCAGATTCTTCTTTTAGCCACTTAATTATATCTGGGTGGTTTCTTAATTCCTTCTGTAGATACTCTAGCTCTTCCGGGATTCTGACCATATTAGATTTAACTTTAATTGCATCGCTCATATCAATGTTTCCTCTGTTAGAATTGAGAACAATTACAAGTTGCAGGTCTGGAGCCTATGACTCTTCCTGTATAAGTATCAATGGTAATATCATAGCAGCCTTTACTAGTTTGTATTCTCTGTATAAGGATCTTACCATTCACCCATCTCTGACAAATTACCAGCTGAGGGATAGCTGTGTTATCTGATGTATCTAATGTACCTGTCGCAAATGCACTAGCTACAAGTCCTATACCCTCCTTCCCTATAATATCAGACAGTCTGACCCAGTAGAATAGTGGTACAAGGTTATCAGGTTTCTTTCCTATAATAAGTACATCACCTGTAGGACATATAACTGAGCCAAGCTCTATGCCATACTTACTTGGGAAGGTTTGTATATCTGCTTTCCTTGTACAGTAGAAGTTAGTCTCCCAAGCTTTCTGCTGATCTCTAGCTCTGGATGATTCCCCATAATCTACTCCCAGACGTAAGGAATTCACAAGTTCTGTGACAGTGGGAATCGCGGCACCGACAGCTACAACTAGGGAAGTAACCATAGCTATAGTTGTTTTCTTAGTTGGGGACGGCACATTCATAATAAGTCCTCTATTCTAACTCCAGTCCTAAGTGATTATATACTCTCTCCAGACATTTAAGTTGATGAATAGCATCTGATAGCCCGCCATGCTTATTTGTATTCGGTGCTACCTCTTCTACTATATCTGGAAACATACTAGCGACTGTTCTGAAATCTCTTACATTATAGTATTTCCAAGGTAGGGGCCTATTATATATTCTATGTGCGTGGTCTAAAATAGTTAAATCAAACTGCGGGCCTTTAGCCCATACAATAAGATTATCTTTATCAGGGCACACATCACTTAGAAACTTAGAAAGTAAATCTAGTGCATCTTCTACATTGAACATCTTAGAATTTATATAGTTATTCCAGTTATCTGAGTTAGTCTCCATGTGCCATTCTATAGTTTTTTGATCCATACTGAAAGGCTCAGTGTCATAGGCAGCAGGATTTATATAGGCAGAGAAGCACTTTCCATCAGGAGTACAAGCTCCTATATCTACAATAGCAGCATTAGCTCTTACTGATAATGTTTCTATATCTATCATTACGGGTGTTTTAGGTGACATACATATTCTCCAATTAGGGCAGTCTTAGAACACTCTTGAGATTCCGAGCTTTACGAAATAGCTCTATCTGCGTTGAGTTGTTATCTACAATTATATCAAACATATCTTTAGTCACAGTTATAGAGCTAGAAGGTTCCGCTGAGACTCTTTTTGAAGCATCTATCCAGATAGCTAAATCGAAAAGTTTATCTTTCTTTGCTGCTAGAAATTCCTCCCTATCTCTAATGCCACAATAGATATTTGATTCCCTAAAAATATCCCTGCTAAGTCTAGCTTTATCTGGGGTATTATATTCAGCTATGAGATTATACCACTCCTCCCTATGGTTATGTCTGTCATTATAACATTCCATTACAGACGCATAGTTATACTTCTCTGCTAGTACAGGATACACAACTTTAGAGCATGCAATGTTACTAGATGATTCAAAGTTTAGAGGATATAAGTATTCACAGAAAGTATCTTTACCGTGCCTTCCGTGCCCACCCACAATCATTCTTGGTAAGTTTCTATTTAACATATCTATTCTCCATTTATCTCCGCGTCAGTTAAGTAGCTATAATCAATAAGCTTTCCATACTGTACATCCAGTGGACGCTTATTAGGTAAAAAACCTTTCTCTGTAGCTTGTATCTTATTAGCAACAACTAAGTTCTTAGTTATCTCTGCCAGGTGCTCAATCCCATTCAGGTCAGATGACACTCTACTCCATAAGTCTGTAAATTGTACAGGTTCATAAGAGCCTTCAATTGCGGATAGTACCTTATGAGAAGCGGCAGCATTCTTTGATCTACCAAATTCTCCATAGGCTTTAGGCATAAAGTGCTCTGCATGAGATAGTACGGTATTAGCATATACTACATCTTGCTCCTCAATCTTAGCTGATAATCTGGTCACTGTATGTATGATAACTAATTTAATAAGATGGGTTAGTCTGCGATTCGAGTAGTGTGTAAATCTCTCATCGTCTATAGGTTTCCACTTCTTATATATAGTATCTAATAAATCTATAGCACCTGAAGTTATTACTAATTCCCCTGCTGCTACTTTCTTAATCTCAAATAGATAATCTACAGTGTATTTAAGTTCTTCTTCTGAAATAGCTTTAGGGAATGTAATCTTTCTTCCAGTAGGTTCTGCATATATAGCTATCATACGAGAAAAGAATCCCTGTCCCATAACATCTGGAGGAAAGGTATTAGCAAGAGTTGTCTGTGTATTACCTCCTAGTATACTAATAGTGGGGTCTTTAATCTCCACAGATAAGGAGTTCTTAACCTTACTCTTATATGTACCTGAGTAATCCCACAGTACACCTAGCAGGGATACAAACTCAAGTATGTTATTGCCAAAGAAGTCATTAAACTCATCTGCTGCTATATAGCATTCAGTATATTCTTTAGATAAATCTATATCTAAGAAGTCTCCATCCTTCTCATCATCAGATAGTTCCCCAGCCATATCCATAAGAAACTTTTCTTTAGTTGTTTTCTCTGCACTGAAGCTATCATATCCTGCTACCCTAAGTATCCTACTTACTTTCTTAATGGCGGTGGACTTCCTAGTACCTGGTGCCCCCAGTAACATGACATATAAGTTAGGATATACTTTATAATCTCCATGACGGAAGTAGCAAGACTTACCTATCCACGCACCTACCGCAGAGATCATTGCCCACCTTGAGAAAGTTGCAGGTACTTCAGTACCAGTAGTACTAGCAGTTACGTATCTTCCAAAAAAGTCCTGGTTCTTATTTGTGGCATCGCCATGTGGCGTAATTGTTTGTACGTTATCATGCGCGTCACTCATTTGCCCTTCCAAGTTCTGCCTAGTTCTGTTAAATCTACAGGAATAGTCATCTCCCTTTCTACACCTTTACAATCTGTAATCATTACAGGGAAAGTCATAAGTTCCTTAACTCTTTCTGCTAGGTGATCGTGACCTTCTCTTGTTTGAAATAATATACTATCATGTATCTGTGCTCCTAGTTTGAAGTTTGGATTAAATGCTAGTTCCTTAAATACAGCTAAGAAAGCTCTGTCTAATAGCATAGCATTCAGTGACTGTGTGACGTGTGCAACATAAGCATTCAGTGCTGGCTTATTCTTGCTTGGATCACCAAAGCAGTATCTAGTCCAGCCGGTATCTCCAACTAACATACTTGTAATGCGCACATCCTTCTTAATTGACGCATAGTACTGAGACTTAACCATAGGGAAAGCTCTCTCATATAGAAAGAGAAGATGCTTACATACTTCTTTTAAGGAATATCTGGCAGGTAATTCTAATAACCTCTGGGCTTTACGTACTGCCCTACTTCCCATAGTTTCTAAGAGAATTGTATCTCCCATGTTGTAGTTTGCACCATGATTAATTCTCTTACCTAGCTGTCTAGTATCTGGTGATATTTCCTCATAGGGTATACCAAAGAACATACTAGCTTTGTAAGAGTGACTATCCTTCCCACTTGCAAATATACCTAGAAGATTAGCATCACCACTCTTATAAGCAACTCCCCTATCTTCAGCTTGTGCATAATCTGCTTCCCATAATTTGAAGCCATCATCAGCTACAATAGTAGCCTTAACATCAGAACCTTTAGGAATATTCTGTATTTGTAAACCGCACCAGAAGTGGTGTTCCTTAGAAGCATATCTACCAGTATCAGTTCCATGTGGATTAAGAGCGAATAGTATCCGGCCCCCGAATTCCTTAGCTTTATCACCTCTGGTAAGATAAGTAGTCGATAACTTTCTCTCACCTCTATATTCTAATATACGTTCTGCAAAGTATTCATTCAATGGGTGCTTAGTTCCCCACTCTACTAAATCTTTCTCGCTAGTACTCTTGGCATTCCTATCTCCTAAAGCTATCATGAGATTCTTAACTTGCTTAGGTGAGCTAGGATTAAAGCCTGCATGACCTACTGCTATACGCAGCTCTGATAGTAGTTCCTCTTGTTTATCTTCTGAAGCCTGTGCTACCATATTTAGAGAAGTCATATCTCTCTTGAGTCCGCGCATCTCACACATTATAGCAGGAGCAACTTGCGGAAACTTCATGGTATAATTCTTTCTTGCCCAGTCAGGTGCCTCTAGTAACCAAGCGGCGGCAGCTTCTACTGTTCCCCAACAGTCAAGTGCATTGTACTTATAGTATTCCATCTTATCATTAGTCTGTGCCAAATCTTTCCAGTACATACTATCACGTATGAATAAGGAAGCAACAGAGCCTAAGTCCTTTGGAAGTTCTGAGTACCACGCATGTAGCATGTTAGTAGTGTCAAAATAGTACGCAGTTAGTGGAGCGCTGTACCGGAGGAAGTAGTTTATATCATACTTACCATTCTGTAAAACCTTTGAAACTTTGAGGGAATTTATCTCGCGCATCCAATGTACAGCTTCTACACTATTTACTGGAATTACATAAGTCATACTTTCAGAGGAAGATAGACGCAAGCCACAGTAGCCCACACAGTTTATAGCAGCGTGCCATCTAATAGTTTCAATGTCAGTACCTATTAAGTCAGTATTAGCTAGATAGTCATAAGCCTCTTCAAACTCTGCCTGATTAGTGACAAGTTTCCAATCGAATTTAGATGTCTGTCTCCAGTTCTTGGGAGATACTATCTTAGATATATATCTTCTGGTAATGAATTCCCCGTAGGTCTTAGTGACTAGTTGCCTAAGAGGATTTATAATAAGTATTTCAAACTCATCATATGGAATAATAGAGCCAGCATAATTGTCTATACTGGGTTTCTTACGGGAATTAGGTAATGGTATTAGCTTATCAAGAAGGTCTTGCCTAGATGTTATTATATGTTTAACTCCAGCTTGACGTAACTTTATAATGAACTCAGCAAGAGTGTCTATCCTACCTACAAATACTCTTGAGGGTACACCTTTAAGGAAAGGGGATAGCCGCGCCAGGTACGGCTTATCCTCATGTGTAATAGCTACTACTACTACTCCTGGCGGAGTAAGATGACTATTAGTGTCTAGCATTTTAATCCCCTGCTACTACTTGTGGAGGCTTATAAGGATTATCAAGAGCTCTCAATAACACTTCTCTATTGCGCTTATCATAAGAAGATTCTGGCCTTCCTGTAGGACTCTGAAGCAATCTAAGTAAGTACTCTCTAACTTCCTCATCTATGATTACTTCATACTTTTTAATAACTATTTCATTGCATGTAACTTTTATCATATTACACCTCAGATATTCTGAACAGTGCCCCAAGATTTAACTCTTCCACAAGTTTCTCTACTGGCCACTTGAGTACAGTCTTAGCTAATAGCTTACGTCTTCTGTGTATAACAGCTTTGCCTTCATACAAATCTGCTAGGATACACTCCTTCATAACATACATCTTTCCTTTGACTTGAGTAAATGGTAGCCTGGTTTGTGCAGGATTCTTCCTTGCAGCTTTAGCTTGTTTCTTAGTAACTTTACTTCCAACTCTAGTACATGTGTCTCTAGTCATTGCTGTGTACTCCGCATATTTTTCATTAGTAAGTTGGTTCTGGTTATATTTCCATTCAGCCACATATCTATTACGCATATAGCCTCCTGTAAGTTGGCACGTCCTTGTGCCTGCCACATATTACTTAGATATTACTCAGATATTACTCAGGCCATACTATGGACTTAATCTGATTAAACTTCTGATCCGGATCGTTCTTATTAGCCCGAACCTTCAGAGTTGCAATTACCTCAGCACCTTCAGAGTTTTCCATAACTGCTCTCGGAGAGTCACCACCAACATAAGGTTGCAGAGAGCTTACAACTTCTTTAAGTTGGCCTTCGCCTAACTCATTTCTCTCTCCTGACTTAGTGGTAAGCATGAAAGCTATATCAGCTACCCTGCCTGGTTCTGGAAGTTCCTCATTAGAGTTAGAACACTCAATACCCTCAAGGACTGTAAGCTTCAGAATTACAGAGGGCATACCATTAATATCTTTGGTATCCCACTTAATAGAAACTTTGTGAGTCCCAGCAGGGATAGGTTCAAAGCCTTTAAGATCGGCCAACTCGTCAATGCTGCTATCTAACAGATCAAGATTTACTTCGCTCATTTTACTTACCTCTCGCTTACGCGATTTAGTTTACTTGGTTATGTAACTTACGTTACTTTACTTACTGCTTAGGGCAGTTAGTCCACTATAACCCAGTCTTCAGCCAGTACATCAGACTGACTAGCCAACCAGGGTACTATAGTTCCTTGAGCAGTTTTCATATCTATGTGAGACTGATAGTTTATCTCCGTCCCACTAGGATATATACCTAATAAAGGTGCTCTATTAACTTGGAAGGTAGAGCCAGGAACTAAGAACAGGAACATATCTTTACCGTTCCACCCCTCTCTGGCTACTTTCTTACCTGCCTTGAGAGCTTCTATAGCTTTACCGAAAGTCATACCACTTATATATTTATCCATACTATTCTCCATACTATTCTCCCACTGTTAAGAGGATAAGTCAGCTTCCTTAATAAACTTACCATTTACCATAGTTCCTTTTCTATCTTTAATGTCGTTCCATGCCATACCTAAGCATTCTATTATATCAGTGTCGGAAAGTCTCATAGCTTGGAGTAAGCAGGCTAACATATCTCCATAGTCATCTTTGAGAGTATCTTGTAACTCTTTCCATTCATAGGTATTATCGTCATCCTCAACTCCGAATTCTGTAGTAGCTTCATACTCATTAGCACTTATCTTACCCAGCGTAGCTACACACTCAGCAAGTTCTTCTATCAACTTACTTATCTGCATTTGCGCAGTAGCTCCGCCTTCCCTAGTAATATTCCTATCTACTCCCCACTGATCTATATTCTCTACAAGTGCCAGTAAGGTATGTGCTCTAATATCACGGAGTTTAGCTTCCATTTCTAACTTAGTCATTACTATGTCTCCTGAATTTTTTAGGGAATGAAGTGGGAGCCTTACGCATAGCTTCTGTCATTCTATTCTCATAAGGTTTCCCACTGCGGATACTCTTAAGTTTAAGAGTTTTACGTACTTGTTTATTGGTGTCCACAGTATTTTATCCCCCAACTATTTTGATCTCTGTGAGCATTCTTACAGTAGCCACAGCTACGCTTTTGTGCAGCTAGTAGTTTCCTTTTTTCGGCTTGCTTCTTCCGCTTCCTGCGTTTCTTATACCATAGAGAAGTTACTCTGTACGCAGGATGGCACACAGAGTAACTGTGTATATCTGTAGCTCCCATAGCTGCGGCTATTGTTGCTAACACTCCTAACTTTTTCATAAGTTCATCTCCACTAAATCTATAACTTCGTCATCGAAATCATGCGAATCCGTTTTAATTAGCCATTGCATGTACTCTGGGTCATCGTGGCATACATCTTCTACATACTCTCCTTTATACTTACCAAACCAAAGGATAGTTTCAAGAGTTACATATTTACGTCTATCAGTTTGGCCAGTTAGTTTAGCTATAGATTTATCTAGTGCGCTAGTGCGTTTATTACTCATGTGGCTATTCCTCCCACAGTTCCAGTAACTTATGTCCAGTACCTTCTTCAGTAACCTTGCCTGCCCTGCTACCAGTGAGTACATTATTTTTATATGTAGTAGAGGAAGCAAACTTATGCGCTTTATTAACTACCTCACAATAGATAACCTCACCGAAATACTTAGCACTATTACGAGAGAAGTTTCTAGTCCCAGCAGTAGGTACTATCTTTTCTTTACCATCTACCATTTCAACTGCATTCTCATGTGAGATACATATTACATTGTACGGAGCATTCTGAACGTAAGATAGGAAAGTATCCAATACTTTGCCGAGATTACCCCAATCATCATAAGTGAGCTTATAATCATCAGGTTTATTTCTGGTAATATTAGCAATAGCACTGTTAGTAAGCTGAGTAAGACTATCGAAGACAACAGCGCTGTCACTAGATAGTCCATTAAGATGTACTTCAGATACTTCCTTTCCATCTTTAGCTACCTTATTCTTTAAGTCCATACATTGAGGACAATTAACCTTACCGTGTTCCACACAGACAGTTACTTTCTCTCCCCGTATAACTTTAAGGCAAGTCTCAATAGCCATAGGATACCCTCTAGTATCTGGTATAGCTATAACTTCTATTCTCTCCTGCCATTCCTTGGGCAACTTAAATAATGTATCGTGCCCGCTCTCTAAGTCAAACCATATTAGGTTAAACTTCTCAGCTAGATTACCTACAAGCTGTGTCTTACCTGATTTAGGTGGGCCATATACTAGCACCCGCTTAGTTTTATCCGCTACTAAGTTACTCAATTTTGGCATCTCTATTCTCCACTTTATCTACAGTTACTTTACTCATATTACCCACACCTGCTACAGTATTATCATATACCGTAACTTGCACATTATCACATACAACTATGATAACAGATTTACCTGCTGTCTCAGCTATATGCAATACATCTTCTATATCCATGCTAATATATCCATGCTAATATACCCACATTAATTAGCTGGCTGTTGAGCCAACTCCTGATCTTCCCTAATTCTTTCTCCAGCCATCCTAGCTGCTATAACTATTTCTTCATCAGTAAGTTCAAATATATTAGCTATGGTCTTAGATATAGCTGAAGTGCTTTGTATCTTAACAGTATTATATTCAACTACCATAGACATAATCTCTATCTTTTCTTGCTTAGTTTCAGTAAGTTCTCCTAACACATACAGCGCACCTACCATTTGATCTGGCATTACACTGCCTATATTAGTAAGTATCTTACGAATCTTTTCCATTACTTCTTCATCTGTATTAGTCATATTAGTTTCAGTCTCCATTAAGGTAGCCTCTTGTTTGCAGGTTAGAAAGTGTATTTGGGTAATAATTGTAAAGGTATTGTATAAGTTCTTGTCTAGCATTCTGATACCTCTTTGCTGCCTACCTATAGCAAGTCTGCCACAGCTATATCAAAATCATATACTACAGGGTTACCTTCCCTATCTACCTCTGTCATATGATTCTCTCTCAGAGGTTTCATAAGGTGAGTAGTTTCTAGGTGACATACATCCATATACTCGCAAGGTATGCCAAAGTCTACACAACTTTCACCTCGCATAGGCCAGATACCATAGTTACCTTCTTGATCTACCAGTCTCTCCACAGTATCTACATCCCACAGTAAGTCTCTAATCCACAGTGCGCGCATGTGAAAGTTCTTAGCAAAAGGAAAGTTCTCGTATCTCTCCAGCTTAGTCATGTATATATTATATAATACTTCATAAGCAGACTTATCACCTTCAATAAAATCTAGTATAACCGAGTAACCTAGAGCCTGTGCTGAGTTCTTATATTGATAATGATTTACCCAAGTACCGCTATTTGTTTTATTCTCAGCAACAGCTAACATACCAGACATCTCATGTCTTAGTACTAAATCCAGATAACCTCTGAATGTATGCACTCCATATCTTCCAGGTATATTAACTCTAAAGGATAGTTCTGCGGCAGGCTTGCCATTGTATGTAGCTACCTCATATTCACCTAAGTAGCCATTCTTAAGGAGGGATTGAAACATCTTAATTGCAAATATTGCTCTAGGGAATGACTTACGCTGCTTATCATTTTCGGCATCATAATCCACATCCCACTGTAGAAACATATTCCATATAACTTCATCTACTGGAGTGCCTATAGCTAGCTCTGCTATACCGTAACCTACAACACTTCCAAATGCAAAAGTAAGAGAAGTTTCATCGCCTTGTTTTTTCTCTGTCATAAGACATTTGAGCTGATACTTACGTGGACACTTATGTAGCAGCAATGAGCTACTGTAAGATGTCCTAGTATATCTGGGATCGATAGCTCCATCAGGTAGTTGCACTAACGGTATAAGTTCTTCAGGGTTATCTTCAGTACCACCACCTAACGAGGAATCTAATACACTATCTAACATTTCTAAATTCATAATACTTACTCCACTTTACTTTACCTAATACTTTTATTGCTTCTGCAAATCCATACTCTAACCAGCTATGATCTATCTTAAACTTTCCGTGTAATACTTGATGCACATAACCTATACTAAAGTTTGCTGGAGGTTTACCTTCACACTTCTTACAATGTACCCTGAGTATTGAACCTGTATCTGATAACAAGTTTCCGCATAGACATACATCACAGTAACTTTCTTTACAGTATCCATAATAAGCAGGGGGATCTAATGTAAGTCTGTATAACTCTCTACCTGCTTTCATGTAGTTTATGTACATTCCATGCATATCAGATAGATAGAGAATGGAAGTAGCTACTATAGCTTTAGCTGGGTCTAAAGGCTCATAGCATATCTGCTGAGATTGGTGCCTTTCGCCCACCTTTCGTAGCTTTTTTAACAACATCTCCCGCGATTTCGAGGTCTGCATGTTTCTCTAACCCCCCAACTATGACAGCTATTTCTTCTGGCTCTAAGATAGTTACAACATGGGGATCAGCCCGGAGAGTTGTATGTATATCTTTTAGTATAGTTTTGAAGTTAGGTAACTGTTCATCTATAGCACCTTGTAACTCAGCTATACGTTCTTTAATCTTTAGTACCTGGTAGTTATCACTTGTGTCAGTATCAGCGTTCATTGTCATCTCCTGTACAAATAGGCTTAACATTAAGTCCTAACTTACGAGAGTCATCATCCCATTTATTTAATGCCATTTTAGCAAAGTCAATAGCTAACCCAATATTGGCCAAATCCTTACTACCAGGCCTATGCCCTTGCCTAATAAGATTATTTTCTATATTAGCTAGGTTGCCTATAGTTCCTATAAGTAGAGATTTATCTCGGTTTCTAGTTAGCGCTAGCTCCTGTTTCTCTGATGTCATATCTAGTATTCCTTATGATCTACAAATTTCTTAGGTATCTTATCTTTAAACTCTAATCTAACTATAAGATAATCACCTATACTATTATGAGCAATAACATAACTATGCCCATTCTCTACACACTTGAATCTGTATGTACTATCTTTAAGAGAATGACGCTGTAACTTACGGATGATATAAGCATGGGTATCTCTCTTTACTTCTAGCTCTAAAACTTTATTAGCCTTCAGAGTTTCCCAAAGTTGGGCATACCTACTTATATTATCACTATCTGTAAGTTGCGTTCCCTTATTCATGTAACTGTTTCCCCAATAGCATACTCTTTCATAAGATAAAATGAGATAAAAAAACCCCGCTACCTATGCGATAGCGAGGCTTTACCCTATTATATAGTAGCTTACGCTAGTATCCTGCTTATAGGGCGTCCGCAGTAATCTTAACAGACAGCAGCTCATCCAGCTTAGCTACAGCCCAGTTAAGTACCTTATCATTGCGTTGTGCAATCTCTTCCGGCGCACCTTCAACAAAGATAGCCAGTTGTTCTTGCAGGATAGCCAGTACAGCTTCATCACCAGCAGCTCGCTTAAAGCGCTCTACAAACAAGGTAGCAGCAGCCTTAACTCGCGCTTCATCTTTATTAGTAAGCCCTGGCATGATAGCAATGTAGTCCTTAGCAAACTGCTCCAAATCTTCCTTAGACATAACATTGCGGTCTGCCTTCGGAATGGAAGCAATATGCTCCAGACTTACTTTACCTTCTGCTACCAGCTCCTCCAGTTTAGCCTGGTCAAACTCAGTATCTTCATCTACATAGCCTTTGATATGTGAAGTCATAATACCTTGTACAGTTTCAGTAATAAGGTCTACAACTTTCTTATCTCCACCTTGCAGAATCTCGATAATACCATTAGCAGTGGGAGCGTCATACTCTACTTCTACAGAAGGACGTTTGTAACCATCTTTAGTTCGGAAGTGATAGTTGGAAGTTACGCGCTCAGTTGTGGGAGTTACTTGTTCGTTCATAGTTAAGTTTCCTTAGTTAGTTTGTTGCCGAGAGGCATCGCCTTTGATGGCGATTTGTAGAATATAACTTGTAGGATGGCCTGTCAATAGGCGGCCCTCTGGATGGGAGTATATTTACCATTGTAAGTTACAGCCTTATGAAGTAAGCAATTCAGGTTTCAATGGGATTTCCATAGTACCCTGTTTTGTAAGTTGTAGCTGTCTCTCAAACTCTGCTACTTTCTCAGCTAAGTCTTTACCTGGTACTCTCTGAGATACAATACCTTTGAGAAACATATTAGGCTCACATATAATATATAACTCTTTAGCTGCCCTAGTAACTGCGGTATATAATAGCTCTCTACACAACATGTTAGACTGCGAAGCATGAGTTATAAAGAACACCTTATCATACTCACTACCTTGTGACTTATGTACCGTGATAGCATAGGCTAAGTCCATAGCGTTTATCTCCCCGCTACTACTGTAACTTTGTTCAGTATCTAAATCGGGCACATATACTGTAACTATGTGTGATGCTTCCCTAGCTACTTTTTCATCATCTTTAGTATGGCTAGTTAGATGCTCTAACATATGATCTACACTATCTAATGATTCCATACCTGTATGTCTAGCTTGAGAAGCTGCCCAGTCAAGTCTCTTATTCTCATCAGTTTCAAAGCCTTCATAGTTCATAGTATCTGATGGTGGTCTGGGCTTCTTACCATAGTAACTTCTATTAGGTGCTATAGATACTACAAATGCTTCTGACTTATTAACTAGCACTTTGTCACCTAGTCTAAGATACTTCTTTTTAATTCCAGCATATATCTCATGCACCATACGCTTATCTGGATTTGTCTCTATCTTAGCTAAGTGACTAGCGACAGCTTCATTCATAGCTATAGTACCGAATGACTTATTAAAAGGAGTTAGTATCACATCCTGAGTTGGATCATACGCACCACTATCTATTAGCTCAGTTAGGAATTTCTTAATGGTTGCGGTTGCGGCAATATCAGATAGTTTCTTTTTCCATGGTCTTATCTGTACCTTACCTTTAGATGTTTCTATATTAAAAGAGTCTAGCTCCTTAGGCGGTATCTGTTTACCTTCCCTTATCCTAGTAGCTAGTGCGATAATAGGACTTTCGAGAGCTTGCCTATATATGTGAGTAAGCTCCACACATTTAATGCCTAGCTGAGTTGCCCAGATAAATATAGACTTACCGAATATAGGTGGTAACTGATGTATGTCACCAACTAGCACTATCTGAGTACCAAGTTTAGCAGCAAGGGCAAAGTTATTCCATAGATCAACACCTACCATAGTTGCCTCATCTATGAATACTACATTTATACTAGGCAATGGAGTCATCGCATCTCTTTTAGGTTCGAATCTCATGGTATTTTTCATAGTACCAGTAACTTCATCATAGTGCTCATCGAACACCGGCCCATATTCAAGTAACTTATGCAATGTAAGACAGTTACTATGTAAGTCTTTAGACAGTACTTTTTTAGTATTCTGCACTGCCTTATTAGTGAATGATGTAACTACTAATGATGGGCTAGTAGGTCTTAGATGTTTATGATCTCCAGCTTCTGCACCTAGCGGATGTAACCTACCTGCTTCCATAAGTGCGGCTATGATACCTTTTAATGTGGCTGTCTTACCACTACCAGCAGGCCCAGTAATTAAGCAACTGTGCCCAGCTAGTACAGTATCTATAGCTTCCTGTTGCTGCTCATTATATACTATCTCGTTTCTCTCATGTTCCATAGTATTGGCAGCTATAACTGACTGCCTATTTTCTGGAGTAGTATAAGGTATGCCACCAGTAGGTAACTCATGTTTAGTGGCAGTCTTATGTATTTTAGCTAATAGTCTAGCTCTAATCTCTGATGCTTTGTCAGTCATTACTATCTCCTACTTTCTTTTACGTTGTACTAGTGCTAGTTTAATTTTACCTATCTTACGGAATGATACTAGAAACTCTGGCTCACTTGGGAATACTTGTGGATTCATAATAGTAGCAGCAGCTTCATTATGCCAGACAGCTTTATAAGTTATTCCATCTAGTAGCAAGTAGCTATTATCTGGGTCGAATGGCTTATCTGTATTATCTACTAATAGTGAAGTTAGTTGACTGGTAGTAAGCCTCTCTAATCTGTAAGTATCACATTGTTCTATCATCCAATGGGGTAAGTTCCAGGTAGAGGCTACATATTCTTCAGTTATATCACCATAATTTAATGTAATATCAGTTTTCATCTGGTATATCCTCCAACTCTGTAGCTTTCTGTATAAAGGCTTGCGCTATTTTAAGTAACTCATTTTTAGTTACTAGTATAGTTCTTGATTCATTAGCTGTAAATACTTTAAGTTTAGCTAAATGTTTTTCAGTTACTATGTCTATCACTTCATTTGCTTTCATTGTTACTTACTCCTGTATTCTGTATAATAGAGGTAGGTTGCCTTCTAGTCCAAGCTAACTTAGCTCTAGTAAATGCCATGATACTAGCATAGTCTTCCCGTCTAGGTTCACCTTCCTTATACACTTTATTGACTAGGGCAGGTGTAGTATCTTCACTAGCTAAACCTTGCATCACTTCCATGCTATTTTGCTTTTCTCTAATATCATTCTTAAACTCATGCAGAACTACCTGCACTTCCCTTAGTTTCTTAAGTAATGCTAGTGAGTGAATAGAACCTATGTCTAGGTGTTCTTCACAGTGATCTACAAGTTCTGATATGTCACCAAGTGTGATATCTTCGGATAGTATGTGTACTGGATGCTGTGCAGCGAATATCCTAGTAACTACTTCATGCCAGTGATCTGCTACTGTATACTTTTTACCATCACGTAGACTTATCTGAGTTCGAGGAAACATAGCTGCATCTCTTGCCCAGTCTGCCATTAGTTTAGGTAACGCTCTTGTATTAGTAGCTTTATGTACACTGTTACGAAGGAGTTTAAGTATCATTTCCTCAGTTTGGTTCTTGAGGTAGTCAGGTATATTATCCTGCTCGCGATATTCTAGTATTGCTCGGTCAGTAGCCGCTAGATAATTAGCTAGAGTGGATAGGTCACAGTTATAATCTGCAATCTTATATTTAGGTAGGTATCTATATTTGGTGGGATCATGCCTTGCTACTATTGTAGCTAGTTGCTCTATATGTCTTTTCCAGTATGGAATACATACAGATTCTATTAATGGACGCTCCCATATAATAGGTAGTTTATCTAACAAGGCACAACCGAATAAATGTGTCTCGGTTGGTGTTAGTCTACCAGTAGTAAAAGGGTCAAGGTTCTGCCCTAGTAACGCTTGCAATGATAGTTGGAATATGGGATGTTTAACTTTACCGTGGCCATAACCTATATCTGTTTTATAGGATACGCCACTTAGAGGACATATTAGTTTCATGTGTTTCTCCAGTTGATCTAGGATAGTTTCAGTTAAGTTTGTAACTTTCGCCAAATATGTCAATTAGTTTATAAAGCTCCCTTTCTGAGTATTTACAATATACAATATCTATATCTTGTCTTAGTACAGTAAATTCAGCTATATAATCTCTTTTATTAAAGTTATACTTTGAAACAAGTAAGATTTTATCTTGTTTAAGTGCATTAAATACTCTTATATTTCCTCTAATACCTCTCCAATCCCTTTTATTAGGTGCGATACTTCCAGTCCATACTAAGCTGTTCATTCCACATGGTACAATAGTGGTTATATCTTCCACTATATCTATTCTATAAGTTACGTTACTCATATCATTTCTCCAGTTATTTACTCACTTCAGTTAAGTAGCCATCCATGGTAGGTTAGTGTCCTATATTACACTAGATTATACTAGATTACACTAGCTAATACAAGACAGCTTTTAACTGTCCTAGTATTACACTTTTCACAATGTCCGCTAGTTGAATCTGGCTCGATAGGGACGGTATAGTCACAGTGGCTATTAGTACAAATACCATAGCAATCTCCGCTATATACTGCCTCCTCTAACATATCTAAGACAGAATCAAAACCTTCTACTTCCATTAATTGCTTAAGTTTGTGTTGGTCATTAATGTCCATGAGTATCTCCAGTTACGTTACTTACATTTAGTTGAATGGTTGCGAGGCACATTCCCCAGCAACTAGGGCGATGATACCATAGTAAAAAGTGTTTGTCAAGGGGTCACCGGTCTATGGTATGTTGGATAGACTGTGCAATTTCTTCAATTATGTTACTTAGGGATGCAGATACTATCAGATTGGTTTCTATTATAGAATATAGAGCTTTCTCGGTATCGGCGCCGCCCTCGCTATAGCTACGTAAGATATCTAGGCTATTAAGTTGTCTCTCCAGTTCTTTTTGTAATGTATGTATATCTTGTTTAATACTATGCATAGATGTGATCTTAGGTAACCTATGGGGTTTGAGTATAACTTTCTCGCCTTTCATATATTATACCTCCCTATAGTACATTCATCATATGTTTATTATATGTCTTACTTTCTTCATCTGTAATTGGCATATTATGGGTAAGTTTGTATTCTATAGCTTGTATGATTTGGGCATCGGTACATTCACCAGCACCTAGTAAGTTATATTTCTTATAGGCTAGGGCACCATCACTCTCTGTCCCTGTGGGAGTATCTGTCTCCGCAGGAGTATCTGAATCGGTGATGGTTTTCCTGCCCGCTTCGCGGGTATCTAGGGTATTTACTGTGTCTAAGTTATCTAATGTAAAGTGATGTTTAGCTAATTGTCTGCTCATCTTATGTAATAAGTCTAAGCCTCTAGCTACTCTGTCAGTTATCTCGCCATCCTTATCTAATGCTATATTATGTCTGATACTGTCTATGATATATAATATCTCTGATTCTTTTAGTATCGGTCTATAAGTTAGCTCTTTAGTTTTCATAGTATGTCTCTGTAAGTTATAAGGGAAGGAGTGAAATGTCAATAATGACGTGAAGTGACCAAGTGACCAAGTGACATCATAAATCAGCCCTCATATCCGGTCAACCATCATGCCCTCAGATACTACTTACATGTCCCCTATAAGTTAGTCTATCCTACCTAACCTATATCCTATACAGTGAGTATCCTATGTCTAGTAAGTTATGTGCTCTCTAATCTATATACTACCTATTATCCGTTGCCGTATATTTTATACCCCACTAAAAAATAATTTATTTATAAAAGAGTATAAGTAAGGAGAGATAAGATAGATAAGATAAGGTAAGTAAGTTAGGGAGAGAGTAGAAGTTACAGGTGAAGGGCAAAAGGTGAGGGGAAAAGGGCGAAAAAATGGCATGTCAAATGGTCAAATGGTCAAATGGTCAATAATGACATTGTGACAAAATGAGTATAAGTAAGATAAAGAGATAACTAACAGACAAATATAACTAACAGACAAAAAAAAGCCTTCAATTAAGAAGGCTAGAAGAGAACAGAGAATAACTCAATATGGAAATATATATCTATCATACTGAACAACTAACCAATAAACAAAGCAAGGATGGGCAATAAATGTATACATAAATAAAGCAGTAATATCAGCATTCGCAGGAATATATGCTAATACAAGAGCAGGAATAGATATTAAGAATATGATAAATAACAATCTAGCTAGATATGACAACATAGTGAATACCTCAATAATAGGGAGAGAATAGTATTGGCGTAGCCAAGGGGAAAAGGCTGACACTGTATAAGCTACCAGCCATGGGACACGATACCAATTACAGACTATCAACGATATTAGTTGCCTTGATAAGTTCTGCACATTCATTAGACAACCATTGGAACACAGGCAGACTAGTTTCAAAAGCTTCCAATTCATTCGCCGATTCTAGGCTTTCAGGAATGACAAGGATAAACTTATCAATACTATCTAGCATTACCCGCAAACTATCAGCATTGCCACTAATCATACTTAACTTGGCAGCTATTACGTTATTCCCTGCCTTCGCTGCGGCTGGAAGTTTGCCTATAATATGAGCATGTTTCTCATAAAAGTTACCAGCTAGGGCAAGACTTTCCTTTGTTACCGTCCTAGTCCTAGTAGTTTCAGCCATAATATCCGCAAATAGCGCATTCACTGTTACATCTACTGGCACATATTCCCAATCTTCGCCATTCTTGAGTAACAGGTTCTTACCATACTTTTCCAAACTATCGTTTAAAATGGTAGCTACCTTGGACAGCTCAGACAGTGCCATGCTTTGCAGGTCGGTATCGGTGTAGCCATCGAATGACCATTCCAAGTCTGGCCGTTTCTTGCCATAGTGAACGGAACCGGCATCCTTTACTTTACGGAAAAATGACTTAACGTTTACAGTTTTCATAATGTTACCTATTCAGTTTATGGCTAGGGTTCATTCCCTGCCTGCCTGCTATTGTACAGACTTTTTGCCGATTAATACTACCGTTCGTCGGGCGAATTTCCGCGCCTTATACCAATTTATAATTACCTAACTTATTTCTATTACCTGTCCTGCCCCTATAAACTGTCATACTTTCGCTGCCTATCTTATCCCATTACCTATCCCATCTATATACACCAAGCAAGTATCGTGCCAACAACTAACTAGAGAGGGGTACCAACCTTTTTTAGGGGTGGCCTGCCTACCTACCTATTGCGGTCTCCATAAATTTCCTAAAATTTTTCAACTCCCTATTTAGTAGAATATACAGTAGTTATAGCAATAAAGGTAATATCATAGGTGAGAGTGCTAGCACAGATATAGTAATAGTATAACGGCGCCAAATTACATGCCAATTTACCCCTTTGACTTGCCTACTACTATAGCTTATATTGAATGAGTACTTTAGGAGATTCTGTAGAGAGTATACCAATGACTAATGCAACCACCGTAACTTATGAAAGGGCCTTAGACCTTTTAGGTCAGGGGCTATCTACTTCCATTGTAGCCTCAGCTCTAGGAGTTACAGACAGTGCAATCTCCCAGTTACTCTCTAATCCAGACTTCGCAGCTAAAGTACAAGAACTTAGGGTAGCAGCACTTCGTAAATCTAGTGAGCTTGATAATACTTACAATGATATAGAAGATAAGTTACTTGATAAGTTAGAAAGGGTTATACCTATTATTAACAAGCCAAGAGATATTCTCTCTGCAATTAAAGTAATCAACGGAGCTAAGCGTAGAGGAGTGCAGTCTACAGGTAATGAGATGGCACAAGCTAAGATAGTTCAGATTACTCTCCCCCAGGTTATTAACACAAGTTATGTGACTAATGTAAATAACCAAATTACTGAGGTGCAAGATGAAAATGGTCAGTCCAAAACACTTGTTACAATGCAATCGGGAAGTCTCGATAAGTTTGCAAATAACTTCTCATCCAAGAGACTCCCAAAACTTACAGACTCAGAAAGCTCACGAGAGAGATGTGAAGAAAGCTCTGAACGTGAAGGAGCGTCTGCGCTCGCAAATAGCCTCTAATTTAGATGCAGATGTAACTTATACTTACAGAGATAGCTAATGAGAACTAGCGAAGCACTAGATGAGTTCAATGTAGATCAGGAACTAGCAGAGCTTGCAGTAGATGCCTCAGAAGCAATAGCTGCTGCAAAAGCTGATCCTAACTTTCTAGCTGGCTTAGCTATGCCAACAGTATTTGAGTATAAGTTACCTCCTGTATATCTTACAATCTGGAGTTGGATGGTAACTCTTGCAGATAAGAATAGAAAGAACTGTGATGAGATGGCGGAACTATTTGCTAGATTAGCTATAGGTTTGCCTCGGGGTTTCGCTAAAACAACTCTAGTTAAGTTATTTATATTATACGTCATACTATATACTGACAGGAGATTCGTACTTATACTATCCGCTACCAGTACCCATGCTAGGAATATAATCTCTGATATAAAAGATATGTTAGATGAACCTAATATTAAAGCATTATTCGGGGACTGGAGATTAGGTGTAGAGAAAGATACACAAGACTTAGTTAAGTTTGGATTCAGAGGTAGAACCGTAATACTTGCTGGCTTAGGTGCTGGAGGATCGGTACGAGGTTTTAACTTAAAGAATGAGCGTCCAGACCTTATGGTATTTGAGGACGTACAAACTAGGGAAGATGCAGATAGTCAAACAGTGTCTGAAGATCTATATAAATGGATGATTGGTACAGCTATGAAAGCCAAATCACCTAGAAGGTGCATGACTCTATTTATAGCTAATATGTATCCTACCCCGCATTCCATACTTAAGAAACTTATCAAGAATCCGCACTGGACTAAGTTTGTAGCAGGTGGAATACTGGAGGATGGTACTTCCTTATGGGAAGATTTGCAGCCTATAGAGCAGTTACTTATTGAGTACCAAACTGACTTAGAAGCTGGACATCCTGAGATATTCTTTTCTGAGGTACTTAATGATCCAGATGCAGCAGTTAATAACCTAGTTGATCTATCTAAGTTACCTGAATACCCTTTCCAGGATGATGACATACCTGATGGCAAGTTCATACTTATTGATCCCTCTAATGATAAACATAACTCAGATATGGTAGCTATAGGCTACTTTGAGGTACATGGAAATAACAAGCCTTGCCTTATAGAGCTTACAGAGGAGAGGATGTCACCAGGAGATACTATCAGGGAAGCTATAAGGATGGGCATGGCTCATAACTGTAGATTGGTAGTTATAGAATCCGTAGCGTATCAATATTCATTACTATACTGGTCTACATTTATATGTAATCAGCTAGGTATTATGGGATTCCAGTTTGTGGAAATATATCCAGGTAGGTTATCTAAAAATTCCAGGATACTTACCATGTTTAAGTCCTATGCGGCAGGAGAGCTATATGTACACCCCGCCTGTAAATCTAGGGTACATATGCAGATTGCAGGGTTTAGGCCCCTTAAGACTGATAATATAGATAACACTCTTGACTTACTTACATATGCCCCTAGAGTTGTAGAGGAGTATGGAGAGTACCTAGCTATGACTACTATAGAAGGTGAGCAGGAAATAAATGGTATAGAGCACCACATAACTGACGAATTACAGCTTGCAGCATTTTAGGAGATTGCGATGTCACTACCTTTCCAACCAAGTAAAAAATCAGCTAAGGCAGTACTAGCTTTCTATAAGCAAGTTACTGATGTAGCTAACGATCAGTCCCAATTACGAGACCAGTTTAGGAACATTGACCTTTCTTATCTAAGGGAAGGTGATTGGACTGAAGATACTTGGAAATCTCACATAGCTAAGAAAACTTATGGAGATGTAACTAAATTCCAGAATATCATACTTCCACTGGTTATGCCGCAAGTAGAATCTGCGGTAACTTACCAGCAGTCTGTATTCTTATCTGGATATCCTATCTTTGGTGCTACCTCCTCTCCTCTGTATGCAGATGCTGCAACTACCATGGATACAATAATTGGAGAACAGCAACTTAAAGAACGATGGGTACATAACTTATTGCGTGTATTGCGTAACGGTTTTAAGTATAACTTTGGCCCAGTAGAGGTAGATTGGGTATCCAGAACTTCCTATGCTCTAGAAGATGCACAAGTAGGCAAGGAAGAAGATAGACAAAGAAAGGTTATCTGGCAAGGCAATAGCATTAAAGCCCTTGACCCTTACAATACTTTTGTAGATGGTAGAGTATGTCCTACAGAACTTCCAGATAAAGGAGAGTTTGCTGGATACACGGAAGTTATGAGTCGCATAGCCTTTAAGAAGTTTCTTGCTGAACTCCCGATGCGTATCAATGCTAAGGAAGCTCTGGAGTCTGCTACAGGTTCAGCAGGTAATGCAGATAGCACTAACTACCAAGGCTACTATATACCTGATTTAGACCCAGAAGTTGTATTTGGACTTAAGAAGTCTGGATACTATGGAACTAATTGGCTAGCATGGGCTAACTTAACTGACAATAACCAGCATATCCAGTATCGTAATGTATATGAGGTAACTACTTTATATGGTAGAATACTTCCCATAGACTTTGATTTTAATGTACCTGCTAGGAATACTCCCCAGGTATGGAAGTTTATTATTGTAAATAGGCAAGTTCTGGTATATGCAGAGCGCATGACTAATGTACATAACTTGATTCCTGTACTTATTGGCCGTCCTGTAGATGATAACTTACAATACCAAGCTAAATCATTTGCACGTAATGTAGAGCCTTTCCAGAATGTAGGCACCGCTCTAATTAACAGTGTAATACATGCAAGACGTAGAGCTATCTCTGATCGTATGTTGTATGATCCCTCCAGGGTATCTAAAGGTATGATAGAAAATGATAATCCTATCTCTAAGATACCTGTGCGCCCAAGTGCATTTGGCACCTCGATGTCAGAAGCTGTATACCAGTTTCCTTTCAGAGATGAACAAAGTCAGCATGCCATGCAGCAAGTGGGACAAATAACTTCTATGGCTAACATGGCCTCTGGACTTAATCCAGCTAGACAGGGACAGTTTGTTAAAGGCAACAAAACTAGGCATGAATTTGCAGAGATTATGCAATACGCTAATGGCAGAGACCAGACAGTAGCACTAACTCTGGAAGGCACACTATTTATGCCAATGAAGGAGATAATTAAGAATAACATTCTACAATACCAACCTGCCTCTTCTGTATTCAATAGAGAGGGGGAGAGTGTAGTAGAAGTTAATCCTGTGGAGTTACGTAAAGCTAATATAGAGTTTAAGATTTCTGACGGTATCCTACCTTCTGAGAAAATTATAGATGGTGAATCACTAGCTATGGCATTCCAAACTTTGGGGCAGATACCTTCCTTATCTCAAGGCTATAACTTAGTGCCCATGTTCTCGTACCTTATGAAAACTAAGGGAGCTAAACTGCAGCCCTTTGAGAAGTCCCCAGAGCAGATAGCTTATGAACAAGCTGTAGGCGCATGGAACCAGACTGCTAAAGAGATTGTAGAGATGCTAACTAAGGAATACGGAGATCAGTTACCTCCCATGGAAGAAGTAGCTAAAGCATTACCTCCGCAGCCTACCCCAGAGCAGTTTGGGTACAATCCTAAGCAACCAGTAAGGGCTACAGATTCTGAGACACCTATGCAACAGTACACTACCATAACTAGTAACTTACAGCAAGCTGAACAGCAAGCTGAACAACCAGCACAAAGCGCGACTAACCAAGGAGAAGTAGCTAATGCAGGTGGACAATGAAAACAAGTTTATGTACCATAACTTAACTATCGAAGATGAGTTATCTGGATGCATGCTAACTATTAATAACATAAGGAGGATACAAAACCTTATAACAGAATATGCGCACGAACACCTTAATATAGAGTATTCGGAGACAGAGCCACATAAGTCAGCTATAGTAGCTGCTAGAATAAAAGGCGCTATAGATGCACTTAGTTATCTTATAGATAGTCATAATTCAGCTACGTCTCCAGAAGATTCCAACGAGGAAGAATCCTCATAATCCCCCGCAATACCTAACTTACCCGGAGTACTAACTATGAAATTCTCAATGTCTAATATATTTGGTGGTCAACAACCTGCCCAGCCTGAGCAACAAGAACCAACTAACATTGATCCTAACAATCCTGCACCTTCGGAACCTACCAAAGAGATTTCACCTCTTGATGGGTTCAAGGATATATGGGATATTGAACCACCTAAAGACGGAGAAATTAGCGACTCTTTAGAAGATGTACTTACCATAGATCAGCAAAAGATAGTAGATGCTGTAGGACAAATGGACTTCTCCAAAGCTGTAGACGCTGAAACTCTCAGCAAAATACAAGCCGGTGGAGATGAAGCAGTTCAAGCAACTCTACAAGCTATGAATAATATGGTAAGATTAGCCTTCGGACAAAATATGTTAGCTAACGCTACACTTGTTAAGAAAGCTATGGGTAACGCAGAGAGTCGTATAGATTCCAGGACTAATAAGTTACTGAGAGATTCCCAGATTAAATCTGGTGTAAGTAGTATCAATCCCATCCTAAATAATCCCGCCGTAGCTCCCATGGTTGACATGGTACAGAGTCAACTAGCTAAGAAGTATCCTACAGCCTCTGCTGAAGAAGTTAAACAGAAGACTGAGGAACTCTTAACAACCTTCGCCTCACAGCTCAATCCTTCTAGCCAACAATCCCCTAACATCGAAGATGAAGATGGTACCGATTGGGAGAAGTTCCTTATAAGCTGAGCTGTAAACTTTATTTAACCAACTTTTTTAATTTGGAGATTTATTATGCCTTACTATATGAAGGTCACGTCAGTAGCTGCCGACGGGGAAAGCAAGCAACTTCCGCTGGAACTGCCCGTAGCTCAAGTTCTATCTGGTGACGCAAGTTCCGCAGCCACTGCAACTACCAATGGCACGGTTAAACAAGCAGCTAACATTGCGGCAGTATCAGTTCCTTTTGCTGATCTAACTGCTGCTGCTAATGCGCATAATGCGTTACTGGCAGCAATGAAAACTGCAGGACTTATGGTAGCTGACTAATTAAGTCAAGCAACCTAACAATCTTAATTAAGGAGACGACGCAATGTCAGCCGTAAATAGTATCTTTAACACTGGCAACTTCCAAACTGATCATGCTAAGAAGTCCTTTGCTTCTATGATCACAAGGTTGATGCCTAATGGTAACGCACCACTGTTCGCTCTAACTTCTTATCTACAAGAAAAGACGGCAGTACAAACTGAGCATGGTTTTTTTACTAAAACTATGATCTTTCCTTCCTTTAATTTGTCAGCGGATATTGATAACTCACAGACTGCTTTCCCTGTAGTTTCTACAGCTGAGCTTATTCCTGGACAGATTCACCGTCTGGAAGAAACTGGAGAGAATGTAATTATTAATGAGGTTGTTTCTGCAACTTCAGTTAATGTTACACGCTCTGTAGGTTCTGTAGCTGCCGCTGCCATCACTGTGGCTTCCGAAGTATCTGAAGCTTACTGTGTAGGTAATGCTTTTGAAGAGAGCTCTGTTCGTCCTACTGCTATGGCTATCAAGCCTGTACGTATCACTAACCTGACTCAGATTTTCCGTAATACTTGGGCGCTTTCTGGCTCAGCTATGGAAACTCAGATGATTGCTGGCGATACTAACGTAGCAGAGAATAGGCAAGATTGTGCAGCTTTCCACGCTGCCGATATTGAAAAAGCTATCTTCTTTGGCCAAAAGTCTGAAGGTTTCCGTAATGGACAGCCCTTCCGTACTATGGACGGCCTGCATAACATTGTGAGTAACGCAGCTTACTATCCCGCTGCTTTCCCTACTCCTAATGTCTATGCAGCAGCAGCTACCACAAACTACACGCAGTTGCTTGGTTTCCTCGATCCTGTATTTAATCAGGTTACCGATCCTAAAGGAGGCAACTCACGTGTTCTGTTTGTAGGCGGTGCAGCGTTCAATGTAATTAATGCAATTGGACGACTTAATGGAGAGTACCAGATTGTGGATGGTCAAACTAGCTTTGGTCTGCAATTTAGCTCCTTTAAGATCCCTCGCGGTACTTTCCAAATGATTGAGCATCCTCTGTTCAATACTAACCCCTACTGGGCTAAGATGGCTGTAGCTGTAGACCTTGCTACTTTCAACCTGGCTTATCTGGGTAAACGTCGAACTCAGTCTCAAGAGTTTAACGAGAAAGGTACTCCGGTTGATAATGGTATTGATGCTGTTGGTGGAACTCTTACTACTGAAGTCACAGTAGAGATTCATAACCCTCCGGCTAATGCTATCATCACTAACCTAACTGCTGGTGCAGCCGGCTAATAGTATTTAGTTTCCCTCCCCTGCACAAGGATGTGCACTCCTTCTTATCTCATTTTATAGGTAACTACTATGACCGATTTCACAGATGTAGAATCAAACGAAACAATGCTTAATCTATATAAAATTAAGTCCGGCAAATCTCTTAACATGTGTACAACTAAAGGCACTATGATTAGATTTGTTAATGGACATTGCGCAACTAGCGATGGGGATATAATTGAATACCTTGAAGAACTTATCAAAACTAAGCAACTCGGAGTTTATGTAGACCCTGATGAGCCTAAGGTTTCTGCTTCTAGTCTAACTCCTGAGCAGCGTATGTACAAGAGAATTGAAGCTCAGGTACGTGCCGATATAGCCAAAGCTAATAAGCCTGCACATGTAGAGGCTAGTGTATCTAAGCAAGCTGGATTGCAGCAAAGTTCATTTAGCTCTAAAGATGCTATCTCCCCTACGGCAGCGGAAGTTACTGCTGCACAACAGGTAGCCACAGCTAGTGCTGTAGAAGTTAATGGAGAAACTGGAGAAGTTAAAACTCCTACTGCTCCCGCTACTACTAAGACTGTAGACCCTGCCGCTGCATTAGCAGCCAGAAAATCAGGTAAATAAATAATATGCCCCTTTTCGGAGGGGCTTTCTTTTATATACTATAGGATATTCATTTATGGGAGCATCAGTAATTTTTGAAACTGCTTTACTTCTGAGAGCTGTCAGTCCTAAAGAGGTTTTTTTATACGTTGACAAAGGTTGGATAGACAGTCCTAACGATGCAGTATGGGAAACTTTAGAGGAGTATACTATAGTATATGATGGAACTGTTCATACAGTACCTGAAGGATTCATAACTGATTTAGCTTCTATACCTAGATTTATGTGGAGAATGTATCCTCCGTCGTTTCCATATTCCAGAGAAGCGTCAGTTGTACACGATTACATATATAGACTTGATTATGAAAATTACTCTAAGAAATATGCAGACGACTTACTTAGAGATGTTATGATACATCAAGGTGCCAGTGACTTCACAGCCAAAAGCTTCCATAAAGCTGTAAGTTGGTTTGGTAAAGGCGGGTGGAAGAGATGACATACGAAGAGATATTAGCTGAAGTTATAGAACTAAGCAAGAGGCCGGATAAAACTGCTACGGAAATTCCTTCTGCTATAAGAGCTGCCACATTAAAAGCACATAACTCAGATTTCTTTTATAGAGACCTGGTAGAAGTAGCTGTAGAGTTTGATTTAGCCCGGCAGATACAGACATTTGCACCTAAGCAAGTTGTACCTCTGTATAGAGCAGCTAAATATGTAAGAAGGTGGGACGGAGATATAAGTGGTACTCTTGGCCCCTTTATGGACTACATAAACATTGAGAACTCTCTTGATGGGTATGGCTATGTTAAAGACAATGTATTCTATCTAGCTGGAGATAACATACAAATTCGCGCATATCCAGCTATAGAGAAAATACTGTTTGGATGTTATAGATATCCAACTATTACACCTGTGGAATCTTATGATAGTTGGGTGGCTGATGAGTATCCGTATGCTATTATATATGAAGCTGTTCGTAAGATACACCAATCTGTAGGTAATAATGAGCAGGCTGCACAGTATGGTAATATGATACAGGAAGAGTATGCAGCGCTTAAAGTATCTAATGTAGACACTATAGCCAGTTAGGATAAATAAATGAGCACAGATTCTGTAATTTGGGGGCCTGGTGCTACTGGCCCTACTGGACCTGCCGGACCGCAAGGTGACCCTGGAGAGTCTATAGAACTGCAGGTAGCTGGGGGTTACATACAGTGGAGAGTTGTTGGAGATGTAACTTGGATTAACTTAGTTGCATTGTCCACTATTACTGGCCCACAAGGAGCAACTGGCCCTCAAGGTATAGATGGAGATACAGGAGCTACCGGAGCTGCCGGCCCTACAGGATCTACAGGCCCAGCGGGAGCTGATGGTGCGTCCTCTTACATACTTACAGGAAGTGGAGCACCTGATGATGGTGCCGGAACAAACCAAGATTATTATATAGATTTAGATACTGGAGACTTTTACGATAAAGATGGAGGAACCTGGGGACTCCCTGTTACCAGTATAATAGGCCCACAAGGCATACAAGGTATACAAGGCCCCGCAGGTGTAAGTAACAGTAAATGGATAGTAGGTTCAGGCGCACCTGCTGGTGGTTTAGGTAACGATGATGATATGTACCTAGATAGTAATGATCCTTATACTGTATACCAGAAACAAACTGGAAGTTGGGTATCCGTAGCTACTATTAAAGGTGATAAAGGAGCACCTGGGGGAGATAGTGTAGCTTATAATTATTCTACTACTGTAACTTCTGGTGACCCTGGATCAGGTAACTTGCGTTTTGATAATGCTACCTTTGGCTCAATAACTGAGCTGTTTATAGATATCGAAGACGCTAATGCTAATGATATAACTACTTGGCTAGAAGCTCTTGATGACAGTACTTCTACTATTAAAGGTGTACTAAAAGTAAACAAAACTGATGATAGTTCTGTATATAGGATATTCCAGCTTACAAGTATAACTGATGAAACTGGTTGGTACACTCTTGGCGTAACTCCTATTATATCTAATGGCAGCTTATCTGACACTGATGCAGTAGATATATCTTGGGTAAGAACTGGAGATAAAGGGGACGTTGGTGCAACTGGCTCACAAGGTGCTACTGGGCCGTTCGGAGGTAACAGCTTCTCTTATGTATTCTCTTCTACAACCACGTCAGCCGATCCTGGCTCTGGATTACTTAGATTTAATAATGCCACTTTTGCGTCCATAACTGAGATTTACATAGATGTAGAAGATTCTGATACTGCTGATATATCTGCTTGGTTGGCTACTTTAGATGATAGCACTAGCACAACTAAAGGGATATTGAAAGTCTATGTTGAAGCATCTCCAGTTAATTTTGCGGTATTTGCAGTCACTGCTATTTCCGATAACACTGGCTGGTATACGCTTACTGTAACTCCTATAGTGGATAATGGGACTATATCCGATACAGATGATATAGTTATATCTTATTCTATAACAGGAGATAAAGGAGATACAGGTGCGACAGGTGCAACTGGAGCTACTGGTGCCACGGGAGCAACAGGCGCTGATGGAGCTAGTGGAGTATCAGCGGTAGTAACTGAGACTGGAGCTTCTCGATCTCTTACTACTGCAGATGCTTCTAAGTTCATATATGGTACAAATGCTGGAGGGTGTGCGATCACCGTACCTCCGCAATCATCTCAAACCTGGGTTGCAGATACAGAGATAGATGGCATGACTACTCAAGATACATGTACATTTGTTGAGGGATCAGGTGTAACTATCACAGTTCCTACTGGCTTTGAGCTGGAAACTGTAGCAGGTTCTGCTTGGACACTGAAGCGTGTAGCTTCTGATGCCTGGGTACTATCTGGATATTTAGTGGAGACTCCGTAATGATAGGAGCTAAAGCTAACCAAATGAATATGCACTACTATGGAGCCGGTCCTGCATTTGACCCCGTAGCTACTTTCTTCGGAGGTAGTGAGGCTGGCTTAATTACTGATTTATCTGACTTAGGAAACTTGTGGCAAAATACTAACGGCACTGGAGCTGTTACTGCTGTAGATGATCCGATAGGTAGGATAGATGATGTATCTGGGAATGGTAATCATCTTACAGCAAATAGTACTAAAGGTGTACTTAAGCAAGATGGAAATGGCAAGTATTATGTAGATACCACTAATGGAGCTTTCTATGTTCTTACTTCTGTCATGTCAGATTTACGTTCAGTTTGTATGGTTCTCATGAATGTATCTTCTGGAAGTTACGTTCCATTTGTAGGGCATGCCTCTCAATATGATTTTCATGGTAACACGCCAGCAGGAAGGATAATGGATAATACTTACGCTAGTGCTGATGTATATAACGGAGATTGGAAATTAGATGGGAGTACTATAACCCCTTCTAGCACTGACTATCCATCAGCAGCCCCAAAAGTCCTATCCTGTAGAACTCTTGCTAATTCGGACGGCGGCTATATTTCCAGGGATAGAAACTTTAACAACCGGGAGCTAAGGGGCAGGATCTATGAGGTTTTTTTAAATAGCGCGGATGTAGGAGCTACTGATATGGCATCTTACAAAACTTATTTAGATTCGAAGTTTTCCTTGTAGGAGTTATGATGAGTTATTCTAGAACTGCCACTGGACTTATTACTGTAGCTGCGGGAGGCACTACTATTGCACTATCCCCGGACTCTCTTAGAGAGGTAATACAAATAGTTAAAGACTATGCGCCTCTTATAATGTGCTTTGTTATGGCTTACTTGTTATTTAGGGTAGATAAGGATCATAGAAAATGCCTAAGAAAACAAGAGGAATTTCACAGAGACATAGTTGCACTCAAGGATGAGCTCCAAAGAGTTAAGGATAAATTTAGTTACTACAGTACACGAGCTAAGTTAGAAGCTAAAGGTTATTCATTAATTCCAGATAATCGAGATAAGAATAATGCCCCCAGTTGATGGTAAGATTATAGGTAATGCTACTATATGGGATTATGAACCCAGTAAGCTGTTCTATACTCCATCTTTTCTAACTTCTCAGCCGTATCCTTATGAAGAAATAACCTACCTGGAAGCGGCAGGTAACATCTCTGATTTTAAGGAGAGTTATACTGATACCGAGTACCTAGAAGTTGGCGCTACTGTAACAACATTTTCTGTCGCAACTGCTATACTCTCAGGGTATAATGAAGAGGTGTATCTAGAGGTAGGGACTACCATAGCAGCTTTTACTCCAAGAACTGTTATACTTACTGAATATCCTATTGAGGAATACTTAGAAGTAGAAGCTACTATAATAGGATTTTCCATTCACGACGTAGATTTTATATATTATGATGAATTAGATATTATGGAAGCTGAAGCTACAATAACAGCTTTCGTAGTAACTACCCCTTAAGGAGCAGCTATGAACGCAAAAGTTAATGACCCCTCTTTCAAGATTAAAGTAGGACTCTCTGGCCATGTATGTATGTACCTTCAGAAAGTTCTTAAAAGAGACGAGAAAGGCAGTCCAATAGAACTTTCTTCCCCTGATAAAGTAGCAGATTTTCGAAATCTCATAACTAACCGTGGATTAGATAAGTTTGGAGATGAGGGTAATATAGGAGATGTTTGTTTTGTAGGCTCTTCTAATACTACACCCGCTGTAACAGACACTTCATTAGTATCAGTCGTAGCAAGTGAAAACGTTAATAGCGCCGTTAATTCTATAGTTGCTGGAAATTATGCCTCCACTACCAGGTCTTACATATTTCCAGAAGGCGAAGCAGAAGGTAACTTACAGGAGATAGGTTTTGGGGATGGCACCGTAGGAGCACAAGACCTATTTTCCAGAGCACTCATTAAAGACGAGTTTGGAGATCCTACGACTCTCACTGTATTATCTAATGAAGTACTTACAGTTACCTGGGAATTACGTATACGTATACCTACAGGAGATGCTAACTTAACTGTCGGAGGGTATTCAATAACTCTTAGACCTGCTGCTAATGGTACCTATGGAAATGTTGTATCTGGTAATCTGGGGTGGAGAACAGATGCTTTTAATTCAACATCTGGACGACATTACTTGTACTCTGGGGCTCTTGGAACTGAAGATGTCTTACCTAGCACAGCAGTATACTATAGCAACAGCGTTCCATGGACATTAGGTAGTTACACTCCTGGCAGTTATACTAGACAAGCTACACAAGTAGTTCCTATAGACTCAGGTTTAGCTGTAATACAGTGCGGAGCTTTCATGTGGGGGCCAGTATGCTATCAGTATCAAATAAGTCCAACAGTAGATAAGACAGGTGGAGATAAAGAGATAACTCTTACTATTGAAACTAGTTGGGCTAGGGACGGAGAATTGTAAGGTGGCATTACCTAATAGTGGTGCAGAGTCCCTCACTATACAGGCTTCAGATTTTAGGGGAGGCAGAGCTAGTTTTAAACAAACTCTGACTAAGGATTATGAAACTGGGCCTACAGGACTTAATGATACCTCAGAAGGATTGCTCGTAAAAACTTGGGTATTTGAGATACGCGGAAGTACAATAGTTACGTATCCTGAAGCTACTCCCAGTCTAACCACCACTCTTGGTTCCGGCTACGGAGAGCTTACAGAAATATCTGGAACCTTTGATCAGAATGGTAGACCTATATTTACTTATGTAGAAGATGGAGAAGCTAAACTTAATTGGTATGACTCATCAATTGCTAGTTTCACTGTCACTAATTACGGAGCTACTGTACTTAACCCTAGAGTAGCTTTGGATGATAAAAGATTCTCACAAAATCCTGCATCTGATATTATATTTACTTATATAAAAAATACTAACCTATATTATAGGACACAAAGAGAGAGGTATCTTACAGAGCACTTATTTAAAGCCTCTGTTATACAGAATGAAAATACTATATTATTTCGTGTAGGACTTAACAGAGGTTATAGATTTCAATGGGAGTTTAGAGATTATACGGTTTCTGATGACTTCGAGTTTGAGATAACTAATGAGAACTTTGAAGCTTTCCTAGATTTAGCCAGTGACGATGCCTCTCAAAGAGCTGATATAAATGATAACTCCAGTACTGCTACAGACTTCGATGAAGATGCTCCCACAGTATGGGATGCGGATAACAAGACAGATGAGGAATAGTTATGACTTTAGGGGATAAACAAAGAGTATTTATGTTACTACTTCCAGACCTTATATTGTATGCTTATGATAAAGGATATGAGCTTACATTAGGTGATGGCTATAGAGATCCTAGAGTATTTGGACAATTAGGTGAGTATAAAGGATATGGACATCGCAGGTCTGGACATAAAAATAGATTAGCTATTGATCTCAACTTATTTAAGGATGGGAAATATCTAACTTCTACAGAAGATCATAAATTCCTGGGAGAGTATTGGGAGTCACTGCATCCTCTGTGTAGATGGGGAGGTAGATTCAATGACGGTAACCACTACTCCATATTTCACGAAGGAGTTATGTAATGGCGCAGATAGCTGTAAGGTTTAACTCCCAGCAAAT
>OBIY01000052.1_pt1 | contig 44419 bp, 45 predicted proteins | sample 1519841 | NCBI WGS metagenome assembly OBIY01 (sample SAMN03019774, study PRJEB22545) | beach sand metagenome | biome: beach; feature: sea beach; material: beach sand | place: USA: Municipal Pensacola Beach, FL | collected 2010-07-30 | depth 30-40 cm m
AGGTGTTCCTGCAGTGCTCCGGCACCGATGTTCATAGTGCCCTCCCATGACGGGCGCACATCGACATATGCGATGTTAAATGTTTCCGAAATACGTTGCCCAAGCGCACTTCCGCTGGCGAGAAATATAATACTGAGCAAGATAACAAACGCGCTCGGGAGTAGACGCTGCCACGGAATGTGCATCTTGAATGTGCCATCGTTGGAATCGTATGAGGCGTCAGAAAAGATGTAGATCATCAACATGAGCGTCGCAATAGCGAGCGTAATCCATACGGCGGTGAGATTTACAAGAACCAACAAGAATAGTGCGATGGCGAGCGTAATATACAACCCGGCACGAATGACACGCGCCGAGAATAGTGCGAGTCCGGAAAGTGCCATAATGACGACAAGCCCACTAAACACCGCCAGATCGTTCCAGCTTCCGAGCACAGTTGCGGTTGGATCAGATGAGAACAGTGTTGGGAGTACGACATCTGCTCCGATAGTAACGCGTGTAATCTGAAAAATCGCCAAGAGCGCAAACGCAGCCAATGCCGCCTTTTGTAAACGTATGAAGTGTGCAACTTTCTTGGTGGTAAGTGCAACCACTGCTAACGCTGAGCCAAATACAAACATTGCAAGTGCCGTATCGCGTTCAAATCCAAATCCAATGAGAGACTGCAATACACTGCTTGATAGTATGGCAGAGACCAGGTACCCAACAACAAGCAATACGACTGTGCCGAGCACATGTGATGCTGGAAATTGAATTTTATGCTCTGCAAAACGCGCCGCTGTCCATACCAATAATGCCGCAAGCACTCCAAACGCCAAAATCGACATCTTTGCCATAGGCAGAGATACCCAGGATGCCGGGAAAACGGCGAGTGGTAGCAGAAATACTACCGCGACAATGATACTTCGTGCGACAGAATCGAGACGTGCTGAAAGTGTGTGGGTGCTTTCAATGTGTGTATCCATACTAAAATGTGGCTTATAAAATATGTACCTATTATAGCAGTGTACTGGCTATTCTATATCCACAAGAATGCATCTCTCTATGCCATATCAAAAAGCCCACCTATACGGGTGAGCCTTCTGATATGTGACAACTCGTGTCTATAAGCCGAGTTCTGTCCCTGTGCATATGTCGAACGCACAGTGTGTAGTCATTTATCTGGGACGGCTGTTACCAACCGCCTCATGCGGCACTTCCAGTCGCACCTCGCTACGCTCGGCGCTCAAGGGGATAGGTGTTAGGGTATAGGGTATAGTTGCGTACGTTGCTCTATCCACTATCACCTATTCACTATTCCCTCGTACCGAATGCAATGAGGTACGACCAGACACGGCCTTGCACGTAGGTAGGAATTTTGCCGTTTCACCCGTATGTTGCCATACGATTGTCCCCGAAGGGGCCCTCAGCATCTCTGCCTTGGCGTCACTGCTCGCATCCCTCAGATTGCTCTGGGCGGGCGTTACCCGCTACCGTGCTACTTGGCAAACGCCAAGTACGTGCTCGGACTTTCCTCACTCAGTACTAATGTACCAAGCGCGACTACCCAACACGAGCAAAAATATTATACCACACTATCCTGATATGGGAATATGTTCCTGCTAAACCACCAAAACGGGCTGATTTTAGTGGTTTAGTACATCTCGAAGCGTCTAACTAAGACCGGTTCGTCGATAGTTTTGCTTAATCTCTTTATAGACATCTTCTGTCCCTGGCTCTACGTCACCACTATTCTTTACTAACTCAGGGGGAAACTTTTCACGTGCATATGCGAGCTTATCTTTCATGACTTGCTCAATATCAAGCTCCAAAGACAAGCCGAGATAAAATGAGTACAGCAAGACATCTGCGAGTTCCTTTGCAATCGCTTTTACTTCTTCCGGATTGGATTTTACTTCATCAAGACTTTTGCTTGTCCACTGAAATAATTCGAGTAACTCCCCCGCTTCAATACTAATAGACTTCGCAAGGTCACAGGGGCGCAATTTATCCCAACCGCGTTCTTGAAGAAAGTCTAGTGCTTCTTTTTCAATGTCTTTCATAGATTTCAACTAAGTGTCTTTGAATGTACATCAGGCGTAGTCTTCGAAAGTTTTATTTTTTGAGTGAAGTACGAGGCGCCAACCAAGCGGGCATGAGGTGCTCGTTTTTGAATGCAGTTCGAGGAGTCGTGAAGAAAGTAATGTGAAGCGTATCGTGCATACGACGAGTATTACTTTCTGAAACGCGACAAAGAAATGCGTCAAAAACGAATGCCGAAACTAGATCTCGATTTCGCAGACGTTACCAGCACAGGCAAGTTCCTTCTTCACATCCGTCTCATCTCGCTGCTCGTAGGTAAGCAACTTTGAGTAGTCGATGTTTTCTACAGTCTTGTAGAGACGCTCGTATGTTTCTTTATTGATTGCCTCATACGGTGCAAGACGGTAGACGTGGTCGGTGCGTGGTAGGAATGAGAGTCCGCCGATGATGTCCCAATTTTCGTACACCCAGTTTGCCACCTTAATCCATTCATCGTCACCAATTGAGATGGTTACTGATGGGTTGTGTTCAGTGTAGTTCATCTTTACATCCTTCCAGTGTTCAAGCTGGTCGATAGCACTGATGTCGTCCTTCACGATTGCACCAGCCGGCGCTTTAACCGGGAACTCAAACACGTACGTGTTTGCGCCGTCCATACTCTGCCCCACCTCCGGGTAGTATGGTACGCCTTGGTCGCGAAGCATCTTGAAGAGCGAGTCGGTTGCTGAGATACGAATGCGGCGGATGTAGTACGCTGAGTTGCGCGGGTGCATACCTGATGCACAGTCAAATGTTTGTGACACGGTTCCTGACGGCTTCACACACGTTGTCGCACTTGAGCGTTGTACACCGAGGCGTTTTGCATACTTTTCGTTGGTCTTGTTTACCTCTGCCTTGAGCTTGCGAAGTACATCCGGCTTGCGTACTGTCTCGTTGTCCCACTGTCCGGTAAGTGATACGCCGAGTAGTCGCTCCGTCTCACAATTTTCCTTCCAATCGTCTGATAAGTAATTGAACTTCGTGAGCGATGACTGGTATGTACCAAGAATAGTCGCGATACGCGCTTTGCGAAGCAGTGTCTTCTCATCATCGCCCTTGCGGCAAATTACTTCAGAGAGGTTACAGAACTGCTTTGATTGTAGAATGATTTCACCACATGGGTTGGTACCAAGGTTTCCTATTTCGCCAGCCCACTCAACGTTTTTGTACTTCTTTTTAAGAATATCGATACGACGTTGTGGCAATGTTTCCTTGAGGTTGCCGCGGTTAAATATACCGCGCTCTCCGGTGCCACTCTTCATCAATGCTACCCATTCCTCTACAAACTGTTCATTGCTTGGGCGTGACTCATATACTGCGGAGTTGTTTGCAATTGAGCGATGTGGGTGTGTCTGGTAGAACTGCCCTTTCTTTGCGTCACGTACTGCATCATCATCAAGATCAGAAAGACTAATCATGGCGCTCCGACGAACCCCGCCGGCAACGACACAGTCTCCGATTTTACAAATAATGTCATGTGCATCGAGATTCGTGAGGCGGCGTCCTTGGTTTGCCAAGATTCGCTCACGCGCAAAACCAAGCAAGCTACGAAGTGGTTCAGGACCTGAACTCTTTCCTCCCATCGTCTTCAAGCGAGCTCCGGCAGGACGAATTTGTGAGAAATCAAAGTCGACATCTTTTCCGTCGTACCAGGTCTCAAGCCCAAGCGTGAGTGCATCACACCACCCTTCTTTTGAGTCTCCAACGACGTGTGTCTTGAGTGTTTTACCTGTCTGGATTTTAATCTGTGGTAGCTGCTGAATGTTCTGGCTCTCAACTGAGTACCCTACTCCGGTACCACACATTGAAACATACATGATTTCAGCAAAGTCTTTGAGTTTTGTTGGCGCAATGAACGAACAATTGTATGCGGCAACGTTACATCGACGAACAGCATCTCCTGCAAACTGCATAAGACGCATGCTCGGCATCACTTCTTGGTTAAGAATTGCTTCACGTACTTCCTTGTACTCAGCTTCGGTCAATTTCTTACCGAGATTCTCACGCATAAAGTTCACATATCGATCAACCGTCTCTATCCACGTCTCTCGACGGTTTTCTTCCTTTATCCAGCGTGCGTAGGTACGGAGATATACGAACTCACCAAGTGGATTGTTCTTGAAATATTTTTTACTTTCAGCAACGAGCTTTTTGACGTGCTCGGGTACTTGAATTCCTTCGTCATATCGCAATTTTGATCGTTCAGCACGATACAAAATGTACGCTTTTGCGGTATTAACGTAGTCTGAGAGGATGAGCTGACGCTCAACTTCGTCCTGCGTTCCTTCAACGCTTGGAATAAAGTCTTTGTGCTTGCGAGATGTGCGTACTAAGTCGCTTACCACACGGTAGGCAACCATGGTTGCCTCCTCTGCGGAGCCTTCACCGGTTGCAGCCATCGCCTTAGTTATTGCACGCTCAATTTTTGAGAAATCAAAAGGAACAATATCGCCATTTCGCTTTCGAATATTCGGTACAAACTTGTTGTATTTCCCCGAATCACTCTTTTTTGACGGCGAACCCTTTGAGCGTGAACGGGTCGCTGCCGCCTTCTTCTGTGTGGAAGATTTTGTGGTCATGCGCGTGTCGATGCTATTTGGTAATGTCTCAAAAATTGAGCTCTGTGTCACATTTTACTCTCAGCTGCTCACTCTACAAACGCAAAACGCTGTGGACAGCACAGCACGGTACACAAGTGTATGAGTGTCTAGATATTTTTTCTGTTTTAGACCTATAAACCGGTGACCCTATCACCAATTTTGACATTATATACTTCGGAAAATCCCGCAACGGTCTCCAAGATGTAGTACGCTTCAGCTCGCGGCTCAAAAATTTGCGGATATGAGTCCGGGCTCGCGTTTTCCCATATATCAACCACTACCCCGCTCCCGTCGAGCCAAAATACATCGAGCGGAAACTGCATATTGCGCATCCAGATTGGATATTTACCGGGTTCTTCAAACACAAAAAGCATGCCACGGTCTTCTGCCATGCGTGTACGTCCGGAAAGACCATTTATTCGCTCCTCTTCTGAGTCGGCAACCTCGACACGTAATGGCGTACCATCAACTTCAATCTTCTTTAGGTACATTCCCGCCGGCTCATATGGTAAAACGGTGCCACTCCAGATGCCGGTTGCAAGCAACCCGAGCAATACTGACACAATAAGGATGAGCCCTACCAGCATTGGTTTGTCCGCATCGTACATACCTACTCAGTATACCGTATTCGGTATAGAATGTGTCTATGACTGACATAGAATATCCGGTCCGCATTAATCGATACCTGTTACTCAAACAGTTCTGTTCTCGACGTGAAGCAGACCGACTCATCGAACAAGGAAAAGTGACCATTAATGGCGTTGTTGCGGTTTTAGGTCAGCAAGTGCATGAGGGTGACCGTGTAGAACTTGCGCAAGACGCGGCGAACCGCACATATCACTACTACGTCTACAACAAACCACGTGGCATCGTGAGCCATAACCCACAACGAGACGAACAAAGTGTTGCAGATGTCTCGGGTCTGGGAGATTCGGTTGCATGTGTTGGACGACTCGATAAAGACTCGCGCGGCCTCATGCTGCTCACCGACGACGGACGCATTGTGAACGCAATTTTGAATCCCGATTACGCACACGAACGTGAGTACGAGGTACGCGTCGACAAATACATAAAAGAATCTGACTTAAAGAAACTCGCTCGTGGCGTCAATATCGAAGGGTACATGACACGCCCGGCGTATGTGGAGCGGATAGATGAACACACTTTTACCATTACTCTCACCGAAGGTAAGCGACATCAGATTCGTCGCATGTGTGCAGCACTGGGATACCAAGTACAGGATTTGCAACGCATCCGTATGATGCATATATCACTTGATGTACCGAGCGGAAAACACCGAGCACTTACCGCAACTGAAACGGCACAGCTGCTCGCGAGTGCGGGTATTACCCCCAAAGACTCACGATAGTGGCGATTGCCAGCGTAGTAAGGAGCCAATACCCTGCATTTATCGCAAAGTACGTAACCTTTTTCTGCTCCCACAACACCGGCGCAAGCAGTGGTGGCACCATAAAGCCAAGCCATATCCAAAAGCCAAGCTCAAGTGCACTCCCAAGCGTGACAGCGCCCCACACTGCAGCAAATTGTGTTAGCACCCATGCGAGCACCATCGCAAACACAAACCCGGCAAGGATCATAAACGGCATGAGCTTCTTTGCGCGCTCAGCACTCTGCGGCGTCATCTGAATGTGTTGCATCCAGATATTTCCGAACACAAATGGTGCGTACCATACAGAACCGATAACAACGGCGGTGAGACCACTCATCAGAACTGTTACAAAATGGATATCAAATATCATATAAACTAAGGGTTCCTACTAATACCCTTCAATTGTGACGCATGTGCTGCAATTGTCCACGACGCTACACACATGACGAACATCCTCGCTACACATTCGACACACTCATAAGCGTTGGGTATACTGTTTTGATCATGCAGTTGCATACACACAGCAGTCGATTCTTCTGGTTCTATCACGCACCTCTTGCGCGAGAGGTTTGCGTTGATGGAATACGATGAGTGAGTGCTGCACCTATCCATCAAATCAAACCCCTCTCGCAAGAGAGGGGTTTGTTCTTTATACGCATCACGCATAACAGAGGAGGTCTTGCGTGAAAAATTCAGTTGGAACTGATTCCTCAAAGGAGTGTAAGGAGGTGCCGCGATGTCCAGAATGCGGAGCGCTTATGCGTGTCACGCTATGCGGCATCCTTTCAAAGCATGAATGTCTTTCTTGTCCTAACACGTGGACATTCAAACCAACTCGTACTCATGCGTAACGTACAGCCCGACGACATTTCTCGTCGGGCTGTTTGTTACTGGGTCACAAATGCGTAGTACCAAAACGCTGCAACTTCTCGAAACACAAAGAATGTTTCTCGTGTATAGCGTCCACGTTGGTAGTCACTCCGATACAATCCAACATCGTTGAGTCCAGCCTGTCGCGCAAGTAAGTTGATGCGTGCGAGATGGAAGTCGTTTGAAATAAAGAGGTATGAATATTCGGGGTTAAGATTTTCAATTGTCTGTCGTGTGTTGTCGCCACGGTAATCGAACCTAATATCAGTCATGTCTATTTCGCGTTCTTCTGCAATGTCTCGCATGACATCAACCTCATGTCGGTCATACGCTGAATCGGCACCGGAGAAAATAAGACAGTGAACTTGTCCGACTTCGTATCTGTCAATCGCCGTGTTTGTTCGGTCAGCTAATGCATGTGATGGGTTACCCCCCGGCCATACCGCAGCACCAAATACGACCGCGCAGTCAAACGGTTCGGTGTTCTGCTCATTATAAAACGAAAGAACGTATAACACTGAGCCCGAAGCAAGAATCAGTGCAACAAATGAAAGGAACGCCAATATTTTAAATATATTCTTCAAAACAATGAGGGTTTTACTAGTGTAGCAAAGGCAACCAACAATGCCATGCTATTCTTTATGCAATTTTTTCTTTCGCGATCGAGATATCGTGATGGGTTCATATGCACGGGCACGCTCGCTCACACGTGCAAGCATTCGCTCTCTAAGGTGTGGTTCGGTGCGTTTGAACATCTCCGCAAACGTATCAAACGACAAGAGTTCAATGCCACAAAAGCCGAGCACTCCGTACTTCCAGCGAAAGTACGCACCGATGCGAAATGCGGTGTATACCCAATATGGACCGTCAGCAGTGGTAAATACACGTGCTGTGCGACCCTCTAATAATTCGCGACGAACGCCGCTTTTGTTGTACTTATATGCGAACCCTGATGTGAAATTTTGATCAAGAAAGTTCTTAAGTATCGCCGGAGGACCAAACCACCATATCGGGAATACAAAGACTACCTCGTCTGCCCAAATAATCCGCTCTTGTATTGTTCGCTGTGTTGCTGATATTTTATTTTCCTTCTGAGAGTGCTCGTATGTGAGAAACGGCTGTGTGTACTTCTTCTTATATAAGTCCATGATGAACACGTCATGGCCTCGCGCCTCCTTTTCGTGCGCGTATTGTGCAGCAATAGTGTGAGTAAATCCTTTCTTTGAAGGATGCGCGGTGACAATGAGCACATTCATGCAGGAATTGTACCGCGAGCAACGTATATGTGCATGCTTTTTTCTGTGGATGAGGCTGTGCTATCATTGCCGCAATGACACATCGCTTTTCTCGAAGGATTGAACATGTACCTCCATCGTTTCTGCGTGAAGTATTTAATCTCCTTGACGACCCAAACCTCATTTCCTTTGCAGCGGGACTCCCGAATCCGAATCTGTTCCCGACAGATGCATTTGCACAAGCAGCAGCAGACACCCTGAAAGAAAGTGCCGGTACCGCACTGCAGTATGGCGCGACCGAGGGGCTGCGTGAACTGCGAGAAATCGTTGCGCAGTCGTATAAGGTGAAAGACAACATCGATATTGACCCGAGCCAAGTCTTGGTGACCAATGGCTCACAACAAGGATTGGATTTACTCGGAAAAGTACTGATAAACGATGGCGACGTTGTAGCAACAGAGAACCCGACATACCTTGCCGCAATACAGGCGTTTTCACTTTTTCAACCCCGCTTTGTCGGAGTGCACCTTGCTGAAGACGGACTCGATAGCAGTGCGCTCGCACAAGTCGTTGCAGAGGAAGCACCGACGCTGCTCTACACCATCCCAAACTTCCAAAATCCTACCGGTATCACCTATTCTAATGAAGCACGAAGACGTGTTGTTGAAGTGCTTCATGATACAGAGACCATGCTTGTCGAAGACGACCCGTATGGAGAAATTCGATTTGAAGGGACTCGCCAGACACCATTTGCAAAATATACCGACCGCGCCGTCTTGCTCGGTTCGTTCTCGAAGATTGTTGCTCCGGGTCTACGGCTAGGATGGATTATTGCTCGAGACACGTCACTGTACGAGCGACTAAAAGTCGCTAAACAAGCAACTGATTTGCATACCAGTACATTCTCACAGCATGTTATGTATCGATACTACCGTGACAACGACACACAGGCACATGTGGAGACTATTGCACTCCACTACAAACAGCAAAAAGATGCAATGATTGCATCTCTCACCGAACACTTGCCCGAAGCCAAGTATACAAACCCCGAAGGAGGTATGTTCCTCTGGGTTACATTACCTGAGACAATCGACACCGGAAAACTCTTTCCCGAAGCGGTGAAAGAAGGTGTTGCATTTGTGCCGGGAGAGTCATTCTTTAGCGGCGAGAAAAAAAAGAATACAATGCGTCTCAACTTTACGAATGCGACACCGGAACAAATACAGGAAGGAGTGCAACGCCTTGCTCGTGCGGTCGCACGCTACGAACAGTAAGTTACTCCGCTTGAGCGATTCTGCGCTTTTGCATTTCGGTAATGAGTAACGCGATTGCGATTGCAAGAATACTGATGTCACGGAAGATGACGTCTATTTGATTTAGATTAAATACAACGATTGCAAATAAGTATACCGCTGCGGCAGTCGCAGGAATGGTAATACTTCGTCCCCATAGAAGCCAGAGTCCGATGATAATCTCAGTGACACCAAATGCGTGGAGCAATATCATTTCGTGTGGATCGACAAGCGTGAGAAGAAACGGCGGAAAGTAGCCTATCCACGCGAACGGATCGAGCCATGCGGCTACCGCCGGGTACAAAAAAGCGAAGGCGAGACCGATGCGAAGTATCTTTTCACTCGTGAACGTGCGCATGACTATTCCTCAACTACAACAATAGTGCCGGTATCTCGTGCGCGGACATGGTTGTGGTATCCCCATTCGCCCACTCGGTCAAACGTAAATTCCCAGAATTCACCCGCCTCAAGCGCCCGGCATGTGTCAAAAGTAGGCGCTGCACCCTCAGTACAATGCTCTTTGGTTGAAGTGCCGTCGTATTGGGTGTGGGTTGGATGATTATCACTACCAACCCACATACCACTAGCTGCTTGGTTTACAAAACGAACAGTCTCTCCTTTGCGGACAGTCACTGTTGCTGGTTCGAATCCGTTCCCGGCATAGGTAACCAGTGCATGAAAAATCGGGTCTCCCGTTGGTTCGTCGTCAGTGAATAAGGCGCGTGCCTCGACTCCTACTTCTACAGAAGAGTTGTCTGTGTTCTCATCTGCATTCTCAATCGATGTATCATCGGTTATTTGTGCTTCTTCAATCGCAGGACTGTCTGCACTTTGCGGACCAAAAAGCAACCACGCACCTCCTGCGATAATAATGAGTGCAATGACTACTGATATCCATTTCATATATATGGTGTTATTTATTTTTAAGGTGTACGTCCTGTTGAGGAAACGGTATCTCTATTTTATGCTTTCTGAACGCCTTGTCGATAGCATATCTGATGTCGCTCTTTGTACTAAATACAGTAAGCGGATCTTCTACGCGACACGATAAGAGGAAATTGAGTGATGAGTCACCAAATCCTACAAAACTTACGCTCGGCTCTGGATTATCAAGCACCAGCTTGTGCTCACGTGCAATAGTTAGGAGAAGCTCTGTAACCTTTTCGAGATTGGTTCCATAGGCAACACCAACTTCGACTTTTACGCGACCGGTATGGGGTCCTGTGCTTTTGTTCGTAATTGCTTCGTTTGCGATGGCTGCATTCGGTATCGTTACCTCTTCGTCATCAAATGTGCGAATGCGTGTACTCCGCAACCCCACATCGCTCACGATACCCATGATTCCAGAGCCAAGCACCACGAAGTCACCCACTGAGTATGGTTTGTCTGCAAGAATGAAGACGCCGGAAATAATATTTGACAGTGTGTCTTTTGCCGCAAATCCGATTGCGATACCGAGAATACCTGCGCTTGCAAGCCAGGCGGTCACATTGATATTCCATATCAGAAAAATTGCGTACAATGCGGCAGCACCAATGATTGCAAGCGACGTGTTGTTAAATAGTGGTAATGTTTGTTCGCTCACTGTCTTCAATCGTGCCGTGTTTGAAGCTGCAATAAGCAAAACATGCGTAATACGTATGCTTATCTGCGCAACAATGAGCACGGTAAGTGTGTGTAGTATCGACTGTCCAATGGCGACTATTCCTTGCGAAAATCCAAGCAGTGGAAGAGACATGGTTGCTGCAACAACAAGCATAATATAGAAAACGGGAGCAGTAAGTGCAGCGATGAGTTTGTCGTCAATATCGGTTTTCGTCTGTCTTGTAAAGTATTTAACGATGCCAGCAATGAATGGCAATACTACCAGTGCGGCAAAGAGCGCTGCAGCGAATAGTAATGCTACTTGTATATATGGATGTGCCGAAGTGGCGAATTGTATGAATGATTCTATAGATATCATACTCACATACTACCCCACGCTCCTTCCCATGGCTAACCATTGGCGGTGTAAAAAATACTCAATGAGTTTGTGCAGAATGCTATACTGTGCGTATGAAGACTGCTGAAACACACCCATTAACACCGGAAGAAGCGCGCATTATCGAACACAAAGGCACTGAAGCGCCGTTCTCGGGTGCGTTTGACGCGCACTTTGAATCCGGCACGTATCACTGTCGCAACTGTGGCGCTGCGCTCTATGCATCAAAAGATAAGTTTGACTCCGGATGTGGATGGCCAAGCTTTGACGATGAAATTCCCGGTGCTGTGATGCGCACACCTGATGTAGATGGTCGTCGAACTGAGATTACCTGTGCACAGTGCGGTGGACACCTCGGGCATGTGTTTGAAGGCGAACAACTCACTGAAAAAAACGTGCGGCACTGTGTAAATTCGATTTCTTTAACCTTTGACCCAAGTACCAATGAAAACTGAAAAGGCACTGTTTGCATCGGGCTGCTTTTGGGGAGTCCAATACCATTTCGACAAGCACGAGGGTGTAGTGCGTACGCGCGTTGGCTATACCGGTGGCTCAGTTGTGAACCCAACATACGAACAAGTGTGTGAGGGTAACACCGGGCATCGCGAAGCCATTGAAGTAGTGTTTGACCCTGCCGTTACGACATACGAGCGTCTTGCAAAGCTGTTCTTTGAAACGCATGACTTCTCACAAGTAGGCGGACAAGGACCAGATATTGGCGAGCAATATACGTCGGCAGTGTACTACTATGACGATTCGCAAAAAGAAGTGGCTGAACGATTGATTGCTGAGCTTGAAAGCACTGGGCGTCGCGTTACCACTGAAGTGCTTCCTGCCGGAGCGTTCTATCCAGCTGAAGAGCGTCATCAAAAATATTATGAAAAAACTGGTGGTGCACCGTATTGTCATGTATATGTTAAAAAATTCGACTGAAAGGGGCGTAAAAACCACAACAGTAGCCAATATCGCGAATGCGCCTTCGCGTATGTATTCTATCTTTCTACAGAAAGATAGAATACATAAACTGCAATTTTCTCCCTCTTTCGTCGTTTCGATTTGTGTGTTGTTTTTTGCACTCTCTCTACCGCTTGGATTTGCACACGCTGCGGTAAACGCCGGTGTGGTGAATGGCGTGTGGTTTTCAAATCCAAACCCGCAAGAAGGTGAGGTAGTTCGCATTTTTACCGCAGTGCAAAATCAAAGTAACGAAACTATTTCCGGCACTGTGACGTTTCTCGTAAATGATTCAGTAGTTGGCTCAAAAGCGTTTTCGGTCGCGAGTAACGATGTGATTCCTGTTTCAATCACCTACACCTTCCCGGGTGGTACATTTAACGTGAGTGCGTACATAAGCGCTGTGGAAGAGCAGCAAAGTGTGACTTACACGCTCGCACCAAAGACGTCTGTGTCTGTAACTCGCAAAACTCAAGACATAGAGACCCAGTCTACCGCCACGCCGCACGCATCATCCACAGTACACATAGCAACGAATGCTGTCGTCGATGCTGGAAAGTCAGTATTGGCAACTGCCGAGCCGATAGCCGAAGCTGCTGCAGGTCGTGTCGAGCAATTACGCGATGCACTGCTGCATGGCACTTCAAGCAAAAGCGAAAATGAGCTGACAACAGAAACAACGAAACGTACGGCTTCGGGTACGAAAGCGGCTGCGGAGAATCTCCTTGCAACATCTAAAAATATTGCCAAGAGTACAGACATCCCATTATGGAAAAAAGCGACGGGTGTATTACTTACCGTCGCTGCATTTTTGTTGCGTATCTGGTTTGTGTTCGTGGTGCTTTTTGTGGCATTCATAGCCTGGCGGCTAGTTCGAGGAGTTCGGATTAGATAAGTTCTTCAGTATCTCAAGCGCTGCACGCAAACGCTCAGGTGTACGCAAGTCTTCAGCTGGCTTGTTCTTATCTTCTCGTATGAGCGTCCTCCTTTCTATTTCAAAACGCTTACTATGAAGTCGATCAATTTCTTCTCGCGTATACAGAGTTTCATCACCAGCATTCCCCGCATCAACGATTGCGTCTTCAAGTTGCTGAGACAGAACTAGTGCATGTACTATATCTTGCTCTGTTTCTATCGGTGCGTCTTCAAGTTGCTTGAACAAGCCTTCTATCCGCACACGATGCACTCTCTTTTCAGGTATTTCTTCATTAAAGCTTTCTGGCATAGTGATTATATATAGTATTAAATAGTATAGCTACGCAACCGGTTGGGTGCAAAATGCACAGCGTGTTGCTGCAAGCGGAATCTGGCTAAGACACTCGCCACATTTCTTTGTTGTCGGGTCAGCTGGCGGTTGCTTGCGCGCAGCAGACACCAGCATATTCATCGGCTTAACCACAAAGAAGAATATTGCCGTCGCGCTCAGCAAGAATGAGATGAGCGCGTTGATGAAGTTGCCGTATAAGAACTGACTTTCGTTTATGGTGAAAGAGAGCTCACTAAAGTCCGGTACTTTTACAATAGCGGCAATTAATGGAGTGAGAAGCCCTGATACAAGTGCAGTCACTACAGCGGTGAATGCTGCTCCAACGACAACACCGACTGCCAAATCAACAACGTTTCCGCGAAGTAAAAATTGTTTAAATTCTCTCAACATATGGATAGAGTATACTATAAAGATTGCGTTTTTGGGTGGTTGAAGTACATTTCTCAATACCATCAATCAGCAGGAGGTTGAAATGGGGTTCTTTCAAAAAATCTTTGGCTTGGAACATACGTCAATCGAAGGAGGTGTCAACAAACAAGACCTGGCCATGGCGCGGTACAAGAAGCGTGGCTGGATACGCTCCCAGGAGGATTCAGCTGCTCTACACATGTTCTTCAGCCCGACATGTGTTCCCACCAACATGCGGCCCGAATGGATATGGCTCTGCATTGCGCTGTATCCACTTCGAGAAAAGGAAATCGATGTGAACAGAAAGTCTCCTATGGACTACCCGATTCCTCTTCCAAGGGAATTGGTGGGGTCAGGGAGAATCTCTGCGCGCAAGTTTCGAGCTGGAATCGAGAAGTTTCGCAGACGCACCGAAGCCTTGTGATGTACGTCTCTTGTACTACGTTGCAGCCGGACGAAAGAATAGACCCCGCCGAAATCAGCGATTTCGGCGGGGTTATTGTTACGGATACATTGTGTCGCGAATCTTCTCAAGTTCAACGAGTGTAGCTGCGTCCGTAACGCGCACGTATCGTGGGATCGTTTTGCCATCTTTCTCGACAGTACCCATCCACATATCAAGCGGGCGGTTGTCGAAACACGGGATACCAAGCTCTCTTGAAGCTCGATAGACGGACGACTCATACAAAGGGCGATACACGAGGAAGTGTTCTTCGCCTTCTCGTGCGTTGTCTTCCGTGTGAAAGCCGATACCGACCACTTCGTAAGCGAAATTGTTTATCGCCCCTTCAGGGTCATGCTTATAGTGCCAATAGAACCCTGGTTCGGGCACTTTCTTTGGCATTGGTAATCCTGACATATGCTTTTCCCTCTTTTGTCTCATGATATCTTAGCGTACATACGGCGAAGAGGACAGGATTCGAACCTGCGTAGGATTGCCCCTAACTCGCTCTCTCCCACACAAAGCGGAGGAGACAGGATTCGAACCTGCGATACCTTGCGGTATACCCGCTTTCCAAGCGAGCGCATTCAACCACTCTGCCACTCCTCCGCTTTATGAAGGGATTGCAATGTACATTACAATCACTTCGCTCCTGTGTACATTGAGAACAATCTCACGCCTTAAACCACCCAGCCACCTCTCCGTGGTCGGATTATATAGTACTCGTCTAAAAGAGCACGTGTCAAAATCCGGGTTCCCGAGCCGAGCGACACGTAGTCGTCGGTGAGGCATCGAGCTGGAGACCGAGGTGTAGCCGCGCTACAGTGAGGTCGAAGCGAGTGTGCCGCAACCAGACCACGGGTTGCACAGGCAGGGAGAGGTTTTGTCGCGTGCTCTAGAGACCAAAATGCTCTAGTATAGTGGGTATATATGCGCACGCTATGCAAGAAATACAGCTGGCACGAAGTTATGCAGCGAGACATCCGTGATCACACTATCATACTCGACATCGACGGCGTTCTCATGGCTGATGCCGAGAGTACTATAGATCCACAGATTGCCAGCTACATCGCTACTCTTAAAGAACATAATGATATTTTTATCGTATCAAACTCCTTTCGTGATGCGCGCTGCGCCTATGCTGCAGAAGCACTTGGTCTTCCATGGATAGACTCCCCTTTTAAGAAGCCGAGCGTGAGTATTCTCAACTACATGCAGTACGATCACGCAAAACCAATGCTGGTTATCGGTGACAAGTTACTCACCGACGGCATCTTTGCGCTTCGTATCGGTGCTGAGCCGGTTATGTTACATCGACGTACATCACCAAAAGACCGTATTGTTATAAAACTTACGTATCTCCTTGACGACATCGCCTACTCGCTCGTGCGACTCTGGTACACTCGATAAAAGATCTGCGCATATTGCCCTGCGCTTATATACGCACACGCGAGTGCTGTTAATGAAAGCAGCATCGTCATTGCACGTAATAGTTCGTTTGTTCCGAGTGCGAGTTCAAGCAGTGCACTTATAACAGTCAAAAATATCAGTGTCGTTTTCACTTTTGCGGTAAAGATTGCCGGAATGACGACGCTTGATGCGAGTGACGCACGGACACCATCAATTACTAAATCTCGCACAATGAGCAGTAGTATAATCACTGGCGCAATCACTCCTGCTGGATACAACAATATAAGAAATACGAAGGTGAGCACTTTGTCTGAGAGCGGATCAAATATCTTCCCAAAGTCAGACTCTGTATGAAAACGACGAGCAAGATACCCATCGAAGAAATCAGTGAGCGCCGCTACTATGAATAGTGCAAGTAAATACGCATAGAGGTTAGTCGGCGCAAACGGAACCAATGCAATTGCGACTATAGTAAGTGCAATGCGTAAAATCGTGAGGATGTTTGGAATCTGTGTATACATACGCTTAGATAACCAGTGTAGCAGCGCTTGGCAATACGGAAAACGTCACCGTATTCCCCAAATCGGTAAACGCGTCTCCATCAATGTGGACTTCGCCGGTGAAATTGGTGAGTGTGTAACACTCATTTTGAAACCGTGTGTGTCGCAACGTCTGTGAATTTCCGGTGGTGAGATAAAAGTCATATGCCCCACGTAATAAACCAAGTGGGTTTCTGTTATGCAGTGTGATGCAATGCAAGTTGGTGTCGTTTGGTGCAATGCCACGTGCCGGTGTTAACCCTGCAATATTAAGATGATTACAAATAATGACACTGTGCGTTTCTATCGCCTGCCTGTCAGTACCTGCCATTGTAAATTTTTCTTTCTCGTATGAGTGTCTGAATAACGATGGGAAAGACAATAGATACGCGAGTGCGCCAAAGCGTTTTTTTGTATGCCGTTTGGTTTCCACCACAATACGTGACAGTGTCCCAAAGCTCACCATGATGAAAAAGACGTATCTATTGTTTACGAGCCCGAGATCTACCGGTTTAGGTACACCATGCACTGCGCGCGACAGCGCGCGACGAAGTCCGAATGGAAGTTTGAATGAAAGTGCGGTTACGTTCGCACTACCAAGCGGCAGAAACGCAACCGGACAGACTTTAAGCAAGTCGTGTTCCCAGAGCTTCTGGAATACCAGCCGCAGTGTGCCGTCGCCGCCAGCGGCAATAAAACGTACCTCGTCGTATTCCGCCACTTTCTGCAAGATATCATCCCAAGAACATCCCTCCATGTCGGTAATCGTGTACGGCAGTTCTCGCTTGGTGAAAAACTGCTCAATGCGCTCCCGCACCCGTGCGCTGTTACCCCGCCCGGCACGGTCGCTATGAATCACTACGAAGTAGCGTTTATTACCAGTAAGTATTTTTGATTCCGATTCCATATGCAAGTGCGTTTGCAACAAGATTAAGGAAGAACGTGGTTACGATAAGCAGCGCTGCTGCAGGTATACTCCATGAGATAAAAAAGGCGGTTCCGAGAATAAACACCACGATATAGTCTATTTGATCAAGTGGAATGCACGGTGCACCACTTGCTATGCCAAGCTGCCGCTTCATGATGCTTCCGAGTGCATCGCCAACCATAACGAGTATACCGGCTATGCAACCATAGAAAAGTGCCACGGGAAGCGACGCAAAGGCTGTTGTAGATACCGTCTCCAGTGGCATTGCAAAGAGATACTGTATATAGGAAACGGCCACTCCTCCAATAACAGCAGCGGCAACGCCGCGCCACGTTTTGTTTCTTCCTAACAATGGTTTTCCTCGCAGAGAGAGATTCGCGTCGATTGGTCGGTCGAGTGCAGAGAGAAGCTTCAAACGTGCGGCCACAACCGGCATCATATTTGCGGCAAATGCCGGAAGTGCAAGATACAGCACTTCTACGAGCATCATACGCGCTGCTGCATCAGTGCGGCGATGCGCTTCTCAGTTGGTGGATGCGTACTGAAAAGACTACGCATGCTCTTCCCTGCCTTGCTGTTGCTCCCAAATGGGTTGCTGATGAACAAGTGTGCGGTTGCACCGGACGCGTGCTTCATCGGTTGCTTGTAGCTGCTTATTTTCTGCAATGCTGAAGCGAGTCCTTCCGGGTATCGTGTAAGGAGTGCGCCTGACGCATCTGCTAGATATTCTCGTTTACGTGACACTGCCAGTTGCATGAGTTGCGCAATAACCGGACTCAACACAATAAGTGCGATGCCGGCAATCATAAGCGCGGGATGTGCATTGTCATTTCGCTCGCCGCGTCCACCAAAGAGCGTCATGTGCCAGAGCATGTCGGTAATAATTGCGATGAAGCCCACGAGTACCACGGCGACCGACATGACAAGAATGTCACGATTACCGATGTGTGAGAGCTCATGCGCGAGTACGCCTTCCAGTTCTGTCTTGTTAAGTGTTTGCAAGAGTCCGGTCGTTACTGCAACGACCGCCTTTTCAGGATTGCGACCGGTTGCAAATGCATTCGGCGCCGGATCCTCAATAATGTAAATCTTTGGCTTTGGAAGCCCTGCTGTGATTGCGAGATTCTCCACTGTGTTGTGTAAGTCCGGATACTGTTCATCCGGTGCAAGCTTGGCGTGTGCTGAGGCAATTGCGAGTTTATCGGAAAACCAAAACGACGTTCCATTCATGAAGAGTGCAAATGCGACTGCGACAACGAGAAGCGCAGGATTGCCGAAGTATTCTGAAACAAACCAGCCAACGGCAGCAACCACCGCAAAAAAGATGACCATGAGCAGCCATGTTTTTCTAATGTTTTGTGATTGATGTGTGTAGAGTGATGCCATATTTATTCTTGTACTGACTCAAGAAAGACCCGCTCGGTGAAGCCGCCGCGTTTTGCTCGTCGACTTTCCTGAATGCGCGCAAGCTCTTCGCGAGAAATACCGAATTCAACCAGAATGGCGTCAAAGACTTCCGCTACATCTGCCAGCTTTTTAATAAGCTCCTCTTGGTTTTCGGTATCGTACCCTGCTTGTCGAACCTCCTCAGCTTCCTCTATCAGCTTATAGAGTAATTCGCGTCGGTACTCATCGGTATCCATCGTCCGCACATTTGGCACTTCGCCATTTTCCCGAATGATAGTCGGTATGTTGTCACGAACGAGTTTTCCGTACCGCTTTGCCATCTGCGTTAGAATTGTACTTTCACCGGCTCACGTGCTGCAGCATCAACCTCGTCGAGCTCAAAGAACTCTCGTTCCTTGAACTTAAATCCGCCAGCAATGACATTGCCCGGAAATGATTGTATTGCGGTGTTCAAGTCGCGCACGTTGGTGTTGTAGAAACGGCGAGCTGCTTGAATTTTGTTTTCAGTATCGGTGAGCTCTCGCTGTAGTTCAGCAAAGTTCTGGTTCGCTTTCAAGTCAGGGTAATTTTCTGAAACGGCAAACAGCGACTTAAGTGCACCGGTGAGCATGTTTTCTGCTTCTTGTTTGTCGTGTACACCTGTTGCATTCATTGCGCGTGTACGCATTTCAGTAACTTCGCTAAATGTTGACTTCTCGTGTGCAGCGTACCCCTTCACGGTTTCAATAAGGTTTGGAATGAGGTCGTACCGACGCTTTAACTGCACGTCGATGTCTGCCCACGCTTCATCGGTGCGGTTTACGAGACGCACGAACGAGTTGTACGCCCAGATAATCCACACTGCGAGCACAGCTACGATAATTCCTATAATAAGTCCGGTATTCATACTACATCTCTAATTTCTTAATAAATTGTTTTTTTAGTATACCACGAAGCTGCTAGTGAGTGGTAACCTGTTGCGGTGGTGTGCCACCGTCGAAAAATATCTGTATATTTTCTGAAGCAATTTCTGACATTTTTTCTCTCGTTTCCTGTGTTGCAGAAGCCATATGCGGTGTAAGGACTACATTTTCGAGTTCTGACAGTCCTGGAGTGAGCTGTGGCTCGTGCTCAAATACATCAAGTGCTGCACCGCGTATGCGCTTCTCAATTAATGCTGTGGTAAGCGCCGCTTCGTCAATAACCGGACCGCGGGAAGTGTTAATCACATATGCCGACGGTTTCATTCGTGCAATCCGTTCAGCACTCAACAAGTGATGCGTGGATTCGAGCAATGGCACATGCAAACTCAACACGTCTGCCTGTACACATACATCTTCGAGTTCGTCGCAATACTCTGCATGCAGCTCATCGTCAAGAAACGCATTCGGCTGCATGTCGGTGTACACAATGCGCATGCCGAGTCCCTTCTGAGCAATTTCTGCAACGCGTCTTCCAATTCTTCCTGCCCCGACGATACCGAGTATTTTGTTTTTTGCATCTGTCCCGAGGAACAACATAGGATCCCAGCCCTTATATGCCCCACGACGAACAAAGCGGTCACCTTCCGCAACACGAGACAACACTGCAAGCATAAGTGCGATAGTATGTTCCGCCACTGAATCGGTAAGTACATCAGGTGTGTTGGTTACTACAATGCCGCGTTTGGCAGCCTCACTGAGGTTAATGTTCTCGTAACCAACCGCATAATTCGCGACTATTCGTATGTTTGGTGCCGCATCAAATACGTCCGTATCAATAGTATCCGTAAGTAGACACAGAAGCGCGTCAGGATTGTGCTTTCGCAACGCTTCCAACAACTCATCTTTGGTGAGCGCATCCCGTTTAGCACTGACTGCTACCGTATGTCCTGCGTCCTCAAGGGTGACGAGTCCCGTATCGGGAATCTGTCGTGTTACATAAATATGTGCCACAGTTGTTTCTAAAGATCACTAAATAATCGTAATCGCTCGAGCACTGTTTGCGTAACCGCGTCACGCCCTTTGTTGAGGTACCGATACGGTGCGACCTCATCGGGATTCTCGGCGAGTGCCGCTTCTATTCCCTTGCGGTATGCAACGCGTATCTCAGTATTGATGTGCACGACGTTCATACCTGCCTGAATCGCCTTGACGAAATCTTCATCGGTAATACCTGAGCCACCATGCAGTACCATTCCTGCCTCGTTTCCTATGCTCTGTCGAATAACGGTAATAAGTTCAATGTTGAGATTCGGATTTGCACGCCCCTTGAGCATACCGTGCAAATTCCCTACCGCGGGCGCAACAGCGTCTACACCAGTCGTATCAATAAAAGAAACAACGTCTTCAGGAGTTGGCAATACACTCTTAAGCACATCGTCGGGTACATCATCGAGCACTTTGCTTGATGTGCCAATGTAACCGACCTCCCCTTCAACAACCACATCTCGCGAACTCGCGCGTGCGTAGGCGACCACTTCTTTTGTTTTTGCAACATTTTCCTCAACTGAAAGCTTGGTGCCGTCGAAAATAACCGAATCGAAACCGGCATCAATTGCCGCGACACAACCCTCTACAGTTTCTGTGTGGTCAGCATTGGTAAAGATGTCAATTCCAAATTCTTCGCGTGCCGCCTGCACCATAGCTACTGTTTTCTTGAGCCCCACAAATTCTCGCTCCCCTTCTGAAACGCCAATGATAACTGGGACGCCTAATTCTCGAGCGGCAGCAGCGATACCATTAAGTTGACTGGAGTCTGAAATGTTAAAGTGGCCAATCGCGACGTTGCGATTCAATGCATCCTGCATTACTTCTCGTAGTATTGTCATGTTGTTAGTATATCAAACTATGCCAAACGCGCAGGAAGCTGTGGGTTTCTGTCTCTGTACGCTCCAGAGGCTTTCCTGTAAGCTGTAGCGTATGAAGTATACATTTGTAGCTCTCGGCGACATCGTAACTGACGCATTCATCAAGCTCAAAGATGGCGTCCACATCGAGAACGAGCCGACTGGGAAAGAATTATGTATTAATTTTGGTGACAAACTTGAGTACGAAGATGTGACCATAGTGCCTGCGGTCGGCAACGCTCCTAACGCCGGTGTTTCAGCGCACCGCTTGGGTCTTTCAACAGCGCTCGTTACTGACATCGGGGATGACGATTTCGGCAACAAAAAGCTTGAAGCACTTCGCGCAGAAGGTATTGCAACTGACTTTGTAGATGTGCATGCGGGCATGCAGAGCAACTACCACTACGTACTTCGCTTTGGGCCAGAGCGAACCATTCTCATTAAGCACCATCCCTACCCGTATGCAGTGCCTGTATTTGACGAAGCGCCAGAGTGGATCTACTTCTCAAGCGTCGGCGAGCACGGTTTACCGTACCACCATGAGATTGCAACATACTGCAAAGAGAATGGTGTGAAACTTGCCTTTCAACCGGGTAGCTTCCAAATATCACTCGGCGCTGAAGAACTGAAGGATGTGTATGCAGTAGCGGAGATATTTTTCTGCAACAAAGAAGAAGCACAACGTATTCTCAACTCTCACGAATCAGACATGAAGGTACTCCTGGACGGCGTTCGTGCCCTTGGTCCAAATACTACAGTCATTACCGATGGACCTGCTGGTGCGTTTGCTTCGGATGGTACTGGGTATTGGAGTATGCCGATGTATCCAGATCCCGCACCACCGGTAGACCGCACTGGTGCTGGCGACGCATTCGCGAGTACCGTCACTGCCATGCTTGCAGAGGGTCTATCTCTACCGGAGGCACTCAGGCGTGGACCAATTAACTCAATGTCGGTCGTACAACACATAGGGGCACAGAAAGGCCTCCTTACTCGTACGCAACTAGAAGAATACCTAATTGCTGCCCCAACCAATTATCGGTTACTAGAGCTATAACATGCATGCTGAACAAGCGTCGTCCGGAAAGCTACACCTTTCTTTTCACTGGTTGCTTTCCATTTACGCTATCGTCCCGGCACTCCTAGCAGTTGTCTTGGTGGATAGTTTCTTTTTTGACAATGCTCTGCGCCCGTTTGTCTCAGTGAATCTCACTACAGCATTTTTCTATCTTGTCTTCTTTGAACTCCCTCATATTTTTGCAAGCTTCGTAACTTTTGCCGACCGTGAGTACTTACGTTCGTACAGAAAGAAAATACTGTACCAACTGCCGGTAGTATTGGGAGCGAGTATTTTGATAACTGCGATGAACCCAGAAATTGGCGTTGCCCTCGTCGTTGGGTACACCTTGTACCACGTTGTGTCGCAACAGACCGGAATCGCAAAAATGATGATAGGCGCGAAGCACTGGTTGCACACACCGTGGCGTATGTCTGCTGTGGTTGTTACGATAGCGATTCAACTGTATCTACTCAAGCTCCCCTTTCTTAACTACATACCGCTTACTTATCAATACTCCTTCTTTTGGGCAATAGTGCTCCTGTTTGTGCTTGTGAGCGCCTTTATTTACATGCAAACGAAAAGTGGTATCGGGAAGAAATATTTTGCCGCAACCACACTAATGCTCTTGTCGGGTATCCTTTTTTTCCTGCTCGATTATGTATTTTTCTCGATATTCGTGCTGCGTTTCTCTCACGACATCACTGCCTTTGCGTTCTATATTACGCACGATGTAAATCGTAATGCAGGGTCATTTAAAAACGAAATCTACCGACTTCTTGCTCCACTAAAGATACCCGTGTTCGTTCTTGTACCAGCGATTGGTATGCTTATTGCGTACATCGTTCGTTACGAACTGAACATATATACAGGAGTTCTTTATGCCGGTATCATAATAAACTTCACCCACTATTACTTTGAAGGATTTATGTGGCGTCGTGATTCACCGCACCGTGCGCAACTGGCGTTTGCGCCGTAGAAAGTTATAAACGTGTGGTACCTATTGACGAATAGTAGTTTCTGCTACTATTGCATCATGAGTAGGAAGGCGCCTCGCGGGTTTACCCAGACACTAACTGCACTAACTGTGCCAGTACGCGTGTTCATATGGTCATTATCGCAACGGATCAGGACTTCAAAGAGTGTGTCCCGAAATCACACTGAAGAACAGACGCGTATACGAACCACGGCACAGTATAGTGCTGGGTTTACCCTTATTGAATTGCTAGTGGTTATCGCCATCATTGGCATGCTCTCCAGTGTGGTGCTTGCATCTCTCAACTCTGCACGTGAACGCTCACGCGATGCTCGTCGCCTTGCTGACTTGCGGCAATTACAGACTGCGCTTGAGCTACGTTTTGATGATGCTGCACCACCTGAGTATCCAGACGACCTCTCGTCACTCGTATCAGGAGGATACATTGCATCTATTGCAACTGATCCTCGTACCGGTGATGCGTATTACTACGACAACCTCACCAGTGCCGGCGGCGCATGTGCCATTGCCTCAGGAGTGTGCGTAAGCTATGTACTTGGTGCAAACCTTGAAAACAGCAGTCATGGTGCCTTGAATAGCGATGTCGATGGAACTGTTGGTTCAGTGAACTGTGCTGACGCTGTGTACTGTCTCCAACCATAGCTGTTAGCTACTAGCCACTAGCTTCAAGCCCTAATAAAGAACTTTTAAAAAAACCACTAGCTAAAAGCTAGTGGTTTTTTTGCTAAAGGCTAGTGGCTATCGGCTAGAAGCTCGCGCGTGTACCTTTCGCACAGCTTCAACAATAGCGTTACTGTCCAGCTTATAGTGTGTGAGTAATTCTTCAGGAGTTCCTGACTGCCCGAATAGATTATTGACGCCAACAAATTCCATCGGCACAGGTTTCGTTCGTGCGAGTAACTCAGCAACTGCGCTACCTAGCCCACCAGCAATTTGATGCTCTTCGACAGATACCACCGCACCGACTTCTTGGGCAAGCGCAACGATTGTATCATCGTCAAGTGGCTTGATAGTGTGACTGTTTAGTACAACGGTATCGATTCCTTCTGCTGCGAGTTCTTGAGCCGCTCGAAGTGCATGATAAAGCAGTGGGCCACATCCAATAATGGCAACCTGTGGAGTTTTGCCTCTCCACATTTCATATGCCTTTCCGATAGTGAACGGCGTCTCCTCAGTTGTCAGTACGGGCGTATCGTTACGCGCCAGTCGCATATATGTTGGTGATTGTGTTTGTGCAAGAGCCCGCGTTGCACGGTGTGCTTCATGCGTATCACATGGCGCAATGACTTCCATACGCGGAATAACGCGCATGATAGCAATGTCTTCTATCGCCTGATGTGTGCCACCGTCAGGGCCGACCGAGATACCCGCATGGCTTCCAATTATTTTAACCGGCCTATCGTTGTAACAAATGGTGGTGCGTATTTGTTCCCAGTTACGCCCCGGGCTGAACATTGCGTAGGACGTAATAAACGGAATTTTTCCTGTAGCTGCCAAACCACTGGCAATAACCGCAAGGTTTTGTTCAGCGACACCCACTTGTGCAAAACGTTCAGGATATTTGTTAGCGAACGCCTGCATACGTGTTGACTCAGTTAAGTCAGCACAGAGCCCGACGATGTTCTCGTGAGCATCAGCCGCTTCCACTAATCCCTCTCCGAAGCCATTACGAAGCGGTATCTGCTCCACGTCTTCTGAAAAAACTTCTGGGTTTATATTTTTTAACAACATAAAAATCAAATCTATCAACTATCAACTAAAAACTACCAACTTATCTAATCACAATCGTGACATTCAATTTTTGAACCTAACGTGCGTAGTTCCCTAAGTGCAATGTCTGCCTCTTCCTTGCTTGGCGGTTTCCCATGCCACTGGTAATCACGCTCAAACTCATGTACCCCCTTCCCGGGTATGGTGTGGGCAATGAGTATCGAGGGCTTGTTATTCACTGACTGCGCTTCTCCTATTGCCGCGTCCAGTGCTTCAAAATTATGACCATCAACTTCAATCACGTGCCACCCGAATGCTTCCCATTTATCCTTAAGTGGCTCAAGCGGCATAATGTCCCACGTATATCCATCGATTTGAATACCATTTCTATCAACAATCGCAATGAGGTTTTGTAGCTGTTCCCGCCCGGCGAGCATGGCGCTTTCCCAGATAATACCCGAGTCCATCTCTCCGTCACTTAATAAGGCGTATATATAGTTGTCAGTTTGCCGCCCTTCGTTCATACGAAGCCCGAGCGCCATGCCAACCGCCTGGCCAAGCCCACTGCCAAGCGGACCGGAGCTTACCTCAATACCCGGTAGGTACTCTCGATGTGGATGTCCTTGCAATCGACTACCGAACTTTCGCAGTGTCTTGAGCTCTTCAACCGGAAAATACCCGGCTCGTGCCATTGTTGCGTACTGCACTGGGCAAATATGTCCGTTTGAAAGTACCAGTCTGTCACGACCATCCCACTCTGGACTCTGTGGCTCGTGTTGCATGGTATGGAAGTAGAGTAATGTAAAAATATCTGCCATACCAAGTGGACCAGCAGTGTGTCCGCTCCCTGCAGCAAGAAGCATTTCGATAATATCCTGCCGAATGGTGTTTGCTGTCTCAGTAAGCTCTGCTATTTTTGAATCTGATAACATAGATTTCGCAATGTGTTGCTGCTGTAACACTAGTGGATATACGAATCAAGAAGTGTTTGCAGCTCTCTCATACTCTGTTCGGGATTATTTGTATGCATTATTGCAGAGCCGATATTGAAGATGTCTGCTCCTGCAGCACGCAATGTCGGAAGTGTTTCTGCATGTACTCCCCCGTCAACTGCAATTGTAACATCTGGATAGCGCTCACGAAGTATACGAACACGGGATATCGCCCGGCCGTCGAACGCTTCTCCTTGATACCCGATTCGTGCAATACTCATTACCTGCACCAAAGAAATTGCGTCGTTCTCGATGAGGGGAACGATTTCAGAAAGCGGTGTATCGAGTAGTAGCGAGACGCCAACGTTCGCACCGCGATCCTTCCACTCTTCGTACACGCGTTGCGCCTCACCCACGCGAAATCCTTCAATCTGAGCAGTGATGCATGAAGCTCCCGCATCTATGAAGCGGTGCCCCACCTCTTGTGGATGTTGCACCATGAGATGCACATCAAATGTGATTGTGTCTTTATGTGGCAATTGCTGATTGCTCAGCATTGTTTTATTGTATGGAAAACTAAAAGATGGAACAAGATGTCCATCCATAACATCAATCTGTATACGCGAAGCCGTTGGGGCAACGCGCTCAATTTCTGAGACGAGCACATCCCACTCATCGGCCATGATGGCTGGCGCGATTACCGGCTGTGGTCGCTTCATACGTACTAGTTATTGAGGTATGAAAGATCTTGCTCCAAGCCCGGCTGTGGGACAATTTCATATCCTGACGACCGCGGCCAGAAGATAAATGCAATAACTATTGCAAGGACTGCAATAACGAGCATTACCACACCCGCCTGCTTTGCATCCTTCGCGAGTCCTAAACGAATGACGAGCTTGGTTGGCCACGATTGCCGCGGACCACGAGGTCCTTGATTATACGCCATCCCCGGTTCATCAAATTGAACTTTGTTATTGTTTGGCATACGGTAATAGTAGCATCCGCAGTATTTCTGTAACTACTGCGTGTGGAAAACAGCATCCAGCTTTTGAATACGGCGAGTGTGTCTTGCCTCTTCTGAAAACGGTGTGAGTAGCCACAACCGCACTGCCTCTTGCGCATCCTCAAGCGAAACGAAGCGAGCGCCGATACTCAAAATGTTTGCGTCGTTGTGCTCGCGAGAAAGCGTAAGGATGTCTTGGCTGCCGCCATACCAGACTGCAGCGCGCACACCTAAGAAACGGTTTGCCACCATTGCTTCTCCTTGCCCTGAGCCACCAAGAATAATTGCTTTTGACTGTTGGTCACGATGTATCGCTTCTGCCGCACGGGCAATGAAGTCAGGGTAGTCGTCTTCGGCATCATATGCGTAGGCACCTAAGTCCTCCGTCTCAAGGCCAAGCTCAGTACTCACAAAGCTCAAGAGCTTTTCTTTATGCTCAAAACCGGCATGGTCAGACGCAAAATACACTTTCATAGCTATACGTGGGATGCACTTTTAATTACGTGTTCGACAAGCGCATTTGCATAGCCAACTTCGTTGTCGTACCACGCAAGCACCTTCACCAAGTTTCCCCCCACCACGCGTGTCATTGAAAGATCCGCAATTGATGCGTGTGTATCGCCAATGATGTCAGTCGAGACGAGCGGCTCATTGGTTACACCAAACACACTGCTCCAGAGTGGGTTTCCGGCGGCATTAGTGAGCGCCGCATTAACCTCTTCAACGGTAGTGTCTCGCTTGGCAATAAACGTAATGTCTGCAATTGAGCCGGCAGGAACAGGCACGCGTAGTGCAATACCATCGAACTTTCCGTCGAGTTGCGTGTGTGCCTGCGTGGTTGCAACTGCCGCACCGGTTGAAGTAGGAATGATGTTAACTGCCGCTGCACGCCCCTTCCGCGGGTCTTTACCGGATGGGCCATCCACGACACTCTGTGTTGCCGTATATCCATGGACTGTATTAAGCATTGCTTTTTCGATGCCGATCGCCGCATCAAGTATGCCAATCAAAGGGCTCCCGGCGTTCGTCGTACACGATGCATTCGAGCTTATCTGACACGTTGCAAGCCGCTCTTCGTTAACACCCATGAGTATGGTTGCGCCAGTCACTCCCGCAGCGGCTGGGTCGTCTTTTACGGGAGCCGAAATAACGACACGCTTTGCACCCGCGCTCAGGTGTACTTTTGATTTTTCATAGCTGGTGAATACGCCGGTAGATTCGACGACTACATCAACGTCCAAACTGCTCCATGGTAACTGCGCTGGGTCACGCTCTTGTAGGAATTGTGCATTCTGGAATGCATTAATGATACTTTCACTTGTTTTTCCATAGACTGAATCGTAGCGAAGCAGATATTCGAGGTTTTCTTTGTCTCCTAAGTCGTTGATTGCGACAACTTCTAACTCTGACCGACGAGCGGCAAGCTTAAAGAATGCTCTTCCAATCCGACCAAACCCGTTTATCGCTATTTTTTTTCTTTCCATATCGCCACAGTATATCAACGAGTCGTTCGAGAAGTAATCGCCGCCTATGCACAGCCTCAGTCCAGACTTAGGACATCCGATGTCCTAAGTGTTATCATATTGCATATGGATATGTATCACGTTTTTAATCGGGGCGTTGATAAGCGCGCCGTTGTACTCAATGACGGCGACCGGCAACGTTTTGTGCGCAGTCTTTTTTTGTTTAACGACCGGAACAGCACACCAAACGCAATAACAAAAGCTGCAAAAGAACAAAGCAAGAAACGTGATCAGCTCGTATATATCCATGCGTGGTGCCTTATGAAAAATCACTATCACTTGCTACTCTCTCCCGCTGAGGATGACCCGAATAACCTTTCTCTTTTTATGAAAAAGTTAAACATGGGATATGCGAAGTTTTTTAATGAAAAGTACGACCGAAGTGGTGCATTGTGGCAGGGTAAGTACAAAAAGATTCTTATAACCAAAAGCCCGCATTATGACCATATCCCCTACTACATTCATTTAAACCCCTTGGATTACTCTTTAAAACAGTGGAGAAATGGGTCTGTAAGTGATACCAAAAAGGCGTACGCGGCGCTCGAACGCTACCGTTGGAGTAGTTATCTTGATTATAACGAGGTTCATAACTTTCCCTCTATTTTATATACGAAAGAACTGGAAGAAGTGCTTGGTTCCTCTCGTAACCAAAAAGCCACTATCGCACGAATCATATCGGACATCGACGAGGCCGCAGCAAGTGCTGCAATTGAAACTTAGGACATCGGATGTCCTAAGTTTGTGAGGACTTCTTTGTGAGCACGAATTGGGTTGTGGTGTTACGGTCTGCCCTGAAAGTGCCGGCAGAAAACAGTAAGTAGTATCGCCACATGCGAAAAAATCGTTCGTCGTATAGATGTGCAATGTTTTCCCAGTGAGCAGTAAAGTTCTCTTCCCACGCAAGCAACGTACGTTCGCCGCTTAGTCCCCTGTGTGTGGTCTCTTCATATGTGAACAGCCCCTCAAATGCATCAGTGAGCTGCGACACTTTGGGAATCATCCCGTTTTCAAAAATATATGTGTGCAGCCATGGGTCGAAGCCACGATTTTGTGTATTTTTACCTGTTGTTACCTGCACAAACACCGTTCCCCCGGGAGTCAGTAAATTGTGCACTTTCTGCATACTAGCGCGATAGTTCTTATGCCCGACATGCTCAAGCATTTCACACATAACGATTGAATCAAACTTTCCGGTGATGCTTTCGTAGTCTTGCACCAGAATCTCTACCGGCAATGCTGCGCATATTTCCCGAGCGTATTGAGCTTGTTTTTGAGAAAGAGTGACCCCTACTACCATTGCTCCGCATTGCTGCGCAGCATATTTTGCGAACCCTCCCCAGCCGGCACCAATGTCCAAAACTTTCTTTCCTTCACGGAGTCCTAGTAGCTTGCAGATGGATGCAAGCTTTTGTTCTTGTGCATCACGGACATTGTGTACATTGGTGAAGTCTGCGACTGAGTACTGCATGTACGGATCAAGAAATGCCGCGTATAAGTCGTTTCCGAAGTTGTAGTGTTCGGCTATTGCCTCGGTTCTTCGCTGCAAGTTGCAAACTCGATATCGCAGCGCCAAGAAAGACTCTCGTAGACCGACTGGTCGGTTGGTCATACGCGCTAGTCGAGAAATAAGCTCAGGAATATCATCGCAGTCCCACCACCCATCCATGTATGATTCGCCAAGCGCTAAAGAGCCTCCGGCAAGCACTCGCCCGTAGAAGCGCTGATCATGCACTTGTATGTCCCAGGGATGCTGCGACCCAAGCTGTACGCCGACGTTTCGTAACATGTGTTCCGCATGTGCCTTCACATTCATATCTTTCACAGGATTACACTACTGTTCGCGCGCGTTATTCATAGTCTCCAAAAAAGAAAGTGCGAGATCGTATTCTGGTTTCAGCTCAAGTGCCTTTTGAACAGCCTGTCGAGCACCGTTCTCGTTGCCACCCATATAATATATGAGCTGTGCTTTCAGTAAGAGAGCGAACGGGTCTTTCGGCGCAAGCGCTATTGCCCTATCGTAACTCTCTGTCCCCCGTTCCAGTCCGTCGCCGGCACCCATAACTGCAAGTTGCGTGTATGCATTTCCAAGGGCAAGCCAATTTCTGTAATCAGCTTCGTTCATAGCAACTGCTCGCTGCGCATTGCGCAACATGCTGGCTGAAAGTGTTGATGCCTCTTCTTCTGTCAGACTACTACTCCCCGGAGCAAACGCTGTTTGTATGTAATTCCTCTCAAGTTCAGCAAGAAATCGATAGCATACGGAATGGTCTATGTATTTTTCTGCGCACGTAATCGTATCGAGTGCTTGTTGCGTGTCTCCTGTTTCATTAAACGTAAGAACCTGTCGTTCAAAACGGAGCGTATGGTAGGCTTTTGTAAAGACGAAAAAACTTGCTGCGCTAATGGCTGCAATCAGCATCACCCCAAGTAGGATTTTAATGATGTTTGGTACTTGCACCGAAAGCCGTGACTCTGTCAAAGAGTGCAGGAGTCCCAAGAACACACACGCAATCGCAAGTAACGTAATACTCGGCGTCTGAAATACGAAGCACATACATCCGTACACAAACGCTACCAACGCAATGCAGATAAAGTATGTGCGCTTCGCAGAATCAGACCTTACAAGCAAACTGCGCACTGCCACGTAACCAGCACTTACCATGAGCGTGCCTAACGCGACACTACCAAGCAATCCAAGAGTAACAACAAGAGTTGCGAACCCACTAACTCCCGCGCGAAACGGAACATTCCATACCGGAGTGGCATTAATTGCTTCAGGCTTGTATAAGTTCCAAGCATAACCGAACGTATTCGGCCCTGTTCCTATCATGGCACGCGCGGGGTTATCAACTACCGCACGCGCAACAACCGTCCGCGTCGCCTCCCAAGATGGTCGTATGTCTGATGTTTGCCCAAATGAAATGACCGGCTGCCCCGGAAACAGAAAGAGGACTGATACACACACAAATGCAAACGCCGAAAAAAACGGCATGCGGAACGATGCACCACGTATGATAACCGTTAACGCAATTATGAACAAAATGCCCAACGCTACTGCAACTTGCAAGAAACGATCATTGCCAATGAGTAGCCCGACATAGGCGAAACTGGCAATACATACTGAATACAGCACATTGTTTGTGTGCTCAAACCGTAGTATGGAAAGTAACAATATGAGCCCGGCAAACACGCCAATGTCGAATACATCAAAGGGCATCTGTGTGACACCAATAAAACCAAAGGCTACGGTGAACAATACAAGTGCCACCAGTGCTATGTCCAAGATACGCAAAAATAAAGTAATGGAGTGTTCAGTAGCAAAAGAATTCCTGCCTGCAATGTACAAAACATAGAGAGCCAAGAAAGAAGCGACGGTGCCTACTTCCATACCAAAACCAAGTAGCGAATGCTGCACCGAAAAAGAGAACACTGTCGAAAGTACCAACATGCCGGCAATGAGTAGTAACGCGACTGTAATCACCGAAGGTGCAATGCGTACCTTCTCACTGAGCAAAAAATGAACTGCGAGAAACAATCCTATGCCTACTGCGGCTACCACCAAAATAATGGAACGGAGTAATTCATCGGAGAGCCCAAAAAAAGTGGGTGTAAACAGCAAGGCTGTGATTGCTCCCACTGTGAGTACCCACGTTCCCGCCTTCAAAATCCTAAGAGTCACGAGCAAATTATACATGAAAAAATGGTACCATTCTCGTATGCGAACTGTATTGGTGGCGTTTATTGGTGTTTCATGCGGTGCTGTACTAGGTCTGCAAGCCTTCACGAGTACACACGCACACACGAACACTAACGAAACGCCTGTATATCTAACATTTGCTCATCCGGCCGTTGACTCAGGCGGTCGAGCCATAGAAATGGGCGAAGACTACGTTATCGTTTCGTACAGTGGACATCTTGTAGAATTCCAAATAACACCGGAAACTACGGTCCTTGGATTTTCTTTTCCCGATGCACGGAACAACAATGCACGCCAATGGGGAAAGTTCGTACCGATTCCCATAGCGCGCGCACGTAATAAAATTGTTATAGTGAGTTATAAATTGCACGAGTCCATACTGGTGGCTGAAGAAATTATTGCCGCGCTGTAAAATGAACCAATGCCAATGAGAAAATATGCTTTTGCTGTAAATAGTGTAGTCTTCCTGGTCTCATGTATCCTGGGTCTGTACGTCGTGACGACGATTTTGCAGTCTCCGCCTGCTACTCCGAAAACTGATCCGGCGCGCAGAGTAGTTACTCTCGGTACTATCTTCAAGCTTGAGCAAGATGCCTTAATCCTCAAGTATACATTTAGTGGTAAAGAATTGTACGTAAAAATTATCCTTGGTAAGGAAACGACCTTTCATTTTTCCAAACCACTCGTACGAGACGACGGTGTAATTTATGGTAGAGAGATTAGAGAGGCTTCCTATGCTGACCTTACAGAAGCTACACAAGTAGTTGTTGATTGGATATACTATGAAGAGATTGGGTACATCGCGAACGACGTAACCATCGTTGACGAACAAGAAGCAACACTATTGTATTAATAACATTAGGAACTCAAGCCATGCCTAGAATACGCACACGGGATAAGAAAGTAGCGCTTCTCTTTTTGTTAACGTGCGTACTATTCTTCGGAACTGTTGTAACACTTGCACCGAATACGTGGGATTGCAAGAACTGTAACGTTATTCTTATATCAGTCGATACACTTGGGGCAAAACACGTAACAGCAGAGACTGCCCCATTTTTGCTTGCTCTTGCACAAAGTCGCGGCGTTATGTTCCACGAGGCTTTTTCTCAGGCTTCTTGGACACTCCCATCGCATATTGCAATGTTTACGGGAGCAGACTACTCACAAGCTATGGCCGCAAACGTAGTGCCGGAAGCTGCATATACTATCGCGGAAGCACTGTACGACGCCGGGTACCAAACACATGCCATTTCAACAGGTACTTTCGTACAACCGCAGTGGGGTTTCGGGCAGGGATTCGAGACATTCGACGGAGCAGTGGGGGTCGAGGAAGATTGGGATGACCTCCCGGAACTTTTTGAGACTGCAGCCGGTTGGATAAGTACTCGTAAAGACGCTCGACCGTTCTTTTTGCTTCTCCGGCCGTTTCATGTGCACGACCCGTACGACCAAGTTGGTGCGGAAGCTATCGTGGAAGCGAACGAAGAACCATCCGAGGAAGTTGTTGCGGAAATGCTCTCGCTGTACCATAAAGGAATACGTGAGTTTGATGCGTCCTTTCAAGCACTGTACGAATTCCTTGATGCACAACAGTTGCTTGAAAACACCATCATTATAGTGACCAGTGACCACGGCGAAGAGTTTGGCGAGCACGGTTCGGTAGGCCTACATGGCATCAACACCTATCGAGAAACCATCCACATACCATTGATCATATTTCATCCAAATCAAAAGAATCGTGCTCATACGTTCAGTGTTGCTAACAACATGATCCCAAAAACGATTGTTGACGCACTCGGCATTGACACATCCGCGTTTGAAACACCGTCGCTCTTTCGTGTTACACAACATACAGCCGTACTGAGTTCCACCTCAGTCGACAAGGAAGGACTCCTGGAAACATACAAGCATCGTGATGCAGTGATACGCTCAGCGCCACAAGAATTTACAGATCTTGCATTTAGAATCCCCGAAGCTCAAGGTGTTACTACAGATACACCCGCCTTCGTATCCGGAATATACGGAAAGTGGCACCTCATACGAACATTTGACGGAACAATGCAGCTCTTTGATATGCACAACGACCCTAATGAACAATACGATGTGTTTCAAAACAGTGAGTCTCTCTCCCCTTCTGACGCCCAAAGTATCCAAACTCTTTCCAAGTTACTTGGTTTATGAGAAACTTTAGTGTCATACTCATCTCGCTAGCCGCAGGAGCTGCGGTTGCGCTACCTGAAGTCTGGTTCCTTGCTGTGCCCGCACTTGCGGCACTCCTGTACATACTCTGCTTTCATACACAATCTGCAAAACATGCACTTGCAACCGGCATGCTCTTTGGTATTGCAACAACAGGTGCCGGCATTTGGTTTTTGTGGGACACACTACCACTTACGTGGGTACCGCTTGAAAGCCCTGTGTTGCAGTGGTTGAGTGTTTTCGTAACGTGGGGACACGTGGCGCTTACACTCGCTTGTGCAACCGCGGTGTATGCGTGGTTTGTCTGGCGAGCTCGCACACGCGTATTTCTTCCTCTGTTTGTTATCGTTGGCTGGGTTGCACAAGAGATAGCCAAGGAGTGGATTTACTACATCGTGACGTTGGGTGATCCGTCTCTTCCCGGAGCACACTTCTCGATTACCGCACTGGGTTATACGCTGGCGGAGCATGGGTACTTGCTACAGCTCGCCGACACGTTTGGAATTTACGGGCTCAATACGGTGGTTATCGCCGGAGCAGCCACTATATGTTTTGTTAGTCACTCGGTAGTGCAAAAAAAAGCATATGCTCGTGCCGTGCTGCTTACACTGCTGTTTAGTACGCTTGTTTCTGTACCACTCTGGAATACGGATACGCACCACCGTACCGATACGACCCTACGCATTGCGCTCATAGGAACATCATTTCCGGTTGGAGCTGAAGATACCGTCATAGCAACTCACAAAAAGCTGCTCAGGGATATTGCAGAGAGTGGCAACCCGGTAGACGTTATCGTTTTTCCGGAAGGAAGTGGTCTCGCCCATATGTTTCCAGATGCATCAGAGCGAAGAGCTACACTCACTCAATTGTTTGGCGATACGGAAGTACTGATTATAAGTTCGGGCTACACGCCACCGGACGTTTCGGGCGCAACGCACTCACTCCTCTACTACGATAGCACAACGAACGGGCGGCTCGCCGTCTATGAGAAAATGTATCTGATGGCACACGGCGAATATGCACCGTATATTTCTCTGCCTCTGTTTGCGATATTTAATGATGATGACATAGACGCTCACTTCCGTAGTCTTGGTGCGACGCTTGCCCGAGGTACACACGTGGTGTCTGTGCCATACAAAGGGGCTGTCTTTGGAGGTTTGCTGTGTTCGGAAATTCTCTCGCCAACCCTGTACCGCACATTGGTACAGGAGCATGGCGCAACGGTGCTCATTAACCTCTCTCACACCTCTTGGTTTAACGACTCGGAAGTATTATTTAGCAAGGTACTGCAAATGGCGAAAGTGCATGCAGTACAACACCGAAAATATTTTATACAAACATCGAACGGCTTTCCGTCATTTGTGCTAAACCCGTATGGTGAAATTGTGAACATGACGCACCGTGGCCAGACGTCAGTGCTCTATGTAGACATTCCTATTCTGCAGGAGTAGTGGTTGCAGTTGTTGTGGTCGCTGGCGAACCGTCGGCTGCCGGCTGCTCGCTATCCGGTGGCGTACTGGTTGCATTCGCTTCACTGGTAGTAGTCGGTATTGGTTCTTGAATGCTATCTGTTGTCGTTGCGGTCTGCTGCGAGCCGTCAGCTGCTGGCTGCTGATTATCTGTTGTCGTTGCTGTTGGCTGTTCGGTATCTGTCGTTGTTGGTGCAGCCGGCTCTTGGCTATCTGTTGTTCCCTCTCCACTACCCGTCGTCGTTTGCTCTGAGCCGGTCTGTGCAGGCAAGCTACCAGCTGTTGGCTGTTGGCTACTCGTCGGCGGTGTGGTCACTGCGGGGTCGTACACATTGATGATGCGTGTCGCCTGTGCGGTGTTACCAACCTGGTCGTTTGCTTTGTATACTACCGTGTAGCTTGTGGTGGTTGCCGTGTCAATCTGCACCGACTGCACTTTCACCCCGTCAAGGAATATCTCGTAGCCAAGCTCACCCTGCTTGTTATCGTACACATAGGCCCCCAGGTCTGAGTACTGAGTTCGTAACGAAATGTACGCCGGATTGCTTCCAAGAACACTGATAACCGGTGGTACCATGTCGGACGGATCACCTGCTATGACAGAGCCGCCGGTGGTGGCGTCACCTCCTGTTTGTGCATCTGCAGTAGCGTTCGTTGCAGCGTCTGCTGCTGTTCCCGGGTATGGTGCAGCTGGCTGTTCCTCCACGACAGGAACATACCCGGGTATTGTCTCTGACTTCTCGTCAAGAAACTTGCCCACCAAGCCGGTGTATACGGTAGCAACCGTTTTGCTTGAGAGCCCTTGTGCTCGTTCTATCTCTTGTGTCGCCTTCAGACGAAGCAACTCGCTGTCACGCACTTGCGCTAATTCTTTGGTCGCATACGTACCCAAGTCCTTCCCCACTATTGCATCCTTCGCTACTTTCAGCAGCTGCTCTTTGCTCACGTCTTGCCACACACCGTCAACGAGGTCGATGGTATGCAGATTGTAGGCAACAAAATAGAAGAGTTCGTCTTCCGTTACGTTGGTTATTTCTATCGCCGTTGCGTACGTGTCGAGGTCGACGTGTACGATGCGTCCGTTATCAATTGAGCGCAGCTCTTGTTGTGACGACAATACCGTATCGCGCACTTCCTCGCTTGCCGCGAACGCCATGCCGGAACCCAAGAACACGACACCGAGGAATATCGGAATGGCATTGTTGTATTGAATAAAATGTGAGATTTTGTTGAACATAATTAGAAGTCACTAAACATCCAAAAAGCCATTCGCGAAGGTACGGTGTAGGTAACAGAGAGATACGGGTCTTCTGCCGTTCCTGCATATTCGGATGCATGTATTTGCATTTGATTGTGTGCATCGGGTACTGTATTTGTAGTATCGTGCCCTTCGCGTAGTCCGAAGCACGATACCCCTGCCGTGGCACTACAGGCGCTCGACTCTCCATTCTTTTTTATCCACCCAAGCCCGGTCGCATTTAGAGTGAACGCAAGGGTCCCCGTGGCCATGCCGGTGAGGTCTTTACGCTGTGCAGTATCGATACCCTCTATCGGGTTAGTTACGGTGCCGGCGTTGTTGTAGTCGTCAAGCGTAAGTATCGTATGTGTTGCCTGGTCGGTTTGTACAACGGTGATATAGTCTGCGCCGTCATTGTCACTATTGGTTACATTTGTAACATGTACGTTCATCGTGGCTGCAGTGATGGTGGCGTCTGCCGGTATCGAAGAGGTAACAAACGGCAAAAATGCTCGACTTATACCATAAGTGGTGGCACCACTCTTGCCGACGCCTACACCTGCGTAGCTCCAGACTGAGATTACGTCAGAAGAGGTAGCGAGCGAGAGTCCTGAAGCAGCGTCGTGTGCCCCGCCCCAACTGGTTTGCTGACTAGTATACACATACCCATCACCCCCGCCGGTGTATATGGTATCGGTAACCGCGTATGCGGTGGTGCCAAATAATGCATGGAGTATGCTGTGTCGCTTGGTCACTCGCTCAAAAATATCCTGTGGCGCCTCATCGTGTTCAATGTAATACCATACGCCATCACGCTGGATGAACGCGTCCTGCGGATACGCAATGAGGCTCACGACTGCTTTTTCATCCGCTGTTCCTTCGTTTTCGATTCCCGTTTCTATGCTGTATGAAGACGAGGTGCGCAAGCTCACAATCTCGTTCTCGTGTAAAGTTGCCGGCAGTGGGTCACCGAGGTAGGCGTACCGCACGGTATTAGAGAACACGCCCTCTTCAACACTGTAGTCAATAATTTCGCGCGCCGCGATAGTTTTGGCAATATCTTCTTGCGATTGCGCCTCGTTGCTATCGCCGTCTGGCGCAAAATGCCACGTTGCGCCTATGATGATCATGAGCGCCACCACAAAGAGTGCGATATCAATGAGAGTGTCCTTCATACATATAGTATATCGTTGAATAGTGGCTGTTCATAGAGGGCTACGGGGCACATAGTTGGTTTAATTTTAAATGAAGAATTTTGAATTTTGAATCAATTTCTAATGTTTGAATTCTGTAATGATGAAAGTATCTTGCCGAAAATAAGTGTGAGCTCCTGACATTCTTTCCATAACTTTCTCCCACTATCTTTAGTATTGGGGCTGGCGACCGCAAGTATTTCAATCCAATATTTCGTCTCGCCGGCTTCTTTCTTGGCGATATGAATTTTATTTCTAAAGTCTTTTTTTGAACTGGCAGAATTTGCTTCGTGGTAATTTGCTCCGATACTTGTACCGGAACGAACGAGCTGGCTAATAAGTGGAGTGGTAACAATATCTTTTGGAATACTTCGACAAAAGGTGACAACTTGCTTCCCGAATACTGTTGTTCTTTCCTCCAAATTATACTCAGATGTAGTCGCCATATGATTTATACTTTCACTTTATAAGACTTGGTGCGCAGACGCCCTTGCTCCATATTCAACATTCTATCATTCAGATTTGAATCAAAATTCAAAATTCTTAATTAATAATTAAGTCACTCTTTCGGTCATTGAAAATTAAATTAAAATTTAAAATTAGTAATTTAAAATTAAGCTCCCGCTTTGATAATTGGTAATTTCAAATTAAGCTTTAAGCTCATTAGTCGGTGAAGTTTGGCGTTTGTGCACCAAATATACGAAGTGTTCCATTAGCGCTAGTTGCAAGGAAGCTCCACACATCGCACTTGTCGGCAGTGGTGGTTTGCGTTGGTGCTGTGCCTCCTGTCCAACGAATAGTGGTGCCCCAGGTAATAGCCCCAGCCGTTGAACCGTTTGGACTACAGGTAATGAGGCTGAGCTTTTGCCCGGCAATGTAGCCCGAGAAGTTGATTGTTGCAGCCGACGTGGTGAGGCGAATGAGCTGCTGGTTACCGTCACGCCAGTCAACCGCAATAGTTCCTGATGTAGTGAGCAACTCTTCTTCAACGGTAATGGCACCCCCTGCCGCGATGGCAAGGCTCGTCCATGGTGTTGACGTACCAATACCGATAGCTGTTTCTGCGATGATGTTTCCGTTGCCGCTTGGTGTGCCTGCCGGACACGAGCCTCCTGAACAGACCCAGAGATTGTCGTCGTTCAAGCGTACGTCGTCACCATAGGCGTCGACGATGAGATCACCGGTTGAGTCTACCTGGAATGTTGTATAGCGAGTAGCATCGTACGAAATGATGAACTGTGCATCTGAAACTGTCTCGGTAACTGAGAGCCGTTTTGTTGGTGTAACCACGCCGATTCCAAAGTCTCCCGATGAGGTTAGCACCGCCTGCGGGGTGCCGTCTACTGCGATATTTGCACCGAAGGTAAGTTTCCCACCGTTTACTCCCATTCCATACGCTATACTGCCGTTGTCATATGCAGCAACTTTTATGGTGGTAATATCAGTGCCAAGAGATAGTTTTGCTGACGGATTTGTGGTTCCAATACCCACGTTTCCATCGTTATCAACTAACAGCCTGTGCTCGTTGTCCGTGTCGTTAAAGAACGAAAGCCCAATGGACGCAGCGCGTACACCCCAGCGATCACCTCCACCAGTGTCATAGAGTCCGAGTTGCGGATTATCTCCCTCAATATGAATTCCTTTGTCGGGTGCTGATGTCCATCCACCAAACGGTGAGCTAGTACCTATACCGACATTACCGGCATTGGTAATACGCATTCGCTCGTCAAGTGTTGACCCTCCTGAACGAGTAACAAACGTTAGGTCACCCGAATTACTACTTTTCCACTCATTATTAATGCTCCATGTGCTAGCACCGGTTGTACGTGTGCGAAGGTAAATACCTGAGTAATTCGCACTATTAGAAGTGTTCCATACCTCAAGACCATGCGAGGTTCCTGGCTCATACGCAAGTGATGCTGCTGCAGGGTTTGCCTGTGTGTCTGAGTACAATACATCTAACTTCGATTTTGGTGACTCTGTACCAATACCAACTTTTCCGTCTGCTGCAAGGTAAATAGTTGATGTTCCAACTGCGGTGTTAGTACCCGAAAAGTATGCAATTTGTCCGGTGGTACCGGTGAGTGAGCTACCACCTGAACCAAGGTCTGCCCAACTGCCGCCTGAGTTTTTGTACTGCAGTGTCCCAGCATTATCGCGAATACCATAACTTGAGGTGCCTACTGCGGTGCCGAAGTTTAAATAGCGATCGCTTCCCGAGAGCACCATGTCACCGTATACATCCAACTTCGCAAGTGGCGACGTGGTGCCGATGCCAATGTTTTGTGAGCTGTCTACGGTGAGAGCAGTTGTTCCTGCAGTGATAAGTGCGAGTTTGTCAGCACCATCACCACCAATACCGGTAGTGCTACTGCTTCGATGTGGCACGAGTGTTGGATTAGTTAGACTTGAAGCTGCATTCTCGAGCATCCACCCACTAGTATTGGCAGCAAAGATATTTCCATTAAAGACGGTGTATGAACCGGTTCCTTGTGTGTAGAAACGCGTGCCTCCACCAATAACAAAATTCATGGTACCCCCGTTTGCACTTGAATAGAACATGCCGGTGTCTGTGTCGTCAGTAAACGAGTATGCAGGACTTGCACCGCTGCCACTCGCCGCAAGAAATCGCGTTGCGTTTACGTTGCCCGACGCAGTAATCTCCGCTGCTGTAGTTGTTGCAAGCGTGGTGGTACCAGTCACTGACAGTGTGCCCGTGAAGCTAATCGCGCCACTTGAGGTAATACCAGTGGCTGCGGCGATGGCACCGCTTGAATTCACCTGGAACAAGTCGCCGTTACCGACGGTGAGGAGTGCTGCTGGTGAAGTGTCGCCGATACCAAAGTTGTTTGCAGTCACGTAGGTATTGCCTGAGCCATTTGGTGTAAGCGCAATACCGCCATTGAGGTTTGTTGCTGTAATGGCGTTACCTGATACTGAAAGATTGCCTCCCTGGATACCGTCTTCGAACTCAAGCAAGCTGTTGTCGCTGGTGCTTATAACCTTACCGCCGGTTATCTGTATATTGCCCTTAAGCGCGATGATGCCGGTACCGGTTGGATTCAATTCAATATCTCCCGAGCCAGCTGTTTTGAGGTGCAATGATTGATTTGTATCAGCAGTAACAACGATGTTGCTTGCGTCTTCTTCAATCACCTTCTGTCCATTTATATAGAGTGAACCTGGTCCGATGTATACATCTTGCCACTGCAAGCTTGGTGTACCGAGTGAGTACGTATTGTCTGTCGTTGGTACAATCGATCCGGCAATTGAGATACCTCCTGCAAATGTTGATGTTGCTGTCGACGTACTGATGAATGAGTCTGCTGTTACCGCACCCGCAACGGTAAGTTTTGATGATGGTGTTGTAGTGCCGATACCCACCCGTCCATTAGCCGTATCAACAAACAAGTCATCCGTATTTACAGCAAGGTCTCCCGTTACAGTGGTTGTTGCAAATGTTGACGTCCCTGAGACTGCAAGTGTACCGGTAAAGCTAATCGCACCACTTGAGGTAATACCAGTGGCTGCGGCGATGGCACCACTTGAGTTCACCTGGAACAAGTCGCCGTTACCTACGGTGAGAAGTGCTGACGGTGAGGTGTCGCCGATGCCGACGTTGCCGGCACTAAAGTATGTGCTGCCATCGGTGTTTACTCCCAAGAAGAGTGCTGCATTTGCACCGTTATTGAGTTCGCCCTGCGGTGCTCCTGTTGCGGTGGTTGATGCATACAAACCTTTATACCCAAAGTAGTATGCGAAACCACCAAAGTTATTAGTGTACCCACGTACTAGTGGAGCGTAGTTTCCATTGCTCTCAGACAAACTATTGTATGCTGCTCGCCCAAAAAATATTTTGTTATTTGGGTCACGCAACATGTTGTATCCGTTGTTATCAACCGCACCCGCAGTGATTAGACCATTTACGTATGCGCTTCCATCTACATATAGCTTATAAGCCCCTGGCGTGGTTCCGATGCCTACGTTACCAGCTGCATCAATGATAAACGGTGTACTGTCACTTCCTTGGTCATTCACCACAAAGCTGTTACCACTACCTGTGTTGGTGATTGAGAATACGTTTGAACCGGTGACGTTAATGGTTGTCGACGCATCAAGCGTCAGTGCATCTTTAAACTCAGTGAAGTCGAGTGTGTCTGCAGTGACATCACTACCGTTGATAGTGGTGGTGGAGAGGACACCGCTGCCGTTCGTGCGGAGGATACCGCTGGTGAGGCCGCTGAAGGTGATGGTGCCACTTGAAGTGATGCCGGTGAGTGAACCAAGTGTACCTGCAATCGTTGAGTTGCCAGTGATTGCTGCGCCTCCTCCTGATACGGTGAGGCCGTTTGATGCAATGAGTGCTGTTGCAGTGGTGGTAGCAAGCGTGGTGGTACCAGTCACTGACAGTGTACCGGTGAAGTTGATTGCTCCACTTGAGGTGATGCCGGTTGCTGCGGCGATTGCACCGCTTGAATTCACTTGGAAGAGGTCGCCGTTGCCTACGGTGAAGAGTGCTGCTGGTGAAGAGTCGCCGATACCGACGTTGCCGGAGCTTGAAAGTACCAACTGGTTGGTATTTCCTTCTGTAAAGAGAGCTATATCACGCAATGTGCCAGTACCATTTGCCTCACTCTGAATTTCGTAACGACTATTCGCAACATCCCAGTTCACGATGAGGCGTTCCCGGTTACCACTACCGATGCCACCAAAGCCGTATACGACGAGCCCTGACTCATCTGTGCCATCAGCATCGTTGCTTGCGATTGCAAGGACGGAACCAAGACCTGAGGACTGTCCGACCAAACCAAACCATCCTGAGCTAGTACCACTCAGAGCGTAATCTTGTGCCGCATTTATATACGTAGTCGAACCTTCAAAAATACTATTCCCGTTTACGTGCAGTTTTGCACTTGGTGATGTCGTCCCGACGCCTACATTTCCTCCACTTGTTGCAAGGTACGTGTTCCCTGTCGTCGTTAGCTGTATTGCCGTAGTGGTAGCAAGTGTTGAAGTACCCGTCACTGAAAGTGTGTCAGTGAAGGTAATGGTGCCACTTGAGGTGATACCGGTTGCAGCGGCGATTGCTCCACTGCTGTTTACCTGGAAGAGGTCACCATTACCTACGGTGAGGAGTGCTGCTGGTGAGGTGTCGCCGATGCCGACGCGTCCGGTGCTCGTATCAACAAACAAGTCATCGGTGTTCACCGAGAAGTCACCGTCAGTGGCACCGGAGAAGTTTAGATTGAGGTCTGCGTCTGTACCGAAGCCTGCAATGGTACGACCACCGTCAGAAGCAATGGTGTCAGTCCAGTATGCACTTGCATTATATGAGAGACGAAGTTGTTCGCTGGCACCGAGTATGTGGAGTTTCGCCGATGGCGACGTGGTGCCGATGCCAAGCTTCTCTGCAGAAGCGTCCCAAAAGAATTTAGCATTTACTCCCGCCTCCTCGAAGAGACTGAAATCTCCAAGTGCATCCAGTTGCATTCGAGTTGTATAAGAGAAACTATCTATGTCCACACTAGAGGGAGCCGACGAAAAGACTAGTCCGAAGTTGCTGGAAGCTCCAGAAGGGTTTGATATGCTCCACGCGCGAGCAAGGGTAGTGTTTTGGTTAGCAACCAACTCAAGCGAGCTGCCTTGTCCACTAGAGTTTGCTGGTCGCAAATATGCTCCAGACGGTCCAAATCGTGATGCTACGTATAAGCCCTTCTTTGTAGTAATGGTATTGTCGTTTATCTGGAACGAAAAGTTCGGACTCGCCGTCCCCACACCAACCCGATTGTTGGTTGGATCAATGTAGAGGGTG
>OBIY01000053.1_pt1 | contig 44220 bp, 44 predicted proteins | sample 1519841 | NCBI WGS metagenome assembly OBIY01 (sample SAMN03019774, study PRJEB22545) | beach sand metagenome | biome: beach; feature: sea beach; material: beach sand | place: USA: Municipal Pensacola Beach, FL | collected 2010-07-30 | depth 30-40 cm m
ACACTCGTTGTTGCACTTTCTCGACAGGCAACCAGCATGCCTTCAAAAGTGCGCCTAGATTGTGAATCAGCCTGAAAGACTGAGCATGCAAGGAGTCATTCAGAGGCTCCCTTGTTGTAACGCCTGCCGAACTTGACGGTCAATGTTCTGACTTGCTGACCAGACAAGCGGACGCTGGCCGGCGAGGGGAGCAGGTCTCGGGTCAGCCAATAATGCCGTCCTGTTGAAGCTGGGCGAATTCCTCGGCGCTCAGCCCCAGCTCCTCCTGCAGGATCTGCTGGTTATGGCTGCCCACGTCACCGCCAGGCCAGCGGGTTTCCCCGGGGGTCTCGACGAGTCGTGGCGTGATCGCAGGAATCTTGAGGGGCTTGCCGTTGATTTCGACCTGCTGAAACAGGCCTCGGGCCTGGAAGTGCGGGTCCTGCATCATGTCGGCCACCGAATAGATGGGGCCTGAGGGGACACGGGCGTCTTCCAGAATCGAGAGGATGTGATCGCTGGGCAGGCTACGGCACCAGCTGTCCAGGGCGTCATCAATGGCGGCCTCGTTCTCGACCCGGCCTGCATTGGTGGCCATGTCCGGGTTTTCTGCCATGTCGGGGCGTCCGGCGGCGACCATCAGTCGTTTGAAAATGGAGTCACCATTGCCGCCGATGACCACAAATTTGCGGTCTGCACAGCGGTAGGTATTGGTGGGGACAATGCCGGTCACGGTGGAGCCGGAGGGCTCACGAATCACGCCGGCGCCGTCGAATTCCGGGATCACCCCTTCCAGCAGGTTGAACACGGATTCGTACAGCGCCACATCCACGACCTGCCCCTTGTCGCTGGCCTGACGTTCGAACAGGGCCAGAAGGATGCCGAGTGCGGCGTGCAAGGCGGCAATGGTATCGCCCAGCGACAGATTGGGGCGTACCGGGCGCTCTCCGGGGAAGCCGTTCACATAGCGCATGCCGCCAATGCCTTCACAGACTGACGCATAGCCAGGTTTGCTGGCGTAAGGCCCGGTCTGCCCATAGCCGGAGATGCGGGTGTAGACCAGGCCGGGGTTGTCTTCACTGAAGCTGTCCGGGCCCAGCCCCCAGTTTTCCATGGTCCCCGGGCGGAAGTTCTCGATCACCACATCCGCCTTGGTCATCATCTTGCGCACCAGCGCCTTGCCTTGGTCGGTCTTGAGATCCAGGGTCACCGATTTCTTGTTGCGGCCCAGGCTTCGCCACCAGAAGGAGGTGCCATCGTCATCGAGTTTGCGCCAGCCACGAATGGGATCGCCCCCAGGCGGTTCGACCTTGACCACATCGGCACCGAAGTAGGCCAGTAAGGTGCCAGTGAAAGGGCCAGCCAGCAGTTGGCCCAGCTCAACAACACGGACTCCTTCCAGGGGCAGGCGGCGGGGTGCGGTGTGGGTCATGGTCTCTCCGTGGGGGCCAGGGTGTGGTTAACAGGCTGTTAAAAGGCTCTCAAGCCTAGCGGATTGGGACGTGCAGTGGCAGTGGCGAAAATGACCGGCGCCGGGTGTTTGTCGTCAGGTTGGGGGCGGGAGGAGGGCGTAAGTTTTGCCATCCGCGCCCGGGCCTATACAATCCGCGGCCTGCTACGAGGAAAAACCATGACTCCGGAACGTTATCGCCGCATCTGTGACACCCTGGATCGCCGTCAGCCTGACCTGACCGTGATCATGGATGGGGTGCACAAACCCCATAATATTGCCGCCATTGTGCGTACCTGTGATGCGGTAGGAATCATGGATGTCCACGCGATTTTGCCCAACAACCGGGCGCGCATGGCGGCGGGAACGGCTATGGGCTCCCAGCGCTGGGTGAAGGTTCACAAGCGGGACGAAAGCACCAGCGTCATTCGTGAGCTGCAGGGTGAGGGGGTTCAGGTGCTTGCCGCGCACCTTTCCGACACCGCCATTCCCTACCGCCAGGTGGATTTCACTCGCCCTACGGCCCTGTTACTGGGCACCGAGAAGTTTGGTGTCAGCGATGAAGCGGCCGCGGCCGTGGATCAGCATGTCATCATCCCGATGATGGGGATGGTGGAATCGTTCAATGTGAGTGTGGCGGCGGCGATTATCCTGTCCGAAGCCTGCGAACAGCGCCGAGCCAAGGGGTTTTATGACAGCCCCAGGGTAGATGAGGCGCGCTACAACGCGTTGTTGTTTCGCTGGGGGCACCCGAAGATCGCCCGGTTGTGCGATGCAGAAGGGGTGCCTTACCCGGAACTGGATGAAGACGGACAGGTGAAGGACAGCGCCGCGCTTACGGCGCTGTTGCGGAAGGAGCCCTGACGGCGCCCAATGGTTTGGCGCTGGGAGCATGGCTGACTTGCCAGTGAAAATCGCTGGCGCCACCTTCCCCGACCCAGGCCGGGAACCACAACGTGTTGTCCATGGTGGCGTAGCGTAGGCGGGTGATGTCGATGCCCTGCTGGTTGGCCAGTGCCACCATGCGCTGCAGGACCTTGCCATGGTGGATCTGGTCGGGAGCGATGGTGCTATCGAGAATGGATTGACGCACCAGGCCGTTGAAGGTGTCCCTGGGAATGCCAGAGAAGTTCATTCGGTCCAGGTCGGCCACGAAGCCATCGGCAACGGCAGCCACCGTGGTGAAGCGGCCTTCTTCGTTAAGCTCACGGATGCGCGCATTGACGATTTTATCGTATTTCTCAAACGCGCCCTTTTCTTCTGCCTCGGCCAGTGCCTGTATGGCTTCTCCCAGGCTGTCCATGTTCATGTAATCCAGCTTGGGGATTGCGCCAAGCAGATCAATGACGGTGCGTGGCAGCCCTTCACTCTGGAATCCCAGTCGCGGCGTTGCACCGGGATAGCGTTCGTAGTCGGTCGTGCTTTCGGTATCGTCCTCATAAAACATGTTCATCGTGACGCCGTTGAGGAAGGCATCGAACAGCCCGTTGGGGACCACTGGCATATGGTTGCTGAAGAACATTTCCCAGCCCTGATTCGAGTCCATATGCAGCCAGTCGCCGGGGAGCCGGGTGGCGTTCATGGTGGTCTCAAAGGCACTCATCTTGCCATCCACAAGCCCGTATTGGCCGTCGCCATAGACTTGGTCGAAACTCAGCCGGGCACCATCCAGATTGTGGAAATCGATGGCAAAATGGATCCGCGGTTCGCGCAGAAAGAGCAGGAAAAACTTGAGGACTTTTACGCTCCCGATGGCGAAGCGGGAAGGAATGGTCACCGATTGCTCGTAAAAATCGATCTGGAATTTCTGGCTGAAAAAGGTCGGCAGATAGGCATACCAGATGCGGGCTTTGACCAGCAGTGAGGCGCGCACCGCGCCGTCTTTAACCGCGATGGGGGTGGCCTTGATGTTCTTGCGGGTATCCAGATCCACGCGCAGTTTCTGGTTAAGAATGCCAGTGCTGATGTTGACGTAGATATTGTCGAAAACATTCTTGTTGGCATGGGGACCAAGCCTGGGTGCCATGGACTCAATCTGGGTGAAATCCTCGGGGTCGTAGTTCAGTTTCATCAGAGTGCTGCTGATCTCGCCTTTCTCGAGGTCCACCTGAACATAGTCCGCCCTGGAACGTTCAGGGTTGTTGCGCACCAGATAAATATAGCGGGGCTGGTTGCGTGGTGAGTCAAGGCGGATTTCCTCGAGCAGGGTGCCTTGCTCAAGCGGATGTTGTTCCGGGTTATAGCGTTCCCAGCCGCCGTCGCGGAACATGAAGGCGAGCTCGTCGAAATCATCAAAAATGCCGGGCTTGCCCTCTGGCGGGTTGTCGTTCTCGCCCTCAATCCAGATCAGGCCGGTTTTGTCATATTCGTCAATCTGGAAAGGGATCGGGATCAGCTTGCCTTCGCGAACAGCCATCAGAGACAGTTCATCAACGGCGATACCGTTATGGGAGGAGAGCTCAAACCCCTTGATTTCCATTGGGTAAAGATAGGTGAATTGCGTGGTGTCCAGTGCCTCCAGGGTGGCGTCCAGCTGGGCAGTAGAGATTTTGGACATACTGTTGACCCAGCGCCCGAGTGCACTGGGGTCTGCCTTGTAGAAATCAAGGAAGTGCTGGAAGTAGGCATCGGGTACACCGTCTGTCCAGATCTCCCTGGCCTGTGAGGGGCTGGGGAGTGTAAAGAACAGGGCAATGAGTCCGATCCATGCCTGTCTGCCGATCATTTTGTTATTCTCTTCGACGTTTTGGATGGGCATAAGTGAATTAGGGCATAGGGTATGACAGAGAATGAAAAAAGAGTAGGCCTCGACGCCCTGCACCAGTGTCTCCACCGCGTATTGCCTGCGGTAAGCCTGCGCAGCCAGTCGTTGCCCAATACGCCCCAATTGCGTCTCTGGCTGCTGGATGAGCTGTTTCCTGAACAGGCGCTGGAGCCGGAGATCGTTAACCGGATCATGGAAGAGCCTCCGTACTGGTCGTTTTGCTGGGCGTCAGGGCAGGTACTGGCAGAGTACCTGATGGCGCATCCGCAATGGGTCAAGGGCCGTTGTGTCGTCGATGTGGGCCCGGGATCCGGGGTGGTGGCCATTGCCGCGGCCATGGCGGGGGCTCGCAAGGTGATTGCCTGCGATCTGGATGCGGATGCCCTCACCGCCACCCGGGTCAATGCGCTGGAAAATGACGTGGAGGTGATGCTCAGCCAGGATCTGGACAGTGCTTTGGCCGAGGCGGATCTGGTGACGGCAGCTGATATTCTCTACGACCGGGAAAACCTGCCGTTACTGGCGCGTTTTCAGGCCGCGGGCAGGGTGTTGCTGGCGGACTCCCGTGTGCCGGATTTGAATCCGCGGGGGTACCGGCTATTGGGACAGTGGCAGTCCTGTACCTGGCCGGATCTGGGGGAGTCCAGTGAGTACAACGGGGTAAGGTTGTTCGCTTCGGAACCGGAATAAGAAATTCTGGTCACACAGTTTGGCGGGCGCTATCAGCTTCGGGCTGCCACTACGCCCGCTGTAGGGGGTAACAGGGAACTCATCCCGAATTCCGGTTTTCCTTGAATCATCAGGAGGAACAGACATTGTCCAAGAAAATGCAAACCGTCCAGCCACTGGTCTGGCTGATGCTGGCGCTGTGTGTGGCTTTTTCACCCGTTCAGGCGGCGCTGCCGTCGGTAACAGGGGAAGGCGATGCCTTGCCGTCACTGGCGCCCATGCTGGAAAAGACGTCGCCAGCGGTCGTTAACATTGCCATCGAAACCCGGGTGCGCGCCGCCCGGAACCCGTTGATGGATGATCCTTTCTTTCGCCGCTTCTTCAACATGCCCGAGCAGCAGCGCGAACGCCGGGCGGCCAGTGCCGGCTCGGGTGTGATTGTCGATGCAGAAAATGGCTACATTCTGACTAATGCTCACGTGGTCAAGAATGCGGACACCATCGAAGTGACCCTCACTGATGGCCGTGAGTTGTCTGCCGAGCTGGTGGGTACGGATGAAGAAGTGGACCTGGCGGTTCTGAAACTGGAAGAGGCGGATGGGCTGACGCAGATCGCCATCGCCGATTCTACCGGCCTGCGGGTGGGGGATTTTGTGGTCGCTATCGGCAACCCGTTCGGGCTTGGCCAGACCGTGACCAGCGGCATCGTCTCAGCACTGGGACGTACCGGGTTGGGTATCGAAGGGTATGAGAGCTTTATCCAGACCGATGCCTCGATTAATCCGGGGAATTCCGGCGGTGCCCTGGTGAATCTGCGTGGTGAACTGGTTGGCATCAACACCGCCATCCTGGCGCCGGCGGGTGGGAACGTGGGTATTGGTTTTGCCATTCCTACCGAAATGGCGGAAAACGTCATGCACCAGCTGATTGAACACGGTGAAGTGCGTCGCGGCATGCTGGGCGTGACGATCCAGGATCTTACCCCGGAGCTGGCAGAAGCCTTTGGCGTTGATCGCCAGCGTGGCGTGGTGATTACCCAGGTCGTGGAAGACAGTGCAGCGGAGAAAGCCGGCTTGAAGAGCGGTGATGTGGTAACCGCAGTGGATGGCCGTCCAGTGAATCGGGCTGCTGATTTGCGTAACAAGGTCGGGATGGCGCCAGTTGGCGAGAAGGTGACCCTGAGCATCCTGCGCGACGGCAAGAAGAAGGATGTCACTGCCACCATCAGTGAATCCAATCGTGAAACCGCCGGTGGTGAGGCGGTTTCCCGTTTCCTGGAAGGTGCCAGCCTGCGTGACCTGCGCAAGGGTGAGCTGCAGCATGCTGAAAGCGGTGTGCTGGTGGATGCGGTGGAGCGCGCTTCTCCCGCCTGGCGTGCCGGTCTGCGTCAGGGCGATGTGATTATCAACGCCAACCGCAAGGACGTGGTCGATATGAAAGAGTTGCGTTCGGCAGTGGAAGACAAGGATGCAACCCTGTTACTGCGAGTCAATCGTAATGGCGGGATCTTCTTTGTGGTGGTTCGTTGATTACACTGGCGGGAGGCACCTGCGGATGCGGGGGCTACCGGATTTGACCGTCTGAAGAAAACGCCCCGTTTCAGCGAAACCGGGGCGTTTTTTATGCCTTTCCTGTTGAGGGAGGGTGGAAGATCGGGTGGACTGCTGAGCAGTTCGCCGGAATCAGGCTCACTCATGCTCAAAGTGGCCGTGGCGTCCCTCACCCTGACGGAAACGCTCTGCACCTTGAAGGGCTTCCTCGAACACCACCGGGTATCCCCCTTTACCTTCCAGACGCAAGGCCTCGGCCACGGGGTGCTCCCATTGTTGCAGGGCCGAAAGCCTGTCTGCACGCAAGCAGGCCTGGGGAAAGGTCGCGATCTGTTTCGCCAGTGTCATGGCGGCAGTGAGGGCCTGACCGTCGTCGACGACGCGGTTGGCCAGGCCCATGGCCAGAGCCTCTTCGGCCCCGACCGGCCGTCCCGTCAGGATCATGTCCATGGCATGGCTTTGTCCGATCAGACGGGGAAGTCGCACTGTGCCGCCGTCGATCAGTGGCACGCCCCAACGGCGACAGAACACCCCGAAGATCGCACTCCTTTCCATGACCCGCATGTCGCACCACACTGCCAGTTCCAGCCCCCCGGCAACGGCATAACCGCTAACCGCGGCGACAACCGGTTTGCTCATGGCCAGCCGGGTAGGGCCCATGGGGCCTGGGCCGCTACCCTGTGCATCGATTTCATTGCGGCGTTGCGGGTCGCCCAGTGCCGACAGATCTGCACCTGCACAAAAATTCCCCCCAGCGCCGGTCAGGATCGCCACGTGCAGTGCCGGATTGTTGTCGAAGTCTTCAAACGCTTTTCGCATGGCGTCAGCGGTAGGGCGGTCGACAGCGTTACGCTGGGCGGGGCGGTTAAGGGTAATCACACAGACGTTGTCGATGTGTTCAATCAGTACGGGAGGCCCTGACATATTGTTATCCTGTGCGGAAGATGAATGTTCACGTTAGTGGAGCCTGTATGCACTATCAATCGACCTACGCGCCGGAAACCCTTGAGCGGGGACAGGTAGACACCCACGAGGGAATACGCTTACTGGAATTCGGGACCAATTGGTGCGGTTACTGTATTGCTGCTCAGCCGGAAATCGAGGCCTGTGTGGGGCTAATTGAGGACGGTGAACACCTCAAGGTGGAAGACGGGCCCGGCAGGCCGTTGGGGCGAAGTTTTCGGGTCCGGTTATGGCCGACGCTGATTCTGCTGGAGAATGGTGAAGAAATCGGCCGCGTTGTCCGCCCTGACCGGGCTGCGCTGCAGGCGTTGCTGGCCCCGCTGGCCGCGGGTCGGCAATAAGGGGCCCGCACAACACAGCGTTACGGCAGTGTCAGTACGACTTTGCCGCAGGTCTTGCCGGATTGCAGCAGGGCGAGGGCCTGATGTGCCTCTTCAAAGGGCAGTGAGTGACCGACATGGGGAGGGGCAATCTCCACTGCTGTCAGTTCTTGCAGTAATCCCTGCAGTCGCGTTTTTTGCTCCCATAGCCAGATGAGGTTGAAGGCCAGCACTGACCGGTTACTGCTGATCATGTCCATCACGTCATAGCGGGGGCGGCGTAGATAACGCCAGGCTGCTTTGAGATAGTTGGGACGATGGCCAGTAGGAGTGAATTCTGCGGCACCAAACACGACCAGTCTGCCCATGGGTGCCAATGCGGCAAAGCTGGCTTGCTGTACCTTTCCGCCAATGGCATCCAGCACCAGGTCCAGGGGTTCAGACAGCCCGGAAAGCTGTTTCATAAAATCTGTATCGCGAACCAGTACTTGTTCGAAGCCCTGTGAAACTAACCAGTGGGCTTTTTCTGTGTTTCCCACGGTGCCGATGGGGGTTGCTCCCAGCGCCTTGCACAACTTCATGGCCTGCAAGCCAACGCCCCCTGCGGCGCTGTGAACCAGCACTCTGTGGCCTTTGTCGATGGCGCCCAGATGCGTGAGGGCGTACCAGGCCGTGAGTGTCTGTACCGGCCAGGCTGCACCCTGGGAAAAGTCCCAGTCTGCGGGCAGGGGTATCAGATACTCTGGTTCGCTGTCGATTACACTGCTGTAGCCCCCGAAGCGGGTGAGGCCCATTACCCGGTCTCCGGGCTGGAAAGCGCCAGAGTCCTCCACGCTCTCTACAACCCCGGAAAATTCCAGACCCGGAACAAAGCTACCTTCCGGGGTGGCGGAATAGAGCCCGGTGAGCGCGAAAATATCAGCGAAATTCAGGCCCACGGCTTTAACCGTTACCCGGACTTTCCCTTTGGACCGTGGCGGGAGGGTGCTCTCCTGTAGAGCCAGTGTGGCCAGGTTGCCTGCCTTTGGGGTTTTCCAGTGTTGGACCGATGGCATGGTGCAGCCTCTTGCATGATTGGAAATGGTGAATTGCACATCGTACTGCTAACGTTGGGGTACAGGCATTCAATGAAGGAAAAAACATGAATAATCCGGATATCGGCAAGCTGGTGCTGCGCCTCACGTTGGGGCTGCTGATGCTCTTGCATGGCATTAACAAATTGCACTCCGGGGTGGGGTGGATTGCCGGTGAACTGGCCTCCCATAACCTGCCAGGCTTTCTCGCTTATGGTGTTTTCGTGGGAGAGTTGATTGCTCCGTTGATGGTACTGCTCGGCTTTCATACCCGTGTGGGCGCAGTGCTGATTGCCGGCAATATGCTGGTGGCCATTGTGCTGGTGCACATGGGGGAGTTGTTTTCGCTTACCCAGACCGGCGGCTGGGCACTGGAGCTGCAAGGGTTCTTCCTGTTTACCGCGGTTGCGATTTTCTTCCTTGGAGCAGGGAAATATGCGGTGAAGAATTGATGCTTCGGGTTACGAAAAAACGAAAAGGCCGCGCTCTGGCTGAGCGCGGCCTTTTTCATGCCGGTGCAACATTCAGAAAGCCGGGGAGGCTCACTGTGGAATGGGGAGCAAGACTTCGTTTGCAAGACCTCCCACGCCCTGTGGGGAATCCCCTTTAGCCGCGCAGGCGATTTTTCTCCGTGATCTGGCCGTTAAGGGTGAGAAAATCGTAGAGAATCCCGAGTCCGAACAAACCGACGGTCAGCAGGTAGATGATACCGGTAATCACCTTCCCCATATAGAAGCGGTGAATGCCGAAGACGCCCAGAAAGGTGAGCAGGATCCAGGTAATGTTGTAATCGATGCTGCCCGCTTCATAGCGTGTGTCGGCGGCCTCATCCATGCCGGGAATCAGGAACAGGTCGATGATCCAGCCAATGAAGAACAACCCGAGCGTGAAGAACCAGATAGTGCCAGTGATCTGCCGACCGTAGTAGAAACGGTGGGCACCCATAAAACCAAAGATCCACAACAGGTAGCCGATGACCTTGCTGTGGGTGTCTGTATTAAGCGTGTTTTGCATGCGCTGATCCTCGATTCACAATTCCACATTCAGGGCGGCGATGGCCGCGTTGGCCTTGTCACGGGCCTGTTCGATATCGTCGCCGAGTGCTACTGCCACCCCTAAACGGCGACTGCCATGGACCTCGGGTTTGCTGAACAGTCGCACTTCTGTGTCGGGTTGCGCCAGGGCTTTTTCAAGTCCGCTGTAACGCATCTGTTCAGAGTCCCCATGTACCAGTAACACAGAGGAGGCAGCGGGGCCGCGTTGGTTGATATTGGCGACGGGCAAGCCAAGAATGGCGCGGGCGTGCAGGGCAAACTCCGACAGATTCTGGGACAGCAGGGTGACCAGGCCGGTGTCATGGGGGCGGGGCGACACTTCGCTGAAGTAGACCTGGTCACCCTTGATAAACAGCTCCACGCCGAAGATGCCCATGCCGCCCAGGGCTTCGGTAATGGCGCCGGCCACTTGCTGGGAGGCGGACAAGGCCGCATCACTCATGGGCTGCGGTTGCCAGGATTCCTGGTAATCGCCATTTTCCTGACGGTGCCCAATGGGGGCGCAGTAGGTGGTGCCATCACGATGGCGAACCGTCAGTAGCGTGATTTCGTAATCGAAGTCCACAAAGCCTTCAACGATCACCCGCCCTTCGCCTGCGCGGCCTCCCGACTGGGCATAGTCCCATGCGGCCTGAATATCGGACTCCCTTTTCACGGTGCTCTGGCCTTTGCCAGAGGAGCTCATTACAGGCTTGACCACACACGGAAGCCCGATATCCTCAACCGCCTTGCGGTAGTCTTCCAGGGTGTCGGCAAAATGATAGGGGGAGGTGGGCAGGCCCAGTTCCTCTGCTGCCAGACGGCGGATCCCCTCACGGTTCATGGTCAGTTGCGCTGCCCGGGCAGTGGGTACAACCGTGACGCCTTCCTGCTCCAGCTTGACCAGTTCATCGGTGGCAATGGCTTCGATCTCAGGTACGATCAGGGCCGGTTTTTCCTGCTCAACCAGTTGGCGCAGGGCTTGGCCGTCAAGCATATTGATAACATGGCTGCGGTGAGCTACCTGCATGGCAGGGGCATTGGCGTAGCGATCCACGGCGATCACTTCACAGCCATAGCGGATCAGCTCAATGGCCACTTCGCGACCCAGTTCGCCGGAGCCCAGCAGCATGATGCGGGTGGCAGTGTCGGTGTTAGGCGTGCCGATGGTGGTCATAGGATTCTCTTGTCAGGGCATACAGTGTTGGGCTGATTGTAACGAATTGAACCGCAGGTGCTACTCATGAGCGTAGGCAGGAGAGAGTCAGGTGGACGATAACCGCTGGATGGAAAGGGCGTTGGTGCTGGCAGGGCAGGCTGCCGCAGCGGGGGAAGTACCGGTCGGGGCGGTGCTAGTGCGTGAAGGCATCGTGTTGGGTGAAGGGTACAATCAACCTATCGCAGGCCATGACCCGACCGCGCATGCAGAAATCATGGCCCTGCGGGCGGCAGCGACCGCTGAACAAAACTACCGCCTGCCGGGAAGCACCCTTTATGTCACGCTGGAGCCCTGCACCATGTGCTTCGGTGCCATGGTCCACGCCCGTGTCGCACGGCTTGTCTACGCGGCCAGTGAACCACGTGCAGGCGTTTGTGAAAGCCAGCTGCATTTGCCAACAGTGGAATTCTATAACCACAGGATGGTTGTGGAGGGAGGGCTGTTGAAGGAAGAAAGCGCGGTTATGTTGAAGCAGTTTTTTGCCCAGCGGCGAGGAAAGAAAAACGCAGGCTAGCGTGCTCAATTGCAACGTCAGCCCTGCAGGAGCGGTTGCTTCCTGATAAAGGTTTGCCAAGTCAGGACGGGAATGCGTCAACGTTATTCCGGACGGGTCCAATAAAAAAGGGTCGGCATAGCCGACCCTTTTTAGTACCCGAAGGATGCCTTACTGGAACTGGGCTTCCTGGGTAGTGGCCTTCAGGATGGTCTCAACCCGACGGTTCTGGGCACGACCTTCGCTGGTGTTGTTGTCGGCGATGGGTTTCTCTTCGCCGTAGCCAACAGTGGAGATACGGGATTCATCAATGCTGTAGCTTTCTACGAGCACTTTCTTCACTGCATCCGCGCGCTGCTTGGAGAGCTTTTTGTTGTAGCTCGCCGCACCAGTGCTGTCCGTATGGCCTTCCAGAACCAGCTGGGCAGAAGGATACTGGGTCATTTCATCAGCCAGCAATTCCAGGTCGGAGTAGGAAGTCTGGCGCACTTCAGCCTTGTCCAGACCGAACTCGACATACAGTGTTTTCTTGACGTCCTTATCCAGGTACTGCTGACAACCTTTTTCGTCAACCAGAGCACCGGCTGGGGTATCAGGGCACTGGTCCATGCTGTTTACGACGCCGTCACCGTCATCGTCCAGTTCGCAACCGGTAGCATCGACCTGAGCGCCGGCAGGTGTGCTGGCACACTGATCACGATCATCGGGCACACCATCACCGTCACTGTCAGTAACAACATTTTCAACCGGTGCGGGCTCTTCTTTCTCGGCGCGGCTGGCACCGATCAGGAAGTTCAGGCCGGCATAGATTTCTGCGTCCCAACGTTCGCTGTCGAATGCATAGTAAGGGCGCGCACCGACATCAAGCAGGAAGTTGGGATGGAGCAGGGTCTGGAAGCCCGCTTCGAGGGTACCGATGGTCTCGGAATAATCGTCAGAGCTGCTGCTGGTTGGTTCGCTGCGGAACTCACCTGCACCAATACCAACGTAGGGTTCAAAAGCGGAGCTGCCGTAAAAGTGTTTACGGAAGGCACCGTGGGCGATGTTGATATCGGTATCGCCAAAGACTTCGGTGTTGGAGTTATTGCGCTCCCACCAACCCTGGAAAGACCAGTCACGATTGAAGCGGTAGCCCAGTTGAGCCCCGGGCAAGGTCACTTCGCTCTCTGAGGTGTTGGAGTCGTAGTGGTCACCGATGTCCACCCAGTTTTCACTGATGTGGCCACCGAAGTAGAAGTAACGCTCGGGCATGTCCTCAGCGATTACCACGGGGGCGGCGGCAACAGATGCGCAAGCAATACTGGCGGCCAGAAAACGTTTAGCGCTCATAAGCTCCTTCCTTGATTATGCAATTGGCAGTGCAAACACCTGATAAGTCTTTGCCAGTCAAACGCTTAAGTAAATCCTGCAAGGAAAGATTAATAAAAAAATTTACAAAGATGGCAATAAAGTAACCGGATAAAGCAGGTTAGGGATAAATTTAGTTAGAAAGTGCGATTTTAAAGTAAGTAAAAAGTATTGGGGGCTAGGTCGCTGACGGGGGGGGCGCGCCTTTGTCCCGGCCCTCATTTCGGTTCTGGTACAGCGCATAGTCGGCTTCGTTTAATAATGTGTTGAGATTACGGCCACTGTTTTCTGTGCTGGCCGTGCCGATCTTGGCGTTGAGTTTGACCATTTGAGCGGTTGCCTCGGCCGCTCCGGAGGGCACTTGCAGATTTGCGGTCAGGGCACGCAACCCTTCGCCCATGCGGGCAGCGTCTTCAAAGCTGGTATGAGGCAGCACTAGCAGGAACTGGGCTCCGTCAAAACGCCCGAAAAGGTCGCTTTCCCGGATTTTTTCACGAATGGCGTTGGCAAAACGCTGAAGGGAAAGTTCTCCGGTTCGCCGGCCATGCTCATCCAGCAGATTGGAGAAGTCACTGATCTCGATTAATAGTACCGACACCGTGTAGTTATGGCGGTGACTCAGAGCAAGCTCCCTTTCCAGCATGCCAAGCAGATGTGGGCGATTGAAAAGACCGGTCAGGTGATCTTCTCTGGCCTGTTGTTGCAGTTGCCGGTTCTGTCTGTCCAATGCGATCAAGCGGGTGCTGAAGAGGTAGAGAGGTGGGGCAAGCAGTAGCAGTGGCAGGGCTGTGGCCAGCACCATACCGGACAACCAGTCGCGTTCACCTACCAGCATGATGGCAATGCTGGTGAGCATCAGGGAGACAACAATGGAAACCAAGGTCATGGCAGCCGTGCCCTTGAGGGCAGCGAGACGATCAGTACGAGTAGACAGCCGAGATGAACCCGCGACTACCTGGAACAGCTTTGCCATGATTGCGCAATCCCCTCAAATGATACGCTTTTTTGAGCCAGTATCCGGGTTGCCTGCACATGGCGCAATAGGGGTTAGGGTTCTCCCAGCAATTCCGCTTTCATCGCTTTGGAATAGGGGGCCTGTCCGAACCAGATTTTCAGGTAGTCACGGGCAAAATCCGCTCCCTGCTCTTTCGCTAGAGGGGTGTTGTTGAGTCGTAACTCAAAGTCCTGCTCCATCCAGACAAGGGTATAGGTATCCCCATCATCGACGTTTTGGTAGTGGCTATTGAAGGAGGCAAAACGGGGTTTGAGGGTATCGAACCGGTTTTGGGGCAGATTTTTCTCGAGAAAATGCAAGGCCGCTTTGGCGAATGCGTCTCCCGGGACCTCTCGAAAATAGGCAAATTCCAGCTTGAGAGGAGGGCTAAGCGGGTCTGTGTCATCGCAATTCATTCGTGACAGGGATGCCTCTCCAACGGTGAATACCTTGAGGGCTTTCACGTCGGCACGGGAACATTCTTGCCATGCAGTTTGAGCGCTAGCCTGTGACATCAACCCGAGGATGAGTGCCAGGGGGGGGGCGCCTTTCAATCGTCGGGGGAATGGTGTCTTAGCCATCGTGTCGCAGGTCCTAAAAGTGGAAGGTGTTGATCCAATCCCTGGCTGCTGTCCCAGAAGTCCTGATGGAACTGAATCAGTCCGTTCTCATCAACGCGAAGCTGACTGATGCCAATGGTGCTGGACAGTCTCGGCTTGTTAAAAAGGGTGAATTGAGCATCCATTTGCCACAGAACAAACACATCGCTGCTGTTTTCGCTGCAGATGAGCTGCAGTACTTCAAGAGACATCTGGTCGAGCCTTTCGGCTGTCTTGATCAAATGCTCGCGGAGTGCATCGCGGCCTTTCAGTGTTACCAGGGTGTCGTTGAAATACAGAGGGTCCGCGTAAACTGAATCAATGTTTTGATCGATGTATTTCGCATCGAGAGGGGAAAACAGCAGCAAAAACCGGTCAACAGAGTCGTTGTGGCAGCCCGCAACGCCCGGTACGGACTTTTCAACTGTCCGGTAGCTCTCTGTGTAGCCGTAGGGCCCTTTGGGGCTCCCATGGCAGCCAGCCAGTGCCGCACTTGCGGCGATAAGAGTGACAATTAATGCTTTCATACCCCTAGGATCGCCTCAGACCAGTGAGATAGCCGTGAAGAGTGGTTCACAGTGTCTTGACGAGGTCAGTGGGATGCTTAGCTGATGTCAATTGCCGCGCGTGCCAACATCGCCAACTTCATTGGTTTCCAATTACTTTGGGCTGCTGTGGTCTGGGGTGGAGCCAAAGGGGTGTGGTACCTCGGCTGGCCCTTTCTTGCGCTGATGCTGTTATTGCAATGGGCAGCTGGCCGTCCCGACAGGCAGGTGCTTACCCGGGATTTGGCCATGATACTTGTGGGCTGGCTTGTTTGCCTGATGCTTGAGCCCATGTTGCTGTTGAGTCATGTTTTGGACTACCGCCACTGGCCGCACAGTGCGGCCGCCCCGGGTGGGATATGGGCCTTGTGGGCGGGATTTGCTGTGACCCTGTATTACTCATTGGGATGGTTGCGGGGCAAGTTGTGGTTGGCGGCCTTGGTCGGCGGCGCTGGTGGTGCTTTTTCGATGATGGCCGGAATTCATATCGGTGCTGCCCAGGCGCCTCGAGGGCTGAGCACCCTGTTGATTGTGTACGGGATTGTTTGGGCGGCGCTTGTCCCTGTTATGGTGGTTTTGTCAGACCGGGTGTTGAGCGCTCAGGCAATCCGCGTACGTCAACAATCCAAAGGAGGTATTCATGGGCGTTGAAGCTGTGATGCTGGTGGTTTTGCTTGCCGTTGCGGTCTTGTTGTGGGCGCAGCAGTTAAGGTCCGGGAATGCCGGCTGGGTTGATGTTTTTTGGTCCTGGGGTACCGGGCTCACTGGCATGCTTTACTTGCTCGTCGGTGATGGCTCTCCACTGCCCCGAGCCGTGGCAGGTGTGCTATTGCTGACATGGGCTTTGCGCCTTGGCAGCCATATTTTTCAACGTGTTCGCAATGACCCTGAAGAGGATGGCCGTTACGCGGCAATGCGCCAGGCTCTCGGGAGTCGCACCCAGCCGGTATTTTTTTTGTTTTACCTTGGCCAAGGGCTACTTGCCTGGGTGTTTTCGCTCCCGTTCAGCGTTATCGGTGACCAGCAGAACGCCGAGCCGTTGCTGGTGATAACAGGGCTGTTGATAGGAATGGGAGCGATATTCGGGGAGTCTGTGGCCGATGCGCAATTGAAGCGTTTCAAGGCTCGTTCGGATAGCCGGGGGAAAACCTGCCGTGAAGGGCTGTGGCGTTATTCTCGCCACCCCAACTATTTCTTCGAATGGCTGCATTGGTGTAGTTATCCGTTGGTCGCAACGGGAGCAGCCCTTTTCGGCTTTCTCTGGCTATTGCCGATCGCCATGCTGGCGTTCCTGTGGTTTGTCACAGGGATTCCGTACACCGAAAAGCAGGCCCTCAAGTCTCGTGGCGATGACTACCGCAAATATCAACGCACCACCAGTGCCTTTTTTCCCTGGAGACCAAGATCATGATGATACAAATGGCAGAGTCCGGCTGGCTTCCGGACGGGTTGGTCCGTTATGGCATTCGCCGGTTGCTCGCTCGGCGTTTGCAACAGGAGCAGCGTCAGCAGGAGGGCAACACACGTGTCCTCAGAGCGGCGCCAGTGGCGGTGGAACAAGATGCTGCAAATGAGCAGCATTATGAAGTGGATGCCCGGTTTTATCAGCAAGTACTGGGCCCACATCTAAAATATTCCAGTGGCTTCTGGCCAGAGGATTGTACCGACCTTGCCGATGCGGAAGCAGCGATGCTCGCTCTTACCTGCGAGCGAGCACAGCTTGGGTCGGGCCAGCAGATTCTGGAACTGGGCTGCGGCTGGGGCTCTCTGACATTGTGGATGGCAGAGCATTACCCTGAAAGCAATATCACTGCGGTTTCCAACTCTGCTTCGCAACGGGCCTTTATCCTGGCGCGAGCTGAGGAAAGGGGGCTGGCAAACCTCAACGTAATCACTGCGGATGTGGCTACGTTTTCACCGGAAAGAGAGTTCGATCGTGTGGTTTCGGTCGAGATGTTCGAGCATATGCGCAACCATGCGACCTTGTTTTCTCGAATTCAGGGCTGGCTACGCCCTGGCGGCAAACTCTTTGTGCATGTTTTTTGTCACCGGGAACTCACGTATCTGTTTGAAGACCGGGGTGAGCAAGACTGGATGAGCAGGTATTTTTTCACCGGGGGAATGATGCCGGGCTGGGATTGGCTGCCTGAATGCGCAGGCGATCTGGCGCTGGAAGACCGGTGGCGTGTTAATGGCCAGCATTACGCCAAGACCCTCGAAGGATGGTTAACCCTGGCCGATCAGCGACAAGATAACCTTGTTGCCCTGCTGGACGAATGCTACGGCCCGGGGGAAGGTAAAGTATGGTTGCAGCGCTGGAGAATGTTTTTCATGGCATGCGCAGAACTCTTTAACTATCGTAGTGGCGAAGAATGGTTTGTGGCCCACTACCGGTTTTCGAGGCCGCAATAACAGTTATCCGGATTTGGCAGTGAAATCTGCATGAAGCGTTCAGGTGTACAGCATCGCCTTACCCGTGTGTATCTGGTTCAGCTGCTGCTGATCAGTTTGGCGACGGTGATGGGTGTTTGGGCCACCGCCAATATTATTGAGCATGTGCTGGTCAAGCAGGCACTGATCAAGGAGGCGGATCATTACTGGGGGTTATTGGAACAAAACCCCGAGCAGCCACGGCCCAATACCCGTCATTTGTTAGGTTTGCTGACCAGTCGCTCGGTTAACGATTCTGTCCCGGATATTCTCTCAGTCTTGCCAGACGGCTATCAGCGTGTGGACCTGGCAGGGGAAAAGCCTATCGTTTATATCGAAAGCCGAGGGGAGGCACGGCTCTACCTGGTTTTTGACGAGCAGCGGGTATCGGTGCTTGCGTTTTTGTTCGGTATCCTGCCGCTAACCGGTGTGTTACTGGTGATTTATATCACCTCTTTCCTCGGTTGGAAGAAGTCCCGGGACCTGCTGTCACCCCTGGTGCAGTTGGCAGAACGTCTTCGCCATACTCCTGTCGATACCCCGAGTGGAGCAAGACTGGATCTTGCCGATATCCAGGCAGACAATGACAGCGAGGTTGCGGTGCTGGTTTCTGCGCTGGAGGCTTATGCCGACCGTCTGGTGACCTTTGTCGAACGTGAGCGGCAATTTACACGCGATGCCAGCCACGAGCTTCGCACCCCTCTTGCCGTATTCCGCGCTAACCTTGAATTGCTTCAGAGCCAGGTGGGGGAGCGTCCGGTGATCAGCCGCATGTCGGACACCGTTGAAGACATGGAGGCTACGCTCGAAACCCTTTTGATGCTGGCGCGTACAGAGCACGTTGATCAGACCGCTGAGCCGGTCATTGTCAACGATATGGCGGTCAATTTGATGGAGCGCTTGTCTCCTCTGGCGGAACGGAAGCAGATACGGCTGCAAGTGAGACAAAAGTCCCTGACATCAGTCGATTGCCCAGAGCCAGCCTTGGCGATTGTGTTAACCAATCTGGTGCGTAATGCCATTAATTACAGTGGCTCTGGTGCGGTAGACATTATTGTTCTTGAGGGCGCAGTGCAGGTAGTGGACTCCGGTGTGGGCATGGATCAACAGGATCTTGAGCGTATGCTTAAACCGTTTGAGCGTGGAAACAGTGCCGAAGGCGGTCACGGTCTGGGTTTGGCAATTGTTCAGCGTCTTTGTGAGCGTTATGACTGGAAAATCATGGTCGCGAGTGCACCGGGCAAGGGCACACAGGTGCGTGTGGCGTTCAATTGAATTCGCCCCTCAGCTGAAGAGGGAGGTGTACTGCAGGCGTACCAGTAATTGTTTTGCATTTAATGCATCACGAATACGATCTGCAGCTCGCTGGGCGTTCGCTTGATCAGTATCAGCCAACAGAACCGCAAAACGATTGTTGCCTAAATGGGCGACACTGTCGTGCTCGCGAAGCAGTGCCGCCAGTGAATCGGCGATAATCTCGCTGTCAGCCTCTTCCGGCCCGTGCAGGTGGAGGACAGAAGACTCCATACCAAGATCTCTGGCGTTACCGATCTCCTGTTTAAGGATGTCCTCCCAGCCTTTGGGGCCCGGCAATCCGGTAATGTCGCAGCGATCTGGGTGTTCGATAAAGGTCGTCAGTCGTTGTTGCCTGGCATCGCGTACGGCTGTGTTGAGCAAGTGGCTGATCAATGCGGCTTCATGCTCAAGTGCGGGCAATGCATCGAGAAGTGACTCGGGTTGGGCGTGGGGGTCCAGCGCACACAGGGTGCCGAACAAATTACCCTGGGTATCCCGTAGTGGGAAACCAATATAGGCGCCAATGTCCAGCGTGGCGTTGATTGGAGCCGTGTGATACGCCTGATTAATGGCGGTATCGGCAACAATTCTTGCATTTCCCAGTTCTACCATCTGTACACAGTAGCTGGTTTGCCATTCCAGCCTATGTCCCTGGCACATCCCATAGGCCTTGTCCTGCACACGCAAGATGAGCAAATCGTCACCCCGAAGGCGGGTGATCATCCACATGGACATGCCGAAGCGTTGCTGGAGTTGCGCCAAATGGGCGTCCAGCAGCTTCTCAAATGAATTGTAGTGAGGTAACAGTGTTGAGTCGTTCACAAGATTAAGGCGGAAAGTTTTTCCGCCTATTGTGAGTGTCCACAGGGCGCTGAATCAAGGGCAAGATCGATCAGTGGTGTTGCTCGGCAGCTCCGTGGATGCTGAAACCCACCCCCGGTAAGGTGTTGAGCAGAGGCTGGGAGAAAGGTTTGTCCATCGCTTTTCGCAGATTATACAAATGGCTTCTCAGCGCGTCAGAATCCGGAACCAGGTCGCCCCACAGCTCTCGCTCAAGTTGCTCCCGGCTGACAACCCGTGGGGATTCGCGCATCAGGATGCGCAGTATCCGGAACGCGGTGGGAGATAATTTCAGCAGTTTGCCATCCCGGCGGGCTTCCTGTCTTGCCGGGTCTAACTGTAGATCTTCCACCTGCAGGGTGTTCGCGGTGACTTCCTTACGCTGGCGGCGGATCTGAGCTGTGACCCTGGCTGCCAATTCAGGAAGTGCAAAAGGTTTTACAATGTAGTCGTCGCCGCCTTTGTTGAAACCTTCGAGTTTATCGTCAAGGTGGTCTCTGGCAGTCATAAAAATAACGGGGAGGTCTTGCGACAGCTCTTTACGAAGAGCCTCGCAAAACTGGAAGCCACTTTCGCCTGGGAGCATGACATCAAGCAACATGAGATCATAATGGTGTTGCTGTACCAGCTCCCGGGCAAGACGAGTGTCGCCTGCATAGTCGACCGTTGCACCCTGCTGCTCCAGGAACTCAAGTACGGTCTGCGCAAGTTGGCGATGGTCTTCCACCAGCAAGATAGACAAGTTTTCCATTATGCTCTCCTTTATCACCTTCCAATGGTGCGGCGTCAGACGTCAATGCCACGTCAATGATCCAATAGGATGAGTGTCCATCTATCTTCCACCAAGCTCAATAACTGACAGACGAATGACTTTCAGAATTTCCCTAATCTGTCAGGCTGCCAGTGCGGGCAAAACGTTGTCGATAGTGGCTGGGTGACAACCCTGTGTGACGTTTGAACAATCTGGAAAAACTGCTGACGTCTTGATAGCCCACCAACTCAGCCAGCTGGGTTAGATTATTGGTGCCGCGCTCGAGCATTTTTCTTGCGGCTTCAATGCGCACTCGCTGCAAGTATTGTAATGGGGGCTCCCCCAGGGTGTTGGTGAAGCGGCGCTGCAATTGTCTGGGGCTCAGGTGCACCTTCTCTGCCAATTCACCGAGTGAGGTGGGATCCCGGAAGTGTTCATGAATCCAGGCCTGCACGGTCTGCACTTGCTCGTCCTGATGATAGGAATGAGCGGGAAGCCCGGCATACACACTCTGCAGGTCGTTACGCACATCAATCACGAAGGCTCTGGACAGTTCCCTGGCCAGATCCGGCCCACAATAGCGTTCTACCAGCAGAATGGTCAGATCTCGCCAGGCGGTCCCCCCACCAGCACAGAAAATATTTCCCTCGCGGGTGATCAGTTCGCGCTCATTGAGTTTGACTTGCGGATAGCGTTGCCGGAATTGCTGACTGAACCCCCAATGGGTGGTGGCTGTGCAGTTATCCAGCAGGCCCGCTTCGGCCAGAAGAAAAGCACCTGTGCAATTGCTGGCCAGGTCTGCCCCCGCTGCATGAATACGCCTGAGCCATGGCAGAACGTCCCGCTGTTGCTCCAGCACCTGTTCAATTGGGGCACCAATGGTCGGAATTACCACCAGATCCACTTTGTCGATTTGATCAATAGAGGCGTCAACGGCCATGCGGATGGAGGGCGTACAGCGCACGGGATTACCATCCTTGGAGACGATTCGCACCTGGAATTGCTGGTCCAGAGGCTGTCCATGGATACGGTTCCAGGTCACCCCGGTAAGGGTAAAGAGATCCACCACTCCGGTGAGTGCAGAGGCAAAAACGCCATCGAAGGCCAAAACGGCGACTTGATACATTCTGTCGTGTTCCACCATGAATTAGTCATAGGCGACAATGCCAGAGAGCAGGGCAGGATGGCAAGCTGTGTCGAAAAAACGGGAGAGATGTTGTGAGTGATGTGATTCTGGACCGTCGCGATCTGCGCTTCCAGTTGTTCGAGGTGCTGGATACCGACACCCTTTTCGAACGGGAGCGTTTTGCCGAACATAGCCGTGACACTATCGAGGCGGCACTGGATACGGCAGAAAAACTCGCGCGGGAAAAGTTTGCCGATCACAACAGCCTTGCCGACAAGGAAGAGCCGCAGTTTGTGGATGGCAAGGTGGTCATGCGCCCGGAAGTGAAAGCGGCGTTTGATGCCTACATCGATGCGGGCTTTCTCTCTTCCCGTGCCAGCTTTGAAGAAGGCGGCATGCAATTGCCTGATATTGCGGCTGCGGCCTGCAAGGGCATGTTTACCTGCGTTAACCCCAGCTCGACGGCCTATGCGTTTCTGACCGCGGCGGCGGCCAATGTGATTCGTAACTTTGCCAGTGATGAGCTCAAGGCGCGCTACCTCGAACCCATGATGCAGGGCCGTTTCACCGGCACCATGGCGCTGACAGAACCGCACGCCGGTTCGTCGCTGGCCGATATTCGTACCCGCGCGGTACCGCAGGACGACGGCAGCTATCGTTTGAAGGGCAACAAGATTTTTATCTCCGGCGGTGAAAACGAGCTGGCAGACAATATCGTGCACCTGGTGCTGGCCAAAATTCCCGGTGGCCCGGAAGGGGTCAAGGGTATTTCTCTGTTCGTGGTGCCGAAGTATCGGCTGGATGAGCAGGGCAACCCGGGGCCGCGCAATGATGTCATTCTTGCCGGACTGATCCACAAACTGGGTTACCGTGGCACCACCAGCACCGCACTGACCTTTGGTGATAACGACGAATGTCATGGCTATCTGGTAGGCGAGGCCCATCAAGGCCTGCGTTACATGTTCCAGATGATGAATGAAGCGCGGGTTGGGGTCGGTTTTGGTGCCGCATTGCTGGGCTACCGGGGTTACCGCTATGCCCTGGATTATGCGCGTGACCGCTTACAAGGCCGGCACCCGGATGCAGCCGATTTCAGCAAGCCCATGGTGCCGATCATTGAGCACGCGGATGTGCGCCGGTTGCTGTTGACGCAGAAGGCTTATGCCGAGGCGGCGCTGGCCATGAGCTTCTACGGTTATCGGCTGGGGGATGAAATTGAAAGCGGCGAAGCGCAGAGCTCCCGCGATGCGGAATTGCTGCTGGATTTGCTGACGCCCGTGCTGAAAACCTGGCCGTCTGAATATGGACTGAAAGCCAACGATATGGCGATTCAGGTGTTTGGCGGTGCCGGTTATACCCGTGAATATCCGGTCGAGCAGGTATGGCGTGATAACCGTCTCAACCCTATTCATGAAGGGACCACCGGCGTTCATGGTCTCGATTTGCTTGGTCGCAAGGTATGGCAGGCCAATGGCAAAGGCATGCAGCTGCTCGCAGGTAAAATCATGGCCGATGTCGAGGCCACTTCAGATGCTCGCTGCAAGCCATTTGCGACAGCCTTGCAAGCGATGTTGCCGAAGATTCAGGCGGCGACGGAAGTCAGCGGCAAACTGATGGCCGACAAAGGGCCGCGGGTCGCCCTGTCGAACGGTAACGCCTATCTACAGCTGGTGGGACACACCGTCGCGGCCTGGATGTGGCTACGTCAGGCCAACGCTGCGGTGAAACTGGATCGCCCGGAAGATGAAGACTTTGCCAACGGAAAACTGATGGCAGCCACTTATTTCTTCCGGTGGGAATTACCCCGTGTGGAGTTGGACGCTCAACGACTGGTTGATGCCGATAGCACCTTCATGGACATGGACAGCCGCTGGTTCTGATTGTGATAGCAATCGACCTTGTGTGCCTATCGTCATCAGGCTCGGGAGAGCTCATCACGCGGTGAGCAAAACAGCTATGACGGTATTTTCCGCCCCCGGCCTCCGGGGGCTTTTTTTTGGTTCTTCGCGGATTTGAGGGAAAAGCCCGACTGACACCTCCCGGTTTGCCGTAGGAGCGTCGCTCGCGGCGCGATAGCCCACGTCGTTAAAGACTGATTTAATACAGGGTCCACAGAGAAAAACCGTCTTTCCTGAGTGCCTCCTGTGCCCTCTGTGGTGAAAAGGCTTTTGATCCTGGTCTGGAATCGCGCCGCGAGCGACGCTCCTACGGCAAGTTGGGAGTCAATCTTTCCTCACATCCGAGATGGCGATTTTTGTTGGTGGCGTCGTCAGTTGGAAGTAAAACGGATAACGTCCGCGCTCTGGCCAGAATACTCCCTTTTTCCCGTTGTTGGTTGTCACTAAAGCGTCATATATTGAGGCGCGTGTTGCACAATTTCCAAACAGGGAGAAGGGAAATGAAAAAAACATTGATGGCCGCAGCCATTGCAGGAGCCTTGCCGGTGTCGGCCCTGGCGGCCCCTGCCTTTTACGGCAAATTGAACCTGAGCCTGGACAAAACCCGTGATTACCCACAGGGGTTGGTGTTTTCAGAAGAGGATCTGTCTGACGCCTGGTTTGTCTCCAGCAACAATTCCCGCCTGGGCATCAAGGGAGAAGAGCCGCTGATTAATGATCGCCTGAGCGTGATTTATCAAATGGAAGTCAGCTATGACGCCGACGGTGACAGCAGCGATACCTTCGGCACCCGTAACAGCTTTCTTGGCCTGAACAGCGCAGCCGGTAAGGTCTTCGCCGGCCGTTACGACAGCGTCGTTAAACTGGCCGAAGGCAGCATTGACCAATTCAACGACACCGTCGCGGATATGGATGTGGTGTTCCTCGGCCAGCGCCGCAACAGCAACACGGTAAACTGGCAAAGCCCGGATTTCGGCGGGGTCACCGTCCGCGCGCAGGTCGCCCCCGGTGAAGAGGAGGTGGTGGGTACCGGTGCCAATGCACGAACCCAGGATGGCCTGACGGATACCTGGGGGCTTTCCGCAACGCTTGAAGCGGAGGCGATCTATGCTGCACTGGCCTATGAGAGCAGTTATACCAGTATTGATTTTGCTCCGTTTGGCCCGCTCATCGGTGGGGATCTTGATACCCTGCGCGGCTCGTTCGGGCTCAGTCTGGGTGACAGCGCGCAGTTCGGTGCGATTGTTGAGCGCAGTGAATTTGACCCCTACGGTGGCGATGAAGGGGATCTGATGTCCTATCTGCTCAGCGGCCGTTTTGGGCTCAGCGAGCGTATTGTCCTGAAGGGGCAAATTGGCATGCTGGACAGCAGTGATCTGGATCTGGATATCAAGATGCTGACGGTGGGCGCGGACTACACGCTCGGCGATCAGACCACCACCTATGCGCTGGTTTCCGCCTCGGATACCGACTTCGACCCGGTGGGCTCCACCACTGATGTGGACGAATCCGGCATGGCCTTTTCTGTCGGGCTGATTCACAAGTTCTAGCAACACGCACTACGTTCAAAACAGAAAAACCGGCTTTCGCCGGTTTTTCTGTTTCGCGGTTAACTGTTCACTATTAGCTGTTAACTGCTCTTCAGTCCCACTTCTTCATCAGCAGGCTGGCATTGGTGCCACCGAAGCCGAAGCTGTTGCTCATCACAACACTGGGGCCGGTGTCCTTGCCGGTGGTCAGAATTGGCAAGCCTTCTGCCTTTTCGTCCAGGGTTTCAATGTTGGCGCTCAGGGCGGTGAAGTTGTTCTGCATCATCAGCAGGCAGTAAATAGCTTCGTGGACGCCGGCTGCCCCAAGGCTGTGGCCAGACAGGCTCTTGGTGGAGCCGATGGCCGGTGCATTGTCACCAAACACTTCGCGGATGGCTTTCAGCTCCGCCACGTCACCCACCGGGGTGCTGGTACCGTGGGCGTTGATGTAGTCCACCTGACCCTCAAACTGGGCCATGGCCTGGCGCATGCAGCGCGCGGCCCCTTCGCCATTGGGGGCAACCATGTCATGGCCATCACTGGTGGCACCGTAGCCCACCACTTCTGCGTAGATTTTGGCGCCGCGGGCCTGGGCGACCTCCAGGGCTTCCAGCACCAGCATCCCGCCGCCACCGGCGATGACGAAGCCGTCACGGGTCGCGTCGTAGGCACGGGAGGCTGTTTCCGGCGTGTCGTTGTACTTGCTGGACAGGGCGCCCATGGCATCGAACAGACAGCTCAGTGCCCAGTGCTCTTCTTCACCCCCACCGGCAAACACGCGATCCTGTTTGCCCAGCTGGATTTGCTCTACCGCGTTACCAATACAGTGGGCGCTGGTGGCGCAAGCAGAGGTGATGGAGTAATTGACGCCCTGAATCTTGAACGGTGTGGCCAGACAGGCGGACACGGTGGAGGCCATGACGCGCGGCACCATATAAGGGCCCACTCGTTTGACGCCACGGGAGCGAGCGATATCGGCGGCTTCCACCTGGTTCAGGGAAGAGTGGCCGCCAGAGCCGGCGATCAGGCCGGTGCGCTCGTTGCTGACTTCAGCCTCGGACAGCCCGGCATCGGCAATGGCTTGTTGCATGGCAACATAGGCGTAGCCCGCAGAATCCCCCATGAAGCGACGCGGTTTGCGGTCGATGAAATCATCCAGATTGATGTCCGGCACGCCAGCAATCTGGCTGCGCATACCCATTTCCTTATAGGTATCGTTGAAGCGAATGCCGGAACGGCCTTCCTTCAGGGATTGGGTAACGGTGTCGGCATCATTGCCCAGACAGGACACGATGCCCATGCCAGTAATTACGACGCGGCGCATGGGGAACTCCTAGAATCCGTCGGTGGAAGTGAACAGGCCGACCCGCAGGTCTTCGGCGCTGTAGATGTCGCGGCCATCCACCGACACCGTGGCGTCAGCGATGCCGAGAATCAGTTTGCGGGTGATCACCCGCTTCACATCCAGTCGATAGGTGACTTTCTTGGCGGTGGGCAGGATCTGCCCGGAAAATTTCACGTTGCCAACACCGAGTGCCCGGCCGCGGCCAGGGTTGCCTTTCCAGCCGAGGAAAAAGCCCAGCAGTTGCCAGGTAGCATCCAGACCCAAACAGCCCGGCATGACCGGGTCGCTCTCGAAGTGGCAGTCGAAAAACCAGAGATCAGGGGTGATATCCAGTTCGGCAATGATTTGGCCTTTGCCATAGCTGCCGCCTTCGTCGCTGATGTGAGCAATGCGATCGATCATCAGCATGTTCGGCAAGGGCAGCCGTGCGTTGCCGGGGCCAAACAGCTCCCCGTGGGCGCAGGCGAGCAGTTCCTCGCGAGCGTAAGAAGACTTCTGTTCTGGTGTTGTGCTCAAAATCTTACTCCATGAAGGCCAAGGCGGCGCATTCCGAGTATATGGATGATTTATGTCGTTTTTTCGTCAGCCGGGTGACACGCAGTCAGGGCGAGACTGATACTAGCAAAGCATGGTGAAAGCATACGAATAGCAAGCGTCTCAAAATATGTCGGAGTGATGTTGTTACCGAAAATGACCGATGAACGGACAAAAAAGACGGTTGTCGGACCTTCGAGGGATAATAAAAGAGGGTATCAAGCTCTCCGCGACGGACTTGCAATTGCCTTACCATGCACAGATGCTATGCGCGCGCAGCACGGCAGGGACAGGTATTCGCTGGGCGATTAACCCCTTTTTGCAGATTCAGGAGCTTTCGTGGCGGCAGAAATCGGTCATCTTTCCCTTTGGTTGGCATTGGCAGCGGCCCTGTGTCTGTCTGTGTTCCCCTTGATCGGCGTGCAACGCGATATCGTCGCATGGCAGTGGTACGCCCGCCCGTTAGCCTGGTTACAGTGGCTGGCCATGACGATTGCCATGGTCATGCTGGGCTACTGCTTCTATAACAATGACTTCTCGGTTTCCTATGTTGCCAACCACAGCAATTCGGCCTTGCCGTTAGCTTATCGGCTGTCCGCCATCTGGGGGGGGCACGAAGGCTCGTTGCTGTTGTGGGGCTGGATGCTGGCGGGTTGGGGCGCCATGGTCGGGTTGCTCAGTCGCAGTGTGCCCCTGGTGATGGTGGCTCGGGTGTTGTCCGTGATGGGCATGATTGCGGTGGGTTTCCTGCTGTTCATGCTGCTCACATCCAACCCGTTCGATCGCACCTTGCCCTGGTTTCCCCTTGATGGCGCCGACCTGAATCCGCTGCTGCAAGACCCCGGGCTGATTGTGCACCCGCCCATGCTTTATATGGGGTATGTGGGGTTTTCCGTCGCCTTTGCCTTTGCCATTGCCGGTTTGCTGGCCGGCAACCTGGATCCGGCCTGGGCCCGATGGGCGCGTCCCTGGACAACCGTGGCCTGGTGTTTCCTGACCGTAGGCATCGCGCTGGGTTCCTGGTGGGCCTATTACGAACTGGGTTGGGGTGGCTGGTGGTTCTGGGATCCGGTAGAAAATGCCTCCCTGTTACCCTGGCTGGCCGGGACAGCCCTGATTCATTCGCTGGCGGTCAGTGAAAAGCGCAACATGTTCCGCGCCTGGACGGTGTTGTTGGCGATTATCACTTTTTCCATGAGTTTGCTGGGCACGTTCCTGGTGCGTTCTGGCGTGTTGACCTCGGTGCATGCCTTCGCCAATGACCCGGAACGTGGTGCCTTTATCCTGGGTTTCCTTGTGGTGGTTGCGGGTGGGGGGCTGACGCTGTTCGCCGCACGTGCATCCGCCTTGCGTAGCAATGCCGGTTTCAAACCGTTGTCCCGCGAGGCATTCCTGTTGGGCAATAACCTGCTGCTGCTGACCGCCATGTCCGTCGTGTTGGTGGGGACCATCGCACCGTTGTTTTTTGAATGGATGGATCTGAAGATTTCCATTCGCAGCCCTTACTTCAACGGCTTCTTCGTGCCACTGACGTTCCTGCTGATCCTGCTGCTGATTCCCGGGGTTTTCAGCAACTGGAAGCGTCAGGACAGCGGCATACTGGTCAAGCGTTTGTTGCCGCTGGTGCCGGCTGCCATTGTGGCGGGCTGGTTCGGCGCCCGTATCCCGGAGCCGTCCCCCTGGCAGGGTGTGGTGGCCATCATGCTGGCGTGTTATCTGATCTTTGCCCATGTGGATGATGTGTTGCGTCGGGCGTTGGCCTATCAACAGGGGCTCTTCACCGGGCTGCGAAAGCTTGGCCGCAGTTACTGGGGCATGGTGATTGCTCACTGCGGTTTGGCCGTCATGGTAGCGGGGATCGCCCTGGTGAGTTTTCACGAAGTGGAGCGGGATATCCGCATGGCACCCGGTGACGAGGCAACACTTGGGGACTACCGCTTCGTGTTCGACAGCCTTGACGAATACCGCGGCCCGAACTTCGATGCTACGCGTGGCCACTTCCAGGTCTACTGGCAGGATCAACCCATCGTATTGTTGCACCCGGAGAAGCGTACCTACCATGCTGGCCGGCAGATCATGACTGAAGCGGCAATTGATGCCGGTTTCTGGCGCGACCTGTATGTGGCCATGGGCGAGCCGCTTAAAGGGGGAGAGGCGTGGGCCGTGCGTATCTACTTCAAACCCGGTATCCGCTGGATCTGGTTGGGCGCCCTGATCATGGCTCTGGGTGGTGGGCTGGCGCTGTCCGACAAGCGTTATCGCCGTCAGCGGTTTGCCGATGACAGTGTCCAGCGCGTTTCAGAGCGTGAGCAGCCCGAGCGCGAACAAAAAGGAGCGACCAATGAAGCCTAATTCCCCCTGGGTGTTCCTGCCGCTGCTGGGTTTCATCCTGCTTGCGGTGTTGCTGGCCAGTGGCCTCGGTCGTGATCCGCAAGAGCTGCCTTCGGCACTGGTGGGCAAACCGGTTCCGGCATTCTCTTTGTCGTCATTGTTGACCGAAGAAACCGTTACCGAAGCGTCCCTGACCGGGCGTTGGCAGCTGTTGAATGTGTGGGCGACCTGGTGCCCGACCTGTCATGTCGAGCATCCCTTCCTGTTGGCCCTGGCGGCGCAGGGAGTGCCTATCGCCGGCTTGAACTATAAGGATGAAACACCGGCGGCCCGTCAGTACCTGGCCAATCTCGGCAACCCCTTCACCCATGTGATTGTCGATGCGGATGGCCAGCTGGGTCTGGATCTGGGGGTCTATGGCGCTCCGGAGACATTCCTGATCAATCCGCAGGGCGAGATTGTGCTGCGTCATGCCGGTGATCTGAATGAACGGGTATGGAAGGAGAAGTTCTTGCCTTTGATGCCCGCTGAGCAAAGTGGTCAGGGAGGTGCACAATGAAGCGTTTTTTCCTGTCTGCTCTGCTGGCAAGCTTGCTGCCGGTTGCGGCCCTGGCAGCCATTGATGTTTACCAGTTCGACAATGAACAGCAGGAGCAACGCTTTCGGGTGCTGACCGAAGAGCTGCGTTGCCCCAAGTGCCAGAACCAGAGCATTTCCGATTCTGACGCGGGCATTGCCCAGGATATGCGTACCCGGGTGCACAGCATGATTCTGGAAGGGCGAAGTGACGATGAAATCGTCGACTATTTTGTCTCCCGCTACGGCGACTTTGTCAGCTATCGTCCGCCGGTCAATGCACAGACTTCGGTGCTATGGCTGGTACCGCTGATTCTGCTGGGTGGGGGCGGCCTACTGATCGTTATGTTGCTTCGCCGCGCCAGTGCCAAAGCCAATGATGATGAAGGAGACGCCTCATGATGTGGATAGTCGTGGCGTTGATCATGCTGCTGGTACTGGCGGTCATGCTGTGGTGGCTGTGGCGACAGGAAGCCCGCAAGGCCGGGCGGTCGGTGAGTGGGGCGTTGGGTATTCCCCTGATCGTCGTTGTATTGGCCGCGGCAGGCTATGGTCTGATTGGCTATAACGAACACACCGGCCCCTGGCTGCAGCATCAACAGGATTACCGTGCGGTGGCTCAAGACATCATTGCCGGCAAGCCCCCCACCAAGGCGGCAGCAGATGTGCCGGCCGGGGCGCTGGTGCGGGTGCTGCAGTCCGAGCTCACCCACAATCCTTCCGCCATCGGATGGTACGCGCTGGGCTCACTGTACGACCAACTCGGTGCCCCGGTGCAAAGCGAGGAAGCGGCGCTGAAAGCGGTGGCACTGGCACCGGATGACCCCTCCATGCATTTGCTGTTGGCTCGTTCCCGTATCGAACAGGCCGGCGGCAAGCTGACTGACCCGGCACTGGAAGACATTCGCTGGGTGCTTGACCGTGAACCGGCCCATGATGGTGCCTGGATGTTACTGGCCATGTCTGCCGACCGGGCTGGGCGCTATGACCTTTCCATGCAGGGCTGGGAATCATTATTGAGCCGCCATGGCGAGGGGGAGACAGGCGATTTGCTCCGCAGGGGGCTGGACAATGCCCGTGCACAGAAAGCGCGCCAGGGAGTGTTTGCCTCCATTCGATCCGTGGTTCAGGGGGGAGACCTGCCTGCTGGGGGCACCCTGTTTGTCTATATTCGTGAGGCCGGTTCGCAGGGCCAGCCTTTGGCGGCCCACCGCCAGGTCGTGCCAAGTTTCCCCGCTTCGGTGGTGCTGACGGAGGGGGACTGGCTGCAGGCGTATCCGGACAGCGACGCGGAGCTGGTGATCGGAGCCCGTTATACGCCGGCACCGGGTGCCTCGGTGGATCAGGCTGCCATCAGTGCGGCCCCGGTCCGATTGAAGATGCCCCAGACCTCTCCGGCGGCCCTGCAATTGGGGTCGCCGTAATCCGGCTGACTGACCGCTTGCGACCTAGGTCGCAACGGCTGTCCCTTGTGATGAACGGGGCCTCAGGGTAAAGTTGCACCCCTTCGGAGGCCCCCTGATGCCTCTTTTGATCACAGAAAGTTGGAGAATCCTATGCGTGTCATCCTGCTTGGTGCCCCCGGTGCGGGCAAGGGCACCCAGGCGCAGTTCATCAAGGAACAGTTCAATATTCCTCAGATTTCCACCGGTGACATGCTGCGCGCTGCGGTAAAAGCGGGGACTCCGCTGGGCCTGGAAGCCAAGAAAGTGATGGACGCTGGCGGCCTGGTTTCCGACGACATCATTCTGGGTCTGGTCAAGGAGCGTATCGCAGAAGATGACTGCGCCAACGGTTTCCTGTTCGACGGCTTCCCGCGCACCATTCCCCAGGCCCAGGCGCTGGTTGAGCAGGGTGTCGATATCGATTTCGTTGTTGAAATCGACGTGGATGATGAAGAAATCATCGAGCGGCTCAGTGGTCGCCGCGTGCACCCCGCCTCGGGTCGTGTCTACCACGTGAAGTACAATCCGCCGAAAGTCGAAGGCAAGGATGACGAAACCGGTGAAGAGCTGGTGCAGCGTGATGACGATCAGGAAGAGACGGTTCGCAAGCGCCTGGAAGTCTACCAGTCCCAGACCCGTCCTCTGGTGGATTTCTATCAGGACCTGGCCGCCAAGGGCGAGGCCAATGCTCCTGCTTATGTGCGTGTGGCCGGCGTGGGGTCTGTGGATGATATCCGGGATCGAGTGCTCAGTGGTCTGAAAGCCTAAGCTTGCATACTCCGTATTAAAGAAAGGGAAGCTTCGGCTTCCCTTTTTTGTTGCGGTGGGCTGCCTTTTCCCGTTTTCCCGATTGCGTAATGAGACCCAACATTGCTCATACAGACTGGGCTTTGATATTTGCCGGGTGCGGCAATTCACTGTTTTGACTTTGGTTCAGCGTGTCAGTTTGTCGCCCTCTTGTCAGTGTGATGCTCTGACAGCGCGGTTCCATGAGGCGACGGTCACGTTTGCCGGACAGATAAGACTGCCCCATTTGCACTGTTCATGCGCAAATAATATGTCACCTTTCTACCCAAAATAGTTCAACGTTAATTGAATTCAGTTAGTGGCGATTATCCGTCTTTCTTTTCTCTGTTGCCGACAGCCATAAAAGAAAAGGCAAGCGGAAGGTTCATCTCTGCGCAGAATCTTGTAAAAGATGCGCAGTGAGTTGTAGGTCTTGTGCTCAACGGCGCCCCGCATTTTGCTTCCTGCCATTGTTATTAATTAATCCATTGTCGGGATGAGATTCCTGTAACTGACGTTTTTGTCCCCGTCAGGATTTCCCCTTCTTTTTATATGCCTGCATCAATACAAAGACGCTCTTTCTGCACAAGGAAAGGGAATCTTAGGTGTCGGCTATTTCCATTAAGCAATGTTTGGTCGGATAGTGGTGATTTCCTAAACGGAAAGAAAACCCAAAAAAACATGGATTGGACAATCAGCGTCATCAGCGATTTTTTTTGCAAAAAGGGGGAATGCGGACACAAATGAAAAAAGAAATTTTGAATTGGTCAAATAATGTACCAACCGTTTTTTTTTTATGCTATTTTTCCCTTGTCGCAGTAATGATGACAACGCTATAGCTTAGGAGATCGAAAATGGCTCGAGCAAAAAAGGCTGCCGCAAAAAAAACTGCGGCCCGTAAACCAGCAGCAAAAAAGGCGGCAGCACCGAAAGCTCCGGCACTGCCGAAATCTGTTACCAACGCTGAAGGCAAGGTAAAACTGCAGCAGAAGGCTGTGGACCAGGCCCAGAAGAAAGCAGCTCAGGTTGAAGGCAAGCTGGGTAAGCACCGTACCAAGCTTGATACCGAGAACGGTAAGCTCACCAAGCTGCGTGCGGATACAGCAGCCAAGCGTGATAAAGCAAAAGCGAAGCCAACCGCTGCGGCGAAGCGTGCAGTCGATACTGCCCGTGGCAAGATGAACACCCTTCGTCTCAAGCTTCAGGATCTGCGCGGTGAAACCAAGGTTATCCGTGCCGAAATTCAGGCAGCCAAGAAAGTGGTCGCCCGTGAAGTGAAAAAACTGCGTACTGCTGAGCGCAACCTGAAAGCGAAGTTGCGTGATCACGAACGCAAACTGGCGAAAAAAGCCAAAGCTGACCAGAAAAAAGCGGAGCAGAAAGCCAAGGCCGCTGCCAAGCGTGCTGCCGCAAAGGCCAAGCGTGCTGCCAAGAAATCAGCTGCGCCCAAGCGTAAGGCGGCTGCCAAAAAAGCGGCAACCCGAAAAGCGCCAGCCAAGAAAAAAGCCGTAGCCAAGAAAGCGGCTCCGAAAAAAGCAGCAACACGCAAGGCGCCAGCCAAGAAGGCTGCAACCAAGCGTGCACCTGCCAAGAAAAAGCCCTCCTGATCTCTCAGGGGCGTAAGGCAGTCAAAAAACCCGCTTCGGCGGGTTTTTTTATGGTTATCCGGTCCTTTTTTTCTGGAATCACTTTCTGTGGTGCGCAGTGGGGAAGGATATGCGAGTCGTCATCACTGCGCGTCATTGTCCGGGGCACCAAAGGGAGGACGTTAGTTGAGAGGGGGGGCTCCCTGGCTGACCTATTTGTCAGCTTGTCATGATCCCTCGATGCAGCAGAGCGGAAGGGACAGCAGCATTGGGCGGGGAGACATATGACTGGGTCATTGCGGCAAAGAGAAACATCAACAAAAGTAGTTGATAATGATTCGCGTTAGAGTTAGCATCGTTCCCAGAGATTGAGGAATGGCGTTATATGTACGTTTGTATCTGTAAGGGCATCACTGACAACCAAATACGGGAAGCGGTCGAAAACGGCTGCGACAGCCTGCGTGATCTTCGTCGGGAACTTGGGGTTGGAAGTCAGTGCGGAAAATGTGCCCGGCACGCCCGTCAGGAACTGCGTGAGGCCCGTAGCGCAAGCCAGACGTCCTCTTTCTCGCACTCTTCCAATGAAGCTGTGGTCTATTGGCCGCAGCCGGCATAAAAATCGTTCTCATTTCCATAAGCGCTTGTATTGCAAGCGCTTTTCTCTTGTTTGACTTGTCTCTGTCACCTTATTGCTGAACAATGCGGGTTATCCCAAACCCATGTTCACAGGACGGAGATTCCCCATGAAAGGCGACGCCAAGGCCATTGAGTACCTGAACCGGGCACTCGGCAATGAACTGGTAGCGATCAACCAGTACTTTTTGCACGCCAAGATGTACCAGGACTGGGGCCTGCAGGCCCTGTATGAAAAGGAATACCACGAGTCCATCGACGAGATGAAACACGCCGATTGGCTGGTGGAACGCATCCTGTTTCTGGAAGGTATCCCCAACCTGCAGGATCTCGGCAAGCTGATGATTGGCGAGAACACCAAAGAAATGCTCCAGTGCGACCTGAAACTGGAAAGAATGGCCATTCCTGATCTGCGTGAAGGGATTGCCTACATGGAATCCATCCAGGATTACATCAGCCGTGATCTGCTCAAGCGCATCCTGGAATCCGAGGAAGAGCACGTGGATTGGCTGGAAACCCAACTCAATCTGATCGATCTGGTGGGCATCGAAAACTACCTGCAAAAGCAGATGGAAACAGAAGAAGACTGATTGCTGAACTTTTGAGCGATCTGCGCTTGACTCATCGAGGGGCTTTCGGAATAATGCGCAGCCTCTCGGGGCGATACAGCAACGAGATGGAAAAGCGCTGGTAGCTCAGCTGGATAGAGCATCTGGCTACGAACCAGAAGGTCGGGGGTTCGACTCCTCCCCAGCGCGCCATACAAAGAAAGAAGGCACCCAATCGGGTGCCTTTTTTCGTTTTAGCCTGCCGGCATTTTTCTCTCCAAGACTTTTGTTTTATCGCGAATGCTTTTGCCCTGGCACAGAGTCGCTGGCTTGTGCAGGTGAACCCGTTAAACATTTTTTTTCTGCCTGATTGATCAAAACCACCACCCACCCCCTCCAGTCGTCTCATTGCAGATTGTCGACAATGCGCCTACATTGCGCGGAAACCGGCGCTGGCTAAGGGACACTCAAAAGGTGGCCCCGGCCAGATCCACGTTGTGGGTCTGGTCGCTTCGCCGGTTAATCGCCAACGGAACCGTCGAAGGAGTGTTCCATGGACTCATTGATGAACCAGGGCCTGGAGCTCATGCTGGTTGGCATGGGAGTCGTGTTTGTCTTCCTGATCATCCTGGTGGGCGTTACCACCTTGATGTCGGCGCTGGTGCAGCGTTTTGGACAAGCGCCTGTCGCTCCTGAATCGGCCGCGCCGTCTGGGGCAGTTGCCCGCACTGATGTACCGCCGGCAGCCGTCATCAAAGCCATTGAAAGCGCCGTGCGTCAGCATCGGCAGTCCCAGTCATAATCCGGAAATCCCCCATGAGTGATCGAAAGCCACTTGGCATCACCGATGTGGTGCTGCGCGACGCCCACCAGTCCCTGTTTGCCACTCGCATGCGCCTGGACGACATGCTGCCCATTGCTGCAGCGCTGGACGAAATCGGTTTCTGGTCCCTGGAGTCCTGGGGCGGGGCCACCTTTGACGCCTGTATTCGTTATCTGGGGGAAGATCCCTGGGAGCGTATTCGTGAACTGAAAAACGCCATGCCCAAGACCCCGCAGCAAATGCTGTTGCGCGGTCAGAACCTGCTTGGCTACCGTCACTATGCCGATGATGTGGTCGACGCTTTTGTTGAACGCGCTGCCGAAAACGGGGTGGATGTATTCCGTGTGTTCGACGCCATGAATGACATGCGCAATATCGAGCGTGCCATCGCTGCGGTCGTGAAGCAGGGCAAGCACGCCCAGGGCACCATCGCCTACACCGTGAGCCCGGTGCACACCATGGATATGTGGGTCGAGCAGGGCAAGGTGATCGAGCAAATGGGAGCGCACTCCGTTGCGATCAAGGATATGGCTGGCCTGCTGCGTCCTGCGGATGCCTTCGAGCTGGTCACGCGTCTCAAGGCGACCCTGAGCATTCCTGTCCACATGCAGTGCCATGCCACTACGGGGCTGTCCACCGCTACCGCGTTGAAAGCCGCGGAAGCGGGGATCGACAATGTGGATACCGCCATTTCTTCCATGTCGATGACCTACGGCCACAGCCCCACCGAGTCGGTCGTGGCCATGCTGGAAGGCACAGACCGTGACACCGGCCTGGACCTGAAGAAACTGAACAACATTGCCAGCTACTTCCGGGACGTTCGCAAGAAGTACGCAAAATTCGAAGGCAGCCTGCGCGGTGTCGATGCGCGCATCCTGGTCGCACAGGTGCCTGGCGGCATGCTCACCAACATGGAAAGTCAGTTGAAAGAGCAGGGCGCGGCAGACCGTTTTGATGACGTACTGGAAGAAATTCCTGCCGTCCGCAAGGATCTGGGCTATATCCCGCTGGTGACCCCGACGTCCCAGATCGTAGGAACCCAAGCGGTATTGAATGTGCTGTCCGGCGAGCGCTACAAAGTGCTCAGCAAGGAAACCCGCGGCGTGTTGCGCGGGGAATACGGTGCCGCCCCTGCGCCGTTCAACAGTGAGCTGCAGGCCCGCGCCCTGGAAGGCGATGAGCCCGTTACCTGCCGTCCCGGTGACCTGATCGACAACGAGATGGACAGCCTGCGTGACGAAGTCGCCTCGCTGGCGAGCGACAAGGGGCTGCGTCTGGCGGACGGTGAGCGCCGTGATGACGATGTACTGACCTATGCCTTGTTCCCGCAAATCGGTCTGCGATTCCTGGAAAAACGTGGCGATGCCTCCGCCTTTGAGCCGGTTCCCAATGGTCAGGCGCCAGCGGCAGCCAACAGCGAAGGCGTCTATACCGTCGACGTGGATGGCAAGCAGTACACCGTCAAAGTCAGCGACGGTGGCGATGTCACTGGCATCAAGTCGCTGGGTGGCAGCAGCAGCGCGGAAGCGCCTGTGGCGGCGTCCGGCGATCCGGCCAACAGCGTACCGGTACCGGCTCCGCTGGCCGGCAACATCTTCAAGGTGCTGGTGAAGCCCGGTGACCGGGTGACCGAAGGCCAGAAGATCATGGTGCTGGAAGCCATGAAGATGGAAACCGACGTGTCCACCCCGGAGGCGGGCATCATCACCGAGGTCATGGTGAAGGAAGGCGATGCCGTTACCGTTGGGCAACCCCTGCTGAGTGTGGAGCCGGCCAATGGATAAACTGGAAACCCTCTGGACCAGTACCGGCCTGTACCACATGAGCGGCGGCCAGCTGATCATGATGCTGGTGTGCCTGGGGCTGTTGTGGCTGGCGGTACACAAGAAGTTCGAGCCGTTATTGCTGCTGCCGATTGGGTTTGGCGGCATCCTGGCCAACATTCCGGCGGCGGGCCTGGCGGAGTCTGCCATCAGTCAGGCGCTGCACTTTGGCGACCAGGGCCTGATTGCCAGCATGGCACAGGTGATGGGGCTGGACCCGGAAGTGGGCCGTCAGGCGCTCTATAAAGCCTCACAAGCGGTGGGCCCGCTGGTTCACGATCAGTTGCACCACCTTGCGGTGCAGGCCAACTACGGTGACGGGATTCTCTACCTGATCTACACCGTAGGGCTGACCACCGGCATCTTCCCGCTGCTGATCTTCATGGGCGTGGGCGCCATGACCGACTTCGGTCCATTGCTGGCCAACCCGCGTACCCTGTTGCTGGGTGCAGCGGCACAGTTCGGTATTTTTGCTGCCCTGCTGGGGGCGCTGGCACTGAACTGGGTCGGTCTCGACTTCAGCCTTCAGGACGCCGCCGCCATCGGCATCATTGGCGGTGCAGATGGCCCTACCTCCATCTACGTAACCACCAAACTGGCACCTGAGCTGCTTGGGGCCATTGCGGTGGCCGCGTATTCCTACATGGCCCTGGTGCCGATCATTCAGCCGCCGATCATTCGCGCTTTCACCAATGAGAACGAGCGCAAGATCAAGATGGAACAGTTGCGCCCGGTCAGCCAGGTGGAGAAGATCCTGTTCCCGGTCCTGTTGCTGATCCTGGTGGCACTGGTACTGCCTGATGCTGCACCGCTGCTGGGCATGTTCTGCTTCGGCAACCTGATGAAGGAATCCGGTGTAGTCAGCCGTCTGGTGGACACCACCAGCGGGCCGCTGATCAATGTGGTGACTATCATGCTGGGGCTGGCCGTGGGTTCGAAGCTCAGCGCCGAGCAATTCCTGGTCATGGAGACACTGGGGATTCTGGCGTTGGGTCTGGCGGCATTCATGATCGGCACCGCCACCGGTGTCATCATGGGCAAATTGCTTAATCGCTTCAGCCACCACCCGGTGAATCCCATCATCGGGGCGGCGGGGGTGTCCGCTGTGCCCATGGCGGCCCGGGTGGCCAACAAGGTCGGCCTGGAATCCAATCCCCACAACTTCCTGCTCATGCATGCCATGGGCCCGAATGTGGCCGGGGTGATTGGTTCTGCCGTCGCCGCAGGTGTACTGCTTAATTTTGCCGGCTGATTTCAGGGCCGCGTGAGCACCGCGCGCAGCGAGAGTTGTTTCTCGCTGCGCAGGGTTCTCCCTATTCCTTCTGTGCTTCCTGCTGTCTTCGGGAACCCACATCGCTATAGTACGTCGAACAGCCAAACCGTCGACGGAGCGTCGTTTTGCCCCTTTCCCTTCAAGCCCTCACCAACAAGCTATATCAGGTGCGCCACCTGTGGGCGGTCATCAGTTTTGCGTTGGGGTTATCGAGTTATTTCCTGGTGGAGCGCCAGCCCTGGCTCGCCGCCGTGCTCACCGGCTTTCTGGTATTCAGCTGGTTGTTGCTGCTCACCGAGGGGTTGTGGCAACAGCGCTTTGCCGGTACCGCCATGGAAGGGGTGTCCCAGGGGTTTCTCAAACTCATGCTGCAGGCGGTGCATCAGGAAGCCTTTTTCTTCAGCCTGCCGTTTGTGTTGCTGCAGTGGTCAGGTGGGGCGGAATATATCTTCTTCACCACGCTGGTGATCAGTGCGGCGCTGGTGAGCATTATTGATCCGGTCTATTTCTGGTTGGCCCGGCATCGTGCGTTGTATTTTGGCTTCCACGCCTGGGCGTTGTTTGTGGCACTGCTGGTGTTGTTGCCGCTGATTTTCCACTGGAGCACAGACTCCGCTCTTACCTGGGCCGGCTGGCTGACCGCGCTGTTTGCGTTACCCAGCTTCTGGCGTTTCGGTGGACCGCGAAAATGGTTTCGCTGGGCAGGATTGATCGCGGTGTCCTGTGTTATTGCGCTGGCGCCTCGCTGGCTGGCACCGTTGGTCCCGCCATTGACCCTGTCACTGGAAGAGCGGGCCATGGCGCTGTCGTTCAGCCGATCAGAGCGGAAACCGCTGGTGAAAGGTGAGGTCTTCACCAGCGAAGAAGTGGCCCAGGGCCTATACGCTTATACGGCCATCAAGGCACCGCTGGGGCTCGGCCAGGATGTCTATCACTACTGGTTTCATGATGGCGAGCAGGTCGACCGTATTCCCCTCAAGGTGTACGGCGGTCGTGAATCCGGTTTCCGCACCTGGTCTCACAAACGCCACATCCCGGTCCCTTCGCAGGGGCGTTGGCGGGTTGAGGTTCGTACGGAAGACAATCAGATCATTGGCGTCATGCGGTTTTATATTACGCCCTGACATTGCAGGGGCTCTGCAAGCATGCCCCTGCGCGGGATCCTGTCAGGCGGCTTCTTTCAGTACCGGACGTAGTCGTTCCAGCTGACCGGTAACCGACAGATAGGCAGGGGGAAGGTAGCGTACCTTGGCCGGAACCAGTGGCACCAGCCGTTGAATCAGCCGACGTTTGCGTTCAAAGCGGCGTGCCAGTCGCCCGGTCCAATGTACATGCAGTTTGCGGCGCAAGGCATGGGGCAGGGTGGCATAGGTACTAAGCGTAGCGTTTTTGCCAATCTGGCGGTAAAAGCGGGCCCACAGCCAGTCCGGCATCATGCTCAATTGTGGCGGTTTCTTCACCTGCTTCAAGCTCACATCCAGCAGGTAGCGTGCGGTATCGGTATTTTCCAGGCGGGTTTCCACCATAGTGTGGAAGTATTCCCAGAAGGCCGGCACCGTCTGGGGCATGTCCTGATCACGAATCCCCAGCACGCGCCCTTGTTGGACCCACTCATGATACAGCTGGGCTTCCTCGCTGGCGGTGAATGGCTTGTCGCCAAACATCCGTTGGGTGGTGACCATGGTGTAGTAGGTGGTCATGTGTACCCAGGCATAGGCTTCCGGGTCCAGCGCAAAGTACTTGCGGCCTTTCTCGTCTGCACCCTTGATGTTGCGATGCATTTCCCGCAGGTCACGGCCCGCCTGTGGGGAGCCCTCCTGTCCGCCATACAGAAGTCGAAGTCCCCATTCGGTGGTGCGCTGCAGGCGCCCCCAGGGGTCTTCCTTGAACACGGAATGATCGCCCACACCTGCGCCCACCACGGGGTGTGAAACCTGTAGCAGCAGTGTGGTTCCCGCCATCAGTAATTGCAGATTATCCCCCGCGTGTTTCCAGGCCAGGGAATCGGGCCCCAATGCGATCGGGTCGGCTTTGTTGTTGGTCGTTGTCGCCATGCTGTGCTCCTTCTGCCATTGTCGCAGCGAGACTAAATAGAACGTATGTCTCATATTGTCTGCTCCATGCAGGGCTGAACAAGTGACAGAACACCGATTGTTGTTCACCGTTATCGGCAGGTGAGGGCAGGAGCAGTACCACAACGCCAGGCTGAGCTTTTTGGGGTAAAGTGCGGTTGATTGTGAAAAGGCAGGGCGCCTCAACGGCCATTCCCGGCAATTACCCCCAAACGAGGAATACACCTTGAACATCAAAAAACGGTGGCTCTATATCGGGCTCGTTGCTGTGATGTCTCCTGCCAGTGCACTGAATGTGGGTGGCTACACGCAGGCAAGAGAAACGGACATTGAGCGGCTGAAGGTGTATATCAGTGGCGTCGGCTCCGGAGTCAAGGCGGCCAATTCCCTTGCTGAACCTGCGTTGTATTGCCAGCCCAATGAACTATCGCTGAAAACGGATAATTATCTGTCCATCATCGATAATCAGATTCGCGACTCAAAAGCGCTTTATCCCTCCCCCGAGGAACAAGAGGACTTCCAGAAGGTGCCGGTGTCTCTGGTGCTGACCTGGGGATTTATGCGGGAGTTTCCCTGCCGTTAATATTGTGTGGCTGCGTTCCTCCTGGCATGCCGCCGAACAGGAAGTGCAGCCATGCTGGTGCATAACGTTTACGACACGAAAAAGGAGCTTTCGTGAAAATCTATGGAGATAGGCAATCCGGGAATTGCTACAAGGTACAGCTGGTATGTCGGCTGCTGGACAGGACTTGCGACTGGATCGATGTGGATATCCTGGCGGGGGAGACACGGCATGCGGATTTTTTGGCGATGAACCCCAATGGCAAAATTCCGGTGCTGGATCTGGGTGATGGCATAAGCCTTGGCGAGTCCAATGCCATCATCAATTATCTCGCCTGGGACTCACCACTGTATCCATCTGAACGCCTTGCCCAGGCACGCATCCAGCAGTGGCAGTTCTTTGAACAGTACAGTCACGAACCTTATATCGCTGTCGCGCGCTTCATTAACAAGTACCTTGGGTTACCACCGGAAAAGGCGGACGAATATGCGGCCAAGCAAGCGGGTGGGCACAAGGCGCTGGCGGTGATGGAGGGCCAGTTGCAGCACACCGCTTTCCTGACAGGCGACCGCCTGACGACAGCAGACATCTCGCTGTATGCCTATACCCATGTTGCCCATGAAGGAGGCTTCGATCTGTCGGGTTATCCGGCGATTGAGGCCTGGCTGCGGCGAGTGGCAGAAACACCGAACTTTATCCCCATGGGTGGCTGATCCACTGCGTGTGGCAGTCAGAAGCGTGCCGATCCCAGCGGTAGCAACAACGCAGCGGCCCCGATTAACGCGGCGGCCGCGCTCAATAACCCCGGCGCAAAACTACCACTGCTTTCCAGCATCCTGGCGGTAACCACTGGCCCCAGAATCTGCCCCACGCCATAACAGGCAGTGAGTGCGCCCAGCGCCATGCTGGCTGCGTGGGGGGCCAGTTGGCGGCCGCAGTACATGCTGAGCGCGACCACGGCAGTAAAGGTTCCCCCGACCAGCAGCCCGCTGGTCACCAGCCCGGCGAGGCCGGGTAACCAGGCCGGCGCACTGACCCCCAGGGCCTGTACGACGAGCGCCATCATCAGTGCGTTGCGTTCGCCTGCACGGCCTGCCAGCTTGCCCCACAGCAGGTTTGCCGGCACGGCAGCCAGGCCCACAGCCAGCCAGGTATAGAAGGCGGCGTTGTTAAGGTCAGGGAGCTGGGTGCGAGCGATCACCGGCAGATAGGTGGTGCTGGTGATGTAGCCGAACCCCGCGAGCGTGTAGCTTGCGATCAAAAACCCCAACGCCTTGCGGTTGACCGGACTGGCGTGATGAGCGGTATCGCGGGCATGGGGCAGGGGAGGGATGCGTTTTAGCAGTGGTAACAGCAGCAAGGCGAAGACGCCGCACCCGCCCCACATCCAGGGGTAGCTGCCTTGCAAGGACTCGATCAGCGCCACGGTGAGGGCGGCGATGCTGATGCCCAGGCCGATACCGGCGTAGTGGATATTCCCCAGCCGTGCGCGCAGGTGGTTGGGCAGGGCGCCGAGCACCAGCGCGGAGCCATTGACCATGATGATGGCGCTGGCGATGCCGGCCAGGAAACGGTTGATGGCCCAGGGCATAAAGTTGTCGCTCACGCCCATTAGCACACTGCTGATCACACTGACCCACAGCGCCACCCACAGTGCGTTTCGGGCCTGATGGGCAGGCACCCCCATGGCGAGCATGGCGCCAAGTAGATAGCCACCGTAATTCACAGCAGCCAGATAGCCGCCACTGACGGCAGTAAGCGAGCTGTCAGCAATCATGTCTGGCAAGGCCGGGGTAAAAAGGAAACGGCCAATACCCAATGCAATGACGAGACTGAAAGCTCCGGCAATAGCAATCAGCAGGGCGTTACGGTCTGTGTTGGTGCTGGCATTCACAATGTCGGTATCCCTAACGAGTCTCATATAGCGTTGCTAACGCGGCAAGCAAGAAGCCTAACAGGCCTGTGCTTATTCCTGTGTACTCTGCGAATGATGTTCAACATAAGCCTCAGTGATAAATAGAGCCTTGGTCGCAGGCGGAGCACCGTTTTCTCCCCATGGCAGTGCAAAAACAGCGCAATGCGGCGGTAACCGGCCCCTGCACCAAAACGGTGGTGCATTTTGGGGAGGGAGGGGCGGTGCATAACAGTGCCGCTTGTGCAATTTATGGGCGTGCGGGGTGGGTAGCGGTGAATCGTCAATGGCTAACCATATGAAAAACAAGGTTTTTAAAAATTGGCACAGCATTTGCCTTATACGATTCATCACAGCAACAGCGTTGTGACGACATAACCATCTTCGTGACCAACGGCGGTCACGAGAAGATTCGAGCAAAGGCGCTCAAGGTACCCGGTCAACGATGACGGGGGACCCTGAGCGCTTTTTTTATGCCTGCCGGAGAGCGGGCTAGTGAGGGAAGACTGATGAAAAAAATGATTCGTACGGCACTGACAGCGTTGACCATGGGGCTCTCTGCCAACGCCATGGCGGCAGATTCGGTGGGCTGGCCGGAGAAGGCCGACCTGAAATTTGGTTTTATCAAACTCACGGATATGGCGCCGCTCGCCGTAGCGTATGAGAAAGGATACTTCGAAGAAGAGGGGCTGTTCGTCACTCTGGAAGCCCAGGCCAACTGGAAAGTACTGCTGGACCGGGTGATTGACGGTCAGCTAGATGGCGCACATATGCTGGCAGGTCAGCCGCTGGGTGCCACGATTGGTTATGGCACCGAGGCGCATATCATTACGGCCTTCAGTATGGACCTGAATGGTAACGGCATTACCGTTTCCAACGCGGTCTGGGAAGAAATGAAGAAAAATATTCCCAGCGAGAACGGTAAACCGGTGCACCCCATCAAGGCTGATGCCCTCAAGCCGGTAGTGGAAAAGTACAAGGCGGAAGGCAAGCCTTTCAACATGGGCATGGTGTTTCCGGTGTCCACTCATAACTACGAGTTGCGTTACTGGCTGGCCGCCGGGGGGCTGAACCCGGGCTACTGGCATTTGCGGCGGTGGTG